>Ga0075367_10000652_pt1 | contig 13281 bp, 9 predicted proteins | sample EndMethybrTD3032_FD_71399 | JGI IMG/M metagenome (GOLD analysis project Ga0075367, IMG submission 71399) | Populus endosphere microbial communities from Tennessee, USA - Endosphere MetaG P. TD hybrid TD303-2 | ecosystem: Host-associated > Plants > Roots > Endosphere | place: USA: Tennessee... | reverse complement strand
GCGGGGTCGGGCGGCAGGAAGAAGCCGACGAGACGGCCATGGCCATGCAGGAGCACCGGGCCCGGAGGACCGCCGGGAAGGTCCTTCAGGATGCCGAGGGCGCGCCGGCCGAGGCATTCGGGGACGATCAGCACGTCCCACAGGCGTCCGGCAGCCAGCAGATGGATTCCCGTACTGCCGTGCAGCCAGTCGTGACGACAGGCCCGAGGGTTCTCCGCCGTGGCGGCCAGCCATCTCAGCGCCTTCGTCCAGTGTGCCAACGCCATCGCAAACCTCCCCAGGTTCCGCGGGCGCGGTGAGCCCGCGGGACACCCCTCCGGTCGAACAGGGCCCAGTGCAGCGGGACATGCGGCTCCGGGCCAGACGTAAGGAACGCAATTCGCCGGATGGAGCGAGCGCCGGCGCATCGGAGGGCCCGTGCGAATGCAAGCATGCGCCCCCCGGGGAACGTTTCCGGAGCGGGCTCAGTGCGCACGGCGGCAGGTGTCAGCGCGATCCCGTCGGCTGGGCGAGGCGGCTGGCGGGCAGGGTGGCGGTGGGCATCGGGCGGCTCTCGCACGTGGTGTGGCGCAGGTGTCGTACGTACTGCTCTCGCGGTATGCGAATGCCGCCCAGGTCGTGGACGTGCGGGCTGTCCCGCTGCGCGTCGAGCAGCTCGCCGCCGGCCTGTGCGAAGCGCGCCGCGAGGTCGGTCACCGCGACTTTCGAGGCGCCGGGACGGCGGAAGAACATCGAGTCCATGCTGAAGACCGATCCGACCCGGAGGCCGAAGACGCCGCCGATCAGCTCGTCGTCCTCCCACACCTCGACGCTGTGCGCATGCCCCAGATCGTGCAGGCGGATCAAGCTTGCGACCAGCTCTTCGGTGAGCCACTCGGGGACGCGGGCGGCGCGGCATTCGCGGACGACCTGCTCGAACCGCCGGTCCAGGCTGGTCGACCACGCCAGCCGGTTGCGCAGCCGCCGCGTGAGCCCCCGGCTGAGATGTGTGGCAGAGACGGGCAGCACCGGTCGGGGGTCGGGCGACCACCAGGAGACGGCGTAGGGGTCGGCCGACTCGTCTCCGACGAGCCGGATGCGGCCCTGCTGCACCTGGTCGGCGAAGACCACTTCGTTGAGGGCGCGGGTGTACTCGTCGGGCGCCGGGAACGGATAGGCCCCGGCGCCGTACGCCGCCAGGAGGCCGACGGGACTGAGGTCGGCGGAGAAGGCCACCGGACCGTCGGGCGCCGCGGCCAGCACATCCAGCGCCTCCCAGCCGGAGCATCGGCTCACCACTGTGCCGCTCCGTCCTCCTGGCAGTTCTCTGGCCGGGCGCCCTCGGTCTGCCGGAGGAAGTCGATGTGACGGTCGATCATCTCCGCGTCCACGGGCGGGATGTCGATCCCGGCGTCCGACAGCGCCCGTTCCGCGTTGTCGCGGGAGAACTCCGGGAAGACGCCCTGGAAGTACATCTCGCTCACGGTGATGTCGGCGCCGGAGCACCGGTCGACGAAGAGCGGGACGAACGGGGTGATGGCGTCGGCGGGGTGCCCGGCCGCGTACGTCACCAGGGTGGAGATCCACTCGGCGTAGGGGATCTCCTGGACCGGGTGACCCCGTCGGCGCAGGCGCTCGGCGAGCGAATGCAGCAGTGCGGGACGGGGGTTGGTGAGGTGGTACACCTCACCGCGAGCGGGACGGTGGGTGGAGATGTGCCCGATGGCGCGGGTGAGGCAGTCGGCCGGCAGGAAGTCCAGCGGCATCCCGACGTCGGGGCACAGCCCGGTCCGCGCGATGAAGTCGACGAGGGCGCACATCTCGCTGCCGGTGTTCATCACGCCGGTCCCGCTGTTGCCCATGACGTCCATCAGGCGATAGACGGCGACCGGCAGGCCCGCGTCGGACGCCTTCTTCAGCAGCGCCTCGCCGACCCATTTGGTCTCCACGTATCCCACCGACAGATACTCGGGGAAGCGCAGGGGCGTGCTCTCCGTCACCTCACGCACCCCGTTCGCCCCGAACCCGGCGAACACGGCCATGGAGGAGGTGAAGTGGACGGGGACGGCCCGGTCGGCGGCGAGGCGGATGATCTCGTAGGTGCCGTCGACGTTGGCCGCGCGCAACTCGTGGTACGGGTAGATGAAGTTGACCTGGCCGCCGAAGTGGTAGATGGCGTCGACGGTCGCTGCCAGCTCCTCGAACCGGCCCGGCTCCAGCCCCAGTTGGGGCTTGGCCAGGTCCCCGACGAGCGGCTGGACGCGTTCGCCGGTCAGATCGCTGTGGACGTGCCGCAGATGGCTCGCGCGGATGCGCTCCATGGCCTGCCGCTCGTCGGCGGCCCTGACGAGGCACAGGACCCGTCCCGTCGTCCTGCGCAGCAGCTCGTCGATCATGTGCGCGCCGCAGAACCCCGTCGCTCCGGTGAGTAGGACGTCGCCGGGGTGCCAGAAGTCCGGAGCCGGCGTGGCATGGCCTATCGCCGGCATGCGCCGATCGACCTCGGCGGCGAAGTCGACGTTCCCGCCGCCCGGCTGGGCCAGCGTGCCGGCACGTGCCCGGCGCACGGACTCGGCGAACGCGGCGAGCGTCGGATACAGCAGCAACGAGCGGGTCAGGTCGCGGATCTGGGAGACACCGATGCCGAATATGACGCGGGTGTGCGCGAGCATCTCCATGGCCAGCAGCGAGTTGCCGCCCAGTTCGAAGAAGTCGTCGTGCGGACGGACGCGGTCCACCTCCAGGATCCGGCCCCACAGTTGGGCCATTCCCTGGGGCAGAGGGCGGTCGTCGGCCCTTGCGGTCGTGGTTGCCGTGGTGGTGAGTTGCGGTACGGCCTTCCGGTCGAGCTTTCCGCCGGGCGTGACGGGCAGCCGCGCCACGGTGTGGAAGGCCGCCGGGATCATGTAGCTCGGCAGCGCCTCGGCGAGTGCCGAGCGCAGCCGCGCGGACAGCGCCACCCCGCCGCCGGTCGGCGGCGAGGCCGGCGTGTAGTACGCGACGAGGTCCCGGTCGCCGCTCTCGCGCACCCGGGCCACCACCATCGCCTGACCGACCTCCGGGCGGGCGACGAGCGCGGCCTCGACCTCGGCCGGGTCGACCCGGAACCCGCGGATCTTCATCTGGTCGTCCACGCGGCCCAGGACCTCCAGGTTGCCGTCCGAGCGCCTACGGCCCAGATCCCCGGTGCGGTACATCCGGTCCCCCGGCGCGGGGCCGTGCGGATCGGGCAGGAACTGCTGCGCGGTCAGGGCGGGCTGCCGCCAGACACCGCGCGCCAGCCCCGGACCGCTGATGTAGATCTCGCCGCGGCCGCCCGGCGGCACCGGGCGCAGCTCGGCGTCGAGCAGCTGGACGTGAATCCCCTCCAGGGGCCTGCCGACCGGGGCGACGGCGGTGTCCGGTGCGGTGAGCGCTTCCTCGTTCAGGTCGCAGAGCATGGAGGTGATGGTGGTCTCGGTGAGCCCGTAGGCGTTGACGAGCCGCAGGCCGGGGATCCGGCGCAGAATGGCGCGACTGTCCTTCGCGGTGACGATCTCGCCGCCGACGATGGCCAGCCTCAGCGACGCGAGACTCTCGCCGCGGTCCGCGACGGAGATGATTCGCTGCCAGTAGGCGGGGGTCAGGTCGGCGACGGTGATCCCGTACTCCGGGAGGCGGCGCAGCAGGTCGGAGGGTGCCCACGTCCCCGTTCCCCCCAGGACGAGCGTCGCGCCGCTGATCAGCGTGGCGAAGATCTGCTCCAGTGAGGTGTCGAAGCCGAGCGCCGCGGCGTGCAGCACGCGGTCACCGGGCCTCAGTTCGTAGGCCCGGGCCACGGCGCCGAGGGAGTGCGCCAGCGACCGATGGGTGATCATCACCCCCTTGGGAGGCCCGGTGGATCCGGAGGTGTAGATCACGTAGGCGAGGTCGTCGGGCCGGGGGCCGCCTGCCGGCCGCGGTCCCATCGGCGGCGCCTGCGCGGCCGATTCCCCGACCTCGACGACCCGCGCCTCGCACGCGGCGAACATCGGGGCGTGCTCGCGGCTCGTGACGATGAGGCGTGAGCCGGTCCCCTCGACCAGTCCGGCCAGCCGCTGCCGCGGGGTCGCCGGGTCCAGGGGCAGGAACGCGCCGCCGGAGCTCAGCACCGCCAGCAGTGCGACGACCAGCTCGGGCGTGCGTTCGAGGCACACGGTGACGACGGATTCCGCCGTGACGCCCGCCCGGCGCAGCTCGTGGGCGAGCCGGTCGGCGCGGTAGGTCAACTCCTCGTAGCTGAGCCGGCCCTCGTCCGAGAGCACCGCGAGGGCGGAGGGCTCACGCCGCGCCCACTCCCGGACCAGCTCGGGCACGGTGTCCGGCCCGGATCCCGGGGGCAGCGCGTCCGTGCGGGCGCTCGCGGGCCGCATGTCGGTCCACAGCCGGTCGACCAGGCCCTCGCACCACGCGCGGGACGACGGTCCGCCGACTTGGCGCCACCCGGCCGGAATCCGGCGATCGGCGGGCCAGATCGCGTACTGCTCCTCGCCGTTGCGCAGCACGACGCACGGCACAGACGACTCCGCCGAAGGGCGCTCACGTTCCGTCACCTTGGGTCTCCTGCCTCGCCGGGCGTCCCGCGGAGCGCGACCTGCGCCCCTCCTGGATGAGGGCCGCCGCCATCACCGGTTCCCTTCCGCGGGTACCTCACTCCATTCAGCCAGACGGCCGAGCGGCGGCGCGAGTACGAGGTGGGCCGCCTCGTCGGCGCTGACCGGCTTGGCGAAGAGATACCCCTGGACGAACCGGCAGCCCATGGAGGCGAGCAACTCCTGCTGCTGTACGTTCTCCACTCCTTCGGCGATCACCGTGAGACCGAGCGTGTCCGCGAGATGAGTGATGCCCTCGACCAGGGCGTACTGTTCGGGCGAGCGCCCGAGATCGTCGACGAACGACTTGTCGATCTTGAGTATCGAGATCGGGAACTCGCGCAGATAGCTCAGCGACGAGTAGCCCGTTCCGAAGTCGTCGATCGCGATGCGGATTCCGAGGTCGGTCAGTGAACTCATCTCCGTCAGGATGCGCTCGTCGTTGTAGAGCAGCACATTCTCGGTCAGTTCCAGTACGAGAGAGGACGGTTCGATGCCGGAGAGGTCCAGGGCACGGCGGATCATGTCGTAGAAGTCGTCGTCCCGGAACTGACGTGGCGACACGTTCACGCTGACGTAGGGGACTTTGCGGTCGCCCCGTGCGTCGTGCGTGACGGAGCCCTGCCAGCGGACGGCCTGGGCCGCGGCCTGGTCGAGCACCCAGGCGCCGAGCGGGACGATCTGCCCGCTCTCCTCGGCCAGCCTGATGAACTGCTCCGGCATAACCATGCCGCGCTTGGAGTGGGGCCAGCGAACGAGCGCCTCGAAACCGGCGATCCGACCGCTGGGCAGCTCCACGATGGGCTGGTAGAGCACCGTGAACGACGTCTCGATCGGCGAACTGTCCAGACCTTCCTGCAACTTGGCACGCTCGGCCATCCCGCGCTGCAGCTCCGGAAGGTAGCGGCGCCACTGGCGTTTGCCCGCCGTCTTCGCCGCGTACAGCGCGAGATCGGAATGTGCCAGCAGTTCGACCGAGTCGATGCTGTCCTCCGTCGTGGAGACGCCGATGCTCGCGTACGTGCTCACCGGCCCCACACTGAGCCGGAACGGCTCGGCGAACGCGGTCATCACGTGCTCGGTGAACCGCTCCACGCCCTCGGGACCTGCGGAGCCCTCCACCAGGAGCGCGAACTCGTCACCGCCGATGCGCGCGGCGGTGTCGGAGGCGCGGACGGTGGTCTGCAGCCGCAGCGACAGCGCGACCAGGAGTTCGTCGCCCACACCGTGGCCGTGTATGTCGTTGACGACCTTGAAGTCGTCCACGTCGATGAAGAGCACGCCGACCACCGTGCCGTCGCGCTGAGCCTGCACCAGGGCGTGGTTGACCCGTTCCTGGAAGAGCACGCGGTTGGCCAGACCGGTGAGCGGGTCATGGAACGCCTGGTGGGTGAGTTCGCGTTCGAGCTTGCGCTGTTCGGTCACGTCCCGCAGGGTGAGCACCACCCCACCGACGGTCGCCTCCTCGCGCAGGTCGCTCCACCTCACCTCGACCTCGATGAGCGCCCGATCGGCGCGGATCATGCGCCAGTGCTCGCGCGAGGACTGGTACTCGTGACTCCGTATCCGGCCGAGCGTCGCGACCACCGTGCGACTGTCCTGCGGCGGCACCAGATCGATGAGCGGGGTGCCCTCCAGGTTCGGAACACCGAGCACCTGGTCGACGGAGGGGCTGGCGTAACGGATGCGGGCTTCGTCGTCGAGGATCAGGACGACGTCGGAGGCGTTCTGCACCAAGGTGCGGAAGTACGCCTCGCTCTGACGCCGGTTCACCTCCTGGGCGAGGGCGAGCCTCGCCACCGCAAGTGCCGTCTGCGCGGCGAGGGTTGTCAGCGTCTCGCGGAGCACGAGCAGGTCTTCCTCGCCCCCGGCCACGATCAGCGCCCCGATCAGCGGATCGCCCGAGGGGTGATCCTGCGAGGTGAGCGGACAGACGAGCACGTGGCTGCGGCGGGTCCGTGCCTCGTTCGGGGACGCGAGGAGGGCGGCGAGATCGGGCCCCACGGCGTCGAGGGGCACGAGGCGGCTCTCGCCGGACGCGGCCAGTTCCTGTACGGCTGCGGTGGCCCACGATGACAGGGGCCCTTTCGCGTCGTCGTGGGCCCCGTTCACCCAAATGGCGTTGTCCGGCATGGTGAGCAGCACGGAACGCGGTGGGCCGTGCGGCATCAGCTTCGTCACCGCCGAATGGACCGTGGCGGCCATGTCCCGCAGATCGCCGGCTCCGCCCAGCGACGACACCGCGATGCGCAGTACCTCTTCCCGTCCGACCGCCTGCCGGTGGGTCGCAGCCACCCCGGCCAGGCGGTAGAGCACGAGGAGAAAGAGCACCGCGGAGAACACACCGATGACGCCGCCGTTGGCATTCACGCCGCGCAGGGCCTGCACCAGGAGGATGGTCGGCGCGATCAGAGACGCCAGGGTGAGCAGGCTCAGCCGGCCGGCCCCGGTCTCGGTGCGCCATGCCACCGGCTGGGTCAGCGACAGCATGGTCGGATCGAGCGCGGCGAGCGCCCAGGCGCCGTACAGGACAACCCAGCCCAACTCGACCGCGGTGCCCGTGTGCCACGTCCCGTTCAGCTGGATCAGTCCGTACAACACGTCGGCGGTGAGCAGGCCGACGGTGCCCGTGGTGAGCAGCATGAGCGAGCGGCTCTTGCCGCCATGGCTGGCGAGCAGGCGCAGCAGCATCGCCAGGACGAGGATGTCGCCGAGCGGATAGGCGATGGAGAACGCCTTCTGCACCCAGGTCAGACCCTCGAGGCGGGCGTACGGCTCGATGAGGAAGAGCCACGACAGCAGGGCCAGGCCGACAGTCAGAGTCAGCGCGTCGATGAGGCTCGCGCGGTCGCGTCGGCCCGTGCGCCAGTGGACGAAGCCCAGCAGTCCGGCCGCGTAGAGCGGATAGGCCGCGAGATAGAAGCCGTCGGCGAGCGACGGAAACGGGTTCTGCTGGTGGAGCCACTGTATGAGCACGATCTGGGTGGCTTCACCCGCGGCGAAGGCGAAGTTTCCCGCGGCGAGCATGAGCCAGGGGAGGCGATGCGTAGGACGGTTGAGAAGAACGCCCAGGACAATACCTGTTACACCGGTCAGGCCAATGGCGACGAATATCAGCCGCTGCTCTGGAAACCTGTAGTAGAACGCGGTCAGTACGACGATGCATATGCTGACGGCGGCCATCACGGCCGGGCTTCGCAGTCGCGCGTTCACCCCAACTCACCTCCTGGGAGGGCCACTCGTCGGGCGAACGGCACCGGGGGACAATGGAGAAGCTCGTGGGACCGGACAGGTGAAAGGAGAATGCTCCGGGGCCGGGACTCGGCCCTGGCCGCCTCTGAACACGATCGCCGGTATACGCGATTGCCGCTATACACGGCCGCTGGTACGCAGGCTCCTTCTCGCCGAGATATCGACGTGTCTTGCGACCAGTTTACTCGGCTCGTCATTTCCCGCACACGCAGGGAGAGATACCGCCTCGCGTCGCGGGATGCGGCGCCATGGGTGAAAATGCAGAAGGTGGAGGACCACGAGGACGTGGAAACCGGACCGGTTCCGCTTAGCACCGATCGGCTCCTGACGGAGCGTGAAGTCCATTGCTCTCCGATTACCGCCGGATCTTCTCTCCTGAAGGCAGCCTGTCCTTCTCCGCCGCAGGGTTTGTGTCACGCGTTCCGCTGTCGATGATCGGCGTCGGCATCGTCACCATGCTGTCGCAGCTCGGCGGTACGTACTGGCTCGCCGGCTCGGTCTCCGCCACGCAGGCGCTCGCCGCCGCAGCGATCGGACCGCGGATCTCCCGGCTGGTCGACCGGCACGGCCAGCATCGGGTCATCCTCCCGGCGACGGCCGTGACGGTCGCCGCCATCTGTGTGCTGGTGCTGTGCGCCCGGTACGCCGCCCCGGACTGGACGCTGTACGCCGCGGCGGCGGTAGCGGGCTGCATGCCCAGCATGGGCGCGCTCGTCAGGTCCCGCTGGGCCGAGGTCCACCGGGAGTCACCGCGGCTGCTGCACACCGCGTACTCGCTGGAGTCGGTGCTCGACGAGGTGATCTACGTCGTCGGCCCGATCCTGGCGATCACACTGTCGACCGGCGCCTGGGCCGAGGCCGGGCCGTTGACCGCCGCGGTCCTGCTCGCCGTCGGTGTCGTGCTGTTCGCCGCCCAGCGGCGTACGGAACCGCCGGTGCGCGCCGAGCCGCACCGCTCCGGGGGCTGGGCGCCGCGCGTCCCCGGGCTCGGCCTGCTGGTGCTGACGGTGACGTCGGTGGGTGCGTCCTACGGTTCGGTGGAGGTCGTGACGGTGGCGTTCGCCGGCGCACACCACCACAAGGCGCTGTCCGGCGTGCTGCTGGGTGTGTACGCGCTCGGCTCGGGCCTGGCGGGCGCGGTCTTCGGCGCGGTCAGGCCACGGGGGGCGATCACGCGGCAGTTGCTGGTCAGCCTCTGTGCGATGGCGGTGACCGCGGCCCCGCTGTTGTTCGCGCCGGGTCTCGCGGCGCTGGCGGTGATGCTGTTGGTGGCGGGCATGTCCCTCGCGCCGGCCCTGATCACCACGATGGGGCTGGTGAGCCGCCAGGCGCCGGCCGCCCGGCTCACCGAGAGCATCACCTGGATCGTCTCGGGCCTGTCCGTCGGGGTGGCGCTGGGCTACGCCGTGTCCGGGTGGGTGGTCGACGCGGCGGGGGTCTCGACGGGCTACGCCGTGCCGTGCGTGGCGGCCGTGCTCGCCGCCGCGACCGTCGCCCTCGCCCTGCCACGGCTGGCCCGCGCCGACCCGCGGTGAGCGCGGCCGGGGCCGCCGCGCTCGGCTCCCACGGAGCCTGGTCACGTGGACGGCCGGCGTGCGTTGCCGGCTGCCGACCTGTTCGCCCATTGCTGCCACCTCGCGGCGTGGTCCGAGCCACCATCGGTGTACCCCGGTGCCGCCGGACACATGAGCGGAGGCCTTTAGCCCAGCCGTCGCACCGGCTCCCCGTCTAGGAAGGCCCGGATGTCCTCGACGGCCTGTCCGTAGTACGTCTCGTAGTTCGCCCGCGACACATAGCCGAGGTGGGGCGTGGCCAGCAGTCGGGGCGCGGTGCGCATCGGATGGTCGGCGGGCAGGGGCTCGACGTCGAAGACGTCCACGCCCGCCCCGGCGATACGGCCCTCGTGCAGGGCGGCGAGCAGGGCGTCCTGGTCGACGATCGCGGCGCGGGAGGTGTTGACCAGATAGGCGGTGGGCCTCAGCAGGGCGAGTTCGGCGGGGCCGAGCAGCCCGCGGGTGCGGTCGCTCAGGGCCAGGTGGACCGAGACGAAGTCGCTGTCTGCCAGCAACTCCTCCTTGGAGGCGGCGAGTTCGACGCCCACCTCGTCGGCGTACTCCTTGGTCAGGTTCTGGCTCCAGGCGCTGACGTGCATGCCGAAGGCGAGGCCGACGTGCGCCACCCGGCTGCCGATCCTGCCGAGGCCGAGCAGCCCGAGCCGGCGGCCGTGCAGGTCGGCGCCGACCGTCTGCTGCCAGGGGCCGCCGGAGCGCAGGGCGGTGCTCTCCTCGACGATTCCGCGGGCCAACCCCAGCAACAGTGCCCAGGTCAGTTCGACGGGCGGGGTCGAGGCGCTCGCCGTGCCGCACACGGTGACGCCGTGCGCCTCGGCGGCGGCGAGGTCGATGACGCTGTTGCGCATGCCGGACGCGACGAGCAGCTTCAGCCGGGGGAGTCGGGTGAGCAGCGAGGCGGGGAAGGGCACGCGCTCGCGCAGGGTGACCACGATGTCGAAGTCGGCGAGGTCGGCGGCCAGTTCGTCCTGAGTGGCGAAGTGCTCGGCGAAGGACGTCACCTCCACCTCGTCGGCCACGGGCGACCAGTCGGCCAGTTCCGTCGCCACCCGCTGGTAGTCGTCGAGCACAGCGCAGCGCAGCCGCACGGCGGGTCCCTTCCGTAGACGTGTCGGTCCGGTCAGTAATAGTCGCGTATGAGGTCGGTGGCCCAGTCGGGCCGGGTCGTCGGGCCCTGGGGGCCGAACTCGGCGCATGTGCCGTGCCTTTCGTCACGTCGGGAGTGGGCTGGGTTCGAAGACCGGCCCGGTCACCGTACTCAGGGCGGATCCCGGCCGCCGAGACTTCGAGGGTTGCGCAAGCCGACAACCGTTACACTCCCCAACCCGTACAGCGTGTCCATCGGCCATCGGGGGAGACACATGGTGGGTCGCTTCAGGTCCGCGCGGGCGATGCTCGTCACCGGGGTGCCGGCCGCGGCCGCGATGGTGCTGCTGCCCCTCGGTTTCGCCTTCTACGTCCTCGACGGGCGACGGTATGTCGGCGACGCGCTGCTCACGGCCGGGCTGATCGCCGGGGCCGTGGCCGCCGGGACGCTGGTCGGCGACCTCGCCTGGTGCCTGCACACGGCGTCCCGTGAGCGCGCGGGCGCGCAGGAGGAGCCGGTCGGCGACGGCTCCCGCTGAGAGGGCGGCCGACTGCGGCGGGGTCGCCTCGTGCAGCGGAAACGGCGCGCGGCGCGGCAGGAACAGCGCGCGGCCTCAGCCCGCCGGCTCGTCGTGCGCCCGGTCCGGCGCCCCGCGCATCTTCAGCGCGGCGAGTCCCGACTCGCCCACCGGGGCGTCGGCCGTCCGCAGGACCGCGAGCACCCGCGTCTCCGGCTCGCCCCGCGCCCGGCGCCGTAGCGATGGACACGCTGGTTGACCTGCGGTGATGCCCACGCAGAGCTGACCACAGGTTGGCGCAATGCGCGACCTGCAAACACGCTGGGGATCGCTGTCTCCCTCGCAGCCAACATGGCCGCGGCGCCCGCCCTGGCGCGGAAGCCGGTCTTGGTGGCGGGGTGGCCGCCTGTGGCACTTCTGCTCGCGGTGGAGCTTCTTGCCCACCGCTCCGGCGATCAGACCGAGCGCACGGGGGCGGAGCCAAGCGTCGGCGAAAGTACAGGAGTTGGTGATCCCCTCCTTGCGCGCGCCCGGCAAGTTGACGTTCGGCACCGGGAGTTGCATCAGCGGCCGCTGTCGGCGGAGTCGCTGCGCAGGGAATTGCGTATCGGCGCGACGAGGCCGAGGGAATTGGTGGCGGTGGTGCGTGCGGGCCATGACGGGCGTCCGCCTGACGCGGCGGATGGTCTTGGCGACAGATCTTCACGGGGAGTTGACTCGTAGGAGCACCTTGGGATGCGAGGGCTCCTTGGGGCGAAGGCCAACAACATCGACGGGTATGTCACCGTGGACATCGGCGACGGGTCGAGATCCTTCAATCACATCCCCGGAGGCCACCGGAAGAAAAAGGATGGATCGGATGGCGAAGCGGACGTAATTCTTTGGACCAAGGATCAAGTCTACATATGGGAGGTAAAGCCCAAGCCCTGGGAAGGGTAAGGATGATACGTATGCATACGTAGACGGACCGGACCAGCTCACCAACTATGTGAACAAGCCCAGAAAATACCTCCGGGGCGAGGGAGACACTCGAGCCGTCCAAAGAGGCCCTTCGAGTGCCAGGAAAGAATCTACCTGGAGCGGGCGCAGAGGCGCGGTGTGGTCCAGAGGCGACTTCCCGGGAATGCGGTACTAGGCCTCTATGGCGACGAGGACAAAGACCCCACGCCGCAGCCCAGCCCCGGTCCGACCGACCTCCAGAGACCGACGCGCACTCCGACAGCCGAACCGACACCATCTGCGACCGGAACCTACGGACCGGGCTCGCCCGACAGTGACTACAGCGGCGAAGCCGCCGTGGTCGGCGGAGGCGTGACGTTCTTTTCCCTCGTGCTGAGCATAGGGAACGTCCTCTCCAAGGGGCCTTCCTGTCTCTTGGCCGGCATGTGCTGAGGCGCCTCGGCGCACGGCCGCCACCCACGTACCGTGGGCGGCGGATCCGGAGGAGTGACGTCGCACGAGAAAGATGAGTGATGTGTGGACGTGTACATGGAGGTGACCCTCGACCCGCTCGGCCCGGTTGAGCGGGGAGCGGCGGCGGTTGCCTGGTTTCGCAGGGCGTTGTCCGGGCCGTTCGCTGAACTCGTCCGTCAGGCGGAGCGTGACGAGTACGGCGTGCGCACCAGGACGTCAATCCGACAGGCCGAGGGCAGCCAGCGAACTCACATCGCTCATCTGGGCAGAAATCGCCGAAGGCTGGACGAGGAGCTCGCGAAGAGTCCGGAATGGGCTGTCACGGAGTTCTATGGCGAGGATACTCTCGCGCGAGTGCAGTGTTCCTATTTTCCGGTAGAGGGAGAATGGTCACAGTTCGTTGTGGCCCTCCAGGCGGGATCTTCGAGGCTGTCCGACGCGAAGTACTGCACAGCACTCGTCGATTTCTTCGCTCAAGCACTCGACGATCTGAATCCGGTGTTCGCCCGCATCGAAAGGGACTCATTTTCGGACTGGTCGAACATCGAAGCCGCCCTTACGCGCGATCTCGACGAATCTCTGCCAGAAGGGCGGGATTTCATGCGTGGCTATGGGTGGGTCGCGGTGTGCCCTCAAGAACTAGTGATCCGACTGGGCGGCCCTGAGGTGTTGGCGGCTACCGGAGCCTTCCACCGCGTGATTTCTCTGCAGGAGGGTGGGGTGCTACTGCAGGCGTCGGAAACGTTGGCCGGATACAACGACCAGGTGATTGAACGGGTGTTCACGGCGCTCGCCCCAGTCCTGCCGGAGGGCGAACCCCGCCCGGATCCAGCCCATCCAAATCTGCGCTTC
>Ga0075367_10000650_pt1 | contig 13320 bp, 11 predicted proteins | sample EndMethybrTD3032_FD_71399 | JGI IMG/M metagenome (GOLD analysis project Ga0075367, IMG submission 71399) | Populus endosphere microbial communities from Tennessee, USA - Endosphere MetaG P. TD hybrid TD303-2 | ecosystem: Host-associated > Plants > Roots > Endosphere | place: USA: Tennessee... | reverse complement strand
CAGCATCGGCAACGACGTCAGCGAGCGCGTCTGGCAGAAGTCCGATCGCACTCTGTGGCGCGCAAAGAACACCGATACCTTCAAGCCGATGGGGCCGTGGATCGAGACCGACGTCGATCTCGACGCGCTGGAGACATGCGTGCGCGTCAACGGCGTCGGGACCACCCGCTTTCGCACCAACGCCATGCTGTTCGGCGTGGCGACCTACATTGCCACGATCACCCGCTATATCACTCTCTACCCGGGCGACATGATCTGGATGGGCACCGACGGCACCTCGCCCGACCTCAAGCCCGGCGACGTGGTCGAGGTCGAAATCACAGGCCTCGGTGTCTTGCGCAATGCATTTGTGGCCGCCGGCGCAACAGGTTGATGGGGACCGGCGCGCGGCCGCGGTCGCCAGCTTCCCTCGTGCCTGCGGCCGGTGGTACTCTGCATTCCAGAACAATGTGACACCAAGAACAATAAACAAGGGAGCAAGCGCATGGAAATCCAGGCCGGGGGCAAGACGCTGGGTGCCAGGATCGAGGGTATCGATCTGGCGCATCCGGTCTCGGATGGCGATTTCAAGCAAATCCTGCGCGCGCTCGGCATGTTCGGCGTGCTGTGCTTCCCCGAGCAACGGCTGGAGACGGATGCTTTTGCGCGCTTCGGCCGGATGTTCGGCGACCTAGAGGTCAATGTCGCCAATCAGTTCCATGAGCCGGGTTTCCCGGAGGTCATGGTGCTGTCCAACATGACAAAAGACGGCAAGCCGATCGGGCTCGGCGATGCCGGCCAAGGCTGGCACACCGACATGTCCTACAGCAAGGACATCGCGCTCGCCAATGTGCTGTACGCCATCAAGGTGCCAATGCGGGATGGCCGCCCGCTGGGCGATACGCAATTCCGCAACATGCATCTGGCCTACGAGGATCTTCCCCCGGACGTAAAGCGCCGACTTGCCGGTTGCACGGCGACGCATGACTTCGCCAAGTTCTGGGACATGATGCGCGCGCGTCCCGGCTCGCAGCGGGCACCGTTGACGCCCGAGCAGCGGGCCAAGAAACCGCCGGTGTCGCAGCCGATCTTTCGCTCGCATCCTATTACCGGCCGCACCATCCTCTACTGCAATCCGGGCTACGCCATGCGTATCGACGGGTTGCCCGAGCCGGAGAGCAGCGAGCTGCTGGAATTCCTGTTCAAGCACCAGGAGCAGGACAAATTCTTCCACGCCCACCAGTGGACCGAAGGTGACGTGCTGATGTGGGACAACATCGGCACGCTCCACAATGCCATTCCCGACTATCGCGCCGATGAGCCGCGCTACATGCGCCGCGTGCAAGTGATGGCGACCAAGGACTACGCCCGTCTCGCGGCCTGACGGAGAGAAGATCAGGAGGAATGCCAATGCGCCTTGCAAGATTATTGGCGGTGGGTTTGGTCGCGATCCTGCTGGCTGGGGCGACCGCCGAAGCACAGGCGCCGGAGATCCGCTTTGCGCGGCAGTTCTCCATGGGCTACCTGCAGTTCAATGTGATGGAACACCACCAGCTCGTCGAAAAACATGCCAAGGCGCTTGGCATTCCCGAGGTCAAGGTGGTGTGGGCGACCTTCAACAGCCCGGCTGCCATGAACGACGCGCTGCTGTCCGGCTCCATCGACATCGTCTCGGGCGGCGTGCCGGGCCTGCTGACGATCTGGGCGCGCACGCACGGCACGGCCAATGCCGTCAAAGGCATTGCCGCATTCACCTCGCAGCCTGTCCTGCTCAACACGCGCAATCCCAATGTGAAGAGCATCGCGGACTTCACGGATCAGGACAAGATCGCGGTCCCCGCGGTGAAAATCTCTGTGCAGGCCATGATGCTGCAGATGGCGGCCGCCAAGCAGTGGGGCCAGACCAACTACGCCAAGCTCGACGCGTTGACGGTCGGCATGTCGCCCCCCGACGCAACCATTGCCCTGCTGAGCGACTCGGCCGGCATCACCAGCGTGTTCAGCGTGCCGCCCTTCCAGTACCAGCAGCTGGAGAAACAGGGCATTCGCACGGTGCTAAACTCCTATGAGGTGTTTGGTGGGCCTCACACCTTCACACTGGCCTGGACGTCCTCGCAGTTCCGCGACAAGAACCCCGCCCTCTACAAGGCGCTGGTCGCTGCCTTCGACGAAGCAACGCAGATGCTGAACAAGGACGTCAAGCCGGCAGCGCAGTACTGGATCGACAACGTCAAGTCGAAGCTGACCGTGGACAAGGTCGCCGAGATCGCCTCCGGTCCCCAAGTGAAATGGACCATGGTGCCCGAGAGCACCATGAAGTATGCGGAGTTCATGCACGCGGTCGGCTCCATCAAGACTATGCCGGCAGGCTGGAAGGACCTGTTCTTTCCCGAAGTGCATGGACTGCCGGGAAGCTGAACGCGTCGGGCCAAACCCGGCTACCGTCGCGCGATGGAGGCTCGAACCGCATGAACGCCCCTGCAGGCCCAGCACCGCTGCTGCAGGTGCAAGGCGTCACCCTGCAATACAAGACCGAGAAGCATCTGGTTACCGCGACTTATCGGGTCAGCTTCGACGTCTACGGAGCGGACCGGTTCGTTTTGCTCGGGCCGTCCGGTTGCGGCAAGTCCACCCTGCTAAAGGCGGTCGGTGGCTACATGGCGCCGACCGAAGGCAGCATGCGGCTCAAGGGCCTTCCCATCCGCGGACCAGGCGCTGACCGAGTATTCGTGTTCCAGGAGTTCGATCAGCTGCTGCCGTGGAAGACCGTCAAGCAGAATGTGATGTTCGCGCTGGAGGCCTCCGGCAAAATGCGCGGCAAGGCGGCCGAGGCGCAGGCCATGCGCTATATCGACAAGGTCAATCTCTCCAAGTTCGCCAACTCCTACCCGCATACCCTTTCGGGTGGCATGAAGCAGCGCGTTGCCATCGCCCGCGCTCTGGCGATGGAGCCCGATGTCCTGCTGATGGACGAGCCGTTCGCAGCACTCGATGCGCTGACCCGACGGAAGATGCAGGAAGAATTGTTGCAGCTATGGGCCGATACGCGCTTCACGGTGCTGTTCGTCACCCACTCGATCCCCGAGGCCGTGCTGGTCGGCAGCCGCATCCTTCTTCTCTCGCCGCATCCGGGTCAGGTCAAAGGTGAACTCAACAGCGACGGGAAGGATCCGACGGATCCCACGACTGGACGCTGCCTGTCGGACCGCATCCACGAGATGCTGTTCGCGGACCGGATCGAGGAACAGGAGGTCGTCCGCCATGGCTGATACGCATGTGTCGGCAGCGCGCCTGCCACCGCTCCCGCCTGTCCGCCCTGAGTACCTGCGCGACACGGTGGCTGGCGGCGATATCGGCGTGGTGCAGAAGCCGCTGACGCTTTGGCAGAGGCTTGCCAATCAGGCTTGGCTTCGCAAGGCATTCATTCTCATTGCCATAGCCGCCGTCTGGGAGGCTTATGCCCGCCACCTCAACAACCCGCTGCTGGTGCCTGCCTTTTCCGCGACGCTCGAAGCTTTCCAAGCGGGCATCATTAGCGGCGACATCCCCCAGAAGGTGGGCAACTCCGTGGTGTTGCTATTGAAGGGCTACTCATTGGGGCTGGTGCTCGCCATGTTCTTCACGGCACTCGCCATGATGTCACGCCTCGGCAATGACTTGCTGGAGACGCTGACGTCGGCGTTCAACCCGTTGCCCGCCATCGCGTTGCTGCCATTGGCGCTCATCTGGTTCGGCCTGGGTGACGTCTCCATCATCTTCGTGCTGGTGCATTCGGTGCTATGGGCGGTGGCACTCAACACGCACGCGGGCTTCCGCTCCGTGTCCAACACGCTACGCATGGTGGGGCGAAATTACGGTCTCAGTGGCCCGCGGTTCATTGTCAAAATTCTGATTCCGGCCGCGTTTCCCTCGATCCTCACAGGTTTGAAGATCGGCTGGGCATTCGCCTGGCGCACCCTGATCGCCGCCGAGCTCGTGTTTGGTGTCTCGTCCGGCAAAGGCGGGCTTGGATGGTACATCTACGAGAACAAGAACATGCTCGACATACCAGCCGTATTCGCCGGCCTGCTCACGGTGATTCTGATCGGCCTCATCGTGGAAAACTTGATCTTCCGCAATATTGAAGCGGCAACGATCCAGAAATGGGGGATGCAGTCTTAGGCCGAGTTCGAGAGCCGATGGTCCGTGGAGGCTAACGGCTCCGCTCAAACTGCGATGCAGTTCGCGCGGTTTGATACTACCTATAAGAGGTTTGGACCTCCGCCACCCCGATCGTCTCGATTTGGGCGACCTGCATGGGACCCGGTCCATGTCATGAAACAACGTTGACCAGCGTCTCGCCGTGGTCCAGCCGGCGGATGTTATCGGCGATCGTTTGCTGACGCCTGAGAACAGTGCCGTGCGTCCAGCCGCTCATGTGAGGGGTCATGACGAGGTTTGGCAACTCTTGGAAGGGCAGCCTGCCGGGAAAGGCCTTTTGTCCCGCCGCCGCCGGATACGTGTACCAGGTATCGATGATCGCGCCGCCGATGTGATGGGTTTTCAGCGCGTCGTAAAGTGCGGCTTCGTCGATCAGCGGGCCACGACCGACGTTGATGACAATCGCGTTGGGCTGCATGCTGGCGAGCGCCGTCGCATCGACAACACCTCTGGTGGTTTCATTGAGCGGCAGCGCAACGACGACGATATCCGCCGCGCCCATGAACTGGGGCAGTGCATCAAGGCCGAAGCTTTGGTCGACAACTGCCGAGGTTGCGACCGGCGATCGGTTGGCGACCACCACGCGCATGCCGAACGCTTTGGCGCGACTTGCGATTGCCTTGCCTATGTGCCCGAAGCCGAGCAGGCCAATGGTCTGACTGCCGAGTTCGGTGCGCAGCGCGCCAGGCGAGCCGGCCAAGTGGGTCCAATCACCGTGTCGCAGGTTTCGATCGGCATCCGCGAGTGGCACGTGGCGTTGCAGGAGGGCCGCGAACACGTACTCGGCAATTGCAGACTCGTGACCGAAGCAGTTGCAGAGCGTCGAACCCACGGGCAGGCGCTTTACATCGATCGCTTCAACGCCGGCGGCCGGAGCGTGATAAAGGCGAAGCTTGGTCGGATCAGGTTCGTTGGCGCTCAGGCGGACACCGATGATGACCTCAGCCGACGCAAATTGGGCGCGCTCGCCAGGCCGATCGAGTCCATCGGTCAGGTCGATGATCTCGTACCTGCCTTGCAGCATCTCCGCGAAGCCAGGGCGGAAGTTGGCGGCGTTGCCGCCATGAAACACAATCTTCATGGGACTGCACTGCTCCAGCTCTTGCGGCGCCGCTACGACGCCACGCCAGTCAATCTCAGCGTCGCCGCATGGTGACAGGCGACCTTGTGGTTGGGAGCGATCATCTGAGCGACAGGCACGTCAACCCTGCACTGTTCGGTGGCATAGCGGCAGCGCGGGTGGAAGGAGCAACCTGAAGGAGCATTGGCCGGGTCTGCCACCTCGCCCTTCAGGATTATGCGCTCGGTGCGTCGCCTTGGATCGGGCTTCGGCACAGCCGACAGAAGCGCCTCGGTATAGGGGTGTCGAGGTGTGTTGAATAGCTCGTCAGTGGGCGCCTCCTCGACGATGCGGCCGACATACATGACGGCCACTCGGTCGCTCATGTGCTTTACGACCGACAGGTCGTGAGCGACAAACAGATACGACAGCCCCAATCTCTCCTGCAGCTCGAGCATCAGATTGACGATCTGGGCTTGCACCGAGACATCAAGCGCAGACACTGGTTCGTCGGCGACGACGAGAGTGGGGTTCAAGGCGAGCGCGCGGGCGATGCCGATGCGCTGGCGCTGGCCGCCGGAGAAAGCGTGCGGAAACCGATTGAGGTAGGCCTTCGGCAGCTTCACAAGGTCGAGCAGCTCCTCGACGCGGGCGCGCCGGCTGCTGGCCGTGCCGACACCATTGACGAGCAACGGCTCGGCGATGATGTCACCTACCATCATGCGCGGGTTGAGGGACGAGAACGGATCCTGGAAGATCATCTGCATGTGCTGGCGGGTGGCGGCAAGGCCGCGGCGATCGAGCCTCGCCACGTCTGTGTGCGGGCCGTCGCTGGGGCGAAACCGGATCACACCAGATGTTGGCTTCAAGGCGCGCACGATGCATCGCGACACGGTGGTTTTGCCGCAACCCGACTCGCCGACCAACGACAGCGTCTCACCGCGTTTGATGGTTAGATCGACGCCATCGACGGCCTTCACGGCCCCGACCAAGCGCCGCAGGAAACCGCGACGGATCGGAAAGTGCTTTTTGAGCTGCTCAACCTCGAGCACGTTGCTCATGGCCGCGTCCCCAGGGCGGGTACAGTGCTCGGCTGGTACAGGAAGCAGCTGACGGCCGTCGCCGAGTCGATGGCCGCCAACGCTGGCGTCTCGACGTCGCACCGTCCCTTGATCATGCTGGCACAGCGCGGATGGAAGGGGCATCCCTTCGGCCGGTTGTAGGGGTGAGGAATCGAACCCTCAATCGTCTCCAGCTTGGAGCGCGGCTTGGCCATGACCGAAGGGATCGACCGCAGCAATGCGCGCGTGTAGGGATGCTTCGGCGCATGAAAGATCTGCTCCACCGGCCCGCGCTCGACAATGCGGCCGAGATACATGACCGCAACATCATCGGCCATCTCGGCGATGACGCCCATGTCGTGGGTGATCAGAATGAGCGACAGACCGTGTTGGCGCTGCAGCGATCGCAACAGATCGAGCACCTGCGCCTGCGTCGTCACATCAAGCGCCGTTGTCGGCTCGTCGGCGATCAGGATACGCGGATTGCAGCTGAGCGCCATGGCGATCATCACGCGCTGGCGCAGGCCGCCCGACAGCTGGAAAGGATATTCGTCGATGCGCCGCTCCGGCTGGGGGATGCCGACCAGGCGCAACAACGCCAATGTACGCTCGCGCGCGGCCTTTTTGCCCGACTTCGGATCGTGCACCAGGATCGCTTCGCTGATCTGATTGCCGACCGTATAGTGGACCGACAGCGAGGTCATCGGCTCCTGGAAGATGAGCGCGATCTGCTTGCCGCGAATATTGCGCATCTCGCGGCCGGTGGGGTCGAGCTTGGCGATGTCTACCGGCGGCTGGCCGTCGCGATTGAGCCAGATCTCTCCGCCGGCGAGCTTTCCCGGTCGTTCCAAAATCTGCAGGATCGAGCGCGTCGTTACGCTCTTGCCGCAACCCGACTCGCCGACGATGCCAAGTGTCTTGCCGGGCCACAAATCGAACGATGCCTTGTCGACGGCATGCACGACCCCTTCATCTTGAATGAAGCAGGTCTCGAGATCGCGGACCGAAAGCAGCGGCGTTGCGGACATGGATGTCTCAGCCATAAGGGTCCGCCGCATCGCGCAATCCGTCGCCCAGGAAGTTGAAGGCGAGAATGACCGTGATCACCGGCACGGCCGCGATCAGCAGCCACGGCGCGATCGCCAGCGTCTGCACGCTCTGGGCATCCTGCAGCAGGATGCCCCAGCTGATGGCCGGCGGACGCAGGCCGAGCCCCAGAAAGCTCAGGCTTGTCTCGGAGATAATCATGGCCGGAAGCGCAAGTGAGACTGCGGCGATAATGTGGCTGGTGAACGACGGCAGCATGTGCCGGAAGATCACGCGCATGCGGCTTGCGCCCATCAGCTCGGCGGCGACGATAAAATCCTCCTCGCGCAGCGACAGGAACCGCCCGCGCACCACGCGCGCGAGGTCGGTCCAGCCGATCAGCGATATGATGATCGTAATCGCGAAATAGACCTGCAGCGAGGACCACGTGTTCGGCAACGCAGCCGCCAGTCCCAGCCACAACGGGATGGTTGGAATGGATCGGACCAGCTCGATCAGGCGCTGGATGGCGGTGTCGACGGTGCCGCCATACAGCCCCGAGACGCCACCGAACAGGATACCGAGGAACAAGCTGATGGTTACGCCGGCAAGCCCGATGGACAGCGACACCCGGGTGGCCACCATCAGCCGCGACCACACATCACGGCCCTGCACGTCCGTACCGAGGAGGAACAAGCCGTTCTCTGGGACTGACGTGTCGAAGCTGAGCAGGTGTCGATTGGCGGGAATGAAGCCGAGCAGGTGGTAGGGGTACCCTTCGGCAAAAAACTTGATGTAGACCTTGCGCGTCTCGTCGATCTTGTAGACCAGCTTGAATGTCCTCATGTCGCGCACGCCCTTGAGCCCGTGCACGTGAGGCCGAAAGGCGCCGTCGGCATCAAACCAGGTAATCGTCTGCGGCGGGATGTAGCCGCGGCGCGAGTCGCTTGCCTCGGGGTCGGTGTAGGCCAGGAAATCGGCGAACACGGCAACGAGGTAGAACAGCGCGACGATGAACAAGCTCACCACGGCCAGCTTGTGCTTTTTGAACCGCCACCAGATCAGCTGTCGCTGCGTCGCCACCGCGATGCGGTCCTCGGCGACGGCACCCACCGCTTTCGGCGTCCGGCCGAGCAGGCGATCGAAAGCTGTAGCCACGATCGTCATGACTGGTCCACCTGATGGCGGATGCGCGGATCGATCCACATCAGGGCGAGATCCGAGATGAACGTCCCGACCACGGTGAGCGCCCCCAGCAGCAGCACGATCGTGCCGGCGAGGTACATGTCCTGGGCGATCAGTGCACTCAGCAGAACGGGACCGACCGTCGGCAAGCTCATGACCAGGCTGATTATGATGCTGCCCGAGACGAGGTAGGGGAACAGGTAGGCGAGCGTCGACGCAAACGGGTTGAGGGCAGCGCGCACCGGATACTTCGTGATCACGCGCATCTCGCTCAGGCCCTTGGCGCGAGCGGTGACGACGTAGGGCTTGCGCAGCTCATCGAGCAAATTCGCGCGCATGATACGGATCAACTGCGCGGTGCCGGCAATCGCCAGGATCAGGGCCGGTAGCGGCAGATGCCACATCAGATCCGCGAACTTGGCCCAACCCCAGGGCGCCAGCTCCATCTCAGCGGAGAATAATCCGCCGATGTTGGAGCCGAACCATCGGAAGGATAGGTAGAGAATGATAAGCGCCAGCAGAAAATTCGGCACCGCGAGCCCGATGAAGCCGAGGGTTGTGATTACGTAGTCGCCCACCGAGTACTGCCTGACGGCGGAGTAGATGCCGATCGGCAGCGCGAGGCCCCACGTGAGCAGCAGAGCCGCGAACGAGAGCACCACTGTCATCCACAGGCGATCACCCAGCACCTCGGCCACGGGACGCTGCCACTCCATGGACTCGCCGAAATCGCCCCTCAGCAGCCGGCCCATCCATTTCAGGTACTGGATGAAATAGGGCTGATCGAGACCATAGAGTTGTCGCAGACCCTGCGCCTCCGCCGCCGAAACGGACGACCCGCTCGCCGACAGCCGCGCGATGTAGGCGTCAACGAAGTCCCCTGGCGGCAGCTGGATGATGATGAACGACAGCACGGTGATCGCCCACATTGTGGCAATCGCCAGGAGAAGTCGTCGGATGATGAAAGACAGCATGGCGCACTTTTGGTGATCGTACGGCCCTAGCGAGGGGCGTAGCGCGGCGGCCAGACAGGCAGCAGGTGGTTGTCAGAACGATCCGCGAAATGGACACATGCGGCTGGTCCACAAGAGACCGCGTCCGTGCTGACCATCGCGCGTCTGTCTGTCGTCTCCACCAAGCTGCCTGCGGCCCACCTTCACTCTTTGTAGAACCAGGTCTCCGGATGCGAGCCACCCGGCGTGCGGCAATGCTGGGCTATGCACACCCGACTGGGAATGTTGCCAAGTTTGTTGTTGGCGATGCGCACGCCCATCAGCCCAGGCGACTGCCCGACCGTGCCGATGCCGTACTGCTGGTCGACCACGATTTTCCAGATTTCCTGCGCGATCTTGATGCGTTCCGCCTCGGGTTTGCTCGCCGCCGACGCATACAGCTCAAAGATCTTCAGCCAGTTGGGATCGTCAGGCTTGCGGCCCTGCTTGCCGCCCGAAGCATACCAGATGGCAAATTCCGGCCCCATGAAGTTCTCCGTCGGGTCGACGGGGATGGCATGGCGCGGAAACAGATAGAGGATTTCCGTACCGCCGTTGGTCCAGATCTGGATGTGGTGCTCGTTGTTGCGGGTGCGGGTGAAGGCGAGGTTGCGCTCCATCTCCTTCGACTCGGCCCAGATACCGATCTTCTTCCACTGCTGGGCAATCATTTCGCCCTGCGCCGGCCAGGGCATGAACGCCTTGACCGCCTGAATCTGGATTCGCAACCGCTCACCGTTGTCGGTGCGGACCCGGTAGCCTTCAGCATCCTTTTTGGTGAGGCCAATCTTGTCGAGCAGGGCATTGGCCTGCGCAAGATCAAGCGTCGACCACTTGGTGCGCCACTCCTTGCCTGGGAAGTAGGGGCTGTCCTCGCCCGGCACCGCCGAGCCCGGCGTACCCACGCCCAGGAAGAATGTCTCGTTGAGCTGGTTGCGATCGACGCCCATGGACAACGCACGGCGGAAATCGGCGTTGGCCAGCCACTTGCCGATTTCCGGATCGGCGCGGTAGCTGGTGTTGATCTGCAGCGTCGTGTCGGAGCCGTTGATCGCAGTGTCGAGATGGAGGGTGTAGTTGCCCTTCTTCTGGTTTTCGATGATCACCGGCAGCTTGCCGAGGTCGATATGGCGCTCCTGCAGGTCGTATTCGCCGGCAATCGCTCGCAGGTTCAGGATCTCAGTATCCTGAGACAGGGTCATCACGATGCGGTCGATGTACGGCAACTGGTTTCCTGCAGTATCGACCGCGTAGTAGTAGGGATTGCGCTCGAGTACCCAGGTGGGCGTGTTGATCGGGCGCGTGGTGCGCCAAGGCCCGAGCGTCGGCACGTCGACGTTGAGCGACCAGTCCTTCTTGAAATGGATCAGCTTGACCCAGTTCTCATAGCCCTCCTGCTTGGCGATCGCATTGACCGCCTCGAGTGAGGAATACTTCGGCAGGTACTGTTTCAGGTAGTGCTTGGGCGCATAGGCGCCAAACGTGAAGCCCTGGCTCTGGCGCACCGACTGGCCACCGCCAATCAGGGTGTCGCCGGCGAGCAGGTCGTAGAACAGGAAGTAGGGATCATCGAACTCAAACTTGACCGTGGTTTCGTCGACCTTGACGACCTTGCCCGGTTTGCCGTTGACCATCATGTCCGGGATCGGCGTCGGTACGATGTCCTTGTTCGAATACAGATCCTCGAACCAGAACACGAAGTCGTCGGCGGTGAAGGGTGCCCCGTCGGACCATTTCATGCCCTTGCGCAAGCTGACGGTGTAGGACTTTCCGTCGGCGCTCATCTCCACGTTCTTGGCGACGCTCGGCACGATTTTGGTGCCGGTGAAGTCCCAGAACAGAAGCTTGTCGGAAGCATTGATGCGGTTGCCGTTCTCGACGTCGCCCGGACCCGTGAAGCCGCGCCGCCACGTGCCGCCGTACTTGCCCACCGAATGCACGGGCTTGAGGACCATCGGCTCAGCCGGAATGCGATCCTTGACTTGGGGTAACTTCCCACTCTTGACGAGTTCAGCCAGTTGCGGGGCTTCCTGGAACGTCTTGGGCCAGGCTGCCGCGTCGGTGACGATCGTGGCTCCCTCGAGTTTGCCGACCAAACCCGATTGAGCGATCGTGTTGCTTGCCTGCTGGGCAGCCGTGTCGGTCGCCGACAGGCCGAGAATACCGGCGAGCGCAAATAGATTCAGCCATAGCGCATGGCCAAAGACCTTGAGCATGTCGTCCCTCCCCAGGGCGGTTGTGCGCAGCCCCGGTGGGGGTGTGTCTGCGCGGGAACGGGGCTATTCGCCGTTTCTTTGCCGGTCGAAAGCCCGCGACAATTTGAGCCTAAGCGCGTGCGGTGGTCGCGGTCAACGCCCGATACTCGATATCGTAAGCAATGCTCGCCGGCGGGCCGCTCGGTGCGGCCTTCGGGCCCCGCCAGCGGCCACCCGTGCGACTCTCGAGCGGGATCGTGATTTGTCTGCGCTTTCTCACTAGGCTCTACCCTGAGATGGAATGTAGATGCCGCCCGGCAGGTCGTGCTGCCGCAGGAGAGCGAAGGATGAGCAAGCGCATAGTAATTGTGGGGGCAGGTGCGGTCGGCTGCTATCTGGGCGGACACCTGTCGCGGGCCGGCAACGACGTTACGCTGATCGACGGTTGGCCGGAGCATGTAGAGACAATCCGCAAGCATGGACTGCAGCTGTCCGGCATGACGGATGAGGAGACGTGTACCGTCGCAGTCCCAACGATGCACATCACCGAGGCGCAGCGTCTCTCGAGGGAACGGCCGGTCGACATCGCCATCGTCACCAGCAAATCCTACGACACTGAATGGTGGACGGTTCTTGTCCAACAGTACCTTTCAGCCGGCGGATATGTTGTCTCGGCGCAAAATTCGATCAACGAAGAGACGATCGCAGGCGTGGTTGGCTGGGGCCGAACCGTCGGATGTATTGTGGGAAACAATTTCGCCGTCGACCTCTATGAACCGGGTTGCGTGCGCCGAACGATGCCGCGTGACTTCAACACGGCATCGCTCTTCGTCGGTGAAGTGCACGGACGAGTAACGCCACGCATCCAGGAACTTCAGGCTCTCTTGGCGCCCATCGACGGTGGTGCCGTCACGACAAATCTGTGGGGCGCACGTTGGTCGAAGCTGTGTGTGAACGGCATGAGAAACGGCGTCAGCGCCGTGACCGGCATGAGCGGCAACGAGCGCGACGCACATCCCCAGATCCGACGCCTGGTAATCCGCCTCGGCGGCGAAGCGGTCAGGGTGGGACGCGCGCTCGGCTACGACCTCGAGCACGTCACGGGGCTAGCGCCGGACGTGCTACTTGCCGCCTCCCAGGGCGACACGAGGGCCTTGGCTGACGTTGAGAAGCACATGCAGGGTGGTACGAGCGCCCGGGCTCGCAGCAACCTGCAGCGCCCTTCAATGGCGCAGGACATTCAAAAAGGAAGGCGTACCGAGATCGGCGAAATCAACGGCTTCATTGTGCGAAAAGCTCAAGAAATTGGGTTAGCGGCGCCGACCCACCAACGCATTGTTGAAGTAGTCCGCCAGGTCGAGCGGGGCGAGGTCTCGCCGCGGCCGGAAGTCCTATTCGATATTTGATCGCCGCGTGACGTTGTGTACGAAAGATCGAAAAGCACTGGCGCCGACCATCTGGATGGTTGCACCGCAATCAGCCTCGGGCTTCGTCGCTCATTGCTTCTTTGGCCGACCAAAAAGCTGTGCCACCGCTAGGAGCAGAGACGAAACGACAATCATGATGGTCGATATGGTGGCAATCGTCGGGTCGATCTGATCGCGGAGAGCGTTGAACATGTT
>Ga0075367_10000649_pt1 | contig 13364 bp, 12 predicted proteins | sample EndMethybrTD3032_FD_71399 | JGI IMG/M metagenome (GOLD analysis project Ga0075367, IMG submission 71399) | Populus endosphere microbial communities from Tennessee, USA - Endosphere MetaG P. TD hybrid TD303-2 | ecosystem: Host-associated > Plants > Roots > Endosphere | place: USA: Tennessee... | reverse complement strand
GTCTTGAGGACGACCGGGAAGCCGTCTCCCTCCGCGCCCTCGGGAAGGCCTTCCGCCGCGAAGGCGGCCACGTCCGCCGGGTCGCTCACGATCCGGTGCCGGGGGCACGGGATGCCGATCGCGTCGAGCTTCGCGCGCATCACGCCCTTGTCCTGGGCGTGCACCAGCGCGTCGGGGCCGGGGCGCACGGGGATGCCGTCCGCCTCCAGGGCCCTGAGGTGCTCGGTGGGGACGTGTTCGTGATCGAAGGTGATCACGTCACAGCCCTGCGCGAACGCACGCAGCGTGTCGAGGTCGCGGTAGTCGCCTACGACGACATCGCTGACGACCTGCGCCGCGGAGTCCTGAGGGGAGTCACTGAGGAGCTTGAACCTGATGCCGAGCGGGATGCCTGCCTCGTGTGTCATACGAGCGAGCTGGCCTCCGCCGACCATGCCGACTACGGGGAACGTCACGCCCCTAGGGTATCGGCCGCGCCGCGGCGACCGATTTCCGGCCGTTCCCGGGTGCTCTTACTCGGCTCTTCCCGGACCTTTCCCTCATCCGCGCCTGTCTTTCCATGCTCTTCCCAACCTGTTCCCTATGCGTGAGCCCATCCGCAGGCGTTTGTGAAGGAGGGATGGTTAGCATGATTGAGTTGGCGAAAACGACGACGAAACCTACCCGGACGGGGGCCTTCACAACCATGGGACACAGTTCCTCGGGGCTTCGAAGGCTCTGGCGCGAGATCGCCAAGTTCGGCGCGGTCGGTGCGCTCGGCACCATCGTGAACTTCGGCGTCTCCAACCTGCTGTGGCATCTCACCAGCCTGCAGGCGGTGCGCGCCAACGTCATCGCGACGGTCGTGGCGATCGGCGTCAACTATCTGGGCTTCCGGTACTTCACGTACCGCGACCGCGACAAGAGCGCCCGCACCAAGGAGCTGACGCTGTTCCTGGCGTTCAGCGCGGTGGGGCTCGTGATCGAGAACGGCGTTCTGTACGCCGCGATCTACGGCTTCGGGTGGGACAGCTCGATCGAGCGGAACGTGTTCAAGGTCGTCGGCATCGGACTCGGCACGCTCTTCCGGTTCTGGTCCTACCGCACCTGGGTCTTCAAGACCCTGCCCGCCCGCGAGGCGGTGGCCGACGCCGAGTCCTTCCTGGAGAAGGCCGACCCGGAGCGGCCGAAGGCCACGCAGCGGGTCAGCTGAGGCACGCGGAGTGAGCTGAGGCCCACCTCCTGGCCCCTCACCGGACCGTCGGCTCCTCCTCCTGCTGGGGCCTCTTCAGCGGGGGTGTGCGGGAGAGGAAGAGGCCGAAGACCGGGGGCTGGGTCTGGAGCATCTCCAGTCGGCCGCCGTCGGCCTCCGCCAGGTCCCGGGCGACCGCCAGGCCGATGCCTGTCGAGTTGCGGCCGCTGATCGTACGCTCGAAGATCCTCGCGCCCAGGTCGGCCGGGACGCCCGGCCCCTCGTCCGTCACCTCGACGACAGCCTGGTTACCGGTGACCCGCGTCCTGAGCGCCACCGTGCCGCCGCCGTGCATGAGGGAGTTCTCGATCAGGGCCGCCAGGACCTGGGCCACCGCGCCCGGTGTGCCGACCGCCTGCAGATGGCGCTTGCCCGAGCTGACGATCGCCCGCCCCACGCCCCGGTACGCCGGCCGCCACTCCGCCAGCTGCTGCTGGATGACCTCGTCGAGGTCGAAGGAGACGGCGTTGCCGGTCCGGGGGTCGCGGGAGTTGGTCAGCAGCCGCTCCACCACGTCCGTGAGGCGCTCGACCTGGGTCAGCGCCACGTTGGCCTCCTCCTTCACCGTGTCCGGATCGTCGGTGAGGGTGATCTCCTCCAGCCGCATGGAGAGGGCCGTGAGCGGCGTACGGAGCTGGTGGGAGGCATCGGCGGCCAGCCGCCGCTCGGCGGTGAGCATACGGGCGATGCGCTCGGCCGAGGAGTCCAGGACGTCGGCCACCCGGTCCAGCTCCGGGACGCCGTACCGCTTGTGGCGGGGCCGCGGGTCGCCCGACCCCAGCCGTTCCGCCGTCTCGGCCAGGTCGGTGAGCGGCGAGGCGAGCCGGTTGGCCTGACGGATCGCGAGGAGTACGGCGGCCACGACCGCGAGCAGCGCGACGAGGCCGATGACCAGCAGCGTCCGCCCGACCTCCCGGCTCACGGTCGACCGGGGCTCCTCGACGACGACCGACTCGCCCTCCTCGCCCTTGGCATGCCCCCGGATGACCTCGCCGTCCGGCTTGGCGCCGAGTTCGATGGCAGGCTGTCCCGGAATCCGCACCACGGCGTACTTCTCGCCGGTGACCTGGCCCTTCAGCACACCCGCACTGACGGCCCCGGCCCCGGCCCCGCTGAGCCGAGTGTCCACGATGCTCGCCAGCCGCTGCGCCTCAGAACTCACCCGCTCCTGGGCACTGGCGCTGATGGTCCGCGTCTCGACGATGACAAGTGAAACGCCGAAGACCGCGATCACGACCAGCACGACAGCAAGGGTGGACTGAATCAGGCGACGACGCACGGGGCCCTCCGGGCAACGGTTCCTACAACGCCGCAAAGGGGCGCGGCGAACGGCGCGACCAGCCCAGGACGACCGGCAGCCGCGCACTCACCCCGGCCCCCACGGCGCAACGCGCGTAGCCGACTAACTCTTCTCGAACCGGAAACCCACACCGCGCACCGTGGCGATGTACCGAGGATTCGCCGCATCGTCACCGAGCTTCTTCCGCAGCCAGGAGATATGCATGTCGAGCGTCTTGGTCGACGACCACCACGTCGTGTCCCAGACCTCCCGCATGAGCTGGTCCCGCGTGACCACCCGCCCCGCGTCCCGCACCAGCACCCGCAGCAGGTCGAACTCCTTGGCGGTCAGCTGGAGTTCCTCCTCGCCCATCCACGCCCGGTGCGACTCCACGTCGATCCGCACGCCGTGCGTGGCCGGCGGCTGCGCCGGCTCCGCGGCACCGCGCCGCAGCAGCGCCCGCACCCGGGCGAGCAGTTCGGCGAGACGGAACGGCTTGGTGACGTAGTCGTCGGCGCCCGCGTCGAGACCGACGACGGTGTCCACCTCGTCGGCGCGCGCGGTCAGGATGAGGATCGGCACGGTGTGGCCTTCGGCGCGCAGCCGGCGGGCGACCTCGAGGCCGTCCATACCGGGCAGACCGAGGTCCAGCACGACCAGGTCGATGCCGCCGGCGTTTCCGGCGTCGAGTGCGGTGGGGCCGTCCTCGCGCACCTCGACCTCGTAACCTTCCCGGCGCAAAGCGCGGGCCAGCGGCTCCGAGATGGACGCGTCGTCCTCGGCGAGCAGTACACGGGTCATGAGGTGATGGTAGTCCGCTCCCGACACGTGCTGTGGTGTGATCGGCACCAGTGATTCTTACCTTCGCATGCGCGGAAACGAACCTGTGTATCTACGGTGTGATCTTGGCTTAGACCTTGGAAAGAGGGTGTACGGTTCCTTAGACACCTGTGATTCAGGTCTCAAGTCCTTCCTTTTCCGGCACTACTCTGCCGTATGGTGAAAAAACAACGCCTGTAGCACTGCGGGGACCTTTGGCGAACATCGACGCTGAAGGTCTCTTTTGTGTGCGGTAAACCCCCACCAGCAAGGATCGACCATGGCGTCCAGCCTGACGAAGGACTCGGTGACTCCGGGCACCCCCGGTTCCGACAGGACCTTCTTCGGCCACCCTCGCGGACTGGCCACCCTCTTCATGACCGAGATGTGGGAGCGCTTCTCCTACTACGGCATGAAGGCCCTGCTCCCGCTGTACCTGGTGGCCCCGGGCGGCCTGCACCTGAGCGCGGCGACCGCGACCGCGATCTACTCGGTGTACCTGTCGCTCGTGTACCTGCTCGCCCTCCCGGGCGGCTGGTTCGCGGACCGGGTCCTCGGCCCCCGCAAGACCGTCGCCGTCGCCGGCGCGGTCATCATGCTCGGCCACCTCACCCTGGCCCTGCCGAACGCCGGCACCTTCTACGCGGGCCTCGGCCTCGTCGCGATCGGCTCCGGTCTGCTCAAGGCCAACATCTCCACGATGGTCGGCCACCTCTACGACGGCCCGGACGACCCGCGCCGCGACGGTGGTTTCACGGTCTTCTACATCGGCATCAACCTGGGCGCGTTCGCCGCGCCGCTGGTCATCGGCACCATCGGTGAGAACGTCAACTGGCACCTCGGCTTCGCGCTCGCCGCGCTCGGCATGGCGCTGGGGCTCGCCCAGTTCCTGCTCGGCAGCCGTCACCTCGACAGCAAGTCGGACCTCGTCCCGACCCCGCTGTCCGCCGAGGAGAAGGCCAGGACCCTGCGCAAGTCGGCCTTCTGGGCCGCCGTCGCCGTCGTCTTCTACGCCGTCGTCGGCTTCTCCGGGCACTACACCCTGAACTGGCTGCTGGTCCCGATCACGATCGCCGGTCTGGTCATCCCGGTGATGGTCATCGCCCGTATCAAGCGGGACAAGGAACTGAACCGGGCCGAGCAGTCGAAGATGTCCGCGTACATCTGGTTCTTCGTGGCCGCGGCCGTGTTCTGGATGATCTACGACCAGGGCGGCTCCACGGTCTCGCTGTTCGCCGACTCCTCCGCGGACAACACGGTCCTCGGCTGGGAGTTCCCGGTCTCCTGGTACCAGTCGGTCAACCCGGTCATGATCATGGCGTTCGCGCCGGTCTTCGCCTGGGCGTGGCTGGCGCTGGCCCGTCGGGGCAAGGAGCCGAGCACGGCCGTGAAGTTCGCGATGGGCCTGGTCATGATCGGCGCGTCGTTCTTCCTCTTCCTCGCGCCGCTGGGCATCGCCGACGGCGGTCACAAGGCGGCCGCGATGTGGCTGGTCGGGATCTACTTCGTGCAGACCGTCGGTGAGCTGACGTTGTCGCCGGTGGGGCTGTCGGTCACGACGAAGATGGCGCCGGCGAAGTACGCCTCGCAGATGATGGGCGTGTGGTTCCTCGCGGTCACCGCGGGTGACGCGACGACCGGGCTGCTGGCCATCGCCGGGGTCGATCTGAACAAGACCGGGATCGTGGCACTGCAGGCGGTGCTGGCGGTGATCGCCGGTGCGGCTGTGTGGATGTACCGGAACAAGGTCAAGGAGCTCATGGGAGACGTTCACTGACGCTCCTGAACTCCACGGAGGGCCACCCCGTCTTCAGAGATGGGGTGGCCCTTCACCATCACCTCGTACGACGTCCCGGCATGAACGTGAAGACCGCCGCGCCCAGCAGCACCGCCGTGCCCGCCACCAGGCCCAGTGCCTTCAGTGCGCCGTGGTCGTCCGAACCCGTTGCCGCCAAGCCGCCGCTCGACGACGAGGACGTACCGCCCGATGTCGATGAACCGCCGCTCGCGCCGCCCTCCTGGGCCGTGGTGTCCAGGGTCAGGGAGACCGCCGTCCTGTCCGGCTTGCAGGTGGTCGTCGTGCCGAGGGCGGAGATGGTGAGGACGCCCGGGGAGAGGGTCGAGCTGCCATCCGCGCCCGGCTTGTAGGTGCCGGTGAGGTCGGGGATCTCTATCGGGTCGCCCGATTTGATCGCCGAGGAGTTGGTGGGGCCCTCGACGTGCACCGTGCCCTTGTCGGCGCCGCCCAGGACGACCTCCATCGAGGGCTTCACCGAGTCCTTGGGAATGTCGGCGGGGCTGTCCATCACCGACTTCTTGAACTGCACGGTGAGGTCGTAACTGCCCCCGTCCTTCTTGGCGTTGATCTGGATCGGAGAGGTCGCCTTCTTCTCGCCGATGGGTGACTGGCAGGTGTAGGGGATCTCGACTTCCTTGCCGGTGAAGGAGGTCTGGCCGGAGTCGGTCGCCGACGGACTGGCGCTCGCGGTCTGGGAGGCACTCTCGGTCGGCGTCGCGGAGGCCGAATCGGTCGGGGTCGCCGTGTCCGTGGGGGTCGTGGACGGCGACGAGGTCCCGTCTCCCGCCGCCACCTCGATCGTCGCCGCCTTCTGCACCGTCTCCGTCGGCGTGCACTTGGTGTCCGTCGACATGGCGTTGACGGTGTAGGCATCCGGCGTCAGGGTCACCTCGCCCACCGTCGTCAGCTTCAGGGTGCCCTTCATGTCGGACAGCACCATGTCGCCGCCCTTGGGGATGGCCGGGTTCTCCCGCGGGCCCTGCATCGCGATGTCGGCGGTCTGCGCGCCCGCCGCCTTCAACACCCCGGACGGCTGGACCGAGTTGGCGGGCAGGTCGATGATGTCCGGGTTCTTGGAGGCGGCCTGGACGAACTTCCACACGACGTCCACCGTGTCGCCCACCTTCGCCGTGGCCGGCGCGGTGACCTCGACCTTCGTGGTGCCGTCGACGGGGGTGATGCCCGCGGGCGGCACACAGTGCGTCGCGAACGACACCTCCGCCGCCTGTGCGGTCCCCGCGGTCAGCCCCAGCAGGGCCCCCGCACCGCCGAGCACCAGCGCGGCCCCCGCCGCGCCGAGCCTCCCGCTGCCGACCGGTGTGACTCTCCTTCGCTTTCTCACGTGATTCCCTTCCTGGTGGGAGTCGTGGGACTCGTCGGGCTGTCGTCGTGCGGTGCGGAGAGCCGACCGGCCGTGCCCGGATCGGCGTCCGGGGTGAACCACGGCAGGGTCGCGGTGGAGGGGGGTGCGGCATGGGCACCCGGTTTCCGGTCGCCGAACTTCGGCAGACGCAGGGCGAGTTCGGGCAGCCGCAGCCCGCGGTGGCGCAGGCCGCCCGCCTTGCGGGGCCGTATCCGGTCCACGATCGCCATTCCGGCACGGAACACCGCGGCCGGTACGACGACACAGACCAGGATCCAGAACAGGGTCACGCCCCAGGGCCGGCCCACGCCCCAGGGCTGCTCGGCGAGCACCTTCCCGCCGTACTTCAGCGACACGGTGTAGTCGCCGTGCGCGCCCGCGCCGAGCTCGATGGGCAGCTTGATCTGCGCCTTCTTGCCGGGGGCGAGCGTGCCGCGCCACTCCTGGTCCTCCCACTGCGGGGCGAACACGCCGTGGGAGGTGCCGACCTGGAAGACCGGGTTCTTGATCGGGGAGGTGCCGGCGTTGCCGACGGTGAAGACGAGGGTGCGCGACGGCGGGGCGCCGAACCAGGTGAGCAGGCCGCTGGAGCCGGAGAGCCGGGTGTCGGTGAGCATGGACAGCTGCCCGCCGGTGGGCTCCGCGGGCAGCGGCTCCACCGCGTGTCCGGCCACCTGGAACACCGCGTCCGCCTGCGCCTTCGCGCCCTCCACCGTCGCCACGTGCACCACGCACGGACACGGCACCGGCGGCTCGGAGACCGGCAGCTTCTTGCTGAAGGTGCCCTTGGCGTCGGTGGTGACGGCCCGGCCGTCGCCGTTGGCACAGGAGTTGGTGCCGCCGATCACGCCCCGCGAGGGCGTGGCCTGTCCGCAGATCAGCAGCATCACCAGCGCGTGCGCACGCCAGCCACTGCCACTGACGACAACCGAACCGCCGGTGCCGGCCTGGGACTTGGAGACCTTGACCGAGGGCCCGGCAGCCGTCGCCGTCCCGGCCGTCAGGGGCAACAGGAGCAGCGCCAGCACGGCCAGCACCGCCGTGGTCCGCAGCTTGCCGTTCACGTCACCGCTCCCGTCAACTCGACGTCCGTGCGCGGGGGTTCGGGCGATTCGCCGTCGGGCGTACGACGCCTGCGATGTCGTACGAGAAGCAGCGCGCCCCCGGCCGCGACGGTCCCCGCGACGCCCGCCACCGCACCCCACGGCACGAATCGCGCGGACGCCCCGGCCGAGTCCTTCGCCCCGCCCGCCGCGGTCACCGTCAGCCGGACGTCGACCGCGTCCAGGGCGGGGTGGTCGTGCCAGGGCTCGGTGAGCCGGAGGCGGCGGCCCGGCGCCAGACGGACCGGCAGGGTGCGCGGGGCGCGGTCCAGGACCGGGCCGAAGAGGCCGTCGGCGTGCACGGCGAGGGTCGGCACGAGCGTGGTCGTCCCTCGGTTGACCAGGTCGTATGTGATGCGGTCGCCGTGCACCAGGACGTGCTCGACGGTCAGCGCGGACAGCGCCGGTCCGCCCACCCGCAGACGGACCGGAACCGTGGCCCGACGGCCGTCCTGGTCGCGGACGACGATCGCGCCGGTCCGGTCGCTCGGCGCGCGCACGGTGAACGGGACGTCGGCACGGGTACGGGCGGGCACCTTCACCCGGCTCTCGGCGAAGGCGACGGACACCCCACTGCCGCTCAGCCGCACGGTCACCGCCCGCCCACCCCGGTTGGTCACCGACACCGTGTCCTGCAGCACCGCCCCGGGCGCCCCCTCGGCGTAGAAGGAGGGGCGTCCGCCACCCGAGGGCGCGACGGACCAGCCACCGGCCGCGCTCGCGGCGGGAGCGGTGGCCAGCAGGGCCAGGAGAGGCAGGCCCAGGACGGCCAGGACACGAACGGGGGACGGCATCGGGGCGGCTCCAGCGGCGTGCGGGGTGCGTCGGCGGCGAGGGGCGGGCTCGGTCAGCGCCGTACGCGGGCCGTCTGGTTCCTCCGTGTGATCCACAGCGCGCCCGCCGCTCCGGCGAGGAGCACCGTGCCGCCGAGGGTGCCCAGGGCGATCGCGGAGTCGTCGGGGCCGGTCTGCGGGAGGGAGCCGCCATCGGACCCAGTGGTGCCGCTCTGGGTGCCTCCCGAGGAGCCGCCGCTCGCCGTGACGGCCAAAGTGAGCGCCGGGCCCGGGCTGTTGGACGGTGTGCAGGTGGTCGTCGTACCGAGGGCCTTGATGGTGAGGATGCCCGGCGTGAAGGTGACGCTGCCCGTCTTCTTCGGGGTGTACGTGCCCGTCAAGTCGTTGATCTTGATGGGGGTGTTGGCGGGGATCGCCGCCTGGTTGGCGGGGCCGGAGACGTTCATGGTCCCGCCGTCCGCGCCGCCCAGCTTGATGGTGGCGCTCGGGTTCATCGCGCCCTTGCCCAGTTCCACCGGGCTGGACGAGACGCCCTTCTGCCAGGACATGGTGATCTTGTATCCGCTGCCGCTCTTGACACCCTTGATGTCGATCGGCGAGACGGCGCTCTTGTTGCCGATCGGCGTCTTGCACTGGTAGTTGACGTCGACGACCTTGGCCTCGGCCGCGGGGGCGGCGAGCAGCACCGCCGAGCCGGCCAGGGCCGCGACGGACGCGAGCGCGGCGGTTCGATTCCGGTACGACACGTTCCGCTCCCTTGACTCGTTCCTGACTCGTTCCTGACTCGTTCCTGACTCGTTTCCCTGTACTCGTTTTCCCTGCGCTGTTTCCTGACGGCACATCAGATTCGGCCGTCAAGGTACGCCCGGGGTCTTGAGGAGGGAAGAGACGGTGCGCGCCGGAGTTGTGGGGATCCGGCGCGCACGGGAGGGGGTTCGAGTGGAGCGGGTGACCCTCGGTAACTCAGGGTCGGGGCGTGCCCAGCACCTCCGGCAGCCCCCAGCGCCGCAGCACCTCGGGCACGACGACCGTCCCGTCGGCCCGCTGGTGCTGCTCCAGGATCGCGGGGAGCAGGCGGCTGGTGGCGAGGCCCGAGGCGTTGAGCGTGTGGACGTACGCGGGCTTTCCGCCGCCCTGCGGCCGGTAACGGATGCCGCCGCGCCGGGCCTGGTACTCACGCGCGTTCGAGACCGAGCTGACCTCGGCACAGGCGCCGAGGCTGGGCAGCCAGACCTCCACGTCATAGGTCTTGGCCTGGGCGGGGCTGGTGTCCTCGGCGGCGAGTCGGGTGACCTGGTAGTGCAGGCCGAGCCCGGCGACCAAGTCCTCCGCGCGGGCCAGCAGTTCGAGCTGGGCGGCCGCCGAGTCCGCCGGCCGGGCGAACTGGAACAGCTCGACCTTGTTGAACTGGTGACCGCGCAGGGTGCCCCGCTCCGCCGTCCGGTAACCGCCGCTCTCCTTGCGGTAACAGGGCGTGTAGGCCACGTACTTGAGCGGCAGCTCGCGCTCGTCGAGGGTCTCGCCGCGGTGCAGGTTGACCAGGGCGGTCTCGGCGGTGGGGAGGAGGAAGTGCTCGTCGTCCGTGCGGAAGACCTCGTCGGCGAACTTCGGGAACTGGCCCGCCGTATAGCCCGCTTCGTACGTCAGCAGGTGCGGCGGGAGAACGAACTCGTAACCGGCCCGGCGGTGCGCGTCGAGGAAGTGGTTGAGCAGCGCCCACTCCAGGGCGGCGCCCTCACCGCGGTAGATCCAGTAGCCGTTGCCGGCGAGGGCGGTGCCGCGTCGGTGGTCGACCAGGCCGAGGTCCTGGGCGAGGGTCACGTGGTCCTTGGGGCGGAAGGCGAACTCGGGCGGCTCTCCGACGGCCCGTACGACTTCGTTGTTCTCCTTGCCGCCGGCGACCACGTCGTCGTCCGGAAGGTTGGGCAGGGCGTCGAGGAACTCCTGGTGTTTCCCGCCGAGTTCGGCCAGCCGCGCCTCTGCCTCGGCGAGCCGGTCGGCCAGGGCCCCGGCCTCGGTCCGGAGTTCCTCGGCCGGGTCCCCGGCGCGGCGTCGTACGGCGATGTCCGCCGAGATCCGCCGCCGCCCGCCGCGCAGCCGCTCCACGGCGGTGCGGGCCTCGCGGAAGGCGGTGTCCAGGGCGAGGAAGGCGGGGATGTCGGCGTCGACGGCCCGCTTGGCGAGGGCGTGGCGAACGTGGTCGGGACGGTTTCGGATGAGGGTGACGTCGAGCATGGTGCGCGCTCCGTCCGGTGCTGCCGGAGCGGCACGCCGCCCCGGGGTGGGTCCCTCGGGGCGTGGGCGAGAGGGTGCTCGCGGTGCCACCACGCCTTCACCGTCGTACGTGCGCATCACGACCGTACGACGGTCTCGTTCTGGCCCGGTGACGGGGGCCGGCCGACGGGGCATTTCCTCCCCGCACTCGGGAGTGGATTCGCCTCGGTCACGCGAGGCCGCCCTCACACCTGCCGGCGGCTCTCTCGGCTCGCATGGGCCCTGGCTACTTGTCTCCGTCAGCGCGTTGCGGACGAGGGTAGGGCAGGGCCTCGGCGCGGCGAAACCGAATTACGCCGGTGCGCCCAGCTCCGCCCAGACCGTCTTGCCGGCCACCCCCGGCGTCCGTACGACCCCCCAGTCCAGACACAGGCGCTGCACGATGAACATGCCGTGGCCGCCGGGACGGCCCGCGCGGTGCGGTGTGCGCGGGGCCGGCTGGCCGGTGCCGCGGTCGGAGACCTCCAGGCGGATCACCTTGTTGTCGAGGGCGATCCACAGCTCGCTGGGGCCCTCGGCGTGCAGACAGGCGTTGGTGACCAGCTCGGAGACGACGAGCAGGACGTCCTCGGCGGCGGCCCGCTGGTCGGCCGTGGCGGCGGGCAGCCAGCCCCACGCGTACAGCGCCTGGCGGGTGAAGTCGCGGGCGAGCGGGACGACGCCGCTCGCCCCGTCGAAGTCCAGCCTGCGGGCCTGTCGCCCCCCTGACGACACGGACCGACCCGACGACGCGGCGTCCCCTTCGGACGCCCCGCCTGCGGGTGGGCCCCCCTCGGACGTCCCGGAAGCGCCGCTGGGCTCCGGGCCGCGGTCGCCCGGCGGGTAAGGCCGGGTGGTGCTCATCAGCGCTTCACCTCACCGATTCACCGGTTCACGATTCAAGAGTCTGTACGTGTTTCGGCGGTAGATCCGCCAGTTGCCTGCCGACATGTTCAGGATGTCTCCTGCCCGACCGAACCGGCAGAACACCCCCTGTTTCGGCACGGAAGGCGTGACGCCCGGAAAGTGCCGGTCACACAGGGGTCGGCGGGGCGGGACACAGAGCGCGGGCCGCCCGGCCGGGCTCAGCCGGCTTCGTCGGCCAGAGCCGCCTCGAGCGTGTCGTGGACGGTGAAGACCGCCTCCGCCCCGGTGATCTCGAAGACCCGCGCCACCACCGGAAGCATCCCGGCGAGCGTGACCCCGCCGCCGGCGGCCTCGGCCTTCAGCCGGGCGCCCAGGAGCACGTTCAGCCCCGTGGAGTCGCAGAACTCCAGTCGTGCGCAGTCCACGACCAGCCGCTTGAATCCCTTGGCGAGGCAGTCCTCGAGCGGCTCGCGCAGCAGATCGGCGGTGTGGTGATCCAACTCACCCGCCGGGGTCACGACTGCGCTGGAGCCCTCTTCCCTGACCTCCACCAGAAGCCGGCCAGACTGTGCGCTGCCGACCGTCCCGCGGTCCATGCCGCCTCTCTCTCCCGACGTCGTGGCTGCTGACGTACGCCCTCGAACACTACGCCTTCCTCACACTCTCCGACACCCGAACAACCGCCCGAAAACGGGCATATCCCCACGTAGAGCACTTGCGGCGGCGGTGGGAAAGCGGGTAGGGCTAGTAGAGATACGTAACCGACACGGCCGGCTTTGGAGGCGCCGCACACCGCAGTGCACGCATGGCTTCGGCAGCCCAATGCCGAGAACGATGGAGGACATCATGTCACCCCGGCTCGACGCACCCGCACCGCGTACCCAGCAGGCGACGTCGACACCCCCTCCGGAACATCTGGATCCCATCGAGAGCAACGAAAGCTTCGAGAGCGACGGCACCGACGCCCTCGCCGGGCTTCCGGAGATCCCCCCGTACGACGAGGTGGGCCCGGTCGACGCACGAGCGCTGTCCAAGACCCTCTTCGAGCGGCTGGAGTCGCTGGAGGAAGGCACGCACGAGTACTCGTACGTCCGCAACACCCTCGTCGAGCTCAACCTGGCGCTGGTCAAGTTCGCCGCCTCCCGCTTCCGCTCGCGCAGCGAGCCGATGGAGGACATCATCCAGGTCGGCACGATAGGCCTGATCAAGGCGATCGACCGGTTCGAGCTCTCCCGGGGCGTGGAGTTCCCCACCTTCGCGATGCCGACCATCGTCGGCGAGATCAAGCGCTTCTTCCGTGACACCTCGTGGTCCGTGCGCGTACCGCGCCGGCTGCAGGAGCTGCGGCTGGACCTGGCCAAGGCCGGTGACGAACTGGCCCAGAAGCTGGACCGGGCGCCGACGGTCGCGGAGCTCGCGGAGCGACTGAGCCTCACCAGGGACGAGGTCGTCGAGGGCATGGCCGCGTCGAACGCGTACACCGCCTCCTCGCTGGACGCCCAGCCGGAGGAGGACGACTCCGAGGGCGCGCTCGCGGACCGGATCGGGTACGAGGACCACGGGCTGGAGGGCATCGAGTACGTCGAGTCGCTCAAGCCACTGATCGCCGAACTCCCGCCGCGGGACCGGAAGATCCTCTCCCTGCGCTTCGTCGCGGGCATGACCCAGTCGGAGATCGGCGACGAGCTCGGCATCTCACAGATGCATGTCTCACGGCTGCTGTCGCGAACACTGGTGCGACTGCGCAAGGGGCTGACGCTGGAGGAGTGACGGCTCCTCCGGAGGCTCTTTCACCGATACGAGCGCGGATACCGGTACAGAACGGATACGAGCACCTCAGGCGGCCACTGTGACCAC
>Ga0075367_10000646_pt1 | contig 13401 bp, 11 predicted proteins | sample EndMethybrTD3032_FD_71399 | JGI IMG/M metagenome (GOLD analysis project Ga0075367, IMG submission 71399) | Populus endosphere microbial communities from Tennessee, USA - Endosphere MetaG P. TD hybrid TD303-2 | ecosystem: Host-associated > Plants > Roots > Endosphere | place: USA: Tennessee... | reverse complement strand
CCACGAGGCCTCGTGGCGCCACCCCGACAGCGGCGCCGAGCACATCGGCGACATCGCCTGGTACCAGGCGATCGCTCGCAAGGTCGAGGCCGCCAAGCTGGACGCCGTCTTCCTGGCGGACGGTCCCGTGTGGTGGGGGACCGGCCACCGGCCGAGCAACCAGTTCGAGCCCATCACGTTGCTCACGGCGCTGGCCACCGTGACCGAGCGGATCGGCCTCATCGCCACCGCGTCGTCGACGTTCTACGAGCCGTTCAACCTGGCCCGTCTCTTCGGCAGCCTGGACCGCATCTCGGCCGGTCGGGCCGGCTGGAACATCGTCACGACGTTCAGCGAGGACGCGGCGTACAACTTCGGGCTCGATGCCGTGCCCAGCAACGAGGAACGCTACGGCCGGGCGCAGGACTTCGTCGACGTGGTCACCAAGCTGTGGGACAGCTGGGAGGACGACGCGCTGCTGGTCGACCGCGCGGCGGGCGAGTACGTCGACACGGCCAAGGTCCACGCCATCAACCACGTGGGTCAGTACCTCAAGGTCAGGGGCCCGTTCAGCGCGCCCCGCTCGCCCCAGGGCCGTCCGGTCTACATCCAGGCCGGCTCGTCCAACGAGGGCCGCGCGTTCGCCGCGCGCAACGCCGAGGCGATCTTCACGGCCCACCAGACCCTCGGAGATGCCCGCGCCTTCTACGACGACATCAAGGCCAAGGCCCGGGGCTTCGGCCGCAACCCCGACCACGTCAAGATCCTTCCCGGGATCAGCCCCTTCGTGGCCGACACTGAGCAGGAGGCCGAGGAGCTCTACCGGTACTTCAACGAGCTCACCGTCCCGGCGTACGGCCTCGAGCAGCTGGGCAAGATGGCCGGCGTCTCGCTGGGCCACCTCGACCTCGACGAGCCGGTGCCGCTGGAGATCTTCCGCGGAGCCGGCAACGTCCTGGACAACAACCGCAGCCGCAGGCAGGTCGTCGCCAACATCGTCGAGCGCGACCGACCCACCGTGCGTCAGCTGCTGCACCGGCTGGCCGGTGGCCGCGGCCACAACGTCGTGCACGGCACCCCGGTGCAGATCGCGGACACGATCCAGGAGTGGTTCGAGGGTGGTGCCGCCGACGGCTTCAACGTGATGCCGCCGCTCTACCCCCAGCTGCTCGACGCCTTCACCGAGACGGTCGTCCCGATCCTGCAGGAGCGCGGGCTGTTCCGGACCGAGTACACCGGCAGCACGCTGCGCGAGCACTACGGCCTGCCCCGACCCGAGAGCCAGTACGCCGTGACGGCGCCGGTCGCCGTCGGCACCTGACCCCATCCACCGAAAGCAATCTGTGAAGAACCCCGAAAGGTCATCGATGAAGCGCGTCCTCACGGCAGTCGTTGCCGCCCTGCTCGCACTGACAGCCCTGTCAGCCTGCGACGCCCAGGCGGGCGAGGCCACCACCATCCGCTACCAGTCCTCGGCAGGCACGGTCGACGTCCTCCAGCTGGCCGACGCTCTCGGCTACCTCGACGGCCTGACCCTGAAGAAGGTCGGCGACGTCACCGGCGGCCCGCAGAGCGTGCAGGCGCTCGCCAGCAACCAGATCGACATCAGCGCCTCCTGCTTCTTCGGTGCCGTCGCGCAGGTCGTCGCCACCGGAGTGCCCGTCCGAGCGGTGGTGTCGACCTACGGGTCCAACGACAAGATCAGCTCCGGGATCGTGACCCTGCAGGGCTCGACGATCACCGACGCCCACGACCTGATCGGCAAGAAGGTCGCGGTCAACACGCTCGGCGCGAACGCCGAGGCCGTCCTGGACACCTGGTTCGAGCAGCAGGGCTTCACTCCCGAGGAGATCAAGCAGGTCACCCTCGTGCCGCTGCCGCCACTCAACACGATCCAGGCACTGCAGGAGGGGCAGGTCGATGCGGCGTCGATCGGGTCCGGCGCGATCAAGGGCGCCGAGTCCACCGGGGTGAAGCTCCAGGTGCTGGTCAAGGACACCGACGTCGTCGGCCCCTACAACGGAGGCGGGTTCGTGATGCAGGACAAGTTCCTCGAGAAGAACCCCGAGACCTCGGAGAAGCTCGTCACCGGGGTCGCCAAGGCGGTCAAGTACATCGAGAGCCACTCCCGCGACGAGGTCCTCGACGTCTACACAGGCTGGCTGAAGGACAACGGGTACGCCGACTACATCGAGGCCGTCGAGCAGAACTGGGCGGGAACCACCGGAGTGTCGACGGTCGACACGGCTGCGATCGCCGATGACGACATCTCCATCTGGCTCGACTGGCTCGGCAGCCGCGGTGACGTGGACCCGGACGACATCAAGCCGTCCGACGTCTACACGAACAAGTACAACGATCTCGCGAAGGGGTGAGCACATGAGCGCACAGATCGAGCTGCAAGGCGTCGGCCAGGTCTTCCAGGTCCGTGGCGACGAGGACAGGCGCAAGCGCGAGTTCGTCGCCCTCCACGCGGTGGACCTGACGGTCAAGGCCGGGGAGTTCGTCACCCTGGTCGGACCATCGGGCTGCGGCAAGTCGACGATCCTCGACCTCATCAGCGGCCTGACCAGACCAACGTCCGGGACGGTGCGCATCGACGGCAAGCAGGTCACCGGGCCGGGGCTGGACCGCAGCGTCGTGTTCCAGCAGTACACGCTGCTGCCGTGGCGTACCGCCCGGGAGAACATCGAGTTCGCCCTGGAGGCCGTCGGCACGTGGAAGAAGGCCGAGCGCGTCGCGCGAGCCAACGACTACCTCGAGCTCGTCGGCCTCACCGACTTCGCCAACCGCTACCCGCACGAGCTCTCCGGCGGCATGAAGCAGCGCATCGCGATCGCGCGGTCGCTCTCCTACGAGCCGGCCGTGCTGCTGATGGACGAGCCGTTCGGTGCCCTGGACGCCCAGACCCGCGAGCGACTCCAGGAGGAGCTGGTCGGAATCTGGAGGCGCACGGGCACCACGGTCGTCTTCATCACCCACGACATCGAGGAGGCCGTCTTCCTCGGCCAGCGCGTGGCGGTGATGAGCAGTCGCCCGGGCGCCATCCGTCAGGTCATCGACATTCGCCTCGACCGGTCCGCGGCAGGCGACGAGGACATCCGCGCCGGCCAGGCCTTCGCCGGCTACCGGCACCAGGTCTGGACCCTGCTGCGCGACCGGCGCAGCCAGCACAGCGAGGTGGCTTCCGTTGCCTAGTGCCGCGCATGCAAAGTCCCTTGGCGCTTCGCGCCACCAGGGCACACACCTCGCTGCGTCGGCGGCGCTCGAAAGACGCCCAGTCTGCCAGCGCGCCGCCGTCTTCCGATGCACGCACCCTGAAGACACCAACCATCAAGGGACTTCACATGCGCGCCACTAGCCTGCTCGAGGAACGCACCGAGCCGCGGCCTCATCCGCGCCAAGAGGCGGCCCAGGGGTTCGAGTTCGTCTCGTCGTACCTCACCCGCATCACCAGGGGGGTTCGCGGCTTCGTCGGGATCGCCACCCTGGCGTTGATCTGGGAGATCTTCCCGAGGCTCGGCATCGTCGACCGCTACTTCCTGCCGCCTCTCCACGTGGTGCTGCAGGCGTGGTGGGAGATGGCCGTCGACGGCGAGCTCTGGCGCCACCTGCGGGCGAGCGTCGTCCGCTCCGCTGCCGGCTTCAGCATCGCCGTGAGCCTCGCGATCCCGCTGGGTGCCGCGATCGCGTGGTACCGCCCGGTCCGCGAGGTCCTCACCCCGCCGCTGGAGGTCTTCCGCAACACCGCCGCCCTGGCGCTGCTGCCGGCGTTCACCTTGATCCTCGGCATCGGGGAGACCAGCAAGATCGCCATCGTCACCTACGCCTGCTTCTTCCCGATCCTGCTGAGCACGATCACAGGCGTCGCGACCGTCGACCCGCAGCTGCTGCGGTCGGCGAAGGTGCTCGGCCTCTCCCCGGTTGCGACCTTCCGCAAGGTGGTCTTCCCTGCGGCCGTGCCGACGATCTTCACAGGCATCCGGATCTCGGGAGCCGCGGCGATCCTCGTCCTGATCGCCGCCGAGCTGATCGGGGCGACCGCCGGCCTCGGCTTCCTCATCAACTACGCCCAGTTCAACTTCCTGATCCCCAAGATGTACGCCGCGATCCTGACGACCTCGGTCCTCGGCCTTGCTGTCAACTACAGCCTGGTCAGCCTGGAGCGGAGGTTCTCGCGCTGGCGGGTGTAGGCGGGGTTTGCCGTCGAGTGACGTGAAAGTGCTGTCCACCTCGTGATTTGACAGCACCTTCGCGTCACTCGACGCGAGACGGACCGCAGCCGATGCTCAGAGCCGGGGGTCGACCGGCTCCGACTCCAGCGCCAGGATCGCGAACACGAGCTGGTGCACCCGCCAGAGCGGGGCACCCTCGACGAACGCCGTGAGTGCGTCGAGGCCGAGGCCGTGCTCGCGCCGGGCCAGTTCGCGCTTCTTGCCGAGGTGGCGCTGGCGCAGCACGTCCAGGGAGTCGGTGTAGTCCGGGCCGTAGATGATCCGGAGGTACTCCCGCCCGCGCACCTTGAGGCCGGGCTGCACACGCGAGTCGACCGGGTCCGCCGGCTTCACGACCATGCCCTCGCCGCCGGCCGCCGTGAGCTCCTCCCACCACGCGGCGGCCGCAGCGCGCTGCTCGGCGGAGCCGAGGTCGACGAAGCGGTGCCGGGTCGGGGTGATCACCTCCCCCTGCACCAGTCCGAGCTGCTCGAGGTGCCACCCGTGGGTCTCGCCGGCCGCGGGCACCCGACCCTCGGCGGCCAGCACCTGGAACGGCGCCAGGGTGACGCCGTCGAGACCGTCGGTGGGCCGGCAGTAGGCCGCGTAGGCGTCCCGGAACGCGCGGGCGTGCTCGAGCTTCCGCTCGGCTCGGGCGGAGAGCTGGGCCACGTCGAGGCCGCGCGCGGCGGCCTCGTCGAGCGCGGCCGCCAGCGCCGGCAGCGCGTGCCGGGCGGCGGCACCGACGGCGGCGTACTGGCTGCGGATCAGGCCGAGCGCCTTGGCCGACCAGGGCAGCAGCTCGCAGTCCAGCACCACCCAGTCGCTCTCGAGCCGGTCGAGGAGCGGCTCGGCGGCGGTCCGCAGCCGGCCGACCAGGTCGGCCAGCACGGCGGTGTCGTCGAAGAACGGCCGTCCGGTGCGGGTGTAGACCGTGCCCGTGGTCCCGTCGGCCACCCCGAACCGGCGTTCGGCGGCATCCGCGTCACGGGCGAGCACCGCGATGGCGCGCGAGCCCATGTGCTTCTCCTCGCACACCACCGAGGTGACGCCCATGGCGGCGTAGTCGTCGAAGGCCTGCTCGGGGTGTTCCAGCAGCCCCTCGCGCTGCGAGGACGTGGCCGGTGACATGGTGGCCGGCAGGTGCACCAGCCAGCGCGGGTCCACCGCGAACCGGCTCATCACCTCCAGCGCGGCGGCGGCGTTCTCGGCCGGGACCTTCACCTTCCCGGCGTACGGCGCCTCGAGCCAGCGCTCCCCCGCCACGTCGTCTATCGCGAGCACGGTCGCCTCGCGCTCCGGGGTCTCGGCGACCAGCGGCCGGACCGGCTCGTACCACTGCTGCTCGGCCGGGACGGAGACGACCTGGCGCTCGGGGTAGCGCAACGCGGTGAGCTTGCCGCCGAAGACGACGCCGGTGTCGAGGCAGATCGTGTTGTTGACCCACTCCGCCTCCGGCACCGGGGTGTGGCCGTAGACGACCATCGCCTCGCCGCGGTAGTCCTTGGCCCAGGGATAGCGGACCGGGAGGCCGTACTCGTCGGTCTCGCCGTTGGTGTCGCCGTAGAGCGCGAACGAGCGGACCCGTCCCGAGCTGCGGCCGTGGTAGGCCTCCTTGAGCCCCGCGTGCGCCACCACGAGCCGGCCCGCGTCGAGCCTGAAGTAGGCGATCAGTCCGTCCATGAAGGCGAGCGCGTCGGCGCGGAACTCCTCGCTCTCGGCACCGAGCTGCTGGAGCGACTCCCCCAGCCCGTGGCTGACCTGGACCTTGGCGCCCTTCAGCGCCCGGACCAGCTTGGCCTCGTGGTTGCCGGAGACGCTGAGCGCGGTGCCGGCGGCGACCATGCCCATCACGAGCCGGAGCACGCCCGGGGTGTCCGGGCCGCGGTCGACCAGGTCACCGACGAACAGCGCGGTCCGTCCCTCGGGATGGCGCGCCCCGACGGCCCGCCCCTGGTCGTCGTACGACAGCTCCCAGCCGAGCTCCGTGAGCAGGGTGCGCAGCTCGCTCGCGCAGCCGTGCACGTCGCCGACGATGTCGAACGGCCCGGCGAGGTCGCGGCGGTCGTTCCACGGGCGCTCGGTGGCGATCGTGGCGGCCTCGACCTCGTCGACGCCGGTGAGCAGGTGCACCCGCCGGAACCCCTCCTTGCGGATGCTGCGCAGCGACTTCTTGAGGTCGCGGTGCTGGCGGGCGACCACGTGGCCACCGAACTGCCGGTCCGGCCGGGCGGTGTTGCGCTGCGCGGCAACCTGCTCCGGCACGTCGAGCACGATCGCGTCGACGAGGACGTCGTGCTCCCTGGCCAGCTTGACCAACGATTCCCGGGCCGACTTCTGCACGCTCGTGGCATCGATGACGGTGAGCAGCCCACGGCGCAGCCGGGTCCCGGCGATGTAGTGCAGGACGTCGAAGGCATCCTTCGCGGCGGCCTGGTCGTTGGGGTCGTCGGCCACGAGGCCGCGGCAGTAGTCGCTGGAGATGACCTGCCACGGGTTGAAGTGCTTCGCGGCGAAGGTGCTCTTGCCGCTGCCGGAGACGCCGACCAGCACGACCAGCCCCATCGAGGGGATCTTGATGTCAGTCACGGACGAGCACCCCCAGCTGGGTCGGCCGGCCGTGGGTGGGGTCGAGGTCGCCGATCCCGTCGACCGTCGCCGAGTAGCCGTACGACGCGGCCACCCGCTCGGCCCACGCGGCGAACTCGGCGCGGGTCCACTCGAACCGGTGGTCGGCATGGCGGGCTCCGGACAGCCCCTCGTAGAGCGCGTTGTACTCCACGTTCGGCGTGGTCACGACCACGAGGCCCGGACGCGCGGCGCCGAAGACGACCCGCTCGAGCGCCTCGAGCCGCGGTGGGTCGACGTGCTCGATGACCTCCATCAGCACCGCCGCGTCGTAGCCGGCGAACCGCGGGTCCTCGTAGGTGAGCGCGCCCTGGAACAGGGTGAGCCGCTCGCGCTGCCGGTCGCCCATCCGCTCCAGGCGCAGCCGCCGTCCGGCCTGGGCGAGCGCCCGCACCGAGACGTCGGCGCCGGCGACGCGGGTGAACGACGACTCCTGGAGGAGCACGCGCAGGAACTGTCCCGGGCCGCAACCCAGGTCGATGACGCTGCCGACGCCGGCCTGCTTCAGGATCTCCAGCACGGCTGCGTGCCGCTGGGTGTTGAGGCTGACCCGCACCTCCTCGGGCTGGGCGACCTCCTCCTCGCTGTCGGGGTCGACTGCCTCGTCGGTGTCGTCGCCGAGCTCCGCGAGCCGCTCCAGCGCGATGCGGGTGAGCGCGCTGCGCCGGCCGAGGTAGCGGCGGGCGATCAGGGCCTGCTCGGGGTGGCCGGCCAGCCAGTCGCCGCCGGAGCGGAGCAGCTTGTCGACCTCGTCGCTGGCCTGCCAGTAGTGCTTCGCCTCGTCGAGGACCGGCAGCAGGACGTAGAGCTGGTTGAGCGCGTCGGCCAGCCGGACCGTGCCCCGCAGGGTGAGGTGCACGTAGCGCGAGTCACCCCACTCCGGGAACCGCTCGTCCAGCGGGATCGGTGCCGCCTCGACCTCCCAGCCGAGCGGCCCGAAGACCTGCCTCGCGAGCGCCACGCCCCCGCGGCAGGGCAGCACCGGGATCACGATCTCGAGCGGGATCGCCCCGTCCGCCAGCTCCTGGCGGCTGTCGCACCTGCCGGAGCGGGCGGTGCTGAACACGTCGGCGAGCGCGGCACCGAGCAGGCTCGAGGCGGCGTACGGGCGGTCGTTGACGTACTGCGCGAGCCCGAAGTCCGGGCTGTTCCTGCCGCGGCTGCGAGCCAGCCGGACCGGGTCGATGTCGAGGGTGAGCAGCACGGTGCAGCGCTCGTCGGTCGCCTCGGGGTAGAGGACGGTCGAGGTGCCGAAGGACTGGCGGAACTCCTGGACCCGGTCGGGGTGCTTGTGCAGGAGGTACCCGAGGTCCGTCGCCGGACGGTGGGTGGTGGAGATGGTCAGCAGCACCGGGACATCCTGCCCGGCGCCTGCTCGCGCGTCGTGCGCTTTATGCCTCGCCGCGCCGCTCGTGCCACTGCTTGTGCAGCAGCGCCGACGTCGCGAAGTGGGCCACGCCGGCCCCGCAGACCGGGCACGGCAGCACCTCGCTGATGATCAGGTTGCCGTACCACTCGAGCGCGGCGCGTTCCTCGGGCGTCATCAGACGTCCTTCCTGAGCTGCGCCGCCTCCGCGGTGGCGCGAAGCTCGGCGACCATGCGGTCGGGGTCGTCGGCGGAGTAGACGGCCGAGCCGGCCACGAAGACGTCGGCCCCGGCCTCGGCGCAGCGCTCGATGGTCTCCAGCGAGACGCCGCCGTCGACCTGGAGCCAGGTCTCCCCGCCGTGCTTCTCGATCAGCTGTCGCGCCGTGCGGATCTTGGGCAGGCAGAGCTCGAGGAACTTCTGCCCTCCGAAACCGGGCTCCACGGTCATCACCAGAAGCATGTCGAGCTCGGGCAGCAGCTCCTCGTAGGGCTCGACGGGGGTGGCGGGCTTCAGCGCCATCGCCGCCCGCGCGCCCTTGGCCCGGATCTCCCGGGCCAGCCGGACCGGCGCCTTGGCCGCCTCGACGTGGAAGGTCACCGAGCCGCAGCCCGCCTCGACGTAGTCGAGCGCGTTGCCGTCGGGGTCCTCGATCATCAGGTGTACGTCGAGCGGCACGTCGGTGCTCCTGCTGAGCGCCTCGACCATGGTCGGCCCGAAGGTCAGGTTGGGCACGAAGTGGTTGTCCATCACGTCGACGTGCACCCAGTCCGCGCTCCCGATCCGCCCGACCTCCTCGCCGAGTCGCGCAAAGTCCGCATTGAGGATGCTCGGCGTGATCTGGATACCCACCGGCCCAGCCTATTGACCCAGGGCGCCCGCGGCAGTCACCTGGGCCGGGCAGCGACCCTCGGGTCGCCCGCAGGCAGCGAAGTCGCAGGTGCGGCACCACCAGGCGACGGTCTCACCGTCGCGGCGTCGTTCGACGCGTCTAGCGACCCGGGCGGAGACGAGCACGTCGAGCAGTCCCTCCAGGGTCGCGGCCTGCTCGGGGTCGAGCCCGGCGGTCGCCTGTCGGACCACCTCGTCGCGCGCCGCCCGCGCCGCCCGCGCCGTACGCCGCCCGCGCGCGGTGAGCCGGACCTCGACCCGCCGCCGGTCGTCGCCGGCGCGGCGCTCGGCCAGACCGTCCCGCTCCAGCTGGCTGACGAGGCGGACCGCGCCGGAGTGGGTCAGGCCGAGCACGTCCGCCAGCCGGCCCACGTGTGCGTCACCGAGGAACTCGTCGAGCGCCAGCAGACCGGCGGTCGCACTGCCGGCCAGCCCGGAGCTGCGCTCGAGCGCCGCCTGGGACTCCTCGGCCAGGTTGAGCGACAGCGAGGCCAGGAGGTTCTCCATGCGGGGGTTTGCCGAGGCGGCCATGTGGTTATTGTATGAGCGAGTCATACAACTCTGAGGAGATGACACGCATGGCCGGATTCACCGCCACCGCCGCGACCGACGTCGCCGCCATCCCCGAGCGGGTGTGGGCTGCGCTCACCGACCCGGAGCAGATCGCCGTCTACATGCAGGGGTCGAACGTCACCACGACCTGGGAGGTCGGGAGCCCGATCACCTGGGACGGCGAGTACGACGGCCGCGCCTACCAGGACAAGGGTGAGGTGCTGACCTACGACGAGCCGCACGTGCTCTCGATGACCCACTACAGCCCGATGATGGGCCAGCCGGACGAGCCGGAGAACTACCACACCCTCGTCTACACGCTCACCGCGAACGACGACGGCACCCACCTGGAGCTCACCCAGGACGGCAACGAGAGCGAGGAGCAGGCCGAGCAGTTCAGCCAGAACTGGCAGGGCATGCTCGACGGCCTCAAGTCCCACGTCGAGGGCTGACCCCTCACCTGCCGTTGCTGTCGAGTGACCCATTTGTCAGGTTGAGAGCGGCTCCGGAGCTGCCAGATGGGTCACTCGACGGAGAGTCGGCGAGCCAAGGTCAGTCCGCCTCGGGTTCCGCGGGCGTCTCCCTGCCCTCCGCCTCGTCGCGCTCGGCCCACTCGAGCAGCGGGGTGATGTCGAAGACGTGCTCGTCGATGGCCTCGTGCAGGTCACCGAGGCGGGCGAATCGCTCGGGGACCGTGACGATCGTGAAGTCGTGGGGGTCGGCGTCGTCGACCTCGGTCCAGTCGATGGGGGTCGAGACCCGGGCGTCGGGCAGGCCACGGACGGAGTAGGCCGCGGCGATGGTGTGGTCGCGGGCGTTCTGGTTGTAGTCCACGAACAGCTTGCGGGGGTCGCGGTCCTTGCGCCACCAGGTCGTCGTCACGTCGCTCGGCGTACGACGCTCCACCTCGCGGGCGAAGGCCAGCGCGCCGCGGCGTACGTCCTTGAAGCCGTGCTCAGGATGGATCCGGACGTAGACGTGCATGCCCTTGCCGCCGGAGGTCTTCGGGAAGCCCACCGCGCCGAGCTCGTCGAGCACCTCGTGCACCACGTGCGCGACCCGCTGGACCGTCGCGTAGTCGCACTCGTCGCCCGGGTCGAGGTCGATGCGCCACTCGTCGGGCTTCTCGGTGTCGGCTCGCCGGCTGTTCCAGGGGTGGAACTCGACGGTCGACATCTGCACCGCCCAGATCACCGAGCCGAGCTCGGTGACGCAGAGCTCGTCCGCGGTCCGCCCCCACCGCGGGAAGTAGAGCTGCACCGTCTCGACCCAGTCGGGCGCGCCGGCCGGGAGCCGCTTCTGGTGCACCTTCTTGTCGGCCAGCCCCTTCGGGAACCGGTGCAGCATGCACGGCCGCTCGCGCAGCGCGTTGACGATCCCGGGTCCGACGGCCAAGTAGTAGTCGACCAGGTCGAGCTTCGTGGCCCCGGACTCAGGGAAGTAGACCCGCTCGGGGTTGCTGACCCGCACGACGCGGTTGTCGACCTCGATCTCCACGGAGGGCGACTTCGACGCGGGCATGACCAGACGCTATCCGGGACCGTCGACGCAGCCACGTAGCGTGACCGCGTGAGCATGGTCGACCAGCCGCCGGTGGTCCGGGTCGACCGTGCGGACGGCGAGGTGCTCCCGCGCGACCAGTGGCCACGGACCGTCCCCGCCGTGGAGCAGCTGCTCCGGGACGGGCTCGACCTCGACAAGGGGGTGACGTTCCTCGTCGGGGAGAACGGCTCCGGAAAGTCGACCATCGTCGAGGCGGTGGCGATGCTGTTCGGGCTGTCCCCGGAGGGTGGATCCCGGCAGGGGATGCACTCGACCCGCGCGACCGAGTCGGGGCTGGCCGAGGTGCTGCGGATGCAGCGCGGCCTCGGGTCGCCGCGCTGGGGCTTCTTCCTGCGCGCCGAGACCATGCACGGCTGGTACAGCTTCCTGGAGGCCCACCCGCAGCCGCCGGGTGCCCGCGTCCCGGACCCGGTGTTCCACGAGACGAGCCACGGCGAGTCGTTCCTGGCCCTGCTCCGGGCACGGTTCAGCCAGCCGGGGTTCTACTGCCTCGACGAGCCGGAGGCCGCGTTGTCGTTCAGCTCCACGCTGGGGCTGATCGGCGCCCTGGACGACGTGGTCCGCGCCGGCGGTCAGGTGCTCTGCGCCACCCACTCCCCCGTGCTCGCCGCGATGCCCGGGGCGACCATCCTCGAGGTCGGCGACTGGGGCCTGCGACGTACGACGTGGGAGGAGCTGGAGCTGGTGCAGCACTGGAGGGCCTATCTCGAGAGCCCCGGCCGCTACCTGCGGCACGTGCTGGACTGAGCGCTCAGGACTCGGGCATCGAGCGGCGGAAGAGCGCCATGAACATCGCGTCGGTGCCGTGCCGGTGCGGCCACAGCTGGATGGTGCCGGGCACCGGCCCCTCCGAGCCGGGCACGTCGGAGAAGATCGGCGCGAGGTCGCCGAGCTCGGCGTCGATGCGGGCGCCCTTGACGGACGTGACGACGTTGGAGGTCTCCGAGATGACCGGCGAGCAGGTCGCATAGAGCACCACCCCGCCGGGCCGGACCAGGTCGAGCGCCGCGCGGACCAGCTGCCGCTGCAGCATGATCAGGGTGAGGAGGTCGTCGGGCTTGCGCCGCCAGCGCGCCTCGGGGCGGCGGCGGAGCGCACCGAGCCCGGTGCAGGGTGCGTCGACCAGGATCCGGTCGAAGACACCTGTGCGGTAGGGCGCCAGGGTCCCGTCGGCCGCGACCACACCGATGGCTCCGGGCACCAGCGTGCCCTCGGCACGGGCGGTGAGCGTGCGCTGGACCAACCCGGCGCGGGCGGGCAGCCGCTCGTTCCCCACCAGGCGGGCCCCGCGCTCGAAAGCCAGGGCTGCGAGCAGACCGGCCTTGCCACCCGGGCCGGCACACAGGTCCAGCCACAGCTCGTCTCGACCCTCCAGCGGCGTTGCGGCCAGCGCCATCGCGACCAGCTGGGACCCCTCGTCCTGCACGGCGGCCCGGCCCTCGGCCACCGCGGGCACCGAGCCCGGGTCACCGCCCTCCAGCACCACGCCGTACGGCGAGAACCGGGTCGGCTCCCCGGGCAGCTCCTCCCTGGTGGAGCGACCGGGGCGAGCGACCAGGGTCACCAGTGGGTTCGCGTTGTCGGCCGCGAGCAGCTCGTGCAGCTCGTCGCGGCCCACCGCCTCGGCCAGCTCGTCGACCACCCACTCGGGGTGGCTGAACGCGATCGCGGCGTAGCGCGTCGGCGACGCGCGCTGGTCGGGCGTGACCTTGGCGACCCACTCATCGAGGTCGTGCTCGCTCACCGAGCGCAGCACCGCGTTGACGAAGTTGCCGGCGCCGGTGTTCACCCGGGCCCGGACCAGGTCGACGGTGGTGCTGATGGCGGCGTGGTCGGGCACCCGCATCGACAGCAGCTGGTGGGTGCCGACCCGCAGCGCGTCGAGCACCTTCGCCTCGACCTTGGACAGCGGCCGGTCGGTGCAGGCGGCCAGGATCGCGTCGTAGGTCCCGCGCCGGCGGATCGTGCCCGAGGCCAGCTCGGTGGTGAACGCCGCGTCGCGGCCCTCGAGCTTGTAGTGGCGGATCACGGCCGGCAGCACCAGGTTGGTGTAGGCCCGGTCGACCCGGACCGCCTTGAGGACGTCGAGCGCCGCGGCGCGGGCCGGGTCGAGGACGATCTTCTGTGCTCCGGGCGCGCCAGCAGTCGAGGTCCTCCGCTGCTGAGCCCGAGACCGGGGCTCAGCCATCGGCGAGGAACATCTTCGCC
>Ga0075367_10000645_pt1 | contig 13408 bp, 9 predicted proteins | sample EndMethybrTD3032_FD_71399 | JGI IMG/M metagenome (GOLD analysis project Ga0075367, IMG submission 71399) | Populus endosphere microbial communities from Tennessee, USA - Endosphere MetaG P. TD hybrid TD303-2 | ecosystem: Host-associated > Plants > Roots > Endosphere | place: USA: Tennessee... | reverse complement strand
TCAAGGACGTCTCCTTCGACGTCGCCCCCGGCGAGGTCTTCGTCGTCATGGGCCTGTCCGGCTCGGGCAAGTCCACGCTGCTGCGCATGCTCAACGGCCTGCTGGAGCCCACGGCCGGCCATGTCCGCTTCGACGGCGACGACCTCACCGCCCTCGGCGCCCGCGAACTGCGCGAGGTGCGCGCGAAGAAGATCAGCATGGTCTTCCAGCACTTCGCGCTCTTCCCGCACCGCAGCGTCCTCGACAACGCCGCCTACGGACTGGCCGTGCAGGGCGTGCCCCGCGCCGAGCGCGAGAAGCGCGCCGGCGAGGCGCTGGCCCTGTGCGGACTGGCCGGCTGGGAGAAGTCCTGGCCCGACGAGCTGTCCGGCGGCATGCAGCAGCGCGTCGGCCTCGCCCGCGCCCTCGCCACCGACGCCGACCTGCTCCTCATGGACGAGTCCTTCAGCGCCCTCGACCCGCTGATCCGCCGCGACATGCAGGACCAACTCCTCGAACTGCAGCGGACGTTGAAGAAGACCATCGTCTTCATCACCCATGACCTCAACGAGGCCATGCGCCTGGGCGACCGGATCGCCGTCATGCGCGACGGCCGTATCGTCCAGATCGGTACCGCCGAGGACATCCTGATCCGGCCCGAGAACGACTACGTCGCCTCCTTCATCCAGGACGTCGACCGCTCCCGTGTGCTGACCGCGTCCGCCGTGATGGACACGGACGTGCGGGGCGACGAGGCCGACTGCGGCTGCGAGAGCGGCTGTCGGACGGCCACCCCGGAGACGCCGTTCACCGAACTCTGTGCGATCAGCGCCCGGTTGACACACCCGGTGGCCGTCCTCGACGCGGAACGGAAACTCGTGGGAGTCGTTCCGCAACAACGGCTGGTCGGCTTCCTCGGCAACGAGGAGGTCACCCATGCCTAGGATCCCGCTCGGCGACTGGGTCAACGACACCGTCGACTGGCTGCTCGGCCATGTGTCCTGGCTCTTCGACTTCTTCAAGACCGTCTTCACCGGGACCTACGACGGCATCGACGCCGTCCTCCAGGCCCCCGAACCCCTGCTGCTCGCGGGCATCTTCGCCGTGTTCGCGTTCTGGCTGCGCGGCACCCTCGCCGGTGTCCTCACCTTCGTAGGCTTCGCCTTCATCGACTCCCTCGAACTGTGGGACGACGCGATGATCACCCTGTCGCTCGTCCTCGTCGCCACGATCATCGCGCTGGTGATCTCGGTACCGGTCGGCATCTGGGCCGCGCGCTCCGGCCGGGTCAGCGGAATCGTCCGCCCGGTCCTGGACTTCATGCAGACGCTGCCCGCGATGATCTACCTCATCCCCGCGATCCTGTTCTTCGGCACCGGCGCCTCCGCGGGCATCGTCGCCACCCTGATCTTCGCGCTCGCCCCCGGTGTCCGCATGACCGAGCTGGGCATCCGCCAGGTCGACAAGGAACTGGTCGAGGCCGCCGAGGCGTTCGGTACGACACCGCGCGACACGCTCCTGCGCGTCCAACTCCCCCTCGCGCTCCCGACCGTCATGGCCGGCGTCAACCAGGTCATCATGCTCGGCCTGTCCATGGCCGCGATCGCCGGCATGGTCGGCACCGGCGGTCTCGGTGGCGACGTCAACGAGGCCATCGGCCAGCTCAACGTCGGCCTCGGCTCCGAGGCGGGCGTCGCCATCGTCATCCTCGCGATCTACCTCGACCGGATGACCAGCGCCCTGGGCACCCATGTCTCCCCGCTGGGCCGCCGAGCCGCCGCCAAGGCCCGCGCGGCCCAGGGGGGCCTCAAGATCTGGTCGTACCGTCCCCGTCCCCAGGTCGCCGTGGTCGTCGTCGTGGTCCTCGCGCTCGTCGCGGGCGGCATGGGCATCTTCGGCAGCAAGCCGGGAGGCGCCGCCGTCGCCGATGCCGAGAACGTCGGCCAGGGCAAGAAGATCAGCATCGGCTACATCCCCTGGGACGAGGGCGTCGCCTCCACCTACCTCTGGAAGGAGATCCTCGAACAGCGCGGCTACCAGGTGGACGCCAAGCAGTTCGAGGCCGGCCCGCTCTACACCTCCCTCGCCGCCGGGAACGTCGACTTCCAGACCGACGCCTGGCTCCCCACCACCCACGAGCAGTACTGGAAGAAGTACGGCAGCAGGCTCGACGACCTCGGCGCCTGGTACGCGCAGACCTCGCTGGAGCTGAGCGTGCCGTCGTACATGAAGGGCATCGACTCCCTCGACGACCTCAAGGGCAAGGCGGGCACCTTCGGCGGCAGGATCACCGGCATCGAGTCCAGCGCCGGCGAGATGGCCCTGCTCAAGAGCAGGGTTCTCAAGGCGTACGGCCTCGACAAGGAGTACCAGGTCGTCGACAGCTCCACGCCCGCGATGCTGGCCGAGCTGAAGCGGGCGTACAGCCAGAAGGACCCGATCGTCGTGACGCTCTGGTCGCCGCACTGGGCGTACAACGACTACCGGCTGAAGAAGCTCAAGGACCCCAAGGGCGCCTGGGGCAAGGGCGATGCGGTGCACACCGTCTCCCGCAAGGGCTTCGCCGGCGACAACCCGGTCGTCGCCCAGTGGCTGAAGGACTTCCGTCTGAACGAGAAGCAGCTCACCAGCCTGGAAGCCGAGATCAACAAGGCGGGCAAGGGCAAGCAGCAGGACGCCGTGCGGACCTGGCTCGAGCGGAACCCGGGCCTGGTCGACAAGCTCGCCCCGGTGAGCGGCACCTCCAGCCCCGCCGAGGCCAAGCGGCCGGTCGACGTGGCCTGGTTCCCGTGGGACGAGGACATCGCCGTCACCTACCTCTGGAAGAACGTCCTGGAGCGGCGCGGCTACCGGCTCAACCTCAAGCAGATGGACGTCGGCCCGGTCTACACGGGCCTCGCCTCCGGTGACCTCGACGTCAACTTCGACGCCTGGCTGCCGTACGCGCAGAAGAACTACTGGGACAAGAGCAGGGACGGACTCAGGGATCTCGGCACCTGGTATCGGCCGACCTCGCTGGAGGTCGCCGTGCCCTCGTACGTGAAGGGCGTGAAGTCCTACGAGGACCTCAAGGGCAAGGCGAGTCTGTTCGGCGGGAAGATCATCGGCATCGAACCGGGCACCGGCGAGATGAACCTGCTCAAGACCAAGGTGCTGCCCGGCTACGGCCTCGACAAGGAGTACGAGGTCGTCGACGGCTCCACGCCGGCGATGCTCGCCGAGCTCAAGCGCGCCTACGCCAAGAAGCAGCCCGTGGCCGTCGTGCTCTGGTCGCCGCACTGGGCGTACAGCAAATACGACCTCACCAAGCTGAAGGACGACAAGAAACTCTTCGGCGAGGGCAACACGATCCGCACCATCGCCAACGAGAAGTTCCCGTCGAGGTACCCGCAGCTCACCAGGTGGATCAAGGGTTTCCATATGAGCGAGAGCGAGCTCGGCGGTCTGGAGGCCGAGATCAACCGGCGTGGCCAGGGGCACGAGGAGGAAGCGGTCGCCGCCTGGCTGAAGGAGCATCCGGAGATGGTGAGCCGGATGACCCCGCAGTAGCGGGCCCGCACGGTTCGTGTCCACGCACACGAAAAGAATCCGGCCAACCACACAACGCTACATCAGCCCCCAAGCCCGGCTGCCCACCTCACCGTCCCCGCTGTTCACCCTCTTCAGAACGAAGGAGAAATCCGGACCCGAAGCGTCCGCGGAACTGGTCTACTGACGAGAGTTGGCGAATTGACGGCACGCACTGTTTACGGGTGTGTGACGGTCGCATGAAACGGTTTGCCGAACCTGCGTAAGGTGCAGAGAACTCTTCAGAAGTAGAGAACTCCTCAGGAGTGTCGGGACCGACGAGCGAGGGAGGGAGCCGGAGCGATGGGCGACCACAAAGACGACCACAAGGAACAGCCGCTGCGTGTGGGCGCGGCCGTACGGCGCAGGCGCCGGGCGCTGGAACTCACCCTGGCCGTCGTGGCCGAGCGCAGCGGCCTGTCGGTTCCCTTCCTGAGCCAGATCGAGAACGACCGGGCCCGCCCCAGCCGTACGTCCCTGGAGAAGGTCGCCGACGCCCTGCGCACGACGGCCGTCGAACTCCTCGCCGCCGCCGACCCGGCGTGCAGCGTGGACGTGGTGCGCGCGGAGGGCACGGAGATCGGGCTCGAACCGCGCGTGCGCTCCCTGGTGCGCGGTCACCACCAGATGCACGCCTCGGAGTTCATCGGCGACCACGACGCCGGCCGTGAATTCCAGTACCGCAACGACCAGTTGATGTACGTCGCCGACGGCGCGGTGGAGATCGAGGCGGAGGGCCGCGCCTACCGGCTCGGCCGCGGCGACACGCTGTACCTGACGGGCGGCGTCCGTCACCGCTGGCGGGCGACCGTGCCGGACACGCGCCTGCTCGTCGTCGCGGTGGCCGAGCACATCGAGGCGGTCCAGGACCGGTCGCGGTAGTGCGCCCGCGGGTCGTCTCGCTGGTCCCGTCCCTCACAGAGGCGGTGGCGGTGTCGATCCCGGGGCTGAGCTGTGCGCTCGTCAGCGGACGGCATCTGACGTGGCACGGACCGTCGTTGACGGAAGCACCACGCGTACTGGGCGAGGCCCTGCGAGCAGCGCGCCGCTGAGCAGACCCCGCGCGGTGTGTAGGGCGGCGGTGCCCCACGCGGCGACGAGGACGACGTACAGCCCGACCGCGAGCCAGTCGTACACGGCGAGCCCGAGGTGCCGGGCCAGCGCCTCCGCGCCCGTGACGCACGTACCGAGCGGAAACGTGAACGCCCACCAGGTCATCGCGAACCCCATCCCGTGCCGGCAGGCGCGGACGACATGAGCGGTCGCGAACACCAGCCACAACAGGGCGAAGCCCATGACCGGCACGCCGTACAGCACGGCGAGCACACCGAAGCCCTCGCCGTACGGCGCCGGTACGACCCCTGGTGCCACGTCGGCGAACTTGCCGACGGCGGTCGTGGACTGTCCGAGCGGGCCCAGCACCAGGAACAGCGTCGGCGTGAGGGCGACGGGCAGGGGCCCGCCGGTGACCAGCCGGGCGAAGACCAGCGGCAGCATGAGCAGCGTCGCGAACAGACTCAGCCCGAACAGCGCGACGCATGCGAGAAGCAGGGTCTCCCGCGGCTGCCCCGGCGGCAGATACGGCACGAGAAGCGGACCGAGCGCCGCGGACACCATGGGCGCGACAAGGGGCAGCAGCCACACGGGCGTTGCCTGCTGAGGCTCCACCTTGTGCCGTACGGCCATGAGGTACGGGACCGCGACGGCGGCCGCCAGCCCCACCACGGTCCCGGCGGTGAACAGCGCGGCGTCGAGCGCGAGGGCGGCGTCGAGGCCGATCCAGTCCCGGCCCACGGTGAGCGCACCGCCGCCGACGGCCAGCAGGGCCATGGCGAGGCAGCCGTAGAAAGGGGCCGTCGCCGGGTCGAGGAGGTGGGCGCGGGCCTGGTCGCGGTGGTGCGTCCAGTGCAGGGCGCGGGCGACGAGCAGCGTCAGGAGGAGGGCGAGGGAGAGGAACCAGAAGGCGCCGCAGACGGTGCGGAGGCCGGGGACGCCGAGCGGGAGGGTCACTCCCGCGGTGGCGACGATGGCGGTGCCCATGACGGTGGCGTACCAGTTGGGCCCGAGGTGACGGACGGCGGTGACCATGTGTCCACACTCTCGCCGGGAGACCGCCACTACCAGGGACTCTGTGTCTATGGGGACATAAACTGGGGTTATGAGCGAGTCGGAGCAGCGATCGGACACCGCCCGTTCCGTGCTGGGGGGGTCGCTGGCGCACCGGGTGCCGGATCTCGGGGCGCTGGAGCTGTTGCTGGCGGTGGCGCGGCTGGGGAGTCTGGGCGCGGCGGCTCGTGAGGTGGGGATCACCCAGCCGGCCGCCAGCAGTCGGATCCGGTCGATGGAGCGGCAGCTCGGGGTGGCCTTGGTGGACCGTTCGCCGCGAGGGTCGCGGCTGACGGACGCCGGGGCGCTGGTGACGGACTGGGCGCGGCGGATCGTGGCGGCGGCGGAGGCCTTCGACGTGGGCGCGCAGGCGCTGCGGGACCGGCGGGACTCGCGGCTGCGGGTGGCGGCGAGCATGACGATCGCGGAGTATCTGCTGCCGGGCTGGCTGCTGGCGCTCCGTGCCGACCGGCCGGACACGGCGGTGTCCCTGCTCGCGGGGAACTCGGCGGCGGTGGCGGAGCGGTTGCTGTCGGGGGAGGCGGATCTGGGGTTCGTGGAGGGGGTGAGCGTCCCATCGGGGCTGGACTCGGCGGTCATCGCCCACGACCGCCTGATCGTGGTGACGGCGCCCGGGCATGCGTGGGCTCGGCGCCGACGGCCGCTGGAGGCCTCGGAGTTGGCGGCGACGCCGTTGATCCTGCGGGAGAAGGGCTCCGGGACGCGGCAGGTGCTGGACGCCGCGCTGGGCGGGCTGGCCCGGCCGTTGATCGAGCTGTCCTCGACGACCGCGGTGAAGGCGGCGGCGGTGAGTGGAGCCGGTCCTGCGGTGCTGAGCGAACTGGCCGTGGGGGAGGAGCTGGCGATGCGGCGGCTGGTGCGGGTGCCGGTGGAGGGGGTCGCGCTGGCGCGGGAACTGCGGGCGGTGTGGCCCACGGGGCATCGGCCGGTGGGGCCGGCTCGGGAGTTGTTGTCGTTGACGCGGGGGTAGGTGTCCTCGCTGCCGCCCGGGGGCCTCGGCCTCGGAGGCCGCTTCGGCTCTGCGCGGGCCTCGGCCTCGGACGCCGGACGGGCTGAACTTCCTGGCCGGCGCTGGGAGGTGGCCGCCGCCTGCGGGGATCGGCCGGGCTCCTCAACCGGCCGACGTCGCCTGGTCGTTGATGTAGTCCCGGATGATCGACTCGAAGTCCGGGTCGGGACGCAGGCCCAGTGCGGCGGCCCGGGTATGGTCCACGGCCGCCGGCCAGGAGCCGACGATGGCCTCGGTCGCGGGGTCGGGGGCGAGTGTCACCAGGTCGGCCACCTGCGACCCCGCCACGCGGCGCAGGGTGGTCAGCATGTCAGCCACCGTGACCGTGAGGGCGGGGAGGTTGACCGGGAGGGTGCCGTCGAGGTGGCCCGGGGCCGTGCCGCGTTCCACCTCGGCCAGGCGGAGCACTCCCTCCACCGCGCGGCGCGGTGAGGACAGGGCCACCCGGAGGCCGGGGCGGACGGGGCAGATCGCCGGGGCGCCGGACAGGGGCTCTCGGACGATGCCGGACAGGAAGCCCGACGCGGCCGCGTTCGGCCGGCCCGGGCGGACCGTGACCGTCATCAGACGGGCCACGCGTCCGTCGACGAACCCCCGGCGCGTGCAGTCCGCGATCAGCTGCTCGCAGACCAGCTTCTGGGTGCCGTAACTCGTGCGGGGCACGGGGAGTGTCGACTCGCTGACCATCGGCGGCAGCGGGAGTGTCGGGTCGCCGCCGTAGACCGCGACGCTGCTGGAGAAGACGAGACGCGGCACCGGCCCACCGGACGCCGACTGGGTCCGGGCGGCTTCCAGCAGGGCGCGGGTCACATCGACGTTGGCGCTCATACCGAGGTCGAAGTCCGCCTCGCACGCGGCCGACACCGCCGCCGCGAGATGGATCACCAGGTCGACCCGCTCCGCGAACACCTCGTCGAGGCGGTCGGCCAGGTCGCCGTGCACCACCTCCACGAGTGGGTCGGCGCACACCGGCGCCGTGGGCCGTACGACCTGGTCGACGAGCACCAGCCGGTCGATCGGCTCCCCACGGAAGGTGCGCCGCGCGAGCAGGGCGGCGGCCACCCGGCCTCCCAGAAAACCGAAGCCGCCCGTGACGACGATCCTCATGCGCTGTCTCCTCGCTGTCTACTGCCCCGCGCGTGAACGGGCCTGGTGGAGGCGGACCTTGGTGCGGTTGCCGCAGCGGGCCATCGAGCACCAGCTGCGGTCGCCCGCGGGGGAGCGGTCCACGAAGCGCAGGGCGCAGCGCCCGGAGCCGCAGACGCGCAGCTACCGTATCCCCGCGGAGAGCAGGAACTCGATCGCCGACCTCGCCGCCGGCCGGGCCGACGCCGCCTCCGGCGACACCCTCGCCCACGGCGACCTGCGCGCCGGCACCATGCTCCTCACCGCCGACGGCCGCGTCGTCTTCGTCGACTGGCCGCACGCGGTGCGCGCTGCTCCGCTCGCGGCACTGGCCGGATTTTCGTCGAGCAGTCCCTGCTCCCGGCCCCGCCCGGCCTGCCCACCCTTTGTGCGCCCTCCGGCGGGCCCAGGGCGAGGCCGCGTCCGTGTGGCTCAGGACGCGGCTCGGACCAGGGCCTGCATGACCCGGAGGTCGTCACCCATCTCGGGGTGCCACTGGACGCCGAGCACCCAGCAGTCGGCGGACGGCACCTCGATGGCCTCCACCGTCCCGTCGGCCGCGTACGCCGAGGGCATCAGGCCCGAGCCGAGCCGGTCCACGGCCTGGTGGTGGTACGTCGGTACGGAGACCTCCTCCGGGGCGATCTCGGCGTACCGCGTCCCCGGCACCGGCTTGACCGGGTGCCGGCCGAAGACGCCGACGACCTCGGCGTGGCCGTCGATGTGCTGGACGAGGGTGCCGCCGACGGCGACGTTCAGCAGCTGCATGCCCCGGCAGATGCCGAGCAGCGGTACGCGGGCCGCCAGGGCCGCGTCGATCAACGCCAGCTCCCAGGCGTCCCGGGCACGGGCCGGCGGGCCGGTGCGGGGGTGGGGCTCGGCGCCGTAGTGGACGGGCTCGACGTCCGGGCCGCCCGCGATGACCAGGCCGTCGAGACGGGCGACGGTCGCCGCCGCCAGCTCGGGCGAATCCGGCGGCAGCATCGCGACCAGGCCACCGGCCCGCTGCACCAGCCGCGGATAGCCGACCGGCAGCAGCGCGGCCTCCAGCTCCCACTTGCCCCAGCGCGCCCCGGCCTCCAGATACGTGCTGACACCGATCAGCGGCCTGCCCGCCATGCGCCCTCCCGATCCCCTAATGGACTACTCCCATACCTTTTCTCAGGAGTGCCCCACAGGGCAAGGCTCTCTGGAGTGCCCGACAGGGCGAGACCGGCCCCGGTCCTTCGGCCGGTCAGGCCAGGAACCCCCGCAACAGCGCCGCCGTGCCCGCGCAGTGTTCCCGCATCATCTCCCGCGCCCCGTCCGCGTCCCCGTCGAGGACCGCCTCGACCAGGGCGATGTGCTGGCGCTGGGAGTGTTCGAGGTTGCGGACGAGGAGCGGTATGCAGTCGAGCAGGTCGTTCACCGAGGCCCGTACCGCCGCGTACTGGGCGGTGAGCGTGGGCGAGCCGCAGAGCTCCGCCAGTGTCAGGTGCAGCAGGGTGTCCAGGCGCCGGTAGTCGGCGAGTGGTGCGTCATGCGTGCGGGCCAGTGCCTCGCGCAGCCGGTCCGCCTGCTCGTCCGTCAGCCCGTGCGACGCGCACAGCCCGGCGGCCCCCACCTCCAGCACCTCCCGGAAGCGCAGCACGTCCTCGATGTCGACCTCGGTGATCCGCCGTCGCAGCTCGTCCTCGCCGCCCGCGTCCGACTTCGGCAGCACGAAGGTCCCGCCGTAGCGCCCGCGCCGCGACTCCACCAGCCCCTGGTCCTGGAGCACCTTGAGCACCTCGCGCAGGGTCACCCGGCTGATCCCCAGCCGCTCCGCCAGCTCCCGCTCGGCCGGCAGCCGCTCGCCCCCCGGCACCAGGCCCAGCCGTACGACCTGCAGGATCTGCTCCAGCGCCTCCTCGAAGCCGTTGCCCGCCCGCACCGGCCGCAGCACCGGTGTCAGCCGGTCGTCGAGACTGCCGTCCTGATCGAGCGACATCCCGCCGCACCCCCTTCCCAAGCAATGGTTCTCGCGAATACCTTATGGCTTCCGGCTGACCGTAGAAGCCGAAGGAGGCTTTCCCGTGGCAGACCGCACACCCCCGCTCTCCGTCGAGGAGCTGCACGCCCTCGTCGCGAGCGGTGAGCTCGACACTGTCGTCCTGGCCTTCCCCGACATGCAAGGGCGGCTCCAGGGCAAGCGGTTCGCCGCACGCTTCTTCCTCGACGAGGTCCTTCACCACGGCACCGAGGGCTGCAACTACCTCCTCGCCGTGGACACCGAGATGAACACGGTGGACGGCTACGCCATGTCCTCCTGGGACCGGGGATACGGCGACTTCGCCATGCACCCGGACCTCAGCACCCTCCGGCGGGTTCCCTGGAACGCCGGCACGGCGATGCTCATCGCCGACCTGGCCTGGGACGACGGCTCGCCCGTGGTCGCCGCCCCGCGTCAGATCCTGCGCCGCCAGCTCGACCGCCTCGCCGAGCACGGCTTCACCGCGAAGGTCGGCACCGAGCTGGAGTTCATCGTCTTCAAGGACACCTACGAGCAGGCCTGGGACGCGGGCTACCGAGGGCTGACGCCGGCGAACCAGTACAACATCGACTACTCGGTGCTGGGCACCGGCCGTATCGAGCCCCTGCTCCGCCGTATCCGCAACGAGATGGCGGGCGCGGGGCTGACCGTCGAGTCCGCCAAGGGCGAGTGCAACCCCGGCCAGCACGAGATCGCCTTCCGCTACGACGACGCCCTGGTCACCTGCGACCAGCACGCCATCTACAAGACCGGCGCGAAGGAGATCGCCTCCCAGGAGGGCGTCTCCCTCACCTTCATGGCCAAGTACAACGAGCGCGAGGGCAACTCCTGCCACATCCACCTCTCCCTCGCCGACGCGGCCGGCAACAACGCCATGCCGGGAGGACCGGAAGGGGGCGAGGGCGGCATGTCGGACGTCATGCGGCACTTCCTCGCCGGGCAGTTGGCGGCCCTGCGGGACTTCTCGCTGCTCTACGCCCCCAACATCAACTCCTACAAGCGGTTCCAGCCTGGCTCCTTCGCCCCGACCGCCGTCGCCTGGGGGTACGACAACCGCACCTGCGCGCTGCGGGTCGTGGGCCACGGACGCTCGATGCGCTTCGAGAACCGTCTGCCCGGCGGTGACGTCAACCCGCACCTCGCCGTAGCCGGGCTGATCGCGGCCGGGCTGCACGGCATCGAGCAGAAGCTGGAGCTGCCCGACGCCTGTCCGGGGAACGCGTACGCGGCGGAGTTCGAGCACGTCCCGACCACCCTGCGCGAGGCCGCCGAACTCTGGGAGAACAGCCCGATCGCCAAGGCCGCCTTCGGCGACGAGGTCGTCGCGCACTACCGCAACATGGCACGCGTCGAGCTGGACGCCTTCGACGCCGCGGTCACCGACTGGGAGCTGCGCCGCTCCTTCGAACGCCTGTGAGGCCCTTCTTGTCTGCCGAGTCCGCACCTGAAGTGCTCGAAGTACTCAACCCCGCCACCGAGGAGGTCGTCGCCACCGTCCCGGCCGCCACCGCGGCCGACGTGGACGGGGCGGTCGTACGCGCCACGGCGGCACAGGCGAAGTGGGCCGCGCTGGCGCCCGCGGACCGCGCACGGCTGCTGCGCCGGTTCGCGGCGAAGGTCGACGAACACCTCGAAGAGCTGGCCCGGTCGGAGGTCCGCGAGGCCGGGCACACCGTCGGTAACGCCCGCTGGGAGGCCGGCAACGTCCGCGACCTGCTGGACTACGCGGCCGGGGGAGTGGAGCGGCTGACGGGACGGCAGATCCCGGTGGCCGGCGGCCTCGACGTCACGATCCTCGAACCGCTGGGTGTCGTGGGCGTGATCGCGCCCTGGAACTTCCCGATGCCGATCGCCGCCTGGGGCACGGCTCCCGCCCTGGCGGCAGGCAACGCCGTCCTCCTCAAGCCCGCCGAGACGACCCCGCTGACGGCGCTGCGACTGGCCGAACTCGCCCTGGAGGCGGGCCTGCCCGAGGGCCTGTTCCAGGTGCTCCCCGGTCACGGCCCCGTCGCGGGAAACGCCCTCGTCGAGCACCCGGGCGTCGCGAAGATCGTGTTCACCGGGTCGACGGCCGTCGGCAAACAGGTGTGGGCGAAGGGCTCGGCGCTCCTCAAGCGCGTCACCCTCGAACTCGGCGGCAAGAGCCCCAACATCGTCTTCGCCGACGCGGATGTCGAGGCCGCCGCCGCAGCGGCTCCGATGGCCTTCCTCGACAACTCCGGCCAGGACTGCTGCGCCCGCACCCGCATCCTCGTCCAGCGCTCCGCCTACGACCGGTTCCTGGAGCTGCTGGCCCCCGCGATCGAGGCGGTGACGGTCGGCGACCCGGACGACGAGACGACGGACATGGGCCCGCTGATCTCCAAGGTCCAACTGGAGCGCGTCCGTTCGTACGTCGGCGACGACCTGAAGGGCATCCGCGGCAAGGCCCCCGAGGGCCCCGGCTTCTGGTTCCCGCCCACCGTCCTCACCGATGTCGACCCCCGCGCGCGCGTGGCCGTCGAGGAGGTCTTCGGCCCCGTCGCGGTGGTCCTCCCCTTCGAGGACGAGGCGGACGCGATCCGCCTGGCCAACGCCACCGACTACGGCCTCTCCGGCTCCATCTGGACCCGTGACGTCGGCCGCGCCCTGCGCGTCTCCGGGGCCGTCCGCGCGGGCAACCTGTCCGTCAACTCCCACTCCAGCGTCCGCTACTGGACCCCCTTCGGCGGCTTCAAGCAGTCCGGCATCGGCCGCGAGCTCGGCCCGGACGCGCTGACCGCCTTCACCGAAACCAAGAACGTCTTCATCAGCACGGAGGCCTGACCGCTCATGACCGAAGAGAACATGTGCCGCCGGTTGGTCGGCCGTACCGCCGTCATCACCGGAGCCGGCAGCGGCATCGGCCTCGCCACCGTGCGCCGGCTCGCCTCCGAGGGCGCGCACGTCGTCTGCGGCGACGTCGACGAGGCCCGCGGCAAGGCGGCCGCGGACGAGGTCGGCGGGATCTTCGTGAAGGTCGACGTCACCGACCCGGAACAGGTCGAGGCGCTGTTCAAGACGGCGTACGACACCTACGGCAGCGTCGACATCGCCTTCAACAACGCCGGCATCTCCCCGCCCGACGACGACTCCATCCTGGAGACCGGCCTGGAGGCCTGGAAGCGCGTCCAGGAGGTCAACCTCACCTCCGTCTACCTGTGCTGCAAGGCCGCCATCCCCTACATGCGGCGGCAGGGCAAGGGCTCCATCATCAACACGGCGTCCTTCGTGGCGCGGATGGGCGCGGCCACCTCCCAGATCTCGTACACCGCCTCCAAGGGCGGCGTCCTCGCCATGTCCCGCGAGCTGGGCGTCCAGTTCGCCCGCGAGGGCATCCGGGTGAACGCCCTCTGCCCGGGCCCGGTCAACACCCCGCTCCTGCAGGAGCTGTTCGCGAAGGACCCCGAGCGGGCCGCCCGCCGCCTGGTCCACATCCCCGTCGGCCGGTTCGCCGAGGCCGAGGAGATCGCCGCCGCGGTGGCCTTCCTGGCGAGCGACGACTCCTCCTTCGTCAATGCCACCGACTTCCTGGTGGACGGCGGAATCTCGGGCGCGTACGTCACGCCTCT
>Ga0075367_10000644_pt1 | contig 13408 bp, 11 predicted proteins | sample EndMethybrTD3032_FD_71399 | JGI IMG/M metagenome (GOLD analysis project Ga0075367, IMG submission 71399) | Populus endosphere microbial communities from Tennessee, USA - Endosphere MetaG P. TD hybrid TD303-2 | ecosystem: Host-associated > Plants > Roots > Endosphere | place: USA: Tennessee... | reverse complement strand
AGATCGCGACAACGGCCTGATCCAGCATCATCGTCCCATAACCCAGCATCGAGGCCGCAGCGTAAGGCGGCCACCTCACGTTGCAGCGCCGGCGTCCCGAGGTCAGAGCGCACCCAACGTACGTCCGTCTTGGTGACGACCCAGATGAAGGTCTCCTCTGGCGTGGGCGTCCACTCAGGCGTGCCGAGGAAGAGTACGAGGGCTTCGTCAGAACCGAGCTGGGACTGTACCTCTTGAACAGTGAGCGGTGCGGGTCGCGCCAGCGCTGCGTAATCGGGGAACTCCACAATCAACCGCTTGTCGATGGCGATGATGCTGGCGTCGATGGTAGCAAGCCGCGCGGAGTTGGCGGCTTCCGCTGCACTGTCGCGCTTGTCCGGTGACTGTGAGACCGCCGCCGTGCGCACTGCGTCCCGCTTCTGCCACTCCTCGACCATGTCCTGTCGCTCGCGCACAACAGCGGCAAGGGTCGCGTCACCCCTCGCGCCACGTGCGGCCATCTGTGCCAGCGAGCCTGCAGCGTCCGAGCTTAGCGCCCACTGCGCCGTCTGGAACATCTCCAGCGACAACGATGCTTCGGCGGCACGATCCTGCTCTGCAAGGCGGTTCGTTGCCTTCACAAGCCCCAAGAACTGATACCGTTGCTGCTCCGCCTCACCCTTACGTCTGCCTGTCACAGCGCGGCCGACATCTGCCGTGCCGCGTTCCGCGCGGCGCACCACCAGGGCCGTGCCGCGCCGCCAGTAGTCGACCGCCTGGAGCCAATCGCGTTGCACGAAATGCACCAGGGCCAGGTTGTTGAGTGAGGTGCCGACGTTAGGGTGGTCAGGGCCAAGCGCCTTTTCCATGATTGCCAAGGAGCGCTGAAACAGCGGCTCGGCCTCGACGTAGCGGTCCTGGGCCCGGTACAGCAAAGCCAGGTTGTTGAGCAAGAAGCCGACGTTAGGGTGGTCGGGGCCCAGCGCCTTCGGTTGGATGGCCAGACTGCGCTGGTATAGCGGTTCGGCCTCGGCGTAGCGGCCCTGGGCACTGAAGAGTTCGGCTAGGTTGCTGAGCGACGCGCCAACGTCGGGATGCTCGGGGCCCAGCGCCTTCTCACGGAGTGCAAGGCTGCGCTGGTATAAGGGCTCAGCCTCGGCAGAGCGGCCCTGGGCATCATACAGGTCCGCCAGGTTGTTGAGCGAGGTAGCAACGTCAGGGTGGTCCGGGCCCAGCGCCTTCTGCCAGATGGCCAAGCTGCGCTGGTATAGCGGCTCGGCCTCTGCAAAGCGGCCCTGGTCCCGATACAGCAGAGCCAGGTTGTTGAGCGACCGCCCAACGGCGGGGTGGTCGGGGCCCAGCGCCTTCTGCTGGATGGCCAGGTCGCGCTGATTTAGCGGCTCGGCCTCGGCGTAGCGGCCCTGGGAGTGATACAGCTCGGCCAGGTTGTTGAGCGAAATACCGACGTTAGGATGATCGGGGCCCAGCGTCTTTTCCATGATGGCCAGGGAGCGCTTGTACAAGGGCTCGACGTCGGCGTAGCGGGCCCGGGCGCGATAGACGAAGGCCAGCCAGGCTATGGCAGCGCCATACTCAAGATGATCCTCGCCGTAACGATCTCGTGCCAATGAGGCATAGCGCTCGGCAACAGGCACTGCTTCGGAGGATTTGCCTTGGCTCAGGAGTTGGCTCACCTGGTCTCGGAGTGCGGCGAGATCGTCGGTGCCTTGCGCACGTGCCTCAAGACCACCAGTTGCCGACCACAACACAGCCAACGAAATCAGCGCCACCAAGACGCGCCATGCCTGCCGCTTCCAGCCCATCGCTGTCTCCGCAATCGTTCAAGTAACACGCGATCTTTTCCTCTAGTGGCGTGGCCTGAAGAAGGACGCGACGGGGCGAAGCTGCGGCATGCCTTCACGGATTGATTATGCGGGTGATGCCCAGCCAGGTCGGGACGTCGTCGGACCGCGTCGCGTGGAACTGAAATTGCGAATTTGCGGGCCCTCACGAGACCGACGTGCCAAAGCTTACAAGGCAGCGATCGATCGCGACTGGCCGCATCAGGTCGCGCTGCCTGCATCGCTCGTGGTCGCCGAACACTATGCGATCTGCAGGTTCTGTCAGGACGAGGGTCTATCGCTCTGCATGCGCGGACAAGCGCGCGCTCAGCACGCCTCATGAGACGCAAAAGGAGATGATCGAGCGGCGGCGCGGAAGTGCTGAGCCTAGGCGTCAGCCGCGCACCAAGAAGGGCGCCTAGTCCTTGCTCTTGTCGCGTGGGAAAAACTCCCACACCACCCAACCTAGAGCCAACACGACAGCAATCCATAGGGCCAGAAGTGCCGGCTCAAAGCTGCCCTCTGGTGGGTTGGTGTGCCGTGTCCATCCCCATGTCCATGTGAGTAACCTCATCGTGGCTCCTCGCATTCAGAGTTCGACCCGCTGCGCCGTACACGGGACAACAAACGTGAGAACTATGACTGGGGTTTGTCGGTCTCTAGAAGCGGTGACAGTACCATCTGGATGCGGCGCGCCGTCGAAGGTGCTGGACAAGGCGCATCTTGATCTGACGACTACGATGGGCAAAGGCCTGTTCTCAGCCATGGCGCAGGATGAACGCGAGCGCATCCACAAGCGGGCCAGCGCCGGCCGGAAGGCTGCCAAGGATCGTGGAGTGCGCCTCGGGCGAAAGCCAAAGCTAACCGACCATCAGATCAAAAAAGCTCGGGAACGCACGGCCGCCGCATGGCGCCGCGGGCGTGAACCCGCTCCATGATGGCAATGCCGTCGAGCATTGACCGAGTGGCGCGATCCCATTCCGCCAGCACCAAAACGTCGGCGAGAGCGCCCGGTCAATCGCTCGCGAATGGGGCGTGGCGCCCACCACAGTGGCGCGGGTGACGTAGTCACCGGGCTCCATCCCCAATAGCATGTGCGTATCGACTGCAATCGGCCCGCGGCTGGGAATGCGAGGCGCATGACTACCGCACTCATCGTTGATGACAGCAAGCTCGCGCGGATCGTTGTCCGCAAGGCTCTCGCTGAATTGAAACCGGATTGGAAGTGCGTCGAGGCGACAAACGCGACCGAGGCAATGGTTATCGCTGCCTTCATTGACTACAACGTGGCAGGCAAGAACGGGCTCGAACTGCTTGAACCGGGCAGCCGAGCGTTCCGAGCCGCGCGGCTCGTAGACCTTCTCCCAGGTTCAGCTAATCCCCCGCAGCCACGACTAAAGCCGCGGCTCACATGGCTCGTGACCATCAATCGCGACAGAATTCGTGTTCCTCCCCCAAACGTATGAAGCGCAGTCGAGGAGGGGACGCCAGTGTCAATCAGTCGGTCACGTCGGCGGAGCTCAGCCTTCTCGATCTCGGCTGGTAATGCGTGACTGACAGATTGATGTTCTGATTTTGGAGGTCATGACATGTCGACTTTTCGAGCCGCGTGGTGCGGAGCTTTGATTGCAGTTGCGATGCTTGCCGCACCGTTTCCCAGCCACGCGCAAGCCGTCCTCAGCCTTGACGCCGCGAACTCGCTCGTCAGGGGCAGCACATCGACCATTGTTCTGAACGTGTCGGTCAAAGCCAAGGCGGTCAGCTTTCACCGTCTCTACGTGAAGGTCCGGTGCAAAGAGTTCATCGACCTGACCTATTCGCTCCCCGACGAGAAGGACGAGAAGGGGAAAAAGACCGCACCGGGAAAGACCATCAGCGTGAAGCGGGAGGAGATACTTTTCGAGAAGGAAGTCCCGTTCATCATCGACAAGGAATACGCGCCGGGCTCGCAGAATACGGTGAAAGCACAGATCGAGATTCCCATTCAGCTCCCGCCGACCGCCAGGGGGAAACTCTCACAGCTGAAGTGGGAGGCTGAGGCCCAGGGCGACGTGGTGGGCAAGTTTTGGGACGCGACGAGCGGATGGCAGGAGATCACCGTCAAGTAGGCACACACGTACAACGACCGTCTTATGCCGCCAGTGACCGCGAGCGAAATAACACTGGCAAAACTTTCGGGCGACCTGAAACTCCACCCCTGCCAGAGAGGGATTGGCCGCTACCGGCTGCCGTCGCGTGTGCGCGACGTGCGTGTATCGCGCAGCCAGGCAAGGTTGGCACTTGCCTGGCTGGGCGGCGGCGGAAAATGGGGCACTACATCATGCCGCCTGCTGCGGCTTTGGGTTTGCTGGCCCACTCCTCTTCCTGTTGCACGGCAAAGATCGACGTATAGCCGGCCGACCAGTCGGGAGGCAGCAGACACGGACGCGGATCGTGACGGGCCCAGCGCGCCGGCTTGCCCCGCACGATGGCGCCGTAATACTTCGATTGCAGCGGATTGTAGGTATAGGGCATCGCGTCCGCGGCTGAGTAGACGTTCAGCAGCAGGGGCCGCGGGATCTCAGACCAGTTGGCCTTTGAATAGTGCAACGTCCGACAGTTGTGGATGGTGATGGATCCGGCCGGGCCCTCCAGATACTTGACCTTGCCCATATCGATGGCGGCCGCCTCATCCGGCTTCAGACATCCCACCCATTGGCCCTTGTCGTTGTACTGATCCACGACCGGGCCATTGTGGCTGCCGGGCAGCACGCCGAGCGGTCCTTGCTCCGCATTGCAGTCGAACACGTAAGTACCGGCCGTGCAGGGGCTGTAATTGGTGTGCGGCCAGAACGAAATGTCCTGGTGCCATTTGACCTCGTCGCCGCCCTTGGACCATTTGAAGTTGAGCTTCGACTGGTGGAACTTCACGTCCGGACCGACAAGATCGGCGATCGCGTCGGGCAGCGGCGACGTGGCACCCGAAGCGTATTCCCAATAGGCGGGATGGTGATCGTTCATGCTGGAGAGCCGACGCAACCGCGGGTTCTCGAACGTGTGTCCTTTATCCAGGTCCCACGTGCCGTCGGATTTCGTGATGCTGCGGCTCTTGTCGACCATGGCATCGGTCGCGGTGCGCAGGCGCTCGATCCAAGCATCCGGGAGAAACTTCTCGAGGAGGATGTAGCCGTACTCGAAGTAGAACTCGCGCTGTTTCTGCGTCAGGATCTTCGGCTTGGCGGATAGGACTTGCTCAGGCGTCATGTTCCTCTCCTATTCTGGCGCTTGTCTCGCACTGCTTTCCGGCGTTCGATGCTTCGCCAGTAAGCGTTCAAGCTTGTCGGCCTCTTCGGGCTTCATGCTGTACGAATGATCTGCGTCCGGGAATTTTCCGGCCCGAACTTCGCTCGCGTACGCCTTCAATGCTTCGACGGCGACCTTGGAAAGTTCGGCATACCGCTTCGTGAACTTCGGCTTGAATTGATCGAAGACGCCCAGCAGGTCATAGCCGAGCAGCAGTTGTCCGCAGCTTGCCGAGCCGGCACCGATGGCGAACGTGAAGATATCGACCGCATCGTCGACGGCCTTCGCGACCGGAGCCGGTACAGCCTCGATCTCGAAGCCGCAGGCGCCCGCTGCCTCGATAGCCTTGGCGTCTTCGACAATGCTCAGGGCTTCCTCCGCGGTTTTGCCCTGCAACTTGAAACCCCCGTAGAGATGCATGAAGTGCGGGCACATGCCGACGTGGCTCATGACCGGCACGCCGGCATCGGCGATGGCCTTGATGATCGGAGCCTTCTCCTTGCCGCCCTGCATCTTGACGACGTCCGCGCCGCCTTCCTTCATGATGCGCAGGGCATTCAGAACGCCGATCTCCTGGGTCGCGTAGCTGCCGTACGGCATGGCGACCAGCACCATGCAGTTGGGCGCGCCGCGACGAACGGCCTGTGTATGCTGGATCATCATGTCGACGGTCACGGGCAGGGTATTCGGATGCCCGTAATTGGTCATGCCTAGCGAGTCACCCACTGCTGCAATGTCGATGCCGGCCCGTTCGGCCCAGACGGCCGAGGGATAGTCCGGTATCGACACCATGACGACTTTTTCTTTAGCCCTCTTGCGAGCCTTCAGGTCAGGCACGGTCAGGCGTTTTCGTTCTTCGGCCATGCGGTTCCCCGGTTGCGACACGTCGCGGCCGGCTGTCGAAGCCAGCCTTGCGTGTGGTCAGTGGATCACGCGCGGAACGCCTGTTTGTCCGTCCCGGAGTAGAGCGCCTTCACCTGGCGGGCGACAGCGTCGTCGTGCGCGGCCAGGGCCGCCTCGTCGAGATCGCGCTTGGGACGCGGCTCTTGGTCGAAATTGCTGTAGCGATCGACACCGCGCACCAACGTCGCCGAATCGCGCACCTTCAACTGCTTGAGGTCCGTTGGGATGTAGCGAATGGCCAAGCCGATGCGGCGATCGTTGGATCGGTTCGGTTCGGAGCCGTGCACCACCTTCACGTGGTGCAGCGACATTTCACCGGGGTTGAGGATGCAGTCGACTGTCTTCTCGCCGTCGACCTTCACGGCGATCTCCTGGCCGCGCGACAGCAGGTTATCCTTGTGGAAGGTGTCGACGTGCTCGATATGGTTCTGCGTCTGCGAGCCCGGCACGAACTTCATGCACCCGCTTTCCAGGTTCGCGGGGGACAGGGCCACCCACGCCGTCATCACATCGTCCTTGCTGAGACCCCAGTAGAACGCATCCTGGTGCCAGGACACGAAGCCCGGGCTGTTCGCCTCCTTGATGAAGAAGTTGGTCGTCCAGCACAGAAGGTTGGGACCGAGCACATCCTCGGCGGCATCGACGATCTTGGGATGATGCACCAACTCATCGACCCAGGTGAAAAGCAGATGCGCCTTGTGCCGCCAATTGCCCTGCAATGGAGCTCCCGTCTTGGCCTCGTGCTTCTCCAGGCAGCCGCGGTAGTGGGCAACCTCGGCGGGCGTCAATGCCGGAACCGGGAAATGGTAGCCGTCGCGGCGGTAGTTTTGCAGAGCAGTCTCCGACAGAGCCTTCGGCATTGGTTCCTCCCTACGCGTGGCTTGGTATGTTACTGATATGTCAGCGCGCCGACAAGAGGCACGGTAAGCTGACTAGGATCAGGAACGTTTTCACCGGCAGCATCCATGAAAAGAGCAACTTCACCTCGGGCGGTGCGTCCTGCCAACCGCACCCGCGCCACGACGCCGGCCAAGGCCGCAACGCCCTCGATTGTTCGTGCTGCTCGGACCGCAGGTGGGGCGCATTCCGGTCTCTCCGACGCAGCGCGTGCGCGTCTGGAGGAGATGATTGTGTCGCTGGAATTGGCGCCCGGCAGCATTTGGTCGGAAGCCGAACTCAGCGCAAAGCTCGGCATCGGCAGGACGCCGGTGCGCGAAGCATTGCAGCGCCTGGAAAACGACCATCTCGTCAGGATATTGCCGCGTCATGGGGCTCAGATCACGGAGATCAACGTGGTCGAGCAATTGCTGCTTCTCGAACTGCGACGGACGCTCGATCGCCTGATCGCGGTCGATGCGGCGCGCCGCTGCACGCCGCAGGAGCGGTCTCAACTGCTGAAAATGGCCGAGCGGCTTGAGGCCTTCGACAGCGACGACCTGCTTGCATATTTGCGCCAGCACTACGAGTTGAAGAACTTCCTCGCTGACTGTGCTCGCAATCCGTTCGTGGCGCGTGCCGTTATGCCGTGTTACGCCATGTCGCGACGCTTCTACTACCTGCACTATCGCCAGGTGCAGGACATCGCCGTCGCCACCAAGCATCACGCTGCGGTCATCCGTGCTGTCGTGATGGGCAAGGAAAAAGCCGCTGCCGAGGCGTCCGACCGATTGATGGATTACGTCGAGGAACTGACGCGCGCGACAGTCACTGGCCGTTTCTGAGTGCGGCGCACCACACGATTGCCGCAGCGCCAACGTTGCGGGCGCGGACAATTTCCCATTGACACATGCTGTTTCGTCGCAGCAATATTTTACTAATATATCAAAAAACATATCACCCGCGCCGTGCGGGTGCTCCTGGGAGGAGAACGCATGACCACCATCACCAACAGGCGGGGATTCCTCAAGGCGTCCGCAGTCGGTGCATCGGCTGCTGCCGCTGCAGTTGCGATGCCAGCCATCGTGCGCGCGCAGCCGGTTACGCAGTGGCGATGTCAGTCGATGTGGGGCGCGGCGGAGCTGACCTACAAGGCGTTCCAGGACTTCTGCGAGCGCATCAAGGTCAACACCAACGGCCGGCTGGTCATAGAGCCGTTTGCGGCCGGGGCCGTCACTGGCGTGTTCGAGACGCTCGATGCCGTGGGCGCGGGCGTCCTGCAGGCACACTCGTCCTGGTCGGGATATTTCTCGGGCAAGGACGCCGGTCTCGCCGTCATCAGCGATTTCGTGTTCGGCTACCAGCACCCGCATCAGGCCGAAGCCTGGTTTCAGCACCGCGGCGGCATGCAGATGCTGCGCGACGCCTATGCCAAGTACAACGTCTATCCCGTGGGCGTGAGCTGGTGGGGTGTGGAGTCGATCGTCTCCAAGAAGCCGATCATGACGATGGATGACTTCAAGGGCGTCAAATTCCGCTCACCGCAGGGCATGACGGCGGAAATCCTTACCAAACTGGGTGCGTCCATCGTCGTGCTGCCGGGTGGCGAAGTCTTCTCCGCACTCGACAAGGGCGTCGTGGATGCCGCCGACTGGGCGACCGTATCGATGAATGAGCGCATGGGCTTCCACGCGATCGCCAAGTATCCGACCAAGGTCTTCCACTCGATGCCGGTGCAGGAGTTCTCCGTCAATGCGGCGGCCTGGAAGGCGCTTCCCGACGACATCAAGGCCATCGTGCAGTCGAGCACCAGGGAATGGACGTGGGATCAAGTGCAGCGCGTGGCGGTCGATGACGTACGCGTGCTGAAAGAACTATCCGGCAAGGGCGTCAAGCATGTCGTCTGGGACGACACGCAGATGCTCAAGATGCGCGAGTTGGCGCATAAAACCTGGGAAGACTGGTCGAAGAAGACACCGCTTGCCAAGCAGGCCTATGACTCGCAACTCGCCTGGCTCAAGGATCTGGGCGTCGTAGCATGAGCGAAGGCGGGGGGAGTTGGCAGGTTGCCGGGGAGGGGCAGCCGTCCGCGCTGGCCCTGTTTTGCTCCCTCATCGATCACCTGAACGCCTGGGTCGCGAGAGTCTTGGGTGTGTCAATCGTAGTGGTCACGGCCGCGATCCTCTACGAGGTGGTCGCGCGCGGCTGGGCCGGCCAAGCAACGCTGTGGGCCAATGAGACGACGGTCTATCTCTCAGCCATGACCTATCTGCTCGGTGGCGGGTATGCCCTGATGCGGGGGGGACATGTGCGTATCGACCTGATCTACGGCGCTCTGGGTCCGTCGGCAAAGAAGTTCGCTGACGTGATCAGCTTCATCTGTTTCGCCCTCTATGTGGGAGCGCTGGTGTGGGTCGGCACGCAGATGGCGTGGAGTTCGTTCCTGCAGGCGGAAGGCACCGGCACGCCCTGGAACCCGCCGATCTGGCCAGTGAAGATGGCGATCCCAATCGCGGGCCTGCTGCTCCTGCTGCAAGGCATCGCCAATCTGCTGCGTGAGCTGGGCATCGTGGCAGAGGAGCCCGCGCTATGAGCATCGAGGTGCTGAGCATCCTCTTCGTCGTCGTCTTCCTTGCGATTCTTCTGGCCGGCGTTCCGCTGGCCTTTGCAACCGGCGCTGTGGCCGTCGTGTTTGCCTACGCGCTATTCGGCCTGCCGGGCCTGACCCTGATCATCAGCCGCGTGTTCACGCTGATGGGCAACTATGTCCTCGTCTCTGTGCCGCTTTTCATCTTCATGGCCTGCATCCTCGAGCGAGCTGGCGTGGCTGACGCGATCTTTCGCTCCGTTCACGTCTGGTTCGGGGGCGTGCCCGGGGGACTGGCTGTGGCGGTCATCTTCTCATGCGCGCTGATGGCGACCATGGTTGGTGTGATCGGCGCCGAGATCGTCACCATGGGCGTCATCGCGCTGCCGGCCATGCTGAGCCGCGGCTATGACAAGCGCATCGCGCTGGGCAGCATCTGCGCGGGTGGCGGGCTGGCTACGCTCATTCCGCCCAGTGTCGTCTTCATACTCTATGGGCTGACCGCCGGCGTCTCGATCGGGCAGCTTTACATGGCCGGCGTGATCCCGGGCCTTCTGCTCGCCGGCTCCTACTGCGCCTACATCATCATCCGTTGCGCGATATCACCGGAGCTGGCACCGCCGGCGCCGCCGGAGGAGCGGCAGCGCCCGCTCCGAGAGAAACTGGCGATGCTGCGAGAGCTGGTTGTCCCTGCCCTGGTTGCCTTGATGGTGCTCGGATCGCTCTATCTCGGCCTGGCCACGCCCACCGAGGCGGCGGGTGTCGGCGTCGTAGGAGCGCTGCTTGCCATGATCGTCAACGGCCGAATGTCGTGGGCGGGGCTGCGTCACGCGATCGAGGAGACCACCAAGGTCACCGTCATGCTGTACTGGCTGTTCTTCGGCTCATCGGCGCTGATCGGGGTCTATACGCTGGCCGGCGGCACCAAGCTGATCCAGGACACGATGACGTCGCTGCCGCTGGAGCCGATCTACATCATCATCATGTTCCAGATCATCTGGATCATTCTTGGCTGCTTCATCGACTGGATCGGCATCCTGTTCCTGACGGCGCCGATCTTCGTGCCCATCGCCGAAAAGCTCGGCTTCGATCTCGTGTGGCTCGGCGCTTTGTTCTGTCTCAACATGCAGATCTCCTACATCTCGCCGCCGTTCGGTCCGGCTGCGTTTTACCTCAAAGGAGTGACACCACCAGGCATCACCCTTAGTCACATATTCGGATCGATCTGGCCCTATCTGATCATTCAGTTCGCGGTGTTGGGATTGGTCATGGCCTACCCTCAGATCGCCCTGTGGTTGCCGAGTACCATGGCGCGCTGACGGACCATGAACCGCACGCTGGACGCGTTGGTGGATGTGATGCGGGTGCCGGTGGACGGCGACCCGTCCGTGGCGCTCGTGCGGGTACCGGATCTGACCTCGGCCCGTGACGTCGAATGTGACGTGCTGGTCGTCGGGGGTGGAACGGGTGGTGTCGCGGCTGCGCTCGCGGCCGCGCGCCGGGGTCGCCGCGTACATCTGGTGGAGGAAACCGACTGGATCGGCGGCCAGCTGACCTCGCAGGGCATTTCGGCGCTCGATGAGCACGAGCACATCGAGACATTCGGCGGCACGGCCAGCTACTACCGTATGCGCGCAGCCTTGCGCGATCACTATCGGCCGTTCGCGGGGGAAGCGGGCAAGCGCCCATATTTCAATCCCGGCAACTGCTGGGTCACGCGCGTTGCGTTCGAGCCAAAGGTAGCGGTTGCCGCCATGGCGTCCCTTCTCGATCCACATATCCGTGCGGGTCGGCTGACAGTCCACTTGCGCTCGAAGGCTGCGGCCGTCGAAACGAAGGATGACAGCATCGTTTCGGTGACGGTGATCTCGCTCGATGGTGGTGAGACCCTGCGCTTTCGTCCCGCCATCGTTCTCGACGCCACCGAACTCGGTGACCTGCTGCCGCTGGCCGGGGCGGAGCACGTGGTTGGTGCGGAGACGGTGGCTGAGACCGGTGAAGCCCACGCCCAGCCTGTCGAATGCAAGCCCGCCTGCGTTCAGAGCTTTACCTATGTGTTCGGGCTCGAGCGTCGCCCCCTCGGCGAGCGGCATCTGATCCAGCGCCCGGCTCGCTACGAATACTTCCGTGCCGCGCAACCTTATAGCCTGCGGATCGAGGTGCATGGCGGCGAGATCTACGGAGAGGAAAGCGGCTGGCTGACCTATGATCTGTACGATGCCATGCCGGGCACGAAGGGAGGGCTGTGGAGCTACCGCCGGCTGGTCGACAGCGGACAGATGAACTCGGCCTTCGCGCACGACCTGTCGATGTTCAACTGGCCCGGCAACGACTATCGCGAGACCTCCATCATCGATCGTCCCGCCGCTGACGTGGCGGCTGCCCTTCAGGATGCCAAACGCGTAAGCCTCGGCTTCCTGTATTGGTTGCAGACGGAAGCGCCGGCCGGGGGCCGCTCCGGCGCGCCAGAGATCCAGTTGCGTCCAGATATTATGGACACTCCGGATGGGCTGGCGAAGTTTCCCTACATCCGCGAGGCGCGCCGCATCAAGGCGCTGCGAACGGTCGTCGAACAGGATGTGTCGACCGAGTACCAAAAGGGCGCGACGGCGGCGCATTTCCCCGACTCGGTGGGGATCGGCTGGTATCCGATCGATATCCATCGCGCCGGCCCCGAAGACGTCGGGGTGAGTTGCCGGACGCGGCCGTTCCAGATTCCGCTCGGCGCCCTCATCCCGGTTCGCGTGCGCAACCTGCTCGCAGCAGCCAAGAACGTCGGCACGACGCACATCACCAACGGTTGCTATCGGCTCCACCCCGTCGAGTGGAATATCGGAGAAGCGGCGGGGGCATTTGCGAGCTTCTGCCTCGACCACAACGTGTCGGCAGCGAGCGTCTACGCGAACATTGCGCTACGCCCCGCGTTCCAGCGGAGCCTGCTACTGGAAGGTGTGCCGCTGATTTGGCACCCCGATGTCGGCGTCGAACATCCAGACTTTGCGACCGTGCAAGCCCGCGCTATGCAAGCGGCCGGCTGATAGATCCGGCGCGGCGTCAATAGAGTCGGAACCCACTCTTCTATTTCATTTGCGCATGGTAGTGTGGGCTGGCCGTGGGGTGAAATGTTCCACCGTTCATACAGCGCTGAAGGAGATTGATTGTGGTGAACGTAACCCGCCGAAAGGCTTTGGTCCTTGGAGCCGCCTTTGGGGTTCTGACCCCTTTGAGCCGCCCAGCGCTCGCTCAGCAGAAGTTCTTCCGCATCGGTACCGGCGGTACCGGCGGCACCTATTACCCGATCGGCGGGCTGATCGGCAATGCTATCTCGACCGACAAGATCAACGTCAGCGCGGTCGCTACCAACGGTTCGGTAGCCAACGTCAACGGCATCGTCGGCGGCTCCATGGAATCGGGCTTCAGCCAGGCGGATGTGAATTTCTGGGCGTTCACCGGCACCGGCATCTACGAGGGCAAACCCAAGGTTGAAGAGCTGCGCGCAATAGCCAACCTCTACCCCGAGAGCATCCATATCGTTGTGAAGAAGGGGCTCGGCGCCAAATCCGTGGCCGACCTGAAGGGCAAGCGCGTCTCCCTCGACGAGCCGGGCTCAGGCACGCTCGTCAATGCCAAAGCCATCCTTGCCGGTTACGGACTTTCCGAGAAAGACATCAAGCCCGAGTACCTCAAGCAGCAGCAATGCGCGGAGAAACTCAAGGACGGCTCGCTCGACGCCTACTTCCAGACCACCGGCTACCCTCAGGGCACGCTCACGGAGCTGGCCGCTACCAACGGCTTCGATCTGCTGCCGCTGGCTGGTCCCGAGGCCGACAAGCTGCAGTCGCAGTTCAAGTTTTTCGCCAACGACGAAATTCCCTCCGGCGTCTACAAGGACGTGGCGGGCGTCAAGACGCTTTCGGTCGGCGCCCAATGGGTGACGTCG
>Ga0075367_10000643_pt1 | contig 13423 bp, 18 predicted proteins | sample EndMethybrTD3032_FD_71399 | JGI IMG/M metagenome (GOLD analysis project Ga0075367, IMG submission 71399) | Populus endosphere microbial communities from Tennessee, USA - Endosphere MetaG P. TD hybrid TD303-2 | ecosystem: Host-associated > Plants > Roots > Endosphere | place: USA: Tennessee... | reverse complement strand
CCGCGCTTGGTGCCTGCGACGGCGTGCACCTCGTCGACGATGACCGTCTGCACCTCAGCGAGCGTCTCGCGGGCCGCCGAGGTGAGCATGAGGAACAGCGACTCCGGCGTGGTGATGAGGATGTCCGGCGGCCGGGTGATCAGCTCCCGGCGCTGCGCGGGCGGGGTGTCACCCGAGCGAACACCGACGCTGATCTGGGGTGCGGGACTCCCACTTCGTTCGGCGAGGCGACCGATGCCGGTCAACGGTGTCCGCAGGTTGCGCTCGACGTCCACGGCCAACGCCTTCAGAGGCGATACGTAAAGGACGCGGGTGCCTGCTGAGGCGGGCCGGGGTTCGGACGAGGCGAGGCGGTCGATCGCCCACAGGAACGCCGCCAGCGTCTTGCCGGAGCCAGTGGGGGCGATGACGAGGGTGTTGTCCCCGTCGGCGATGGCCGACCAGGCCTGCGCCTGCGCAGGGGTCGGCTCCGCGAACGTTCCCGTGAACCAGTCGCGGGTCAGCCCGCTGAACCGGGCAAGGGGACTGGTGCTCATCTAGCCATCGTGCAGCAGTGCACCGACAAGTGTCAGGGACGTGCGGCCGCGATGGTCTCTGCCAGCGCTTCCGGGATCCCGCGCACCCGCGAGACCGTGTCGAGCAGGGCATGTGTGCACGCGTCAGCGACGACCTCGATGTCGGTCGAGGGGTCGATCATCCGCTGTCTGCACATCTCGAGGGTGAAGGCCAGCCACCCGTAAACCACGACGCGCAGGTCCCGCTCCACCTTGGAATCGAGCTGGTCGCCGCCGAGGCCGGTGACGATGCGTTCAGCCTGCCGGTCGTTGTCGACATCTTCGATGCCACGCAGGACAGGATCGGAGCGGCCGGCGCCGACGTAAGCCGCCCACGCGACGTTCGGGTTCTCCTCGTAGTAGCGCAGGTAGGCGATGACACCCTCGCGCAACTGGTCGAACAGGTTCAGGCCGGGATCGGGTGGGGTGTTGGTCGCCTCGAAGAGTCGCTCGCTCTCGGCGCGGAGCACCGCGGCGAAGAACGCCCGCTTGTCCGGGAAGTAGTGGTACATCAGCGCGCGCGATACGCCGGCTCTCTCGGCGATCTCGTCGATGCGGACTTCGTCGTAGGGTCGTTGTCCGAACACCTCAGCGCCGAGAGTGAGAAGTTCGGCGCGGCGCTCGTCGGGAGACAGCCGCCGTCTGGGCGCCGATGAGCCGCTTGCGCGAAGAGCATCAGGCTCGGCCATCAGTCCATCTTAGTTGACATATGTACAACAGCTCGAAAGGTGCGCCCCGGCGCCGCGACAAACGCCCGCTGGAGTCCGCGAGCTGAGCCGGCTCAGCCGAAGTGCACACCCTGGGCAAGCGGCAGCTCCGATGAATAGTTGACAGTGTTGGTGGCCCGGCGCATGTACGCCTTCCACGAGTCCGAACCCGACTCGCGTCCGCCGCCGGTCTGCTTCTCGCCACCGAACGCGCCACCGATCTCGGCGCCCGACGTGCCGATGTTGACGTTGGCGATGCCGCAGTCCGAACCGTCGGCGGCCATGAAGCGCTCCGCCTCGCGCATGTCCGTCGTGAAAATCGACGACGAAAGGCCCTGCGGCACCGCGTTGTTCATTGCGATCGCCTCGTCCAGCTCGTCGTAGGTCAGCACGTACAGGATCGGCGCGAACGTCTCCGAATGCACCACCTCGGTCTGCGCGGGCATCCGGACGACTGCCGGTGCGACGTAGTAGGCGCTGTCATCGCCTAGCTCGTGGCGGTCGCCACCGAATACCTCTCCGCCGTCGGCGCGCGCCTGCTCGAGTGCCTTGACCATGTCGCGGTACGCGGTCTCATGGATCAGCGGACCGACCAGCGTGCCGTCGGCCGCCGGCTCGCCGATGGGCAGCTGCCGGTAGGCGTCCACGATGCGACCGACGAGTTCGTCGGCGACCGAGGAGTGCACGATCAGGCGGCGCATCGTCGTGCATCGCTGACCGGCGGTACCCGCCGCAGAGAACACGATGCCGCGCACCGCAAGATCCAGATCGGCCGACGGGGTGACGATTGCGGCGTTGTTCCCGCCGAGTTCGAGCAGCACCTTGCCGAACCGCAGCGCCACCCTGGGCCCGACCTGCTGACCCATCCGCACCGAACCCGTAGCGGATAGCAGCGCGACCCGGGGATCGTCGACGAGGCGCTCGCCGACCTCGCGGCCACCCTGGATCAGCCGGCTGATCTCCCGAGGCGCTCCCACGTCATCGGCGGCGCGCTCGATCAACGCCTGACAGGCCAGCGCGGTCAGCGGTGTCAGCTCCGACGGCTTCCACACGACGGTGTCACCGCACACCAATGCGACCGCGGTGTTCCAGGCCCAGACCGCAACCGGGAAGTTGAACGCGGTGATGACCCCGACCACGCCAAGGGGATGCCAGGTCTCCATCAGCCGGTGCCCGGGACGTTCGGAGGCGATGGTCTTGCCGTAGAGCTGACGCGACAGACCGACGGCGAACTGGCAGATGTCGATCATCTCCTGCACCTCGCCGAGGGCTTCCGAGGTGATCTTGCCCGCCTCGATCGTGACGAGCGTCGCGACGTCGGCCTTGTGCTCGACCAGCAGCTCGCCCAGGCGTGCGACCAGCGCGCCGCGGACCGGCGCGGGAGTGGTCCGCCATGTGGTAAACGCCTGCGCGGCTTCGGCGATGGCGGCATCGGCCTGCTGCGGACTGGTCTCGGCGACGGTAAACAGCACATCGCCGGTGATCGGGGTGCTGGCCTGCAGGCCGTGGCCGCCCGGCTCACCTAATTCGGCGGGTGAGCCGACCGCAGTCAGCGCCTCGCGTACGCGGGCGCGCAGCGCATCGGCCGTCGGAAGCTGGGACTTCTGCATAGTCGTCATTGTGATGCGGCTTTCTCGTAGAGCTCGTACGGGTCGTGGATGTGGTGGCCGATCTGTCCGGCCATCCAGTTGAGGCTGTAGTGAGAACCATCGACGGTGTCGTCGGATTCGGTATCGGAGTCGAGGTTCGACCGGAAGATCCCGGCCGCCGATGCAGGCAGGAAGTCTTCGTAGACAACCGGTTTCGACGGGTCACCGCCGCGGTAGTACGCCAGGCCCGAGGCTGCCATCGCCTCGTGGGTCGTGGGGAAGTGCTCGTGCCACACCTCAGCCGGATCGTTCGACGCCATCGCCTGGTCGTAGCGTCGCCTGCCTTCGGGGGTCAATGCGACTCCGCGTGACTCGACCTCGCCGAACCGCACACGAAGGGTGCCGTCGGACACCGCGCCGTCGTCGTCGCGGAAGCGCCGCGGTTCGGCAAGCGCCCGAAAAGAGGTCTGCCGCAACAGCACATCGGGACTGTCGCAGCGCGGTGGGCCCTGGATCGCGTCGATCATCGCGACACCGCGCTGCGACATCCGCCGGTACAGCTCGTCAATGTCGAGGACCCGTGGCGTCAGGTGATTGATGTGCGTGGTTCGGACCCCGGCGATGTCGGCGGCCACCGCCGACACGCGGCTCAACTCGTCGTACCACGCGCGGTCGATCGGCTCGCGCGACAGGGCGAACGCGTCGACGGCGCGTGCGACGAACAGGTCGGCGCTTTCGCGATCGGTTCCGCCGTCGGACGCGACGCGTCGCGCCTCGGCGATCAGCGCGGGGTCGAACAGCTGCCTGCCGGCCAGGAACCGCTCGATGCGGTCGCGCAGTGCAGGGGTGAAGAATCTCTGATCGGACGTGGCCAGCATCGAGGTGAATACCCGAAACGGGTTGTGCTCCAACTCGTCTGAATCGATCGGCCGAAAAGCTGTCGACACCACGGGGACGGGGGAGTCCGCGTCGCGCAGGTCGTAGAAGCCGACCGGGAACATGCCGAACGCGGCGAACAGGTCTGCGACGTCGGCGAGTTCACGTGGGCTGCCGACCCGGATCGCGCCGTGACGCTCTGTGGTCACCCGCTCGGTAACGCCCAATTTGCCGTTCACTTCGGCACTGACCTCGACGATCGTGGAGTACAGCGGCACCTCGGCGGCGTACAGCCGCGACAGCGCCGCGGCGAACTGCGCACGCAGTTGCCAAGTTTGGACGCGCGGACTCATTTGGCACCCCTGCTCGGATACAGTGCGCCCATGAGCGAACCGCTCGATGACATCGACCGTGTGCTGGCCCGTGAGTTGGTTGCCGACGGACGGGCCACCCTGGCGCACCTCGCGGAGACCGCGGGGCTTTCGGTGTCGGCGGTCCAGTCCCGTGTTCGCAGACTGGAGTCGCGGGGCGTGGTGACGGGATATACGGCGCGAATCAACCCCGAAGCCGTCGGGAAGATGCTGTCGGCGTTCGTGGCCATCACCCCTCTCGATCCCTCTCAACCCGATGATGCTCCTGCGCGGCTCGAACACATACCGGCCATCGTGTCGTGCTACTCGGTGGCCGGCGAGGAGAGCTACATCCTGCTCGTGCGTGTCGAGACCCCGCGGGCACTCGAAGACTTGCTGCAACAGATACGAACCGCGGCGAATGTTCGCACCCGAAGCACCGTTATCTTACAGACTTTTTACGATGGACGCGACTTCGTACCGTAATAGTTACGGTTATATGGCGATAGTGCCGTAAATTATGCGTTAAGATGACTCCATGACTGCTGTCCTGACACCCACTGACCTGGCTGCCGCTGTCCGTCCGGACGACGTCCGCGACGTGCTGGCCCGCAGCATCCTGGCCGACGGCATGGATCTCGTCCTCGACATCGATCGCTCGGCAGGCTCGTACCTGGTCGACGCCCGCAGCGGTGAGCGGTACCTCGACATGTTCACCTTCTTTGCGTCGTCGGCTCTCGGTATGAACCATCCGGCGCTCGCGGACGACGAGGACTTCCGTGCCGAACTCGCCCAGGCCGCGGTCAACAAGCCGAGCAACTCCGACATCTATTCGGTGCCGATGGCACGCTTCGTCTCCACCTTCGCCCGCGTGCTCGGCGACCCCGCGCTGCCTCACCTGTTCTTCGTCGACGGGGGAGCGCTGGCCGTCGAAAACGCGTTGAAGGTCGCGTTCGACTGGAAGAGCAGACGCAACGAGGCGCACGGCATCGATCCCGCTCTCGGTACCAAGGTGCTTCACCTGCGCGGCGCCTTCCACGGCCGCAGCGGCTACACGCTGTCGCTGACCAACACCGACCCCAACAAGGTCGCCCGCTTTCCGAAGTTCGACTGGCCGCGTATCGACGCGCCCTACATCCGGCCCGACGCCGACATGGACGCGGTGGAAGCCGAGTCGCTTCGGCAGGCCCGTGCGGCGTTCGAAGCCAACCCACACGACATCGCCTGCTTCATCGCCGAGCCCATCCAGGGTGAGGGCGGCGACCGCCACTTCCGGCCGCAGTTTTTCGCGGCCATGCGTGAACTGTGCGACGAGTTCGACGCGCTGCTGATCTTCGACGAGGTGCAGACCGGCTGCGGAATGACCGGAACCCCTTGGGCATACCAGCAATTGGGTGTCGCACCCGATGTCGTCGCGTTCGGCAAGAAGACGCAGGTGTGCGGCGTCATGGCCGGTGGACGGGTCGACGAAGTTCCCGACAACGTCTTCGCGGTCAGCTCCCGCATCAACTCGACGTGGGGTGGCAACCTCGTGGACATGGTGCGCTCACGGCGCATCCTGGAGATCATCGAGTCCGACCAGCTGATGATCCGGGCCGCGCACGCGGGCCGATACCTGCTCGACCGGCTCGCCGAGCTCGCTGAGGAGTTCCCAGGCCTGGTGCTCGACGTTCGTGGACGCGGCCTGATGTGTGCCTTCAGCCTGCCCAGCGCGACGCAGCGCGACGAGTTGATCGGCAAGTTGTGGGATCGCGGCGTGATCATGCTCGCCAGCGGACCGGACAGCGTTCGGTTCCGGCCGGCGCTGACGGTGTCGCGCGGGGAGATCGACACCGCGGTTGAAGCCGTGCGCGACGCGCTGCGCTAAACCTCGCTCGATGTGGTGGGCGCCGTCAGGCGCCGGATGATCACCCGCAGGCGGCTCAGGTCTGTACCACCGACCAGCTCGCAGCCGTGCAGCTCCGCGAGTTTGCGTGCAGCAGGGGTGAATTCGTGGTTCGTGACCACCATGGTTCTGGCGCAGTCGTGCATCGGTGCGCCCGCGACGACCTCCTGAATAGCGCCGGCGCCGACGGGGCGTGCCTGTCGTTTGCATTGAATTGCAACGCGATTCGGCCGTTTACCGACGATGATGTCGACACCCCAGTCGCCGGTGGTCGACGTCATGATGACCGGCGCACCGCTGGACCGCGCGATCCGCGCGACGTAGTCCTCGAACTCCGTGCCCGACATGGCCGCGGCGGCGTCCTCGCGGGGATGCGGGGTTCTCGCGCCGAGGATCGCGCCGCGGACGAAGCGCGGTGCGGCGACGAGGACGACCGGCGACGCCGCGGCGACCACCAGGCTCCACCCCGGCGTCGCTCCAAGTACCCAGGCGACCGCACCGAGGGCGACCGCGGCGAGCAATTGCCACTTCAGCGCCACGCGGCGAATGGTAGGGGCGCGCACCGACAACGTTCCTCAGCCACGCCGTTTATCAACCACGCCGCGCACTATCCGATATGCGAAGGGTCGTACCAGCTCCAATACGAAAGGGCAGGTCATCGGGCTAATCTGCAGATATGACCGATGAGCTGGCCGAACTCGGCGGGCAGCAGCCCATCGAGCGCGCGCTGGCAGGCGGCGACCCCCAGCGTGTGGGCTCGTTCAAGTACTTCTTCGCCGAAGAACGCTGGGAGTGGTCACCCCAGGTGCAGCGGATGCACGGTTACGAACCCGGCAGCGTCGAACCCACCACCGACCTGGTGCTGTCGCACAAGCATCCGGATGATTACGGCCAGGTCGCCGCCACACTCGACGAGATCCGCAGGACGGCGGGAGCGTTCTCCACCCGGCACCGCATCGTCGACACCCACGGCGAGATTCACCACGTCGTCGTCGTAGGCGACCAGCTGTTCGACGACGCCGGGGCGGTGGTGGGCACGCACGGTTTCTACGTCGATGTCACCCCGTCGATGCAGCAACGCCACGATCGGATCGTCAGCGAGGCCGTCGCGGAGATCGCGGAGGCCAGGGGCGTCATCGAGCAGGCGAAGGGCATGCTCATGGTGATCTACCGGATCACCGCCGAATCGGCGTTCGAGCTGCTCAAGTGGCGCTCACAGGAGACCAACACAAAGCTGCGGGCGCTGGCCGAACAGATCAGCAGAGATTTCCTCGAGCTGCGATACGACGAGGAGTTACCGCCTCGCAGCGCATATGACAGGCTGCTGCTGACCGCGCATCAACGCGTCTCGCGCTGAGGTTTATCCGTTCCACCTGCAGGGAATCTTTATTTAGTTTCCTTTGGGTGACTTCGGGAGAGTCCAGCTGTGTATCAGAGTCCTGAGCGTGTGCGACAAGACGATGCCAATGTGCGTGATGCCGTGCGCTTCGGCGCGATCGTCGCCGCGGTGGGTATCGCGTTTCTGGTCACCGCCGCCGTGTGGGTGAGCACCTGCACCGGCGCGACCGCTGACACCGTCGCCTGCGGGGTACCACAGCGAACCCTGCTCGCCATCGGAGCGCCGGTCATCCTGCTGATCGGCGGGCTGCGGGCCTTTGTCCGCACTTATCAGACGTGGCGTAAGCAAGAGACGTGGTGGGCGTGGCAGGGAGTCGGGTGGTTCCTGCTGACGATGATGCTGCTGGTCCTGACCATGAGCATGCCGCCGCTGGCCGGGCCGGCGGTGTTCGGCGGATGACTGATGCACCGCGGCACACGCTGACCGCGGTCGCACTGGTGTGCAGCCTCAAACCCAGCCCGGCTCCGTCGAGCAGTGAGCTGATCGCCGAGCACGTCTGCGAACAACTGCGCGAACAGGGTGTCAAGACCGAATCGGTGCGTTGCGTCGATTTCGCGATATCGCCTGGCGTGGAAGCGGATATGGGCGACGGTGACGAATGGCCCCGCATCCGCGAGAAGCTGTTGGAAAGCGACATTCTCGTGCTCGCCACCCCCGTTTGGCTGGGTCATGCATCGAGCGTCACGCAGCGTGTGCTGGAACGTCTGGACGCCGAACTGTCCAATACCGACGACGCTGAGCGCCCCATCATGGTCGGCAAGGTGGCGGTGGTGGCGGTCGTCGGTAACGAGGACGGTGCGCACAAGGTCATTGCCGACTGTTTTCAGGGGCTCAACGACATCGGATACACGATCCCGGCGCAGGGTTCCACCTATTGGAATGGCGAGGCCATGCAGTCCACGGACTACAACGACCTCGACGAGGTGCCCGAGGCGGTCGCTTCGGCCACCTCCGCGGCGGCCCGCAACGCCGCGCATCTGGCGTACGTGCTGCGCGAGCAGTACCCGCCCTACCAGTGATGTCCGTTTCTGCCACATTGAACTCGGGTAGTTCTACCGTTGATATCAGCCCAATCAGGGCGGCCGCAGGTATCCGCGAGAGGAGTACCGATGAAAGGCCCAAAAGATCCCGTCGACCACGCGCGAACGACGCGTCCGCATGCCGGGGAATCAATGAAAGACAACAAAATAATGCCGGGGCTCATCGTGATCGGGGTGGCCCTGGTGCTGTTCGTCTCCTGCTTGGCGGCGTTTGCCACGAAGCATCATGACGTCGGTTTGGTGCTGGCATCCCTTGCCGGCGCCGGATTCATTCTCGGTGGCGGCTGGCTGATGATCGAGCACCTCCGGGTTAGGCGAATCGAAGACCGTTGGTACGCAGAGCATCCCGACGCACTGAGGCAACGACCGAGTAGTTAGTGGATGTCCAAAAATGGAGAAAGGCCCAGCCGGTTGGCTGGGCCTTTTCCGTGGAGTTCTTGAGGCTTATTGCTCGGCCTTCTGGCGCTCCTCGGCTGCCTTGGCTCCGCCGCGTGCGGATTCTGCTTCGGCTTCCTTCTTGGCGGCGTCGCGCTGCGCGTCAGCCTTGTCCTGCTGGGCTTCGCCTTCGCGCACCATATCGTCACGGCCGGTCACGGTGCCGACAGCTTCCTTCGCCTTGCCCTTGACGCCTTCGACGACGCCCTTGATGCCCTCTTCGGGGCCACTGTTCTTCTCGGTCATAATTGCCTTTCCGCTATCGCAGTGGAATCGGTCCTGCCCACTTCTTGAGCGTGGGGCCGCGGGGAACCCCCCGCGGTCCAATGGTTACCCGGGGCCGTGGGCGCTAAACGCGGTCCTCGTCAGGATCGATTTCGACCGTCTCCAGCTGTTCCTGCCAGTCCGCGGCGGCGACTTCGAGGGGCGGCTCCGTGGGAGGCTGAGCGGATGCCTCCTCGTCCAGCCCGGCATCGCTGACCGGCCGGTGTTGCTCGGCAGCATCGGCGGCCGGGACGTCGTCGGCAAGCTCTTCGCGGTCACTCATGATGTTCGAGGATACCCTCGCCGCGAGCCCGAAAGCGTTTTGGCTCTTGAGTTTTTGGGCCGCAGCCGCGCTAGCTCTTGGCAACCTTGCGGATCAGGCGGGCGGTGCTGTGGTCCAGAATCTCCTGACGCTTGGCCGGGGCTTTCGTTCTCGCGGCCCTACGCACAGCCGCCTCGATGGTGTGGCCTGATTCGTATCCTTCGACGACGCGGGGATCGACGTAGGAACCCCTGGCCACGGCGGGGGTATTGCCGAGTTCCTCCGCGACCTCTTTCATGACGGCCGATTCCACGCGTTTGATCACCGACTTGTTCTCGGGCGGGTCGGCGTCGACGAACGCTGCTGCCGCCAGCACTGTGCCGTGCCATGTACGTAGATCCTTGACCGTGTACTCGTCGCCGACGAGTTCTTTGAACCGGCCGTTGAGATCGTCGGCGTGAAGGTCGGTCCATCCGGAACCGTTGCGGCACACCAGTAATCTCTCGGTGCGATCCGGTCGGCGCATGAGTGCGCGCACCGCACGGACCACCTCGGTGTCTTCGATCAGCAGCGTCCGTCGAACCCCGCTCTTTGCCGGATAGTCGAACTCGACCGCGTCGCGTTGCAGCGTCACGTGTTCACACTGCAACGTCGCGAGGCCGAAAGAATTGTTCTCCTCGGCGTATTGCTCTGACCCCGACCGGAAGTAGCCGAGATCGAACAGCCGCAACGCCAGCGCGATCACCCGGTCGCGGGTGAGTCCCCGGCCGCGCAGATCCGAAGCGATTTGCGCCCGCATGTCAGGCAGCGCAACCGACATGTGCAGTGCCCGATCGAACTTCTCCTCCTGCCGCTCCTTCTGCCACTTCTGGTGATAGAGATACTGGCGCCGACCGGCGACGTCAGTCCCGACCGCCTGGATGTGGCCGTTGGGGTATGAGCTGATCCAGACCTTCTTCCACGCCGGCGGGATCACCAGTTCTTTGATGCGGTCCAGCGTTGCCGAGTCGGTGACCGGGGCACCATCGGGATCGACATATGAGAAGCCGCGGCCCCGTCGAACTCGGCGTAGTCCGGGGCCTCGCAGTTCGCTACGACGAAGCCGCATGTTTGGCGCGAGACCTGGTGAGGGTATGGAACGTGGACCATGGCGAATCGCAACTCAACACGGATGACCACATCGGAGCCGTCACTGCATCATTGGCGCAAGGATGAGGAAAGCCCCCGCGTATATCGCCACCAAGATCAAGATCAGTCCAACCAGGACCACCCCGGCCGTGACAACGATCCGGCGCAGTCCCGGGGTGCCGCCCGGGTCTGTGTCGTCGAGTCGGCCGTGCGACTCCATCTGCTTCATGACCGGGGATTACCCGGCGTGAGTGCGGGCCACACGCAGGCGCTGACGGGCTGCGGAACCGCCCGTGGTTAGCGGGGAGCCGACCTGGGGTAACCTCGCTTCGACATTGCCGGGAGGTCAAATGGCCGACGTTGCCAACACGAACAATGGGCATCTGCGACATGCAGGGTCGGTCGAACTTCGGGTGGCCGCCACGCTGGAAAACCTTGCTGTTTTGCGCACGCTCGTCGCAGCGGTAGCCACATACGAGGATCTGGACTTCGACTCGGTCGCCGATCTGCGGTTGGCGGTCGACGAGGCGTGTACGCGCCTCATCCGCTGCGCCGTCCCCGATTCCACGCTGCTGCTCGTCGTCGATCCGCGCGACGATGCCGTCGTCATCCACGCATCGGCGCCATGCAAGAGTCCCGACATCCTGGCCCCTGGCAGTTTCAGCTGGCACGTGCTGAGTTCACTGACCGACGATGTGCGGACCTTCCAGGATGGGCAAGGCCCTGAGGAAGGACAGGTCTTCGGGATTTCCATGACGACAAGGCGAGCGAGCTCGTTGCAGTGAGCCCTTCGACGTCACAGGGTTCGTCGTCGCGATCGAACTCTGAGTACGCGGATGTCGCGGACATGTTTCGCGAACTCGAGGGCGTACCCAAAGACACCGCGGCGTTCCAGCGCCAGCGGGACCGCATCGTGGAGCGTTGCCTGCCATTGGCCGACCACATCGCCCGCCGGTTCGACGGACGTGGGGAGTCTCGGGACGATCTCGTCCAGGTCGCCAGGGTGGGCTTGGTGAACGCCGTGATCCGCTTTGACGTCAACGCCGGTTCGGATTTCGTGTCGTTCGCGGTGCCGACGATCATGGGAGAGGTCCGACGGCACTTCCGGGACAACAGCTGGTCGGTAAAGGTTCCTCGCAGGCTCAAAGAACTGCATCTGCGGCTGGGCGCCGCGACAGCGGAACTGTCCCAGCGTCTCGGGCGCGCACCTACCGCCTCAGAGCTGGCCGCCGAACTGGAGATGGACCGCGACGAGGTCGTCGAGGGCCTGGTGGCCGGCAGCTCCTACAACACACTGTCGATCGACAGCGGCGGCGGCGGAAACGAGGATGCGCCCGCGATCGCTGACACGATAGGCGACGTCGACCTGGGCCTCGACCAGATCGAGAATCGAGAAGCGTTGCGGCCCTTGCTCGCAGCGTTGCCTGAGCGGGAACGAACGGTGCTGCTGCTGCGCTTCTTCGAATCGCTTACCCAGACGCAGATCGCCGAGCGGGTGGGTATTTCGCAGATGCACGTATCCCGGCTGCTCGCGAAATCCCTAGCGCGGCTGCGGGACCAACTGCAGTAGGCGTGGCGCTTCACCATGCACTGCGGATAGCGCGGTGTCGACACGGTCGTACAACGGCAGAGTCGAATCGGGATCGCAGATCCGTAGCAGCCTTGTCACGGCGGGGCTGGGTACCAAAGCCCACGTGATCGACTCGCCGGCGCAGCGGACGTTGAGTGTGTGCAGCGCCGAAAAGCCCGATGTGCCAAAGAAATCGATGCCGCTCATGTCAAGCACGAGGCGGTCGATGCGATCGCCGTGCCGCAGCGCGTAGTCGACAAGCTCCTGCGCGTTGGCGGCGTCGATGTCGCCGTGTGCCGTGACGATTGCGGTGTTCGGCTGTAGCCACCGCATCGCGAAGTGCGCCATATGCGATTCGGTGCGTTCGATCAAGGATTCGGGTGGGTCTTGTGTGGTGGTGAACATTGTGACTCCATCAGTGGTGAATACGACGATTCGTACTGTGGCTCACGTCAAAATTTGGCCCTGCGCTTTTGAAAGCCTCGCCGCAGGGCCCCCGCCCTGCACGTCGATGACGTTTGCAGCTGGCTGTGAGTTCAACCTGTTTCTCACCCTACGCCCCATGATCGCGAACGACAATCCGCTTCATCAGAAGGTAATAAGCCCAGCTCGTAGCGCTGAAAGTGCCTGGAGTTTGTCTGAAACGCCTGGTGGATCCACACTTGTCGGCATGTCTTCCACCGCAGCCGGGGTTGTGCTCGCAGCCGGTGCGGGCACGCGGTTCGGCATGCCCAAAGTACTTGCTGCCCAAGGTGATTGGCTGACATCGGCGATCACTGCGTTGCATCACGGCGGCTGCGCCGACGTCGTCGTCGTGCTGGGCGCGGCAATCCTCGACGTGCCTGCACCCGCCCGCTTCGTCATCGCGACTGACTGGTCGGACGGGCTGTCCGCATCGCTGCGCGCCGGCCTGTCCGCCGTCGCTGCCGACTACGTCGTCCTGCACACCGTCGACACGCCCGATGTCGGCGCCGCCGTGGTGAGCCGCGTGCTGGCCGCTGCCCGGTCGTCGACGTCGGGGCTGGCGCGGGCGGTGTACGGCGATGCGCCCGGCCATCCCGTCGTCGTGGCCAACCGGCACTGGGCCGAACTACTCGGAGGACTACACGGCGATCAGGGCGCCCGCGCGTTTCTTTCGGCACGGTCGGACGTCGTCGAGGTGGACTGCGGCGACCTGGCGACGGGTCGGGATATCGACACCCCGCAGTGAGTCGCCGATCGGGGTCAATCGAAGGTCAACCCGAGCATCGCCGACGCGAAGCGGCGAACCGACTGCTCCGCGATCGCGACGGCGTCATCGTGGCCGTCGCGATCGCGGAGCAGTCGGTTCGCCGCTTCGCGTCGGCGATGCTCGGGTTGACCTT
>Ga0075367_10000641_pt1 | contig 13427 bp, 11 predicted proteins | sample EndMethybrTD3032_FD_71399 | JGI IMG/M metagenome (GOLD analysis project Ga0075367, IMG submission 71399) | Populus endosphere microbial communities from Tennessee, USA - Endosphere MetaG P. TD hybrid TD303-2 | ecosystem: Host-associated > Plants > Roots > Endosphere | place: USA: Tennessee... | reverse complement strand
GCCCTGTGGCAACTCCTCAGCAGCACCGGCGTGTTGACCGCCGACGTGCTCGCCTCGCCCGGTCGTATCGCGCAGGTCGCCGGGAACCTGATCTCCGACGGCTCGCTGGCCACCGCCATGGGCACCTCACTCCAGCGCGTGGCCCTGGGGCTGCTCTTCGGCACCGTCGTCGGCACCGGACTCGCCCTGGTCTCCGGCCTGTTCAGGATCGGCGAGGACGTGGTCGACGCCCCGGTGCAGATGCTGCGGACCGTCCCGTTCGTGGGTCTGATCCCACTGTTCATCATCTGGTTCGGCATCGGCGAGACCCCGAAGGTCGCCATCATCACGCTCGGGGTGACCTTCCCGCTCTACCTCAACGTGTACGCCGGAATCCGTGGCGTGGACGCCCAGTTGATCGAGGCCGGGGAATCTCTCGGCCTCTCCCGCTGGGGGCTCGTGCGGCACGTCGTCCTGCCGGGCGCCCTGCCCGGCGCGCTCACCGGACTGCGCTACTCCCTCGGCATCGCCTGGCTGGCGCTGGTCTTCGCCGAGCAGGTCAACGCGGACGCGGGAATCGGCTTCCTCATGGTGCAGGCGCGGGACTTCCTGCGGACCGACGTGATCGTGGTCTGCCTGATCGTCTACGCCTTCCTCGGCCTGCTGGCCGACTTCGTCGTCCGCTCCCTGGAAAGGCTCCTGCTGCAATGGCGACCGACGTTCACCGGCCGGTGAGCCCCGTGGCGACCACAGAGACGGAAAAGGCGGCAAAGGCCTCCGTGGCCGTCCGCGTCGAGGGTCTCACCCGTTCCTTCGACGGCCGTGCCGTCATCGACAACCTCCAACTCGACGTCCGACCGGGCGAGTTCGTCGCCCTGCTCGGCCGCAGCGGCTGCGGCAAGTCCACCCTGCTGCGCATCCTGGCGGGCCTCGACCGCGACATCGAGGGCACCGTCCTGGTCCCCCGCCGCAAAGCCGTCGCCTTCCAGGCCCCGCGCCTCATGCCCTGGAAGAAGGTCTGGCGCAACGTCCTGCTGGGCCTGCCCGGCAAGCCCGAACGCGCCGTTGCCGACAAGGCGTTGGAGGAGGTCGGCCTGAGCCACCGCACCGACGCCTGGCCCAAGACCCTCTCCGGCGGCGAGGCCCAACGCGCCTCCCTGGCACGGGCGCTGGTGCGCGAACCCGATCTGCTGCTGCTCGACGAGCCGTTCGGCGCCCTCGACGCGCTCACCCGCATCAAGGCCCAGCGTCTGGTCGGTGAGTTGTGGCAGCGGCGCGGCTGCGCGGTGCTGCTGGTCACGCACGACGTCGAGGAGGCCGTCCTGCTCGCCGACCGCGTCCTGGTGATGGACGACGGGGTCATCGCGCACGAGCAGCACATCGACCTCGACCGCCCGCGCGACCTCACCGACCCCCGGTTCGCCGAACTCCGCGCCGCCCTGCTGGAACGGCTCGGCGTCGACACCGCCGCCGAAGCCGCCTGAACTCCCCTCAGACCCAGCCCAGTTCCACAGAACGGAAGCCGATCCGCCATGCGACGACGTCTCGTCCCCGCCGCACTGCTCCTCCCCCTCGCCCTGCTGCTCACCGCCTGCGGCGGGAACTCGTCCGCCGACACGGGGACCGACACCGTGGGCAAGGGCTCCCTGACGCTCGACGTCGGTGACCAGAAGGGCGGTTCGGAGGCCATCCTGCAGGCCGCAGGAGAGCTCAAGAACCTCGACTACAAGATCAAGTGGTCGACCTTCACCTCCGGCCCGCCGCTCCTCGAGGCCGTCAACGCCAAGGCCGTCGACATCGGCGGCGTCGGCAACACCCCGCCGGTCTTCGCGGCCGGCGCGGGCTCGAAGATCACGGTCGTGGCCGCCTTCCACGGCACCTCCAAGGGCGACGCCCTCCTCGTACCGAACGACTCGAAGCTGACCGACCCCAAGCAGCTCAAGGGCAAGTCGGTCGCCGTGGCGCAGGGCTCCTCCGCCAACTACCAACTGGTCGCCTCCCTCAAGGCGGCCGGCCTGACCCTGAGCGACATCAAGGTCAAGTACCTCCAGCCGGCCGACGCGCTCGCCGCGTTCACCTCCGGCAAGGTCGACGCATGGGCGGTGTGGGACCCGTACACCTCCCAGATCCTGCAGGCCAAGCAGGGCCGCGTCCTCACCACCGGCGAGGGCATCACCAACGGCCTCACCTTCCAGGTGGCGGCCCCGAGCGCGCTGCAGGACAGGAAGAAGGCGGCCGCCATCAAGGACTACCTGGAGCGGCTGCGCCGGGCCACGGCCTGGGTCTACAACCATCAGGAGGAGTGGGCCAAGGTGTGGGCCAAGGACACGGGGCTGCCGTACGAAGTCGCCCTGGCCTCGGTCAAGCGCACCAACGCCACCCGCGTCTCGGTCGCCGTCGACAAGCCGCTCATCGCCTCCGAGCAGCAGATAGCCGACGCCTTCACGGAGTTGAAGCTGATCCCGGGGAAGGTGGACTTCGGCGACTTCGTGGACACGCGCTACAACGGCGACCTGCCGGCCTCGACCACGCCGCCCCGCGCCTCCCAGGGCTGACGCCATGAGCGTACGGCTCCAACCACTCGGGCCCCGTCCGTGGGTACGCCCGCCGGACATCGAGCACCTCGCCCAAATCCCGAAGTCGGCCGAGCAGTTGGGCTTCGAGGCGGTGCTCACGCCGACCGGCACCTGGTGCGAGCACGCCTGGCTGACGACCGTCGCCCTCCCCCAGCACACCGAGCGGCTGAAGTTCCTGGTCGCGTTCCGGCCGGGGCTGATCTCGCCCACACTCGCGGCGCAGACGGCGGCGACCTGTCAGCGGGTGACGCGCGGCCGGCTGCTGGACGACCTCGACGCCGACACGATCGCGGCGGCACAGGCGGCGCTCGGGCACCGCTGGTCGGCAGCCATGCCGAGGTCGCCGGGAGCGGCCGCTGACCGCTGACCGCTGACCGCTGACCGCTCGGGAAGATCCATGACCTCGCCGCGGTTGGTAGAAAGGTGAACAACACGCGCGAGGTCGAGGTAGTCGTCATAGGCGCCGGTCAGGCAGGTCTGTCCAGCGCCTATCACCTGCGCCGCACCGGTTTCGAGCCGGAGCGGGACTTCGTGGTCCTCGACCACTCTCCCGGCCCGGGCGGCGCCTGGCAGTTCCGGTGGCCGTCACTGACGTACGGCAAGGTCCACGGCATGCACGCACTGCCCGGCATGGAGCTGACGGACGCAGACCCGACGCGGCCGTCGTCCGAGGTGATCACCGAGTACTTCGCCGCGTACGAGCGCGCCTTCGATCTTCGCGTACGGCGCCCCGTCGACGTCCGTGCGGTGCGCGAGGGCGAGGGCGGGCGGCTGCTCGTGGAGACCTCGGACGGCACCTGGTCGACGCGTGCGCTGATCAACGCCACCGGTACCTGGGACCGGCCGTTCTGGCCCCGCTATCCGGGCCAGGAGACCTTCCGGGGGCGGCAGTTGCACACCGCCCAGTACCCGGGACCCGAGGCGTTCGCCGGACAGCGGGTCGTCGTGGTGGGCGGCGGCGCGTCCGGCACCCAGCACCTGCTGGAGATCGCCGAGTACGCGGCGGCCACCACCTGGGTCACCCGGCGTCCGCCCGTCTTCCGCGAGGGCCCCTTCACGGAGGAGTTCGGCCGGGCGGCCGTCGCGCTCGTGGAGGAGCGGGTGCGACAGGGGCTGCCGCCGAAGAGCGTGGTGTCCGTGACCGGGCTGCCGCTCAACGACGCGATCCGGCAGGGCATCGCGGACGGGGTGCTGGACCGGCAGCCCATGTTCGACCGGATCACACCGGACGGCGTGGAGTGGAACGACGGACGGCACGTCGACGCGGACGTCATCCTGTGGGCCACCGGCTTCCGGGCGGCCATCGACCACCTCACCCCGCTGCGGCTGCGCGAGCCGGGCGGCGGCATCCGCGTCGACGGCACGCGCGCGGTCGCCGACCCGCGGATCCATCTCGTCGGCTACGGTCCCTCGGCGAGCACCATCGGCGCCAACCGGGCCGGGCGCGCTGCCGTACGGGACATCAGGCGGCTGCCGGCCGTGGAGCCGGTCGCCGCCTGACGTCCCGCCGGCTTCACCTGGCCGGACTCGCGCTCTTCCGCCGGGCGTTGAACTCGGCCACGTTGCGCTGGTGTTCGGCGAAGTCGGCGGTGAAACGGGTGTCGCCCGGCTTGACGGTGACGAAGTACAGCCAGTCGCCCGGGGTGGGACTGATCGCGGCGCGCATCGCGTCCTCACCCGGGCTGTCGATCGGCGTGGGCGGCAGACCCATGCGCGTGTACGTGTTGTAGGGGCTGTCGATCCGGGTGTCGGCGGCGTTCGTCTTCAGTGTGGAGCGGTTCAGCGCGTAGTTGATGGTGGAGTCCATCTGCAGCGGCATCCCGCGCTCCAGCCGGTTGAAGACGACCCGCGCCACCTTGCCCATGTCCGCCTTCGATGCGGCCTCGGCCTGGACGATGCTCGCGATGGTGACGGCCTGGTAGACGTTCATCGCGTTGCGCTGGGCGCCGGCCGCGATCGGGGCGCCGTGAACCTCTTGTTGGCGGTGTCGACCATGTACGCCAGCAGCGACTCGGGCGTCGCCTTCTTGCCGCCCTGTTCGAGGGGATACGTCGCCGGGAAGAGGTAGCCCTCCGGGTTGCCCTCGGCGTCGTTCGGCAGCTTCAGACCGGCCTTGGCCATGGACTTCTTGGCGCTTCCCGCGGGCAGGGAGAGGGCCTTGTCGACGGCGTCGTAGACCTGCCCCGCGCGCCAGCCCTCGGGGATCACCAGGGACGTGGGCTTGACGTCCCCGTCGCTCTCCAGGCTCAGTAGCGGCACCGCCACGGCGGTGCCGGCCACGACGGCACCGGTCGCGATGAGCGCGAGCCGGCCCCTGCGCGTCAGTCGAATCGTTCTCCGTGGCGGAGTGTTCAGGTACATGCGGGCACGGTAACTCTCATACCGTCACAAACCCGGCATATCTTCAGCTTGTCGGTTCCAGTTGGGCATCCCGGCGTACGAGCGCCGCGTACCGACCGTCCTGGTCGAGCAGTTCCTCGTGCGTGCCCCGCTCGGCCACCCGCCCCGAGTCGAGGACCACGATCTGGTCCGCGCTGCGGATGGTGGAGAGACGGTGGGCGATCGTGAGCGTGGTGCGGTTGGCCGACAGGGCGTCGATGGCGTCCTGGACGGCCGCTTCGGTGCGGTTGTCGAGGGCGCTGGTCGCCTCGTCGAGGATGAGCACCGGCGGATCGCGCAGGATGGTGCGGGCGATGGCCAGGCGCTGCTTCTCACCACCGGAGAAGCGGTGGCCGCGCTCGCCGACGACCGTGTCGTAGCCGTCGGGCAGGGACGCGATGTGCTCGTGGATCTGCGCCGCCTTCGCCGCCGCGTGGAGTTCCTCGTCGGTGGCGTCCGGCTTCGCGAAGCGCAGGTTCTCGGCGACCGAGGCGTGGAAGAGGTACGTCTCCTGGGAGACGACGCCGACCGCGCGGGCCAGGGTGTCGAAGTCGAGGTCCCGGACGTCGACGCCGTCGAGGGTGACCCGGCCGCCCGTCACGTCGTAGAGCCGCGGGACGAGATAGCCGAGGGTCGACTTCCCGGCGCCGGTCGGGCCGACGACGGCGAGGCTGCTGCCGGCGGGGACCTTGACGTCGATGCCGTCGAGGATGGGGCCCGTCTTGTCGTCGTTGCTGTCGTAGCGGAACTCGACGTCCTCGAAGCGGACCTCGCCCTTGATCTGGTCGAGGTGGACCGGGTTCTCCCGCTCGGTGATGTCGATGGGCAGGTCGAGGTACTCGAAGATGCGCTGGAAGAGCGCGAGCGAGCTCTGGATCTGGACGCCGGTCGACAGCAGGCTGACGGCGGGGCGGAAAAGGCCCTGCTGGAGCGAGACGAAGGCGACGATCGTGCCGATGGAGATGTCGGGGCCACCCGCCTGGAGCGCGATGCCCGCGGTCCAGTAGATGACGGCCGGCATGGCGGCCATGACGATCGTGATGACGGCCATGCGCCAGCGACCCGCCATGTTGGACCTCACTTCGAGGTCGACGAGCCCCTCGGACTCCTCCGCGAAGGACCTGGTCAGCGAGTCGGAGCGACCCATGGTGCGACCGAGCAGGATGCCGCTGACGGAGAGCGACTCGGTGACCGTGGCGGCCATCGCGGCCATCTGCTTCTGGCGCTGGGTGGTGATCTTCTTGCGTTCGCTGCCGACACGGCGGCTGATCCAGACGAAGACCGGGAGCAGCAGGAGCGAGACCAGGGTCAGCCGCCAGTCGAGGGCGATCATCGCGACGATCGTGGCCACGACGCTGGTCACGTTGGAGACCAGGGAGGTGGCGGTGGAGGTGACGGTCGCCTGCATGCCGCCGATGTCGTTGGCGATCCGGGACTGGACCTCGCCGGTGCGCGTGCGGGTGAAGAACGCGAGGGACATGCGCTGCAGCCGGCCGTAGACCGCGGTGCGCAGATCGTGCATGACGCGCTGGCCGACCGTCGTGGAGATCAGGGTCTGCAGGACGCCGAAGATGCTGGTCAGCACGGCACTGACGATCATGCCGAGCGCGAGCAGACTGAGCAGGCCGGTGCGGCCCTGCGGAATCGCCACGTCGAGGGTCGCCTTCAACAGGAAGGGCGTGGCCACCGAGACCAGCGACGAGGCGCCGACCAGGAGGCCGACGACCGCGAGACGGCCGCGGTAGGGACGGAAGAGCTTCAGGATGCGGCGCACCTGCCGCGGCTGCTCGTCGGCGTCGGCCGGCGGCGTCCAGCGGGGTTCTCGATCGGGGTGCAATGGGCTCCTACGGAGGTGAGGGAACGAAGACTGACGGAGCTTAGCTCACTGTTACCTATGCTCACAATGAATTAACTCCTGATATTGTTCCCGCATGACCACGCCCGATCCCGACGGCCTGCTCGCAGAGCAACTGCTGCGTTTCACCCGCCGGGTCCATCGCATCCAGAAGCGGCACATCGAGCAGTGCGGCCTGGGGGTCACCCCGGCCCAGTCCCGGCTGCTGCGCACCCTGGCGCACTACGGCTCGCCCCCGCGCATGGCCGATCTCGCCGAGCGGCTGGAGGTGGTACCGCGGGCGGTCACGTCACTGGTCGACGGACTGGAGGCGAGCGGCAAGGTGCGCCGGGTGCCCGATCCGACGAATCGCCGGGTGATCCGGATCGAGCTCACGGATGACGGGCGGAAGGCGTTGCAGGAGCTGCGGGGGGCACGGCGGTCGGCGGCCGAGGAGATGCTGGCGCCGCTGAGCGAGGAGCAGCGCGAGGTGTTGGGGGGGTTGTTGGACACCTTGGTGGATGGGGCGCCGGAGAGACGCTGCGGGTAGGGGGCGGAACGGTTCGCGGGCGGCCGCGGGTGTGGGGGGCCACGAACCACCCGCAGCCGCCCGCGAAACATGACGCTCCGAGCTACGGGGCGACGGGCACCTTCTCCTCCGTCACCGATGTCTCCTCGTCGGCGACAGCCTCCCCGCCCAGCACCTTCTTCGCCCGGTCCAGATCCAGCGCCCCCTCCCAGCGGGACACCGCGAACACGGCGACGCAGTTGCCGAGCAGGTTCGTCACGACCCGCATCGAGTCCATGATGCGGTCCACGCCCAGCAGCAGCGCCACCGCTCCGGCCGGAATCGCGCCCAGCGAGGACGCGGTCGCGGACAGGGCGAGGAAGGCGGAACCGGGAATGCCCGCCATGCCCTTACTGGTCAGCATCAGCACGAGGACCACGGTGATCTGCTGGCTCAGGCTGAGGTCGACGCCCACGGCCTGGGCGATGAACAGGGTGCCGATGGAGAGGTACAGCGAGGCGCCGTCGAGGTTGAAGGAGTAGCCGGTCGGCAACACCAGACCGACCGCGTCGTCGCGTGCGCCGGCCTTGCGCAGCTTCTGCATCACGCGCGGCATGACGGACTCGGTGGACGCGGTGCCGAGCGCGAGCAGCATCTCCTCGCGGATGTAGCGCAGGAACTTCCAGAGGCTGAGCCCGGTGACGACGCGCAGGGCGACGGCCAGCAGCGCGACGAACAGCGCGGCGGCGACGTAGCAGAGGATGATCAGCTTGGCGTAGGTCTCGATGACACCGAGCCCGTACTGGCCGATCAGGACGGCCATCGCGCCGAACACCGCGATCGGGGCGAGGCGCATCACGAAGCCGACGATCGCGAAGATGATCTCCTGGGCCTGCTCGATGGCGGGCAGCACCTTCGGCACCTTGGTGTGGCCGAGGTGGAGCAGGGCGGCACCGACCAGACAGGCCAGGATGAGCACCTGGAGGAGCTCGTTCTCGGCGAAGGCGCCCACGAAACTGGTCGGCAGGGCGTTCAGGATGAACTCGGTCGTCGAGGGCAGTGAGCCGCCGCCCGTCTTGGCGTCGACCGCCTTGGTGCTCAGCGTGGACGGGTCGACGTGCATCCCCGAGCCGGGCTGGACGACGTTGGCGGCGAGCAGCCCGATCAGCAGGGCGACCGTGCTCGCGACCTCGAACCAGATCAGGGCCTTGAGCCCGATCCGCCCGAACGCCTTGAGGTCACCGGCCTTGGCGATGCCGACGACGACCACGCAGAACACGAGCGGCGAGATGATCGTCTTGATCAGCCGGGTGAAACCGTCGCCGAGCGGCTGGAGATCCGCGGCGAAGCCGGGCCACAACTTTCCGACGACGATTCCGAGCACAAGCGCGCAGAGGACCTGCGCGAACAGAGAGGTACGCAGTATGCGTGCGACGCGTCGCGGGACGGACGGGACGGACGGCGGCACGGGCACTCCTAGGGGGGACGTCGACACGACAGAAGCCGTGGGGACTTCTGCGATACGGAAAGCGGTTTCCGTGTCGATCACTTTCGGGGTGTCGTTGATCGCGCCCGCAACCTCCGTGTTGCCGATGTGTAAATCACGCGGCATGTGACAGACCGCACAGGTCGGCCAAGGAGACCAGGTCGTATTCGATCGGAGGCATCCTCCGTGAGTGCTAGGCCCTGAGGTCGGCCCTGTCCCCCATCACCACCACGGGATGCCGGTTCGGGTCGAGCGTGCGCAGCAGGTACTCCATCGCCGCCCTGGACAGACCGACGCAGGCGGACGTACCGCTGCCGTGGTCCATGTGCAGCCAGATGCCGCCGCCCTTGTCGTCACCCTCCGGTCGGGACGGGTCGTTGGGCGGGGTGCCCTTGACGCGGTTGTAGTCGATGGCGATGACGTAGTCGAAGTCGTGCCAGTGCGACTGGGCCCACCAGCGCGGGGCCGCGAAGGACGCGTCGCGGGTGTACGGGAGCCTGGCGCCGGGGTCGGCGAGCACACCGCCGGCGTCGGTGAGCGTGAACACGCCGACGGGGCTGCGTCGGTCGCCCTCGTGATGGTCCGCGGTCCAGCCCTCCTTGCCGTTGTGGGCGGGCCAACTGCGGGCACGCTCCCAGGTGGAGCCGTGCCGGGTGTAGAGGACGACCGTGGAGTCCGGGGAGTCCTTGCCGAGGCCGTAAACGGCCACGACCTGGCGGGAGTCGGCCGGGATGCGCCGTTGGAAGCGGTCGCCGATGCCCGCGATGCCGGTACGGGTGGGTGCGGCGGCCACCTTGCCCGCGGCGCCGGGCCCTCCTGTGTCGGTGGAGCGCGTGGCGGCGCACGCGCTCAAGGTGGACAGCAGGGCTCCCAGGGCCGCCATCGCGAGCGCCGCACGCGCCGCACCGATCTTTCGCACCGGGCCATTCTCTACGGCGCCGCGGAAAACCGTTTGCTTCCGACCACGCTGCGAAGCGAACCTGTCACGGTTTGCTGCCGCCGAACGCGGCTTCCCGCCACCCCCCTGACACAAGCCACTGGGACGTCAGTCGTCATGCAGATTCAAGATCTTCCGTATCCCGACCCGGGTGTGCCGGACGCGCGTTCGGGTCCCCGGTTCCTGTGGTGGCTGGGCCGCAATCAGCTGGGCGGGCAGTTCACGTCGCTGGCCTGGGGGCTGCTGCACTTCGTGGCGGTCTCCGCGCTGCCGTTCTGCGTGGGCTTCGCGGTGCAGGCCGTGGTGGACCGCTCCGGCACCCGGCTGGCGCTGACCGGCGGACTGCTGTTGCTGGTCGGTGTGTGCGTCGCACTCGGCGACACCTTCCTGCACCGTGCCGCCGTCACCAACTGGATCACCGCCGCCGCCCGCGTCCAGCAACTCCTCGCCCGCAAGGCCGCGGTGCTGGGCTCGGCGCTGACGCGGCGGGTGGCGGCCGGTGAGGTCGTGGCCGTCTCCACCGGTGACGTCGAGAAGATCGGCTGGTTCGTGGAGGCCGTCTCCCGGTTCACCGCGGCGGCTCTGACCGTGGTCGTGGTCTGCGTCGCGCTGGTCGTCTACCAGCCGGCGCTCGGCATGGTCGTCGCCGTCGGTCTGCCGGTGGTGGCACTGGCCGCGCTGCCGCTGCTGCCCCGGGCCACCCGGCGGGCCGACCTCCAGCGCGAGAAGGCCGGACGGGCCACCGAACTCGCCTCGGACACCGTCGCCGGCCTGCGCGTGCTGCGCGGCATCGGCGGCGAGGAACTCTTCCTCGACCGCTACCGCCGCGCCTCCCAGGAGGTCCGCCATGCAGCCGTCCGCAGCGCCCGCATGTGGTCCCTGATCTCCGCGATCCAGGTGCTGCTGCCGGGTCTGCTGATGATCGTGGTGGTCTGGTACGGCGTCCATCTGGCCCGGCAGGGCCGCATCACCATCGGCGAACTGGTCACCGTCTACAGCTCGGTGATGGTCCTGTCGTATCCGCTGCGGCACTTCGAGGAGATCGCGATGGCGTACTCGTTCTCGCGGCCCTCGGCCAAGCGGGCGGCGCGGGTGCTGTCGCTGGAGCGGGCCACGGACGTCGGAGGCGCGCGATCGGGCGTCGTCGTACCGACCGGCGATCTGTACGACCCCGCGACCGGTCTGCTGGCCCCCGCCGGCCGGCTCACCGCGGTGGTGTGCGGCGACCCGGACGCGGCGGGCCTGCTCGCCGAACGGCTGGGCGGGCACCCGGCCGAGCCGGGCACGGCCGTCCTGCTGGGCGGTGTCCCGCTCGACGAGCTGCCGTTGGACACAGCGCGCACGGCGGTGCTGGTCCAGGACAAGGACCCGGTACTGCTGTCCGGTTCGCTGCGCGAGCTGCTGGACGTGCCCGCGTCGGGTGCGGTGAGGGCACAGGACGCGCTGGCGGCGGCGCAGTGCGGGGACGTGCTGGAGGCCCTTGCGCAGGGGTCGTTGGACGCCGACGACCCGATGGACACGCGGATCACCGAGCGCGGGCGATCGCTCTCCGGCGGGCAACGCCAGCGGCTCGCGCTGGCCCGGTCGCTGATCACCGACCCGGAGGTGCTGGTCCTGGACGAGCCGACCTCGGCCGTCGACTCGCACACCGAGGCGCGGATCGCGGAGGGCGTGCGTGGGCTGCGGGAGGGGCGGACGACGGTGGTCCTCACCTCCTCGCCGCTGCTGCTGGATCGCGCGGACCGGGTCGTGCTCGTGCACGAGGGCGAGGTCACGGCGGTCGGCGTGCACCGCGAACTGGTGCGTGCCGAGCCCCGGTACCGGGCGGTCGTGACCCGCGAGACCGAGGAAGAGGCCGCCCTGGACGGCGTGCTGAAAGAGTTCGAGGAAATCGAGGAGACAGCATGATCGGCGTGGCGCCACCGGCGTACGACCCGGCGGCCCCGACGACGGCGAACACCCTGCCCGTCGGCGCCCCGGCGACCGTACGCGCCTATGTGGCCGAACTGTTCCGCCGGCACCGCCGTGCCTTCCTGGCCCTGATGGCCGTCAACACGGTGTCCGTCGTCGCCTCGCTGGTGGGCCCGTGGCTGCTGGGCGACCTCGTCGAGCGCGTCTCGGACCGTACGCGGGAGCTCCATCTGTCGCTCACCGTCTCGCTGTTCGTCCTCGCGCTGGTCGTGCAGGCCGTGTTCGTACGGCAGGTGCGGCTGCGCGGGGCGATGCTCGGCGAGCGGATGCTGGCCGACCTGCGCGAGGACTTCCTCGTACGGTCGGTCGGGCTGCCGCCGGGCGTGTTGGAGCGGGCGGGCACGGGCGACCTGCTGTCCCGCATCACCACGGACATCGACCGGCTCGCCAACGCGATGCGCGAGGCCGTGCCGCAGCTGGCGATCGGTGTGGTGTGGGCGGTGCTGCTGCTCGGCGGACTGGTCGTCACGGTGCCGCCGCTGGCGCCCGCGGTGCTGGTCGCCGTGCCGCTGCTGGTGATCGGCTGCCGCTGGTACTACAAGCGGGCGCCCTCCGGCTACCGCTCGGAGGCGGCCGGGTACGCGGCCGTGGCCGCCGCACTCGCCGAGACGGTCGACGCCGGGCGCACCGTCGAGGCCCACCGGCTGGGCGACCGCCGTGTCGAGCTGTCGGAACGCCGTGTCCAGGAGTGGACGGCATGGGAGCGCTACACGCTCTATCTGCGGTCGGTGCTCTTCCCGGTCATCAACCTCACCCATGTGACAGTGCTCGCCTCGGTCCTGATGATCGGTGGCGCCTACGTCCTTCAGGGTTGGATCGGGGTGGGTCAGCTGACGACGGGCGCACTGATCGCACAGATGCTCGTCGACCCGGTGAACCTGATCCTGCGCTGGTACGACGAACTGCAGGTCGCCCAGGTGTCGTTGGCCCGTCTCGTCGGGGTCCGGGACATCGAGCCGGACGCCGGTGAGGAGTCCCTGGCGCCGGACGGGCGGGACGTCCACGCCGAGGGGGTGCACTTCGGCTACCGCGAGGGCGTGGACGTGCTGCGCAAGGTGTCCCTGGAGGTCGCCCCTGGCACCCGCCTGGCACTGGTCGGCCCGTCCGGTGCGGGCAAGTCCACGCTGGGCAGGCTGCTCGCCGGGATCTACGCCCCGCGGACCGGCCAGGTCACCCTCGGCGGTGCGGAACTCTCCCGGATGCCCGCAGAGCGCGTCCGCTCCCATGTGGCCCTCGTCAACCAGGAGCACCACGTCTTCGTGGGCTCCCTGCGCGACAACCTCCTGCTCGCCCGGACGGCCGCGGTGGACGCCGAGCTGTGGGCGGCGCTGGGCGCGGTCGACGCCGACGGCTGGGCGCGTGCGCTGGACGACGGCCTGGACACCGAGGTCGGCTCGGGCGGGCTCGCGCTCACCCCGGCGCAGGCCCAGCAGATCGCGCTGGCCCGCCTGGTCCTGGCCGACCCGCACACCCTGGTCCTGGACGAGGCGACGTCCCTGCTGGACCCACGCGCGGCCCGGCACCTGGAACGCTCCCTCGCCCGCGTCCTCGACGGCCGCACCGTCGTCGCCATCGCCCACCGCCTGCACACCGCCCACGACGCGGACGTCATCGCCGTCGTGGAGAACGGCCGCATCAGCGAGCTGGGCAGCCATGACGAGCTGGTGGCGGCGGAGGGGGCGTATGCGGCGCTTTGGCGGTCGTGGCACGGGTGAGGTAGTGGCATGGCATGGGTGAGGTGGGGAGTGTCGGTCGGG
>Ga0075367_10000640_pt1 | contig 13428 bp, 16 predicted proteins | sample EndMethybrTD3032_FD_71399 | JGI IMG/M metagenome (GOLD analysis project Ga0075367, IMG submission 71399) | Populus endosphere microbial communities from Tennessee, USA - Endosphere MetaG P. TD hybrid TD303-2 | ecosystem: Host-associated > Plants > Roots > Endosphere | place: USA: Tennessee... | reverse complement strand
GGCGCCGAACAGAAGGATGCTGACTGGGGGTCTTTTTGCGAGCCGATCTGGGGTCCCGTTTGCGCGCCGATTGACACGCGTCCGGCAGATCTCAGTGCCTAAGCCAAATCTTGCCGGGAACCGGAGACTACAGAAGTTCGCGGCACGACAGGCGAATGATAGAAAGCCGCATATTCGCCGCCCGCCCGTTGTGCACGCCGGTCAACTAGAGACCTTGATACGCCCCGCAGAAATCTTAACGCGCTAAGCAAAAGGATCGCTTAGCAATCCCTCTAATACGCTCTCCGGCGAATGTCCTGTCATTGACGACTCGCGCCGCTTTGTGCAACCGATAATTGCATTTCGTTATATATGCATCCATCGCAGGTGTGAGTCGTGGGGGGCCTGCCTATCAAGTGCGACGTTTTCCAAATTTGAGCAATGCCTGATGATCGCTCCCTAAATTCGAGGCCATCAGGTTCTTTTGGCGGCGCACCTCGTATCGCGAACCCAATGCAAATCCAAATATAATAACAATCGAGCCTCGGAAACGACTAATGAATGTCATTTTCGCAAGAGCATACGGTTTCGCGGCAGGTATAATTTTTTTTATTCTAGCGACATCCGCTATTATTATATTCATTTTAGTATTGATGAATAATGAAAAGAATTCATCTCCAGCAATTCAAAATTATATTGATTTAAATATCGATAAACGTGCACATAATATCAAAACAGTAATAAATGAATCGGACGTTCAAGATTCTAATATCACTATGTCCGTGTCAAAATTGCGCGTATTGGTCAACCGGATCGCCGGAAGACAACGTATTTGCAGGTCAATACAACTGGAGACCATTCCTCCCGGCCCTGTAATCCGCTTTGCGCAAATAAAAATGACCCTTATACGATCCACCGATATGGATACGCGTAATCTCGCTAGTGAATTAAGCATCCACAAAACCTACCCTTTGCCTGCGGCTGCTGAAGTGGAACGTGATCAAACTACCGCGGCTTTGCCCGATCGCGGATGCTCGAATCGCGGTGCCAAAGACGTAGAAGATATTGATAATATGTCGTCGATAGACCTGTGGATATTAAGTACAACTATTTACGGACGTTAAATCCCCGCATCATTCGTTTGCGTGGAGCGTGCGCATCGCGTAACTGCGATTGCCCCCTAATGCGCATGCACCCAGTCGCGGCATTGATGTTGAGTCGCCAGCGGCAATATTTGGCATGCGAGCGACAGTTAATATTTGGCGGAATTGCTTTAGAATGCGAATTATTATGAGGTAATTCATGTTTAACTTAAGTGAAAATGCAAAATACGGAATAATAATTGGTATTGCGGTTTTTCTTGCACTGGTCATAATATGGCTTGCGTTTGCATACGCCGTGCCAGGCGCAGAAAGGTTCGCAGTTCCAGGTGCACTTGTTAGTGTGGCACTCGCTTTGTTTATACCTATATGGACAACTTATGTAATCAATATTCCTGACTTGCGTGTAGAGATAATATCAATCGAACGAAAAATTCCCGAAGATGTCATAATAGATATTGCAGAAAACCCAGAGCTATCCGCATTACTTCAGTTATCAACGGAACCATTGAACAACTTCTTTCCTGTAAAGACAATAAAAACTGAATACAATATTAACGATTTAGAAAAATTATTGGATAATGCGAGGCTAAAATCAGGTGATATTCCGAATTTAATTTCACGTCGCCGTAAAGAGCTGAATGAAATCAAGACAAAATTTAATAACAAGACTATTTCTGTTGCCGATTTGGATTTGCTTCTACGACCTCTCTCAATTTCGATGCATATCGACGAGCACAACCTTGCAGAATCCTTCTCCGAAGTTGAGAAGGCCTATGCGCGCAGAATTGAACTGATATCCTCTGTATTTGATGATATTGTGTCCAACCTGCCCGCTGCCGCAAGCAGGATAAATGAAATAAAAACAAAGTTCGAATCTGAATGCGCGTTCTTCGTGATTCATTTATCAATAATCAATCAAGGAAGGCTAGGTACGGCAATTAAAGCCCCCGCTCTCCTTCGTGTATTCGTCGGTGAAAATCGATATTTTGATTTGGAATTGGAAATAAAAGACAGTGAGGCCAAATCAGACATCCAGGCCAGCGGATCAAAGGTAATGCTCTTTTGCTCCGCTCGGATTGCAGACATGACTGCAGAGGGCAAGGAAATGATTTATAGATATTGGAATCGGGCCAATGCTGCATTAGTTTTAGTTGAAGACATTTATGGTACAAAGCATGCTTCTCCGAAGCACGTGTTTGCAGCGGGTCTTTATCGTCGAGAGGTCTATCAAGGATTGTCTAATTTTGCGAGTTCACGAAGACATTCTACTTAGCCAATCTGCAAACTTCGCTTGCTTGTTTGACAAGATCGCTCTCCTTCGACTCGTTTCCATCTTGCAGCCGACCAGCCGCGCGTCGAGGAGCCCGGCTGCTTATGACGCGAAGCCGTTGCTCGACGGGGTCTCCGACGAGAACCTGCTTGCGTGATGCCTTGGCCGGCTTTTTGTCAGGAGCGGAAGGTTTGTGATCATGGCGAACAGACGGCTGTGACGCGATAGCTATCGCCGGGCCAAGGCGTCTCTGTGGGAAAACCCTGCAAACCTGCTCAGATAAGCCCGCAATAACGGCAAACAGGCGGCATGGCTGACGCTCCTCCTGTGCCCCTCATCAGGCTACAGGAAGGGAATCCCGACATTCGCCTGAGATAAGCGTCGTCCGGGCAGGCCATCAGCGGAGCTGAACAAGGGCGCCTTGCCGCTGACATGGCTAACCACAGCTCTTCACGGACGACGCAGTTGTATGACCGGCGCGGCGATCGGTTGAGGCCGGATGATGTAGAACTCATTAGGTTCTATAATCATTCTGAAGTTCAAAGGCAGCAACTTGAAATAATAACTATATTAATCTATAATATAATTATTAAGGAAAGCAGCTTGATGGCAAATATCTCTATCTCTTTGAAAGATAAAACGGCTACTGAACTGGATCATCTCGCACGGTTGATGGACCGGCCACGGTCCTGGGTTGCCAACGAAGCCATTGAAATGCTGCTTGCCCACTATCAATGGATGGACCGCGAGACCGAAGCTGCCATTGCGGCGATTGACGCTGGCGCCGAACTTATTCCTCACGATGACGTCGTCAAGCAAGCGGAGGCTCGCGCGACGAAGCGCGGTGCGTGAAGCTGGTCTGGTTCGCCCAGGCGGCGACCGATCTTCAGCATGCTGAGGACTTTATCGCGCTGGACGACCCCACCGCCGCAACGAAGGTCAGCCGTCACCTGCGGTGTGCCGTTGCCCATCTACAGATATTTCCTGATGCGGGAAGGCTCGGCAATATCCCCGGCACACGGGAAGTTGTCATTGGCGTGTACCCTTACCTCGTCCGTTACCGCATCAAGGGAGAGCAGGTTCAGATTTTGCGGGTCTTTCATACGTCCCGTCAGTGGCAGCCTTAGCCGGCACTCGCAGGGCTGCGCCACGGATTGTCAGCTCTACGGCCAGTAGCGTTTATCTTGGCTTACGCTGGGCGACATTCCCTGAATAGGGAGTGGGAGGAGCACACTTCCTGGGATGGGGTTGCCGTGGCTCTTGCTTCTCACTATGCCGCAATAAGTCCATCTGAATTTTCATCGTCAACTCGGCGAGCGCTAAGGCATGCTCACCACAGCCCAACATTGCGAGGTTATCAGCGCAAGTTCTCAGCTGTAGAATCGTGGAGAACGCTTCAGGAAATTTGGACGCCACTGCCGATTCTACGAGAGCTAATTCGCGATCGACACTATCGAGCTGCGCCGTGACCTGCTGATTTTCTTCGAATATTTCTGAAGAAATTCGAAAATGTTTCGATGGTTCTGAAGTTGTATTCATGCCTCACTCTATATTCAGCCAGTTAATCTGGCAACGACCTGCCCTCGAATATTGCGTCCCAGTTTGCGAAAAAGTTCAAACATTCGCACTTGCGCAAGTCCGGAAATCTGAGAGCAGCACAAGGGCCGGCAAGTGCAGGTTTTCGGAGCCATCCTTCGCGGGCCGCCCTTGCCCCCGGCCGCGCTAGCGGGGCGCGCCCGCGAAGGGTGGCGGGACCTGCTACTCCGCTCGTGCAGGTTTTTGGTGAGTCCTGAGCGGGTTGTCTTTCAGGGCGGAAAGCCTGACATGGAACTGCGGCAACGATCGTTACCCGCAGGGCCGAGACGCCGAAGGCGGCTCGGGCGCGCCGGCCGTGCCGGCGCGATAGAGCGTGCCCCGCACGAAAGCGCGGGGGCCGCCCACCTTCCCCTGTCGGATGAGCTGCGCACAATTGGCGCCGAGCTACCCCCACCCCGATACAGCGCTCGACCGCCGCATTGGCGAAAGAGCTGCTAAAATGCAGTGGAATTTAAATGCTTCAGGTTGAAAGCCAACATGATTGCCATTTCAAAGCTGTGCATGGCACGATAACATCGTTGCAATCTAAGTTTACCTTGTAGCGAATATGCTCCGCTTTGCTCTATTTTTTCTCTGTTTGCTCGCGACCAATTGCTACGCTGAAAAGCGAGTGGCGCTGATTATAGGTAATACTGCTTATCAGAACTTGGTGCCATTGATTAACCCGGCCCGCGATGCGCGTGCGCTGGCTGACCTGCTAAAATCCAACGGCTACCAGGTTCTCGAAAAATCCGATCTGACGCGCGAACAGTTTCTGGATACGCTTGAGGAATTCCGGCATGTGCATCTCCCCGGCGCGACTCATGCCGTCATGTTCTACGCCGGGCATGGGATGGCAGCCGATGGGGGAGATATCTTAGCGCCCGTTGATCTCACTTATGAATGCGATGAAAAGTCGGGCGAGGCGCAAATCCGGCGCCCAGTCTCTTGGGCAGAGGTCGAGCGATCTCTGCGGGATGCTCCTAATCTCGTCGTTATCTTAGACGCTTGCAGGGAAAATCCCTTTAAGCATTGCGTAAAACGCGGCGGTGGCGGCAATGGATTTCGATCCTTATCGCAGACTGCCCGATCTGGCACGTTGACGGTGAACTCCACGGCGATGGGAGCGCTGGCCGCGGATGGCCCGCCTGGCAAGGGGTCGCCATTTGCACAGGCTCTGATCAAGCGTCTGGAGGCCTCCCCCGATGTTGACTTCCGGGAACTGTTCGACGGTGTCGCGGGCGAGGTCGCCGAAGTCACCGGGGGCAGGCAAGTGCCGGAAGTGTTGGTGCGGGGCGCCAGCCCTCGTGCCTGCCTGTCCGGGAACTGCAAAAAGGTCGAATTCTCCTCGATATCCGATGAGGAGGTCGCTTGGCGGATCGCGCTCGCATCAAATCGCTTGGAGGAATATCAAGCCTATTCCTCGCGATGGCCGGGCGGGACGCACAAGAATGACGCCGCCGAGAAGACCAACAATTTGCTCAAGCTCTCGGCAAGCTGGAAGGAACTTGAAGGCAAGCGAGATTTTCAGACGTTATCGGCATTTATTATTGGCGCGGCCGGAACGGAATTTGAATCCCTGGCCCGGTTCAAGCAGGCCGAGCTTGGCAAGATCGAGGCCGATGCCTGGGAGCGCACCGACAACGTCCGTGAACTGGTGGCCTATGAAACCTTCCTGAAGACCTGGCCGGATGGTCCTCACCGCGATGCCGCCATCGGTCGACGCGATGAACTTTATCAGATCCGTGATGCGTGGCATCAGATCCGCGCATCTGAAAACGAGTCGGAGCTACAGACGTTCGTAGGCCGATATGGCTGGAGCGAATTCGGCGCGGAAGCCACCGCCCGGCTGGTCTCGATAAGGCAAGAAAAGAAATTGCCCCGCCTCAAAAGCATTGCGACCCTCTCGGCAGAGGAAATGGCTCAAATACTTGATGGCGCCTCACTGTCCTTTCCGTCGACGGGGGAGACAATCGCCTTTGCAAGCAGCGCCATGCCCAGCTATCGCGTGAGCCTTGGAAAGGATTTCTTGAAACAGCAGCTTCGTCAAACCTTTGCAAGGGAGGGGGTCTTCCAGGCGGATATAACTCTCACGGGGCGACGCTCAAGAATCGGTGGGCTAGGCGGAATAATAAAGAGCAAGGTTGATGGAACAGGCTCTCTTTTTTTGATCGAGATGACAGGCGCAGAAAAAACAATGCAGGACGTCGATAATAAGGATCGCAACTCTGCGACATTCCAAATAATTCGTGACAATTTTGGTTACGTGTGCATTGGAACAACGTGGCAATCCACGTTATCGCAAGTGGAGCCTGCAAAAACTGTTGAACGATGCACCATTCACAGATAACTGATGTAAACGATAAATTATTGATTGTAGTGACTCGATATGAAGCGATTTATCCTGTTCTTCATCTGCTTACTTACAATCTTCCTCTCAGGGCGCAGCGCGAATGCCGGATTTGTTGAGAAAGATATTGCAAGGATTGAGGCATGCGGCGAGCAGTTCAAGGGCTCGCAGGTAACGACATGCGTGGCAGTGATTTTTCGGAATTGCGCGAAAGCTTTCGCGGAACGAAGCTCCTCCCCGGCCGGCATCAAGGCCGCTCAAATTCTTCAAAACACGGCATCGGGCCTAAGCGGGGGGATTTCGAAGCCCGCGGCCCTTTCCGTACTTAATCGAGCCAGATCAATTGCCGCTGGATTGGCATCACAGAGTGACGGAAAAGCGCAAGAAATATATAGCGGCCTGAGCACCGTGTTCGCGCGCGCAATTAACGTCATCCAGCGAAAGGCGTAAAAGGCCGGCAAAGTTAAGCGCGGTCACCCTTTTCAAGCCCCCGGCCGCGCTAGCGGGGTGCGCCCGAAAAGGATGGCGGGACCTACTACTCCGCTGGTGCAGGTTTTTGGTGAATCCTGAGCGGGTTGTCTTTCAGGGCGGGAAGCCTGACATGGAACCGCGGCAATGATCGTCGCCCGCAAGGGCCGAGACGCCGAAAGCGGCTCGGGCGCGCCGGCCTAGCCGGCGCGATAGAGCGTGACCCGCGCGTCAGCGCGGGGCGCCGCCCACATGGGCGTGAACTATGCAGCGTGGGGGAGGCGAGGGACCTCAGAACTGGCCTGAGCTCTGGCGCTAAAATGCAGCCTTGCTTTTTCGGCAGCTGATTTATCGAAGGCCGCTTTAAAGGCGTTGTCGATCAACGTGGTGACATCGTCCTCTGAGAGGTTCAGCGCAAGCGCAGCATTCACGAGCTCATCGGTGAGCGATGTGAAGAAGATGCCGGGGTCATCGGTGTTGACGGTTACCATGCATCCCGCATGGAGGAGTTCTTTGAGCGGGTGACAAGACAGGTCTTGATAGGTGCCAAACCGGATATTGCTCGTGGGGCAAAGTTCCAAAGCGACTTGGCGTTGTCGTAGTTCAGCGACGAGGTCTTTATCCTCCACCGCCCTGTTGCCGTGGCCAATGCGTGTGGGGCAAAGCGATTGCAGAGCCTCACGAATAGCCGCGGGGCCTGTATTATCGCCGCGATGTTCTCCAGCATGGGGAACCAACCCCAGACCGGCCTGCCTCGCGAGATCAAAAGCCTCACTAAACCAATGCGGCGGATGTCCAGCCTCATCCCCCCCAAGTCCCAAGCCGACCACGCCCTTCTCTGGTGTAGCGGCCGATGCGGCCCATTTGGCTACAGATAAGGAGCTTGCCATTTGAGGAGCGTGCAAATGCCGTTCACGGCAAATATCGAGGATCCAACGAAGCTGGATGCCGTATTCCTCTTCCACTTGGCGGCGCCCCAGATTTGCAGCGCTTAGCCAGTCTTCAAACGGATGGGCCTCACTTACATGCAGCTGTGGTGTCCAAGTAACCTCAGCATAGCATACATTATCCGCATTTAAGCGCTCTCCCAGATCGCAAACCAGCGTGGTGAAGGACTCTGGACCGCTAAATGTTCGAATAATATCTCCGTACAGATCGCCAAACTCGGCGAAATTGGCAAAACTGGTGTGTGGATTAAGTCTGCTTAATGATTGTGATGCCAAAAACCCTTGAGCATCGGCGAATTCCCCAATTCGCTCTGCGCGAATTGATCCTTCTAGATGCAGATGCAGTTCTGCCTTTGGTCGACAAATAGTATGCACAAAAACTTTCGTCAGAAGATCTAGATTCGGTGACATTTTATGATGACTCATAGCGTGCATACCCCCGAGTTTTTATTGTTATATATTGGGATGACAAGATTGACTCAAAGCATTTTGCTAGCGACGGCGTTTGGTTTTGTGCTGTGTTTCTTTGGCTTCACTCTCCAATAAATCTTGCGACCGAAACACCGAACGGAATTGTAACCCTCCCCAGTCGGTAGAGCGCTCCGGTGCTGGCGGAGGTATGAGGTGTCTTGGGTCAACGCCGATGCCATTTGCGGCGAGCACGTTGACGATGTCTTGAACGGTTTTTTCTGGAAGAGCGGCTTCCTTCCGCCCTTCACCAATAATTACGGCGCCACGTGGCGACAGCCCGTCCACGGTCGGCAGCGGATTGGCAATCGCAAAGTGGGGAACGAGGTCAATCGCAGGGCATTCGACGACTTCAATGTGTGCTAAACGCGGCGGATTAGGTTTCTGATCCTCGATGAGACGTAGCAACGCGCCCTGCAGCAATCCGCGCAGTTTTAGAGACACTCGCGGAGGCACGAAATAAACAATCGAGAAGTTAGGATCGGCGAAGAATTCCGCCTTTGCGTCTTCTAGATTCTGCCCGCCCTCTAATTCCAGGGGGGATGGTGAAAACACCCAGAGGCTTGAAACGTGGTGTTCCTGCCGCAAGCCGCGGAGTTGAATATCTTCAACTTTGGGCTGAACACGCTTCAACGCTTCATGCGTTGCGGTGCCACTCGGCAGGTAAGGGATCAACTTTTCCGCTGCGCTTGGATCGCGCTCAATAACATGCTGAAAGATCTTGGTAAGCCGCTCCCCTCTCAGATAATCATGATCACGTTGCAGTCCCTGAGACACTGCTTGCGGCTTCACATTAAGCACGGCTGCCGCCGCGCTAATCGACAAGCGCGCCACCTCCAAAAATTCTCGATCTCGCTGGCTCACTGCTGAACCTTCTCGACCACGGCACACCGAAAGGCCTGGAAGAATTGCAAGGCATGACAAGGGGATTCAATCAGGTATTTAACAACATTTGCGGCATCGCGCCACTCGTTGTCGTTACCGTTGAGACGCTTTCAACAGGAGCCTGTTGCTCTACTACCCACCTTGCCTGCCCAAAATGTCATAAGTTATAAACGCTTATTAAATGCGACAATTGCAGCGTTGATTCTATATCAACGTGAGTTACAATATATTTACGGATCATAAATGCAAGGTTTATGAACCGAGGCTTAATAAGCCTACAAGCGCACTAAATGGACATTGTCGCCGAGCAAGCGAATACGATGGGGAGATCTAAAAGCGCAACGGTTTAGGAAAAGAAGCCAGCTCCCATGATCCCATAGGGACAAAAGGCGGCTGATCGGCGGAAAGTCACTACGGTTGCCGTGGAAAGCGCGTAGCACTCTCCGCCTGTAGAAGTGATCAGATCGATGATCCCGACGGCTTGCACAGCCATCGAAGCTTTCAGCAATAACGTAACGAACAGAAAAAGCAAGCTGTTTGTGCGAGTCGATGGGGTAGATTCCGCAAGGACGGAAGATGTCTACCTCGGACACCTGCGCAACATTGCTTGAGCTCGTTGCGCTTTATGTTTGGCAATTCCTACAATCTGCTGAAGGAGGTCAGTTGCTGGCCTCGTTTGGCGGCATGCTGCTGATTCTGTACTATCTCCGGAAAGGAGCGGTTTCCGGAGGGCGTGTACTTGCTGTGATGTTTTCTGCCGCTCTTGCACTCCTTCTGTGGACCGTGGTGTTTGTTGCAGCTAGCAACTTAGATTGGGGCTCAGTTCATGAAGCGCGCTGCAATGGATTAGCCGCATCTCCCAGCGTTTTCCGTAGGGAGGGCTTTCCTGATAAACCGGCCACAATGCTGCGCGATCAACCACAACGCAGCCGTGGCAGATTTCAGCTGCGCCCAATTCCATCGTCTGGTCTGCCGCGGTCTGTGTCGAGAAGAGCGATGTCATTGGAAGGACGTTCTGTTGTCTCAGCTTCAAGGCGCTTGCCTGGCTGAGGGTAAGTCGTTGAGCCTGCGAGAAGAGGTCGCTGATAACGATCCTGCGTCAACCAAACGGAAATACCGACTACCGGCGAACTATCTCCCGGATTGAGCCTGCCCCAATAATCCGGCCGCTTGGCACGCTGCTCAGCCTGCTCCGGCGTGTCGGCCGGATCCGGCTCCTTGAAGCGGTTGGCAAACAGGATGATCTGATAAGGATCAAGGCTGAGATTAGGTCCAGCCTCAAGCACCTCGCCGGTGCCAGTGGGTTGGGCCAGATGATCAATCTGCGCCGCAACATTGTCGGTGAGCGGCATCGCATCCATACGTCCCGAAAAATACGGCCGCTGCGTCCGGTCCTTCCGAAGCCAAAGGGCGACCGCATGGTCGCCCTCTCTGCCTGGGATGGACAGGCGTCCGGTAAAGTCGGGGTGATTGCTGCCTTGCGGTTTGCCGCGGTTTTGGCCGGCAATGAAATTGCCGCGCTGCTCTTGTTCTGACATGATATTTTCCTTTTATTGCCAGATCACAAGCATGCGTATCTTGAAGTGGCGCAGCAAACTTCATGCCCATCAAGCGAGCAAAAAAGTGCTGACGCCGTTCAGTGTGAGCGAATTCAAACCCCAGCAAATAACTACGCTTCGCAAATCCCGCCGCCAGAATTATAACAACCCCTGTCGTCGGAGTGTTAATCTCCGCTCATGGCAAGAATAACTTGGAGGCGAGGGAGTTGCTGATGGACATAACCCACGTGGACGCAGCCATTTCGCTGCCGACAGCGGCGGCCAAGGAGCTTTTTGCCGAGCTAAAGAGCAACCCGTCGCTGTCGCCGGATCTGATCGACTCTGCCGGAGCGGAAGGCGGGGGTGCAATCTCGACGATCCTTATCTCGTTTAGCAAGACAGCCATCGGCTATGTGGCAGGTCTAATCAGCGCACGGCTGGGCAACCGGGAGCTGAAAGTGCAAATTGGCGAGACGTCCCTGCATGCGGCGCAGTTTCCGCAGGATGTCGGTGAGATTGAGAAGATGCTGGACAAGGTCCTGGAGATGGAGCTGAAGCGTCTCAGGGCTTCCCCAAGCAAAGGTGCCTGATGCCGTGCTGACGGACGCACGCGTGCAACGGTATGTCAACCTGGGCTGGCCTGGTCGGCAGCCGGTCGCGCCATCCTGGGCCGATGCTGCGCACGCCGCGCTGAAGCGTGGCTTTCCTGAGATTGCAGCATCAATCGAGTTGGTCCCGGTCTGCTCCCGGCGGCGCTATTGGGATGTCTTGGAATCCGAGAACGGCAAGCGAGTGATCATCGCCGACCTCAAATATACCGAGACCCTGGCCGAGATCGACGCCTTGAGCTTTGTCGGGAATCCCAGTCCGATCCTGCTGGAGGTGTTCGCAACCGCCGTCACCGCGTGGGCACTGTACAGCGCGGGAGAGTACGAAAAATCCGTGGTGCTTTGTGCGCAACTCCGCCAGGTCGCCGACAAGCTCACACTCTTTCGCAAAGCGGCGTATCAGAGCCCACAGGCGGAAGCCATCGAGCTGTTTGTTTTGTTCCATGAAGCCGCCCACGCCCTGGTCGACGATCCGGCAGTGGATCTAGGCGAGCTTCGGGACACTGTTGACGGAGCACTGGATAAATTCGTTCGCACCCAGGAGCTTTTCGTCGCCGACCTCGTGTGGGGCCAATCACGGCCAGGCTGGGCATTTGCCGGATATGTTCCCGAAGCCGGGGAAGATCTGGCGCATATGGAGTGGCAGCTCGACAAATTCCGGACATTGACCGATCACAACGCCGAGCTAAGACGTGAGCTCTACTGCGATTTCGTGGCGCTCACTCGTACGGTGTCGTTCTATTTCGGGGATGTTCTGAATAGCTCGGCGCCGATGGACGATGCGCAGGAGGCAAAGCGCCTCGCCGATGTCCTCATCATCAGCATCCGGGCTGCGCGCGCGATGCAGACGTTGTCGGCGATCCGCTCCGAGGCCGCCATGCTGCGGGATGGCGCCAAGGTGGGGGATTATACGGGGTTCTTTGCGGAGCAAACGATGCGGCAGAACATTAATGTGAATCTTGCCGCGTGGTTGTTGGAATTTGCCGGAGGTAACCGCCTTACACTGCCGAACACGCGCGGTGAGCATCTCCTCATCAGCGACCTGTTCCTCCGCAGTGTGAAGAGCTGTTTCGAGCGGTCGACCGAACGGATTCTTGCAAAGACGTCAGATGTCACGGAACTGCTGAGGACCCCGGAGACCTATCAGCAAGCGAAGGCGGAGGTTTGGCTGGCAGAAGCCGACCGCTGGCACGACTTGGTCGGAGCCAACGCCGAGATGCTTGATCAAGTGTACGGCTAATCTCTGCCGGAATTGGTAAGCCGTATAAGAGGCCGTCGCGTCCGGCGCCGCTGCGCTTATTGCTTGCTTCGGGTAGCGAGCCATTCTTTCAGAGCCCGCGCAATCAGATTGCTGATCGTCCTGTCCTCTTCATAGGCGATGGCGCGCAGCGTTTCCAACATGTCTTCGTCCAGACGAACGTTCACCGGATAGGTTTTCTTCGGAGGCCTTGGTGTCTTTGGTGTGGGCATGTCCACACCTGTAGTCGTTTGAAGTTGCTGATGCGATGAAAGGAAGGTAGAAAATCAGAGCGTTTTGAAGTTGCTTGTAGTTTGGTTATTGCGGGGTATTAAGGATGTCGGCGATTGCAGACATTCGGCAATATGTTGACGAGGCACGCATTTGCATCGATGCCGCTCTGGCGGCGGGGGAAGCGATGGCGATGCACGGCATCGTGCCAAGTCGCGACTTCGAGCGGGTGATGGAGCAATTGCGGCTCGCATCCGAGGCGCTGGATACGGCGGATATTTCCGAAACAGATCAATGTCGTGCGGCTATCGATGCCGGTGCGCATGGAGCTTGACGGTGAAGGGGACCCCACACTCCCCTTCAGCCTAGAGGGCCGGATGAGCGAGGCATCCGGTCGGCCGGGCGGGCAGGCGGGGGCTTTCATCCCTCGCTACTTCGTTGCCCGCCCGGCTGGTTGCGGTGGGCAAAAGCGATAGTCACGGCATGCAGCGGGTGCCGGACCGTCCAGCAGCGCTATGCGGACCAACCGGCCGCGGTCGAGCCTCAAAAGATATAGCAGCCAGCGACAAAACAGAGCGTGCTCAGTCCCAGGTAGCTGGCATAGACAAGCGTCGGGAGCGGAAATTCCGCGGGGACGTCATAATAGCCATACGCCGGAAAGCGCCAGTGCGTCCGGGCGGCGCCTTGGCCATATGTGATCATATCCAGTGCGGCGAGGCGCGCCTTCAGTGTCGGATGGGTTGACCACAGATGACCGCGCCAGGCCCCC
>Ga0075367_10000639_pt1 | contig 13431 bp, 10 predicted proteins | sample EndMethybrTD3032_FD_71399 | JGI IMG/M metagenome (GOLD analysis project Ga0075367, IMG submission 71399) | Populus endosphere microbial communities from Tennessee, USA - Endosphere MetaG P. TD hybrid TD303-2 | ecosystem: Host-associated > Plants > Roots > Endosphere | place: USA: Tennessee... | reverse complement strand
CTCGGGGTTGAAGGTGCGCTTCACCTCGCCCATCACCATCTCGTTGATGCTCTGCGCGGTGTCGCGGGCCTCGCCCGACGCAAACCCCATGCGCCCCTTCTTCTCGATGAAGCGGGCGCCGATGTTCGACGTCATGATGATGATCGTGTTCTTGAAGTTGATGGTGTTGCCGAGGCCGTCCGTCAGGTGGCCGTCCTCGAACACCTGGAGGAGCACGTTGAACACGTCGGGGTGTGCCTTCTCGATCTCGTCGAGCAGCACCACCGAATAGGGGTTGCGCTTCACGCGCTCGGTGAGCTGGCCGCCCTCTTCGTGGCCGACGTAGCCCGGGGGCGAGCCGATCAGCTTGCTGACCGAGTGTTTCTCCATGTATTCCGACATGTCGAAACGCACGAGGTTGCGCTCGCTGCCGAACAGGAACGCGGCCAGGCTGCGCGCCACCTCGGTCTTGCCCACGCCCGTCGGTCCCAGGAACATGAACGAGCCCACCGGCCGGTTCGGGTTCTTGAGGCCGGCCCGCGTGCGGCGGATGGCCCGGGCCACCGCGCTGATCGCGCTGTCCTGCGAGATGATCCGCCGGTGCAGCTCGTCCTCCATGCGGAGGAGCTTGGCCGACTCTTCTTCCTTGATGGCGGTCAGCGGGATGCCCGTCCACTTCGAGACGACCTCGTCGATGTCGCCCTTCGTGACGTCGTGGCTCCCGGCCCCGCCGATCTCCCAGTGCTCGCGGAAGGTGTGGAGGTTCTCGCGGGGCGTGACGTCGTCCTCGCGGTAGAACGCCCGCTCGACCGGATCGGCGGCCCCGCGGTCGACCACCACACGGATCTTGCGCGAGATCTCCGGCACCTCGGCCACGCCCGTGGACTCGCGCAGCTTCACGCGGCTGCCCGCTTCGTCCAGGAGGTCGATGGCCTTGTCCGGGAGGAAGCGATCGGTGATGTAGCGGCTCGACTGGTAGACCGCCGCGTGGATCGCCTGCTCGTGGTAGGTGACGTGGTGGAACTTCTCGTAGCGGTCCTTGATGCCGCGGAGGATCTGGATCGTCTCCTCCTCCGTCGGGGACGCGACCTTCACCGCCTGGAAGCGCCGCTCGAGCGAGCGGTCCTTCTCGATGTACTTGCGGTACTCGGCGGGAGTCGTGGCGCCGATGCACTGGATCTCGCCGCGCGAGAGCGCCGGCTTCAGGATGTTCGCCGCGTCGAGGCTGCCCTCGGCCGAGCCCGCGCCCACCAGCGTGTGCAGCTCGTCGATGAAGATGATGATGTTGTGGCTCTCCGTGAGCTCACGCATGATCGTCTTCAATCGCTCTTCGAACTGCCCGCGGTACTTGGTGCCGGCCACGATCAGCGAGATGTCGAGCGCCAGGATCCGCTTGTCCGAGAGGTACACCGGGACGTCGCCCTGCACGATCTTGTTGGCGAGGCCTTCGACGAGCGCCGTCTTCCCCACGCCGGGCTCGCCGATCAGCACCGGGTTGTTGCGCGTGCGGCGGCAGAGCACCTGCACGATGCGCTCGAGCTCGTCGTCGCGTCCGACCAGCGGATCGAGCACGCCGCGCGCGGCGGCCTCGGTGAGGTCGCGGGAGAACTCCGACAGCAGCGGCGTCTCCTTGGCCTTGCCGACGTTCGCCTTCTCGTTCAGGAGCTGGATGATGTCCTCGCGCACGGACGCGAGGCGCATGCCCTTCTCGGCGAGGATGTTCGCGGCGACGCTTTTCTCCTCGCGCATCAGGCCCAGCAGGATGTGCTCGGTCCCGATGTAGTTGTGCAGCATCCGCTCGGCTTCCTCGGAAGCGAACGAGAGCACGCGCTTCGATTCCGCGGAGAGCGGGATGTCCACCGAGGTCGACACCTTCTCGCGATAGAGCGCGCGGCCCTCGATCTCCTTGCGGATCGCCTCCATCGAAAGGTGGCTCTTCGAGAAGATGCGCGACGTGAGCCCCTTGCCTTCGCGGATGAGCCCGAGCAGGAGGTGCTCCGTCTCGATGGAGTTGCTTCCGAGCTGGCTCGCTTCGTATCGGGCGAAGAAGATGACCCGACGGGCCCGTTCGGTGTAACGCTCAAACATCTTGGTGAACCTCTTCCTGGAAGGGATTCTAGCCGAAAACCCCTGTGTCGGTGAGTAATGGTTCACCCTTAGTCGAGGGTCGGGTCGGGACGTCCCTTCCCCGGGACAGGTTGTCCGGGCGAGTGGGCAGCCGTTGCGCCGCGAAGGCGTTGGACGTGGGGTCCCGGCGCGGGCTTCAACGGCTTGATTCTTGCTGCCGCGTGGGCGGCCAATATCGAAACGACGTGGCGCTCGAGCGTCTCTACGACTAAACTTGCCTGCTCGTTCGTCCTGTCGGGATACGCGCAGGCGCGAGGGCTGCCCAAAGGCAGCGAAGGCGAAGGAAACCGGGCGGGTCACGGCCGGCTCAAGGAGCGAAGATGACGCGAATTCTGAAGACGCTGGCGCTGCCCATGGTCGTTCTCGCCCTGGGGGCGTGCGGGAGCAAGACGCCGACCGATCCCACCGCGTCGAACGTGACCATCAAGGCCGATCCCGACCCGGTCACCGCCACGACCTCCACCGATGCCGCCTACCGCTGGGCGGCGACGGTGAACCTGACGCTCACCGAGGACGCGGGCGTGGGGCTCACCATCGGCGCCGTGGCCGGCAAGATCGAAGCGGCCTCCGGCGGCATCGTGGTCGTCCAGGCCACCCCCACCGTCCAGCGCCTGCAGGTCCGGGCCAGCGGCAACCGCATCGCGTCCAAGGGTACGCTCGCGGTGGCCCTCGATTTCCTCTACACGCACCCCGACGCCGGGCGGGAGTCGCTCGTGACCGTCACCTTCACTTTCTTCGACGACAACGGTTACTCCTATACTCAGAGCGCCCAGATCAAGGTGGTGTGAGATAAGGTCCATGATCCGTCCCCGTCCTGCGCGCGCCGCCTGGCTCGCGCCCGTCCTCCTGGTCGTCTGTTCATGCGGTGACTCGTCGCCCACGGCGCCCACCAATAGGAACTCCGAGCTGGCGTTCTCGGAGCCGACGATCGTTTCGTCGGGCGGTGGGCCGCGCAGCCTGGCCGTGGCCGACTTCAACGAGGACGGCAAGCTCGACCTCGTCGTCGCCTACGGCGAAACCTCCGAGGTCTCGATCGCCCCCGGCAGCGGCACGGTCAACTTCGGCACGCCGCGCCGGTTCCCGGTGGGCGCGTCTCCCTCCGCGGTGGTGGCGGGCGACTTCAACGAGGACGGGAAGGAAGACGTCGTCGCCGTCTCGGAGATCGCGGGCACGGTCATCTTCCTCGCCGGAGACGGCGAAGGGGGGCTCCGCGGGCCGGTGAGCCTGCGGGTCGGCAACCGACCGCGCGCCCTCGCCGCGGCGGACGTCGACAACGACGACTCGCTCGACCTCGCCGTGGCCAACAGCGGATCGACCGACGTGTCCATCGTTCTCGGCGACGGGAAGGGCGGCTTCCGAGAGGTCGGACAGTACGCGGCCGCGTCCTCGCCCACCGCCGTGGCCCTGGCCGACCTCGATCTCGACGGCAAGGCCGACGTCGTCACCGCCAACGAGACCACCGATGACGTCTCCGTGCTTCTCGGCGTCGGCAATGCGACGTTCAAGCCGCAGACGCCGTTTCGCGTGGGCGACGGTCCGACGTCGGTGGCCGTCGGCGATCTGAACTTCGACGGGCGCATCGACGTGGTGGTCGGGCTCCGGGCGGCGAACCGGGTCGGCGTGCTCCTGAACTCGGGCGTCGGCTGGCTGGGCCGGCCGCTCGAGTACGTCACTGGATCGTCCCCCGCCGCGGTGGTGATCGCGGACTTCAATGCCGATGGCGCGTTCGACGTGGCGACCGCCGACAGCGGGGCCAGCGAGGTCTCGATGCTGGTCGGCGACGGCACGGGCCGCTTCGGGCTGGCCGCGCGGCTCGCCGCCGGCAAGACGCCGGTGACGCTGACCGCGGCGGACTTCAACGTCGACGGCCGCCCGGACGTGGTGGTGGCCAACCAGTCCGGCGGAGACGTGTCGTTGCTGCTCAGCAGCGGTGGGCGCTTCTTCGGAGCCGCCGCCAACATCTCGGCGCCGGGCGGGCCGATGGGCGTGGGCGCGGCCGACTTCGATGCCGACGGAACGCCGGACCTCGTCACCGCGAACCGGACGGTGGACACCGTCTCCTTCTTCCATGGAAACGGCGACGGCTCCTTTGCGACCGCGACCTCGACCACGGTCGGCCGGCAGCCCTCCGCCATCGTCGTCGGGGACTTCAATCTCGATGCGCGAGCCGACGCGGCCACCGCGGACTGGGGCGCGGATTCCGTCTCCGTCCTGCTGGGCGACGGCCGAGGCACCTTCTCCAAGGGGCCTTCCGTCAAAGTGGGACGCGCGCCCGTGGCGATCGCATCCGGAGACCTCAACAACGACGGCAAGCCCGATCTCGTCGTGGCCAACCAGAGCGCCGACACCGTGACCGTGCTGCTCGGGAACGGCACCGGCGCGTTCACCGCGGCCGGCGAGACCAAGGCCGGCGGCCAGCCCTTTGCGCTGGCCGTGGCGGACTTCGACCGCGATGGGCGGCGCGACGTGGCGGTGGCCAACGCGGGGTCCAACAACGTGACCGTGCTCTTCGGCGACGGCAACGGCGGCCTGGGACGCTCGGCGATAGTCCAGGTGGGAGCGACGCCGCTCTGCCTGACCGCGGCCGACATCGACGGCGACGCGCAGGTGGACCTGGTCGTGGGCAATACCGACGACGCCACCTTGTCGCTGCTCAAGAACGACGGGAGCGGCCGGTTCTCCGCGCTCGAGCTCCTCACCGGCCGGAGGCGCCCGCGCGCGCTTGCGACCGTCGATCTCGACGCCAACGGCCGGCCGGACGTGGTCGTGACCGAGGCCGACATCGGCACGCTCAGCGTGCTGCACGGAGAGGGTGCCGGGAAGTTCGGGGTGTCGACGACGTTCGTCGTGGGCCCCAACCCGGTAGCGGTCACCGTCGCCGACATCAACAAGGACGGCCGCCCCGACGTGGCGGTGGCGAACCACGACGGGGGCACGGTGTCGATCCTGATCGGCAACGGCACGGGCGGATTCGTGTTCAGCACGCCCACGCCGACGCCCACCGCGGTGGCGGTGCCCACGCCGACACCGACGCCGGCTCCCACTCCATAAAGGGGGCGTCTTTGTCGATTCGATCTCGGCCGCCGCGCTCATTGGGCGCGTCGTCCGAGATCGACCGGGGGGACTTGCGGCGCCACGCACGACGACGGCCTGGACGCGGCGTCCTCGTCCCCCCTGGACCCCTTTAGCCGGGCAGGAGCTGCCCGCCCTCGAGGCGCAGCCGGCGATCGCAGGCGTTGGCGAGGCGCTCGTTGTGCGTCACCACGACGACGGTGAGACCGCGCTCGCGGTTCACGCGGCGCAGCAGCTCGTGCAGCCGCTCTCCGGTGTCGACGTCGAGGTTGCCGGACGGCTCGTCGGCCAGCAGCGCGCGCGGCGACTGCACGAGCGCGCGGGCCACCGCCACCCGCTGCTGCTCGCCGCCCGACAACATCCCCGGCCGATGCCGCCCGCGGTCGGCCAAGCCGAGCTCGGCGAGCAGCTCCGAGGCGCGCCGCTCGCTCTCCGTCTCGTTCACCCGCGCGATGAGCAGCGGCATCATCACGTTCTCGAGCGCGGTGAACTCCGGCAGCAGGTGATGGAACTGGAAGACGAACCCGAGCGAGCGGTTGCGGAACTCGCGCAGGCGATCCTCGGGCAGCGAGAGCAGCTCCTCGCCGTCGAAGAGGATGGAGCCGGAGTCGGGCCGGTCGAGGGCGCCCAGCACGTGCAGCAGCGTCGACTTCCCCACTCCCGAAGCGCCGGTGATGGCGATCATCTCGCCCCGCGCCACCTCGAGCGCCAGCTCGCGCAGCACCGGGATCTCGCCGGCGTCGGTGCGGTAGCTCTTCACGAGCTGCGAGGCGGCGATGAGAGGCGCGCTCATTCGTACCGCAGCGCCTCCGCGGGATCGAGCCGGGCCGCGCCCCACGAGGGATAAAGCGTCGCCACGAAACAGACGACGAGCGCTCCCACCACGACCAGCGCGGCGTCGAGGGGCTCGAGCTTGAACGGCACGGACGCGATCTGGTACACGTCGGCCGGCACCTTGATCACGCGATAGCGATCCAGGACCCAGCCGATCAGCCATCCCGAGATCCCGCCCACCGCGGTGCCGATCGTGCCGATCAACATGCCCTGCAGCATGAAGATGCGCTGCACCATGCCCCGCGAGGCGCCCATCGAGACGAGGATGGCGATGTCCTTGTGTTTCTCCATCACCATCAGGATCAGGGTGGCCACGATGTTGAGGGCGGCCACCGCCACGATCAGCCCGATGGTCCCGCCGATCACGATCTTCTCGATCCAGAGCGCGGCGAAGAGGCTCCCGTTCATCTGGATCCAGTCGTTGGTCACGAAGTCGGGCCCGAGGGCGGCCACGATGGCGTCGCCGATCTCGCGGGCGGAGTAGATGTCGTCGGTGCGGACCTCGATCTGTTTGGCGCGGCTCTCGAGCCCGAAGAGGCGCTGCGCCTCCTTGAGCGAGACGTAGCACCAGATGGAGTCGAACTCGAACAGCTCGCTGCGCACCGTGCCCGCCACGCGGAACTTCGAGACGCGCGGCACCATTCCGAGCGGCGAGAGCCGGCCGTTGGGTGTCGTGATCGAGACGATGTCGCCCGTGCGCACGCTCAGGTTGACCGCCATGTCGTAGCCGAGGAGGATCGGCGGCGGGCCCTCGCTTTCGGCGTCGAGGGCGGCCAGTCCCCCGTCGCTCACCTGCCGGCCGATCTCGGTGACCGTCGTCTCAAGCGACGGCACGATGCCCTTGATGGTGGCGGCCTGGCCCCGCGACGCGCTGGCGATCAGCGACTGGCCGTAGATGGCGGGCGCGGTGCCGAGGACGTGCGGCAGCTGGTGCACCGTCGCCATCACGTCCGTGTAGTCGTCGATGCCGTCGTCGTGGGTCGCGAAGATCGTGATGTGCGCGGTCGAGCCGAGGATGCGCGAGCGGATCTCGCCCTGGAAGCCGTTCATGAGGGCGAGCGCGATCATGAGCGCCATGACGCCCACGGTGACGCCGAGCGCGGACACGCCGGAGATGACCGAGATGAAGGCCTGTTTGCGCCGGGCCTTCAGGTAGCGGAGCGCGATGCGCAGCTCGAAGGGCACGGGCGGGTTAACGGCCTTCGATCGGTCGCATCTGCGGGAACAGGATCACGTCGCGGATCGACGGCGAATCCGTGAGCAGCATGGCCAGGCGATCGATGCCCACGCCGCAGCCGCCGGTGGGGGGCAGGCCGTGGCCGAGGGCCCGGATGTAGTCGTCGTCCATGAGGTGGGCCTCGGCGTCGCCGCCCTCGCGCTGGCGGAGCTGGTCGAGGAAACGCTCGCGCTGCTCGAGCGGGTCGTTCAGCTCGGAGAATCCGTTCGCGATCTCCATCCCTCCCGCGAACAGCTCGAAGCGGTCGGCCACGCGCGGATCGTCGGCGCGGCGTTTGGCGAGCGGCGAGATCTCGACCGGGTAGTCGATGATGAACGTCGGCTCCCAGATCGCCTTCTCCGCGAAGTCTCCGAAGAGCTGGGCGATGCGTTTCCCGTGGGAGAGCTTCAGGTACTCGGCCGCGGATACTCCCGCCGAGGAGCATGCGGCGGAGAAGGGCTCGCTCCGGACGAGGGCGTCGAGGGCGGGAGGCTGCTCGAGGGCCAGCAACACGCGCTCCCATTCGAAGCCATGCTCGCGGAGGGCGCCCGCGACGGCGTCGACCATGCGCAGGCGCTTGAACGGCAGGGCGAAGGGGAGCTCGCGCGTCTTGTACGTGAACGTGCTCTTGCCCCCGCCCACGCGCGCCGCCGCCGCCACCAGCAGCTCCTCGGTGATGGCCATGACGTCGCGGCAGTCGAAGTAGGCGGTGTAGAACTCGAGCATCGTGAACTCGGGGTTGTGCATCGTCGAGATCCCCTCGTTCCGGAAGTTGCGGTTGATCTCGTAGACGCGCTCGAGCCCGCCCACCACCAGCCGCTTCAGGTACAGCTCGGGGGCGATGCGGAGGAAGAGGTCGATATCGAGGGCGTTGTGGTGCGTGACGAAAGGCCGGGCCAGCGCGCCCCCGGGGATCGCCTGCATCATCGGCGTCTCGACCTCGAAGTAGCCGCGCCCGTCGAGGAAGCGGCGGATCTCCCCCACCATCTGGCTGCGCGCCACGAACGTGCGCCGCACCTCGGGGTTGGCGATGAGGTCGACATAGCGCTGCCGGTAGCGGATCTCGACGTCGGACAGGCCGTGCCATTTCTCCGGCGGCGGCAGCAGGGCCTTCGAGAGGAAGGTCAGCTCCTTCGCCTGCAGGGACAGCTCGCCCGTCTTCGTGCGCATCACCGTGCCGGACGCGCCCACGAAGTCGCCGCGGTCCACGAGGTCGAGCCGCTCGTACGCCTCGTCGCCGACGTCGTTCTGCCGCACGAAGAGCTGGAGCTGGGCGTCGCCGTCGCCGAGCGTGGCGAACGAGGCCTTCCCCATCTTGCGCTTCGTGAGCACGCGGCCGGCGATGCGGGCGGTGACGCCGAGCGCGGTCAGCTCCTCCGCGTTCTGCGCGGAATGGGCGGACACGATCTCGCCCAGGGTGTGGCTGCGCTCGAAGCGGTTCGGATACGGATTCACGCCGGCGTTGCGCAGCGTGTTGGCCTTCTCGAGCCGCTGCGCGGATTCGTCCGGCCAGTCGGCCGGGAGCTGGGGATCGTCGCTCACTCTCTGTCCTTTGTGCCCTTGGTGCTCTTCGTGCCTTTGTTCTTGGCGGCCGGGCCCTGGCCCTTGACGTCGAACGGCCGTACCGCGCGGTTCACCGCGTCGAGCACGCCGTTCACGAACGGGGCGGAGTCCTTCTCGCCGAATCGCTTGGCCAGCTCGATCGCCTCGTCGAGGATCACCGACGAGGGCGTCTGCAGCTCGCGCATGAGCTCATAGACGGCCAGGCGGAGGATGTTCTTGTCCACCGCGGCGATGCGTTCGAAACGCCAGTTCTTGGAGGCGGCGGTGATGGCCTCGTCGACCTCCTTGCGGTCGCGGAACGCGCCCACCGCCAGGCGGTCGGCCATCTCGCGCGTCGCCTCGGTGGTCGAGCGCACCTTCCAGAACGCGTCCACGACCCGTGCGATCGGGTCCTGGGTCATGTCCCACTGATACAGCATCTGCAGCGCGCATTCGCGCGCTTTCGTTCGACGGCCCATTTCAGCCCTTCAGCTTCCGGAGGACGGCGACCATGGCGACCGCCGCCCGCGCCGCTTCCGCGCCCTTGTTGTCCGGCCCCGCGGCCGCGCGCGTCTTGGCCTGAGCCTCGTCGTGCACGGTGAGGACGCCGAAGCCGACGGGCACGCGCGTCTCCCGCGCCACGACCGCCAGCCCCGACGCCGCCTCGCGGCAGATGTATTCGTAGTGATCGGTCTCGCCGCGGATCACCGCGCCGAGCGCGACGATGGCGTCGAAACGCCCGCTCTCCGCCGCCGCCCGCGCGGCGAGCGGCAGCTCGAAGGCCCCCGGCACGTCCACCACCGTGATGTCGCCGGCCCGCACGCCCATCTCCAGCAGCGCCGCCTCCGCGCCCGCGCGCAGCCCGTCGACGACGCGTTCGTTGAACTGCGTCCGCAGCACGGCCACGCGCAGGCCGCGGCCTTCGGGGATCGAGCGAGGCGCCGTCTTCACTTGTCCTGGAACCGCGGGGGGCGCTTCTCGAGGAACGCGCGCGTCCCCTCCTTCATGTCCTCGGTGGTGCAGATCAGGCCGAAGAGCGTGGCTTCGTACTCCTGGGCCTGGGCCAGCGGCATGTCGAGCCCGGCCGCCACCGCCTGCAGCGTGAAACGCAGCGAGACCGGCCCGTTCGCCAGCATCTTGCGGAGCAGGGCCTCGGACTCCTCGAGCAGCTTCTCGCGCGGCACCACGCGGTTGACGAGCCCGATGCGCAGGGCCTCCGCGGCGTCGATCATCTCGCCCGTGAGCAGCAGCTCCAGCGCGCGCCCGCGGCCGACGAGCCGCGGCAGCCGCTGCGTCCCGCCGTAGCCGCACAGGATGCCGAGCTTCACCTCGGGCTGGCCCAGCTTCGCGGTGTCGGAAGCCACGCGTACGTGGCAGGCCAGGGCCAGCTCACATCCCCCGCCCAGCGCGAAGCCATTGATCGCGGCGATCACCGGCTTCGGGAAACGCTCGATGGCGTCGAAGATGCGCTGGCCGCGCATGGCCCGCGCGCGGCCCTCGACGGGCGTCTGCGCCGACAGCTCGCCGATATCGGCGCCGGCGACGAAGGCCTTCTCACCGCTGCCCGTCACGATCACGCCGTGCACGTCGGCGGCGACGCGCAGCGCCTCGAAGGCGGACTCGATCTCGCCCATCGTCTCGTCGTTGAGCGCGTTCAGCTTCTCGGGCCGGCGCAGCGTGAGGCGGGCGATGCCGTCCCGCGTTTCGATCTCGAGGTTCTTGTAGCTCATGGCCGGCTCAGACGAGGCCCGCCATTGGCACCGGCGGGTCCTGCGAATAGTCGTAGAAACCCTTGCCCGACTTCCGGCCGATGTAGCCGGCCTCCACCATGCGCTTGAGCAGAGGGGGCGGGGCGAAGCGCGCCTCGCGGAACTCGTCGAACATGATGTTCGCGATGTAGTACGTCGTATCGATGCCCACGAAGTCGAGCAGCGTGAGCGGGCCCATCGGGTGCGCACAGCCCAGGCGCATGCCCTCGTCGATGTCCGGGGCCGAGGCGAGCCCCTGCTCGAAGACCCGCACGGCGTCGAGCATGTAGGGGACGAGCAGCCGGTTGACGATGAACCCGCTGACGTCTTTGGCCCGGACCGGCGTCTTGCCCAGCGAGCGCGCGAACTCGAGCGTGCGCGCCTCGACGTCGGGGGCGGTCAGCGGCGAGCGGATCACCTCGACCAGCTTCATGATCGGCGCGGGATTGAAGAAGTGCAGCCCGACGAAACGCCCGGGCCGGCGCGTGCCCGCCGCCATCTCGGTGATGGGCAGCGACGAGGTGTTCGAGGCGAAGATCGCGTCCTCGCGGCAGATCCGGTCGAGGGCGGTGTAGAGCTCGCGTTTGGCGGGCAGGTTTTCGATCACCGCCTCGATCACGATGTCGGCGGCGCCCAGCTCTCCCACGTCGGTGACGCCGCGGATCGCCCCCACCACCTGCTGCATGCGCTCCGCCGTGACCTTGCCGCGCTCGACCCCCTTCTTCAGGAAGGACTGGATGCGGCCCAGGCCTTTCTGCAGAGCGGCGTCGTCGACCTCTCGCACGATCACGCGGTAGCCGGCCTCGGCGCACACCTGGGCGATGCCGGAGCCCATGAGCCCACAGCCCGCCACCGCGACGGTCTCGATCGCTTTCGTCACCGCTGCCCTCGACGTTGGGTTGTTGTGGCCGCCCCTGGCGGGCGCGAGGCGCTCGCCGCGAAAAGTCAGTATAGCATCTTGACTTATCGGACAACCGGAGGCTAGCTTGTGAGGTCCATGCGCTCGCGGCTCGGGACGATCGGAGTGGCGGTCCTCGGGCTGGGCGGGGCGTCCTGCCAGAGCCAATACGAGAGCCCCTTCAGCGTACCCGCCGCCGCGCCGCTCCCATCCGCGGCCACGCTCATCTATGTGAGCAACGGCTACGACGGCGCGCGGGCCAACGCTCCCCGCGAGCTCTTCGCCATCGACGATCGCGGCGGGCCGCCGTCGCGGCTCACCACGTGTGCGTCGCGCGTGCCGGCCTGCGAGGTCGTCGAGGCCGCGCCCGCTCCCGACGGCAACCGGGTGGCGATGCGTCGCCGGGTCGATGCCGATCGCGACTCGATCGTCGAGCCCGACGAGGACGACGGCATCTACGTCGTCGACCTCATGCGCGGCATCGAGGGCCGCACGATCTCGACGAAGCAGACCAGCGGCCTCGACTGGTCGCCGCTCGACGACATCCTCGTGTACAGCGCGCTCGGCGAAGGCGGGCTCGAGGACCTGTACAGCGCCTTCGCCAACGGCGCCGAGGACGGCAATCGCACGTCGACCGCGGACGTGCGCGAGCGGCGCTTCCGGTTCGATCCGCTGGGCCGCACGCTGGTCTACGAACGCAGCGCACCGTCCCAGCGCAGCGAGGTGTGGCTCTATCGCAACCTGGTGCTGCAGCTGCGCCTGACCAACAATTCCGCGGTCGACCTGCCGTCCACCCTCCTGCCCGGCACCCATTACATGCTCGGCTCGGATGCCGACCCCGACTATTCGCCCGACGGAACGGCCGTCGTCTTCCGGCGGCTCACCGGCCCTGGACAGGCCGGGCGCGGGGCCTGGGAGCTGATGACGGTGAATACGGCGAACGGCGGCGACCTCCGCTCGCTCACCCCCGGCCCCGCCGCCTATCGCAGCGCGCCGGACTGGGGTCCGAAGGGCATCGCCTTCGTGGAGATCCCCGTGGACGGCAGCACCGCCCAGCTCGTGGTGCTCGATCCGGCCGTCGGCGGTGGACGGCGCGTCGTACACACCCAGACCTCGTCGTTTGCCATGGACGCGCCCCGCTGGATTCCGTGAGTCCGGTCTTCGATCCATCCTGGTGGTTCTCGTCCATCGGCCCGATCGCCCCCTGGTGGGCGGCCTGCGCGCTGCTGGGCCTCCTCGCCCTGCCGCTCACGCTGCGGGCGTTCGCCCCCCTGGCCGACCGCGGAGCGGGTTTGAGCCTGGGCGTCGGGATATTCCTCACGACGTGGATCGCTTGGGTGCCCGCGCATTTCGGTGTTCCGCATGGAGCGGCGTCGATCCGGGTCGCGGTCCTGGTCGTGGCCGTCGCATCGTGCGCCGCGTGGTGGAAGGCGCGGCGGCCGCTCGCCGACACGCTGCGTGCGGTGGCGGTGCCCTTCGTGATCGCCCAGATGTTGTTCGCGATAGGCTTCGTCTACTTCTGCAACGTGCGCAGCTACCTGCCCGCGGCGACGTCCGACCCGGCGCTGTCGGGTGCGGAGAAGCTCGGCAACCTGATGCACCTGAACGGCGTGATGCGCGCGGCCTCCATGCCGCCGCCCGACCCGTGGCTGCTCGGCGAGCCGTCGAACTACTACTACGGCGGCCATCTCCTCGTCGGCACGCTGGCCAAGCTCACCGGCACACCCGCGCGGTATGCGTTCAACTACGGGCTGGCCACGACGTTCGCGCTGACCCTCGCCATGGGTTTCTCGCTCGCGTATTCGATGGTGGTCCGCCGCGGGCCGCCCGCGCCGCGGCGCGGCATCGCCTGGCCGCGCGGCCTGGCCTGGGGGCTGCTCGGGGCGCTGGCCATCGGTGTGTTCGGAAACCTCGACGCGTGGCGCCAGCTCGGCAAACGCGATCCGTTCGACGTCGTGCGCGAGGCGCAGGCCCGGCGCGCAGGGCTGCGCGTCGACCAGCGCTCCGTGTCGAGC
>Ga0075367_10000633_pt1 | contig 13469 bp, 12 predicted proteins | sample EndMethybrTD3032_FD_71399 | JGI IMG/M metagenome (GOLD analysis project Ga0075367, IMG submission 71399) | Populus endosphere microbial communities from Tennessee, USA - Endosphere MetaG P. TD hybrid TD303-2 | ecosystem: Host-associated > Plants > Roots > Endosphere | place: USA: Tennessee... | reverse complement strand
GCCTCGGCCACGGCGAGCACCGGGCCGAGCCGCTCCCACGCGGCGGGGGCGAGCAGCTGGGTGGCCGGCAGCTGGAGGCCGACGAAGCGCGGGTCACCGAGGAGGCCACGCAGCCCCTCGAGGTCCGGGTCGGTGGCGGGCACCGAGGCCCACGCGCGGAAGTGGTCGGGGAGCGTCGCCGCGCCGCGATGCCAGGCCCTGACCAGCGGGGCGGCGTCGCGCCGGGGCAGCGCCTCGATGCCCAGCGGGGCGGAGAGGCTCACGCAGGCGACACCGATGCCGGCTTCCCGGTCCAGAGCAACGCGCGCCTCCGGGTCGTGCTCGGCGGGCTCCACGGCGTACGGCGGCTCACCATCGGTGTGCAGCGTCCAGTCACGCAGGAACGGCGGACGGGTCCGGGCCCGGAGCCGGTCCACGAGCTCGTCGGGCCACAGGTGCTGGTGCACGTCGATCGCGCTGCCGGGCATCGCCACCCCTCCTCGCCAATGTTTGTCTACTGATCTACTGCACTATTAGAGCACATCGCACCACAGAGATCCGGCACGCGCCCAGGAGTCTGCTCAGGCGACGAGGTGCAGTGCGCGGTCGGCGAGGCCGACGCGGAGCTGCTGGCCCCAGCCGAGGCTCAGGTGGTCGTCCTCGATGCCGTCGCCGAAGACGACCAGCCGGTTCGACTCGATGGTGAGCAGCAGGGGCGCAGCGCCGAGGCGGCCCTCGGTGAGCGAGACGCCGGTGACCGGGGAGGCCCAGGCCTCGCGGGTGAACCACGCCAGCGCCGGCTCGGTCGGCGTCGGCAGCGCGAGTGGGCTGTGCCGCTCACGCCAGATCGAGGAGCACCAGCCGGTGGCGCCGGTGCCCGTGCCGATAACCACGCCGGACGACGCCTGCCGCTCGGCCGGGCCGTCCGGGACCGCCACCGCGTAGCGAGCGGTCTGGTGGCTGGGGTGCCCGACGAAGATCTCGTTGAGGGCGACCAGCCGTTGCCCGTCGTCGGCCTCGGCCGCGACCATCGTCAGCCGCTCGAGCGGCAGGCCGCCCTCGGTCGCCGCGCGCATCAGCTCGCCGGCGTCCGTCGCCCGGTGCCGCACCAGCACGCCCGGGTTGCGGCCCGGCTCCGGGTCGATCCCGATCACCGGCTGGCCCGAGAGGTACTTCGCCACGTTGGGCACTAGCCCGTCCTGGCCGACGACCACCACGACGTCCTCTGGCGCGAACAGGAACCGGGACAGGTCCGCGCGCTCGACGTCGCCGCGGCGCCAGCTGACCGGCACGCCGGCCGACACCTGGCGCACGGCCTCGGCCTGTGCCTCGTGCCGCGACACGACCTCGGCGATGTCCCGGCCGCGAGTGGACAGGAAGAACGCCGCCTGCCCGTGCGAGCCGTGCCGGCCCACCAGCTCGTCGTACTCCGTGCGTCGGTGGACCAGCACGACCCGTGGCGAGAGGGTCATGCCGACAGCTCGCGCTGGGCGGTCGTCCCGAGCCGCGCAGCGAACGACGTGAGCAGGTCCGGCGTCACGACCAGCTGCTCGATGTCGGGCAGGTGCGCCGCCAGCTCCTTGAGGGCCAGCGCCATGAGGACCGCTTCCGGCACGTCGCGGTAGGCCGCCACCCGGGCCGCCTCGCTGCCCGCCTCGGCCTCGCCCACCAACCGGATGCCCTCGGCGCGTGCCTCGTCGAGCCGCTGCGTCCGGGCCGCCTCGGCGCGCACCCTGATCTCGTCCGCAGCCGCGTCCTCCTCGGCGGAGCGGCGGCCGTTGACACCGTTCTGCGCGACGAGCTGCTCCTCGCGGCGGGCCAGCTCGATCTGGCTCTGGAGCTCGTTCTCGGCGATCGCGCGCTCCCGCTCGACGGCCACCGCGCGCCGCTCGTAGGTCGCCCGGTCCGACTCCTGCTGAAGCTGCTCGCGGGTCGGCGTCTGCAGGGCGCGCTCGACCTCGGGCTCGGGCCGGACGGCGACCACCCGGGTGCCGACCACGCTGATGCCCGTCTCGGCCAGCCGGTCGTCGCCGGCGAGCCCCTCGCTCACCGCGTCCCGGACCGCCATCACGCCGTCGGTCAGCGCCTGCGTGAGCGAGGCACGGGCAAGCACTCCCAGGGCGTGCTGCTGGGTGGTCTCCGCCAGGATGGTCGCCACCTGCGCGAGCGGGGTGGCGAGGTAGAGCCCGTTCTCCGGGCTGATCGAGAAGTCGATGCGCTGGGCCGCGACCGCGGGGTCGAGCCGGTAGGTCACCGAGGCCTGCACCGCGACGTCCTGGAAGTCAAGCGTCTGCGCGTGGAACTGCAGCGGCAGCTCGCGGTCGTCGACCGGCACCTCCGACAGGACCGCGTTGAGCGGCCGGAACCAGAACGAGCCTCCGGTCCCCTCGTGCACGACCCGGCCGTTGCGGACGTGCCGGACGTGGGTGGTCTCTGTCCCCCGCAGGTGGCGGAAGAACGGGTAGCGAACGATCACAGCCATTTTCATCTCTCCTTTATCGTCGTTACGACGATAATCCCGCTCCGGGCGACTTCTCGTCAAGTTGACGATTGATGGTCTAGGGTGGCCGCGTGGTCGAGGACTATCCCCCGTTCGCCGTCACCGTGGACATCGCGTTGCTGACGATCCGCGCCGGCGAGCTCTGCGCCCTCGTCGTTCGCCGCGGCGAAGCGCCGTACCGCGGACGCTGGGCACTGCCGGGCGGCTTCGTCCGGCCCGACGAGGACATCGAGGCGGCCGCGCTCCGGGAGCTCCGCGAGGAGACCGGCCTCTCCCACGGGTTCCATGTCGAGCAGCTCCGGACCTACGGCGCCCCGCGGCGCGACCCCCGGATGCGCACGGTCACCGTGGCTCACCTCGCGCTCGCCCCCGACCTCACCAACCCGGTGGCCGGCACCGACGCCGCGGAGGCGGAGTGGCGGGCCGTGGACACCCTGTTGGCAGCGCGGCCGGGGCTCGCGTTCGACCACGGCCAGATCCTCGGCGACGCGCTGGAGCGGGCCCGGGCCAAGCTCGAGTACACGCCGCTCGGCGCCGCCTTCTGCCCGGAGGAGTTCACCGTCGGCGAGCTGCGCCGGGTCTACGAGACCGTCTGGGGCACGGCCGTCGACCCGCGCAACTTCCACCGCAAGGTGTCGAAGACCCCCGGCTTCCTGGTGCCCACGGGCGAGACGACGACCCGCGACGGCGGGCGCCCGGCACAGCTGTTCCGGCGCGGGTCGCTGGAGGTGCTCAGCCCGCCGCTGACCCGAGGCTGAGCAGCCCCAGACCGGCGCGCACCGGGCGACGGCGTACGGCGCGGGCCAGCGTGGTCTCGCCGCGGGTGATCCGGGCGAACTGGTGCCACCCGACCCGTGTCGAGCGGATCAGCTCGTGGAACGCCCACGGTCTCGTCTCGAAGGCACGCAGGCAGCGCTCGCCGGCGGCCATCTCCGGGAGCAGCTCCTCACTGAGCGCGGCTCGGTAGCGCTCCACCGCTCCGGATGGTCCAGCGGCCGCAACGGCCCCGGCCAGGGCGCCGGAGCGGGTCGCGAACGAGATGCCCTCGCGGGTCCACGGCTCGAGCAGCCCGGCGGCGTCGCCGGCCAGCAGCACCCGGCCCCGGCCGAGCGGTGAGTCAGGGGTCCGGCAGCGGGTCAGGTGGCCGGAGTCCTGGAGCACCCGGAGCCGCTCCAGCCCGGTCCACCGGACGAGGTCACGGAGGTAGGCCCGGGTCGCCTCGCCGGCACCTCGAGCGGCGATCACGCCGACGGTGAGCGTGCCGCCCTTGGGGAACACCCAGCCGTAGGAGCCGGGGATCGACCCCCAGTCGAGGTGCACGCGGTCCGCCCACTCCCCTGCGACCCGGCCGGCCTCGAGCTCGAGCTCCAGCCCCAGGTCGACGCGGGACAGGCGGACGCCGACGTCGCGGGCCAGCCGGCTCGACGTGCCGTCCGCGGCGATCACCACCTGGGCGCGCAGGGGTCCGTCGTCCGTCTCGACGACGTCGTCACGCAGGGAGACGACCCGGCACGAGACGCGCACCTCGGCGCCCGCGGTCGCCGCCTGATCGAGGAGCCACGCGTCGAGCTCGGCCCGGGTGACCATCTGCAGGCACGGCTCGTCGACGGTGCGGGTACGCCGTCGGCCACCGGCCAGGGACAGCGACACTCGCGTGATGGACGCGCGCGTCGGGGGCGCGCCGGGGAGGGCCGCCAGCGACGGCCCGATCAGCCCGCCGCCGCACGTCTTGTAGCGAGGGAACGCCGCCCGGTCGAGCACCACGACCCGCGCGCCCGCCTCTGCGGCCGCTCGGGCCGCCGACGACCCGGCCGGCCCGGCGCCGACCACCGCGACGTCGTACTCCTCCACGGAGGGGAACCTAGACGACGCTGACCCGCCCGTACTGTTCGGGCGGGTCGAGGTTGGTCGCGACGCTGACCCGCCCGAACTGTTCGGGCGGGTCAGCGTGGAGAGCGATCAGACGGCCGCCATGACGGGAACGCTGGTGGCGCCCTTGGCGGCGGTGAGCCAGACCTTGACGCCCTCCTCGACGCCGAGGTTGCGGGCCAGGGTGCGGGTCATGGTGACCAGCACGTCGGAGCCGTCCTCGGTGACGACCGAGACACGCACCTCGAAGCCGACCCGCAGGATCCGGGTCACGGTCCCCTGGGTCGAGCCGAGGACGCCCGGGCTCAGCGAGACGTCGATGTCGTGCGGCCGCACGGTCTGGCCGGCCAGGTCGGTGGTCTCGCCGAGGAACCGCATCACGAAGTCGTTGGCAGGCTTGTCGTAGAGGGTGTCCGGGCTGCCGACCTGCTCCACGCGACCGTCGTTGATGACCACGATCTCGTCGGCGACCTCGAGGGCCTCCTCCTGGTCGTGGGTCACGAAGATCGTCGTGGTGTGCACCTCGTCGTGCAGCCGGCGCAGCCAGTCGCGGAGCTCCTTGCGGACCTTCGCGTCCAGCGCGCCGAACGGCTCGTCGAGCAGCAGCACCGACGGCTCCACCGCGAGTGCTCGGGCCAGGGCCATGCGCTGGCGCTGGCCACCGGAGAGCTGGGAGGGCATCCGGTCGCGGAACTGCGAGAGGTGGACCAGCTCGAGGAGCTCCTCGACCCGGTGCTCGATCTCGTCCTTGGGCCGCTTGCGGATCTCCAGGCCGAACGCGACGTTCTTGGCCACCGACATGTGCTTGAAGACCGCGTAGTGCTGGAAGACGAACCCCACGTTGCGCTTGCGCGCCGGCAGGTTCGTCGCCTCCCGGCCCTCGATGGTGACCGTGCCGGTGTCGGCCTGGTCGAGCCCCGCGATGATCCGCAGCAGCGTGGACTTCCCGCCGCCGGAGGGGCCGAGCAGGGCGGTGAGCTGCCCGGTGGGCAGCGAGACGGTCACGTCGTCGAGGGCGACGAAGTCACCGAAGGTCTTGGTGAGACCGGAGACGTCGATGCTCATGGTTTCTCCTGGAGTGCTGCCGTGGCCGTGGCCCGGCTCGTTGTGTGGTCCTTGGGGCGCAGCAGCGCCACGACGATGAGGCAGACGACGGCGGCTGCCACGAGCAGGAACGAGACGGCGTACGCCGTCTGCTGCTCGAAGTTCTGGTACTTCTGCTGCACCAGCACGGGAGCGGTGGTGGTCTCGCCGCTGATGTTGCCGGCGACGACCTTGACCGCGCCGAACTCACCCAGCGACCGGGCCATGCTCAGCACGACGCCGTAGACGACGGCCCACTTGATGCCGGGCAATGTGATCCGCCAGAACGTCTGCCAGGCGTTGGCGCCGAGGCTGGTGGCCGCCTGCTCCTGGTCGTCACCCATGTCCTCGAGGACCGGCACGACCTCTCGGATGACCAACGGCAGGGCCACGAAGGTGGTCGCCATGATCATGCCCGGCTTGGCGAAGATGATCTGGATGCCGTGGGCGTCGAGGCCCTCGCCGAACCAGCCGTAGCGCGGGTTGTAGACCAGGATGAGCGCCAGGCCGACCACGATGGGCGAGACCGCCAGCGGCAGGTCGATGAGCGCCGAGAGCGCGCGTTTGCCGGGGAACTCGTAGCGGACCAGCAACAGCGACATGCCGACGCCGAAGACCAGGTTGATCAGCACCGCGAAGATCGCGATGGTCCCCGACAGCTGCAGCGCGTGGGTGACGTCCGGGTCGTTCAGGGCGTCGCTGAACGCCTGGGTGCCGCCCTCGAACGTGCGCCGGACGATCAGGCCACTCGGCCACCCGACCAGGAAGAACAGGTAGCCGACGACCACCAGCCGCAGCACCCACTTCAGGACCGGGTTGCCGCGGGCGACGGCAGTGCTCGCAGTGCTAGCCACGGCGCGCCAACCTCCTCTGGATCAGGTCGAAGACGACGATCGCGACCAGCGCGACCAGCAGCAGGATGGTCGCGACCGCGGCCGCCGACTGCGGGTTGCCGCCCTCGATCGCGCTGTAGACCCGCACCGACGCGACCTCGGTGCGGTTCGGCAGGTTGCCGCTGAGCAGCACGAGCGAGCCGTACTCGCTGATCGCCCGCGCGAACGAGAGCGTCGCTCCCGCGAAGATGGCGGGGGCCAGGGTGGGCAGGATGACCCGCCGGAACGTGGTGGCTCGAGAAGCCCCGAGGGACGCCGCCGCGTCCTCGACGTCGGTGTCCATCTCCTCGAGCACCGGCTGCACGGTCCGGACCACGAACGGCACGGTCACGAACGCGAGCGCCAGGAACACCGCCTTGCGGGTGTTGTTCCACTCCACGCCGAGCGGGCTCTCCGCGCCGTACAGGGAGAGCAGCACGAGCCCGGCCACGATGGTCGGCATCGCGAAGGGGATGTCGATCACCAGGTCGATCAGCTTCTTGCCCGGGAACCGGTCGCGGACCAGCACCCAGGCGATGATCGTGCCCATCACGATGTTGACGGCGGTGACGCCGAGGGAGCTGAGCACCGTCAGCTTGAGGGCGTTGAACGTCTGCTTGTTGGTCAGCGCGTCGGTGAACGCGCCGAGCCCGTCCTCACCTGCGGTCCAGACGACCGCCGCGAGCGGGATCAGCACCAGCAGGCTGAACCAGATCATGCCGACGCCCAGGCCCAGCGCAGAGCCCCTGGTCAGGGAGTGCCGCGGAGCCGACCGGCGCACGCGCGCCGGCCGGCCTCCCGCGACAGTGGCTGTCGCAGTAGACATGGGTCCTACTGCCCGGCCTCGGACTGGATCTGGGTCAGGATGCCCAGCGGCTTGCCGTCCTCGCCGTCGCCGAAGTACTTGTCGTTGGCGTCGGCCCAGCCGCCGAAGTCGGTGTCGATGGTGAGCAGCGTCCCCGGCGCCGGGAACGGGTCGCTCGGGTCGTTGGCACCGTCGACCTCGAGGTCACCGACATCGGTCAGCGGGCGGTAGCCGGTCTCGGCGTAGAGCTTCTGGCCCTCGGTGCTCTTCTGGAAGTCCAGGAAGTCCTGGGCAGCCTTCGGCGCGCCCTTGATCACAGCGCAGGGGTTCTCGATCGACAGCGTCTCGTCGGGGATCACGTAGTCGAAGTCCTGGCCGCTCTGGCGGGCGAGGATCGCCTCGTTCTCGTAGGAGAGGAGCACGTCGCCGGTGCCGCTGGTGAACGCCGTGGTGGCGTCGCGACCGCTGTCCGGCAGTGCCGCGACGTTGCCGAAGAACTTCTTCATGTACTCCTGGGCGGCCTCGTCGCTGCCGCCCTCGTCCTTCGCCGCGCCGTACGCCGCGAGGAGGTTCCACTTGGCGGAGCCGGAGGAGGCGGGGTTGGGGGTCACGATGCCGACGCCGGACTGGATCAGGTCGTCCCAGGACTCGATGCCCTTGGGGTTGCCCTTCTGGACCACGAACACGACGACGGAGTTCGTGCAGATGCCCTTGGTGTCGTTGTCCTTCCAGTCATCGGCCACCAGGCCGGCGTCGACCAGCCTGGTCACGTCCGGCTCGAGCGACAGGTGGACCTCGTCCGCCTTCTGGCCTGCCACCACCGCACGGGACTGGTCGCCCGACGCGCCGTAGGACTCCTTGAAGTCCACGTCCTTGCCGGCGTCGGTCTTCTCGAAGGCGTCGATGACGCCCTTGTTGGCCTGCTCAAGCACGGAGTAGCCGACGAGGTTCACGGTCGTCTTGTCCGAGGCATCGGAGTCGCCACCGCACCCGGTCAAGGCCAGCGCCCCGGCGACGGTCAGCGTCGCCGCAACCTTGATCGTCCTGTTCATTCGCTTCTCTTTCTTTCGCACCCGGAGCCGCACCCGATTGCAGCCTTGCTCAGTTATTACGAGCAGACTACTCGACTTAGGTGCCTTGGTGGCAAATGGGTGGAGAGTGGCGCGCGTCACGCATCCGAGGGGAGAGACGAGTGGGGCCCGGGGGGCTGCCGGACTACCCTTGGCGAGGTGCGTCGGGGGGTCCGACGGAGCAAAACTGGAACGTGTTCCAGGTTTCGCATACCGGGGGTACGATCGAGGGCCCGACGGACCACCCAGAGCAACCAGAAACGCCGGGCCAGCACGCCTCGTCTATGCGAGCTGGGAGCACCGGGACTGATTCACCGAGGAGGGGCGCCCACGTGCCCAAGCAGGTCAAGCAGGTCGATCGGGTCATCATCCGGTTCGCGGGCGACTCCGGCGACGGGATGCAGCTGACCGGAGACCGGTTCACCCAGGAGTCGGCAGCCTTCGGCAACGACCTGGTCACGCTCCCGAACTTCCCGGCCGAGATCCGCGCACCTCAGGGCACCCTGCCGGGCGTCTCGTCGTTCCAGGTGCACTTCGCCGACCACGACATCCTCACCGCGGGTGACGCGCCGGACGTGCTGGTGGCGATGAACCCGGCGGCGCTCAAGGCGAACCTGTCCGACCTGCCCAAGGGCGCGGCGATCATCGTGGACTCCCACGACTTCTCCGACCGCAACCTGACCAAGGCGGGCTACACCTCGAACCCGCTCGACTCCCTGGGCGACGCCAACGACCAGCTCGGCGACTTCCAGGTCTTCCCGGTCGACCTGACCGGCATGACCGTCGAGGCGGTCAAGGAGTTCGGTCTGTCCCGCAAGGACGCCGCCCGCGCCAAGAACATGTTCGCTCTCGGACTGCTCTCGTGGATGTACGGCCGGCCGACCGAGACCACCATCTCGTTCCTGGAGAAGCGGTTCGCGAAGGTCGCCGACATCCGCGACGCCAACATCACGGCGTTCAAGGCCGGCTGGAACTTCGGCGAGACCACCGAGACCTTCGTCGTCCAGTACGAAGTGAAGCCGGCCCCGATGGCGCCCGGCACCTACCGCAACATCTCCGGCAACCTGGCGCTGGCCTACGGGCTGGTGGCCGGCGGCGTGCAGTCCGGGCTCGACATCGTGCTCGGCACCTACCCGATCACCCCGGCCTCCGACATCCTCCACGAGCTGAGCAAGCACAAGGCGTTCGGCGTCACGACGTTCCAGGCCGAGGACGAGATCGCCGGCATCGGCGCCGCCATCGGCGCGTCCTTCTCCGGCAAGCTGGGCGTCACCTCGACCTCCGGCCCCGGCATCGCGCTCAAGTCCGAGGCCATCGGCCTCGCGGTGATGACCGAGCTCCCGCTGGTGGTCGTCGACGTGCAGCGCGGTGGCCCCTCGACCGGGCTGCCGACCAAGACCGAGCAGGCCGACCTCCTGCAGGCGATGTTCGGCCGCAACGGCGAGGCGCCGGTCCCGATCGTGGCGCCCCAGTCGCCCGGCGACTGCTTCGACGCGGCCGTCGAGGCGGTCCGCATCGCCGTCACCTACCGCACCCCGGTGATGCTGCTCTCCGACGGCTACCTCGCCAACGGCTCCGAGCCCTGGAAGGTCCCCGACGTCGACGACCTCCCCACGATCGACCCCAACTTCGCCACCGAGAAGAACCACCAGCTGCCCGACAAGGTCAACGACGACGGCACGGTGACACAGGGGGAGACCGAGTTCTGGCCCTACCTGCGCGACGACGAGACGCTCGCCCGGCCGTGGGCGATCCCCGGCACCCCCGGCCTCGAGCACCGCATCGGTGGCCTCGAGAAGGGCGACGGGCACGGCAACATCTCCTACGACCCGGCCAACCACGACCTGATGGTCCGGACCCGCCAGGCCAAGGTGGACCGGATCGCCGACTCGCTGCCGCCGCTCGAGGTGGACGACCCGTCCGGCACCGCGAAGGTGCTGGTGATCGGCTGGGGCTCGACCTACGGCCCGATCGGTGCCGGCGTACGCCGCGTCCGCAAGGCGGGCTTCAACGTCGCGCAGGCGCACCTGCGTCACCTCAACCCGTTCCCCAAGGACCTCGGCGACATCCTCAAGCGCTACGACAAGGTGCTGGTGCCCGAGATGAACCTCGGGCAGCTCTCCCTCCTGCTGCGCGGCAGATACCTCGTCGACGCGATCGGCTACAACCACGTGCGCGGCCTGCCGCTCAAGGCGGCCGAGCTCGCCGAGGCGATCGGCCACCTCGTCGCCGAGGCCGAGGGCATCGACGTCGACCTCGGCGTCCACGGCATGACGACCCCACAGGAGGTCTCCCGATGAGCATCGAGCTGGGCCTGCCGGGACTCCGGTCGGGCGTCGAGGGCGTCCCGACCAACGACGAGCCCCAGACCGGCAAGGAGTACACGTCCGACCAGGAAGTGCGCTGGTGCCCGGGCTGCGGCGACTACGCCGTGCTCAAGGCGGTGCAGTCGTTCCTGCCCCAGCTCGGGCTGCGCCGCGAGAACATCGTCTTCGTCTCCGGCATCGGCTGCTCCTCGCGGTTCCCCTACTACCTCGACACCTACGGCATGCACTCGATCCACGGCCGCGCGCCGTCGATCGCGACCGGCATCGCCACGGCGCGCGAGGACCTCTCGGTGTGGGTCGTCACCGGCGACGGCGACGCGCTCTCCATCGGTGGCAACCACCTGATCCACGCGCTGCGCCGCAACGTGAACATGACGATCCTGCTGTTCAACAACCGGATCTACGGGCTCACCAAGGGGCAGTACTCCCCCACCAGCGAGCCCGGCAAGGTCACCAAGTCCACCCCGATGGGCTCGGTCGACCACCCGTTCAACCCGGTCTCGCTGGCGCTCGGCGCCGAGGGCACGTTCGTGGCCCGCACCATCGACTCCGACCGCAAGCACCTCACCGCGGTGCTCTCGGCGGCAGCCGCGCATCGAGGCACGTCGTTCGTGGAGATCTACCAGAACTGCCCGATCTTCAACGACGGAGCCTTCGACGCGATCAAGGGCCAGGACACCAAGGCCGACGCGATCATCCCGCTCGAGCACGGCAAGCCGATCCGGTTCGGCGCCGGGTCCGACTCGGGGCAGGGCGTGAAGGGGCTGGTCCGGGACTCCGTGACCGGTGGCGTCAAGGTCGCGCTGGTCGCCGATGTCGGCGAGGACGCGCTGATCGTGCACGACGCCTACAACCCCGACCCGACACTGGCGTTCTCGATCTCGCGGCTGACCGACTCCGGCTACCTCAACCAGTCGCCGATCGGCATCTTCCGCCAGGTCGAGCGGCCGACGTACGACGACCAGGCCCGCGCGCAGGTCGACACCGCCCGCGACGCGGTCACCGGCACCCCGACCGAGCGGCTCGCCGCGCTCATCGGCGGCGGCGACACCTGGACTGTCGTCTGACTCACCCGGGACAGACGGCTGGCAAGAGCGACGGCCCCCACCTCGCGGTGGGGGCCGTCGTGCGAGTCAGCGCTCCCAGTGGGTCTTGCCGTGGACGGTGACGATGCAGCCGACGGGGACGATGTGCTGGCTGGTGTTCGCCGTCGCCGGGGCGAGCACGCGGTAGCACGTGCGGGTGTGCTTGTACTGGTAGACGCGGGTGCGGAACTTGCCGGTCGTCTTGTTCACGGTGAGCTTGCGGTAGAGGACGAACCTCCCACCGTTGGCGTTGCGGAAGATGCCCACCTTGGTCACGCCCGCCACGCCGTAGATGACGAAGTGGTCGTTGCCCGCCTCCACCATGTTGGCCCGCAGGGGAGTGAGTCCCTTGGCGGCGTGTGCGACGGGGGTCGGTCGGTTCGCCTGCGAGGGCGAGACGACGGTCTGCGACAACGTGGCCGCGAGAAGGATCGCCATCAACAGGGAGACGGCTCGACTGAGGCGCATTGGTGCTTCCTCTCACTTACTTGCTCGGGTCTGTCGGGGGGAACATATCCTCACGACACCCCTGCTCGGCAGCACCCGAACTGATCAAATGTCGATGGCTCAGCCGGTGGTGATGCAGCCCACGACACTGGTCGTCGTCTTCTTGTAGACGTCGGTGGCCGGGACCTGGACCTTGTAGCAGGTCTTCTTGTTGCCGACCTGGGAGATCGACGTGCGGAACTTGCCGGTCGACTTCGTCCTGACCTTCTTGAACACGGTGTACTTGCCGCCCTGGACGTTGCGCAGCACCTTGATCTTCCCGTTCGGGAACGTGGCGACCCTGCCCTTGAGGTAGAAGTTGTTGGTGTGGGCGACCTCGCCCCCCTTGACGCTGATCTGGTGCGGCGGCTTGCCCTGCGCCTCGGCGGACGAGACGAGGGACTGACCGAGGGTGACGGACAGGATCAGAGCGACGAGGGCTCCGACGATTCGAGTGAGGCGCATTCGCTTCCTCCCAATGGCTCTCGGGTTTTGTCCCACGGGACCCTATCTCCCCGGAGCTGCTGCCAACTCCGAGCCCCCGGGCCTGGGACGCGGCCTCCGGCTCACTAGTCTGGCTCGGTGACGGACCAGCGTCGGGGCCTGCTGCTCGGGGTCGCGGCGTACGGCCTGTGGGGTGGGTTCCCCCTCTACTGGCCGCACCTCGAGCCCGCCGGGGCGATCGAGATCCTCGCGCACCGAGTCCTGTGGTCGGTGCTCACCATGGGGTTGCTGGTGCTGTTGCTGCGCCGGACCAGCCAGTTCCGGGCTCTGTTGGCGCACCGGCGTACGTTCGTGCTGCTCGCGGTCGCGGCGTTCACGATCAGCTTCAACTGGGCGACGTACATCTGGGGTGTCAACAACGGCAAGGTCGTGGAGACCTCGCTGGGCTACTTCATCAACCCACTGGTCACCGTGCTGATGGGCGTCTTCATCCTGGGCGAGACGCTGCGGCCGCTGCAGTGGGGCGCGATGGGCGTCGCCACCCTGGCCGTGGTCGTGCTGACCGTCGACTACGGTCGGCTGCCCTGGGTGGCGCTGGTGCTGGCCTTCTCGTTCGGCACCTACGGCCTGGCCAAGAAGCAGGCGAACGTCGGCCCGGTCGAGTCGCTCGCGCTGGAGACGACCCTGATCGCACCGTTCGCGGCGGCGTACGTCGGCTGGCTCGTCGCCCACGGGTCGTCCACGTTCGCGGCCCACGGCGCCGGCCACGCCGTGCTGCTCAGCACCACCGGCATCGTCACCGCGATCCCGCTGATCTGCTTCGGCGCCGCAGCGATCCGGGTGTCGATGGTGACCCTGGGGCTGCTGCAGTACCTCGCCCCCATCCTCCAGTTCGCCCTCGGCGTCCTCTACTTCCACGAGGACATGCCGGCCGGCCGCTGGGTCGGTT
>Ga0075367_10000630_pt1 | contig 13498 bp, 15 predicted proteins | sample EndMethybrTD3032_FD_71399 | JGI IMG/M metagenome (GOLD analysis project Ga0075367, IMG submission 71399) | Populus endosphere microbial communities from Tennessee, USA - Endosphere MetaG P. TD hybrid TD303-2 | ecosystem: Host-associated > Plants > Roots > Endosphere | place: USA: Tennessee... | reverse complement strand
TTTTCAATCGGGGTCGAGTTGGGTGATGTCGATCGGTATTCGAACTAGGCGCGCGAGGGCTCCTCTGAGCCTCGGGCTTCTGGCGGCGGCCCAGCGCGCAGGCGTGCCATAACGTCGGCGGGCTTGGTCTTCCGGGTAGCGCTGAATCCGGCCTTGGACAGGCGCTCGTCCAGATCGCAGCCCGAGGAGGCATGCTCCAGCTCCGTAAGGGCGGCGCTGACGTCCTGCTCCTTGGTATGCGTCTGCCGGATGCGGGCGAGCGTAGTCTCGGCATCGTGCAAGGCGCCCTTTCCGGCAGCTATGGCACGGCGGCCGCTGGCACCGGCCCGGCGCAGCGCCGCCTGAGCTCTTGCCAGCTCCAGACCGCGACGCAGCTCAAGCAATCGCTTGCGACCGTCCTCGACCAGCAGCTTGATCCGCTTGATCTCATCACCGCTCCGGCCGGCGGCCGTCGTGCGCTCGGTGCATTCGTCCTCCGTCGCGGCGATCTCGATAGCGACGTCCTCGGCGAGGTCGTCACGTCCGGCATCGATGGCCTTGCGGCCACTTGCCTCAAGCTCGGCGATGCGCAGGGATAGAGCTGCGACGGCGCGATCCTCCGAGGCCTGGTGGGCCATGGCGCAGGCCAGCTCGCGGCGCGATTGCTCCAGTGCTCCAGCAGCATCGCGCAGCTGCTGCTCGAGAATGCGGATGGCGTTGGCTTCGAAGACCGCATCCTCGACCTCGGCTACCGCGCCCCGCACCAAGGTGGTGAAAAGTGTGAGCATGAAGGTTCTCCATAATCGTTACAGCGTAATGAACGTCGTTCACAGCCGCAATATAGTAAGATGATGGACGGTGTTCAAGAACAATTTGAACATCGTTCATGTAAATGGCGAGCTGGATTGATTCAGCGGGTCGCCGCGAGGCAAGCGCGCCCGCTGCAGAGTCCCGTCAGGACTCGTCTATCTGGTCTAAGCCTCTGGAATTGCGGGCATAATCATGGGTACCGAGGAGCCGTCACTCCTGCGCCTGATGCACCTCGATGATGTTGCCGTCCGGGTCGTGGAAGAAAATCTGGTGCCAGCCGTTCATCGCCCAGGTGCCGAAGTCGGAGAACGGAACGCCCTTCTCCTTCAAGCGCTTCTTGAACCCTTCGATGTCGTCCGTGCGGAACGCGATGTGGCCGCGCTCGACCGGGTTGATGGCCTGCCCGGTGCGGAAGGCGACGCCCAGATCCTTCTCGGCGATGTGCATCTGCGTCGTGCCGTCGGTGACGAAGGCGACCTTGCCGGGATAGCCCTGGCTGGTGACGCGGCCCTGGCCGACCGTGGTCTCGCGATCGAGGTCCATCACGCTGCGATAGAACTCGTCCATCGCCTCGACGTTGGTGGTGCAGAAGTTGATGTGGTGCAGCTTGAGCTTCATCGGCGCGCTTCCTCCACAGTTGGCCTGTTGCAGACACTGTAGGGCCTGCAGCCTTGCCGGCCTTTGTCATGGTCGGGCTTGCTTGCACTCGGACCGGTTCCGAGTGTCCCGACCATCCATCTATCCGCTTGTTCCGGCGCTTGAGGATCGCTGGATCCTCGGGACAAGCCCGAGGACGACCCTTTGGCCCTACGACACTAGCCGCTGACGATGCGCTCGATCTCGGCGCCGCAGCGGGAGAGCTTCTGCTCGAGCCGCTCGAAGCCGCGGTCGAGATGGTAGACGCGGTTGATGGTGGTCTGGCCCTCGGCCATCAGGCCGGCGATCACCAGTGACACGGACGCACGCAGATCGGTGGCCATCACCTGGGCGCCGCGCAGCTGCTTGACGCCCTTCACGGTGGCGGTGTCGCCGTGCAGCTGGATATCGGCGCCGAGGCGGGCCAGTTCCTGCACGTGCATGAAGCGGTTCTCGAAGATGGTTTCGCGGATCACGCTGGTGCCGCCGGCCTTGGTCATCAGTGCCATCAGCTGCGCCTGCAGGTCGGTAGGGAAACCCGGGAACGGCTGCGTCTCGATGGTGACCGGCTCGATGCCGGCCCCGTTGCGGGTGATGCGGATGCCGGTCGGCGTCTCGGTGACGCTGGCACCTGTCTGCTTCAGCGCGCCCAGTGCCGTCTCCAGCAGGGCCCCGCGTGCGCCCACCAGTTCCACATCGCCACCGGCCGCGGCCACGGCGAAGGCATAGGTCCCCGTCTCGATGCGATCGGGCAGAACGGTATGCGAGGCGCCCTCCAGCCGATTGGTGCCCTGGATGTGCAACGTCGACGTGCCGATGCCTTCGATCTTCGCCCCCATCTTGACGAGGCATTCGGCGACGTCGCCGATCTCCGGCTCGCGGGCGGCGTTCTCGATCACCGTCTCGCCCTTGGCCAGCGCCGCCGCCATCAGCACGTTGTGGGTGGCGCCGACCGATATCTTGGGAAAGATCACCCGCGCGCCCTTCAGTCCGCGTGGCGCCTTGGCGACCACATAGCCGCCGTCGATGTCGATCTCGGCGCCGAGCTGCTTCAGCCCCATCAGATGCAGATCGACCGGTCGTGTGCCGATCGCGCAGCCGCCGGGCAGCGACACCCGCGCCTGCCCGCAGCGGGCGAGCAGCGGACCCAGCACCCAGAAGCTGGCGCGCATGCGGCTGACCAGCTCGTAGGGGGCGGTGGTGTCGACGATGTCGCGCGCCGACAGGTGGAAGGTCTCGCCCATGTGCGGCGACGGATCGGCGCGCTTGCCGTCGATGGTGAGATCGAGGCCGTGGTTGCGCAGGATGCGCGCCAGCAGGTTCACGTCGGCGAGATTCGGCACGTTCTTTAGGGTCAGCCGATCGCCCGTGAGCAGGCTGGCGATCATCAACGGCAATGCCGCGTTCTTGGCGCCGGAAATGGGGATGCTGCCCTTGAGCGGCTTGCCGCCCGTGACGGTGATGCGGTCCATGTGTGAAGATCCCCTCGTGGCTTCGTGTGGGCCCGATTGCGTCAGGCGCGACGCACGGCATGCAACTGGTGCAACCAGCCGGCAGGGCGTATCGCCGGTCTAGTCTTCCCGACCCTGCTTTTCCACCGCGTCTGCGGCAGCAGCGCGGCCGCGCGCCTGCTGCTTGCGCTTTTGCAGGTTGGAGCGCAACTCGGCAGCCAGCCGCGCACGCCGGATTTCCGCCTGCGTGCGAGGCTTTTGCACGGATTCGGCCCGCTTCGTCATGGCCATGGCTGTCCCGACAAGACCCTCAAGGCGCGCCCTGAGTCGACATTACGTGCGCCGCCCGCAGCGCACAAGGTTGTGCGCCGCCACGGTCAAGTTGCCGCCCCCGCCCGCCCATGGCATATCCGCCCCTTACGCGCGGGCCTGCCAGCAGGCGGCAGCCCGCAGCGGTCAGCTGCCGTAGCTCAGTGGTAGAGCACTCCCTTGGTAAGGGAGAGGTCGACAGTTCAATCCTGTCCGGCAGCACCAGTCCAAGGGTGCCGAAAGCTCGGCATGCGCGGCGCCACGGCCCGCTACGCAACCCGCTGCCGCACGCCGCTCAGTAGCCGCTCGAGCACTGATAGTAGAGATCGCGCCAGTAGGTGCTGCCGGTGGCCTGCCAGCGGCTGTACTGATAGCCGCACGACGCGACATAGGTGGCCCCGGCGACGGCCGGTGCGACGATCCACACGCCATTGCGCCAGTAGCCCCTGCGGCCGTTGCGGTAGGCGTAGGCGCGATTGACGTCCACGTTCCGGTTGATGGTCCGGTTCACGTACGCGTTGCGGCTGATGCTGCGGTTGATGTCGCGATTGGCGGACCAGTTTCGATTGACCGTGCCGGCGCGAGCCACGTGGCCGCCGCCGCTGACATGCACTCCTCCCACGCGTCTGGCATCAGCAGGTGTCGGCAGGGCTGCCAGACCAAGGAAAGCGGCGACGCAAACCGACGCCACGAGAATTTTCCGCATGACCGTTCTCCGATGAACCAACGCCCTCGAGCGACGAGTGTCCATCAGGTCGGCCGGCCCTCTCATCGGGCCATACCCGCAGATCGCGCGGAGACAACCGCCCATCGGATGGATGGAATCGGCGCCGATCACGAGGGTATTCACTGACGCGAGCGAGTGCTGCGCGCACCGCGCTCGCTCATCGAGTGTCGGTCGAGGCCCGTAGAACCCCAGACTTATTCAGGGTTTCTCCCGATTTACCGCGTTGGATTCGAGCCGAATACTTCAGCCACGGCCAACGGCATCACGCTTCGGCGCGTACGCCGCTCGAGTCCTAACAGGGAGCTTGTCATGACCAACATCATAGAAGCAGTTTCGCGCATGCTGACGCCCGAGATCGTTGGCAAGTTGGCGACTGCCAGCGGACTCGACGCTTCCATCGGGCAGAAGGCAATGGGTGCGGTCGTGCCATCCATCCTGGCCGGCCTGGTTGAAGCCGTGCAAAAGCCGGGAGGTGCCCGATCTCTCGCAAAAGCGGTGTCCGACCAGCCTGCCGACGTGCTGAGCAACGTGCTTGGCGGCATGGGCGGGCCGGCGCAGTTGGCGGAAAAAGGTACCAGCCTTCTCTCTTCGTTGCTGAGCGGCGGCGGGCTAGGCATCCTGACCTCGACGGTCAGCAAATTCCTCGGTATCGGCGAAGGCTCGACACGCACGCTGATGGGGTTGTTGACGCCCCTCGTCCTGGGTGTGCTGGGACGAGAGCAGAATGCGGCCCATCCGGGCGCCGGCGGTCTCGCCCGCATGCTGACCGAGCAGAAGGACCTGATCAGCGCGGCCATGCCAGCCGGCCTCGGCAAGCTTCTCGAGACGAGTGGCCTTAGCGAGAGCATCGGCTCGGTGTTCACCCCCGAGAGACGAACCGAGCAGATTCGCGCGGCCTACGAGCAACGCGACCAGCCGACGTGGACTCCTGCCGAGGAGAGCGCGAAAGCCGGTCGGGGCAACAGCTGGGCCTACTGGGTTCTGCCGTTGCTGGCGATTGGCGCCTTGCTTTGGTACACGCTGCCGGGCGGCGATCCGAGGGTGGAGCCTGCCTCCAAGGTGTCCACGAGGTCCGACCCTGCCCCGAAGGCGGCTGCAACATCGGAGCCTGTCCGCACGGTGGATAGCGAGCCGGCCTACCTCAGGAACGCCCCCGACAACTGGGTATCGATCGGCAACGCGCCCAACACCTATGTCAATCAGGAGGTCTTCAGCGGCACCGGCGAAAGGCTTGGCACGGTGAAGGACGTGCTCATGGGGCCGGAGGGTCGTCCGGCAGCGGTCGTCGTCGCGGTCGGGCGTGCGCTGGGCATCGGTGACAAGGATGTCGGGTTGAGGTTCTCGGCGCTCCGCATCGAACAGCGCGATGCCGGGCCGCGCATCATCGTCGGCGTCGAGAAGGAGACGCTGCAGGCGGCTCCTATGTTCGAATGGACCCAAGCTCCCAAGCAGTAGGTCGACACCGGATGAGGCCGATCGTGCGTTCGCCACTTGCCAGGGCATGGCTCAAGTTCGTCATGGGCCATGTCGCATTTGTCGTGGTGGCGGCAGTGGTGTTTGCCACGGCGTGACGGTGCGCGATGCCCGGAGAGCAATCCATGGATGACGAGATACTGCAGCTTCAGGAAGTCATCGCCGACCTCAGGCGTCAGAACGCTGCGCTACGCGGCATGCTGCTGGAAGCCATCGATCTCGCGGGCCTAGCCATCAGGCTGGATGCTGCCGAAGACGAGGAGGGCGGGAGCCGTGAGGATGGCGACCGCCCGGAGGTACACATTCCGCGGGCCGCCAAAGTCGGCTAGCCGGCTCGTCCTAGCGAAAGTCGCGGCCTTGGCGCAGGCTGAGCGGCTCAACTTGCCGCACTCGCCGGCCTATGGCATATCCGCCCCTCATGCGCGCAGGCCTGCCAGCACGGGCCTGCTAGGCGGTCAGCTGCCGTAGCTCAGTGGTAGAGCACTCCCTTGGTAAGGGAGAGGTCGACAGTTCAATCCTGTCCGGCAGCACCAGTTCGCCCGTCACGACGCCAGGAATATGCCGAGCACCGCCGCGATCGTTCCCAAACCGGCGGCGAATACGCCGGCAACAATGGCGCCCACCACACACATCATGAAAATGCGCCCACCGACCCAGACGCCCTTGGCCAAAGCTTGCATTTGCGACCTCCTGCCATCCATGCAGGAAGCCTAGCCGGCCTTGAACCGCGCGCCTGTCACGCGCGGAACAGCAAAAAAAGCCTAGCGTGCCGATTTCGAAGTTCGCCTGTGCTCGACGCTGGGTTCGGGAGCGAACTTCGAAGTCATAAGGGACACTAGAATCATAGACTTGCTAGTGTGATTCAGATCGAGAAATTCGCTCCGAACCAAGCTGCGAACCCGGCGAATTTCTCGATCATCACACTAGTCCAAGCTCGCTATTGCCGCAGGAACGAGGCTCGCCCAGGCACGTTCCGGCCGGATGCGAGCGTTCCGCGACCCGCTGCTCTACTTGGCCATCGCCTGCACGGTAGCGGCTGCGGTTGCGCTCTACGCGTCCCTCTAGGAGGCCGAAATGCAGCCGTTCCGCGATCCTCTCGTGCTGCTCCTGCTGGCCACCGCAGGCGCCACCGCATTCTTCTTCGTCTACATGACGGCTTGAACGTCTCGCCCATGAGAAAGGGGCCGCGCCGGGAGGCAGCACGACCCCTGTCCATTGGAGAACCGCGCCCTCGGGAGAGAGACGGTCGGCACGAAACTAGCGTGGAATTTCGACGCGTGCATTCAACAAAGTGTCATTGGCGATTGCGCGTTGAACCCACGCCCGTCAGGCGGGACCCTTTTCGGGGTCCGATTCCCGCATCACCCGCGCGGGGCCATGATGTGGTCCGGCGGTCGCTGGTCAATGTCGGACGAGCATCCGGAGCTGCCGAGACACACGAGGATCGCAACCACTGTGAGGATGTAGCGCATGCCTTCAAGTACGCGCCTGGGCCGTCGGCAACAATCCAATGCGCGTGGATATCACCGTTATCCACCGGCAGCCGCACGGCGCCCGTCACTGTCCCCGGGGGTCCAGCACGCTGTCTGGCGGCGTCAGTTTCTTGTCGGTCACACACCCATGGGTGCCGAGACAGACCAGGAGCGCCAGCAGGCTCACGAGGTAACGCATGGCGTGCACGTAACCCCCGCACAAGGAGCCAATAAGGCGAGGGTCGATCGCCGTCGCCGGAGGTCGACAGTTCAGCGACACCGGCAGCCAATCGCAGATCACGGCCTTTTGAGCCATCGCCTGGCCCGACGCCGCAACCCAAGCCCGTCGATCATCCGTATGTGCTGATGCGGCCCGCGTGGGTGGCCGCGCAACCGGGCGTGCGCAATGACGACGCGAAAGAGGTGGGTCCTGCCGGCCGTTGCCGTGCTGCTGGCGGCGACCGGCGGATTATTCGCTGTGCGGCAGGCGCTGGCGTTATCGAGTGTCGCCGACCTTTACAACGGTCTGGTTGCCGACCGCGGCGTGATGGTGGAGCGCGGCGTCGCCTTCGGGGCGCTGGCGCGCGACCGGCTCGACATCTACCGGCCGGCTGCTGGCGATCGGGGCGGACCGATCGCCATGTTCATCTACGGCGGGGGCTGGCGCAGCGGCGACCGGGCGACCTACGGCTTCGTCGGCGCGGCGCTGGCAGCACGCGGGATCACCACCGTCATTGCCGACTATCGCCTGTTCCCCGAGGTGAAGTTTCCAGCCTTCGTGGAGGATGCGGCGCGCGCCTATGCCTGGGTCAGCACCAACCTCGCGACGGGTGCGGCCAAGCGGCGGCCGATCGTGTTGATAGGGCATTCAGCCGGCGCCTATATCGCGGCCATGCTGGCGCTGGACGAGCGCTATCTGTCGGCGGTCGGCATTGCCGAGCGTCCCGCGGGCTTGGTCGGCCTGGCCGGGCCCTATGCCTTCGATCCGACGACCTTTCCCACCACGGCAGAGATCTTCAAACCCGCCGATGACGCACGGCCTGTCGCCCTCGTGCGTCCAGGCGCGCCGCGCACGCTATTGATGCACGGCCTGACGGACGAAACGGTGCAGCTCTACAATACCCGCGAGCTCGCCACCGCGCTGCAGGCCGCCGGCGCGGACGTGCGCAAGATCGAATACGCCGGCATCGGCCACATGGGTCTCGTGCTGGCCATCTCGCGGCCGTTCCGTTGGCGCGCGCCGGTGTTGCGCGAGCTGGTGGAGTTTGTTCGCTCTGCTTAGTCCAACAAGATCCAGGCTAGTGCATCGTGTACACGCTCGCGAAGGCGACCGCGAAGATGAAGAGCGCAGCGCAGACGGCAAAGATGGCGGCCTTTGTATCAACGGGGTCTTTGGTGGCCATCAGACTGGTCCTCCCATAAACGGCAATGCCCCAGTCTAGGAGCGCCGGAAGGTCAGGTCACGGACTTTTGGTGAGACGACGACGCCTGTGCGACAGACCATGGGACCGGTGAACGTGCTTGGCGTTCGGCAGGCATGTTGAGCGCACCACTGTCGCCAATCGGGCAGCGGGACCTGAGTGCTGGTCACCCCAACATATTGGTATCCCCGCACACGGAGATCGCCTGCCCCGACACCGTCTTCGCCCGCGGGCTGGCGGTGAACACGACCATGTCGGCGAGTTGCTGGGGCGTCACGTAGTCCTTGATGGACACGGAGCGGAACATCGACGCCTCCTGCTCCGTGAAGGCGACGCCGGCCTGCTGGGCCTTGGCCTCGATGACGCGGCGGATGCGGTCTCCGGCCACCAGGCCCGGCAGCAGCGCATTCACGCGGATGCCGTAGGCGCCGAGCTCGATGGCGATCGACTTGGTGAAGCCGATCACGCCCCACTTGGCCGCGGCATAGGGCGAGCGCAGCGGGAAGCCATGCTTTCCCGCCTGCGAGGACAGGTTCATGATGCTGGCGTTCTTGGACTGCTTGAGGTGCGCCACGGCCAGCCGCACGCAGTTGAACTGGCCGGTGATGTCGATGGCCAGGCACCGGTCCCAGTCCTCGGGGTTGATTTCCTCGACCTTGCCGGTCGGCCCGGCGATGCCGGCATTGTTGACCAGGCAGTCGAGTCCGCCGAGCTTCTGCAGCGCCTCGTCGAACAACTTGGCGACCTGCGCGCGGTCCGACACATCGCAGACGGATTGGGTGAGGGCGGGGTCGCTCTTGGCGACGGCTGAGAGGGCGGCCTGATCGACGTCGCAGATGTGCACCTTGGCGCCCTCGCGCACGAAGGCACGAGAAATCTCCAGCCCGATGCCGGATGCCCCCGCCGTGACCAGCACGCGCAGACCCTTGATGCCGAGATCCATGCTTGTTTTCCTCCCCTCGCTTGTTGTCATCCCGGACGCCGCGCAGCGGCGATCCGGACCCAGGGCCAAGTGCACGCGCAGCTCCTGGGGTCCCGGCTCTGAGCTGCGCTCAGGCCGGGATGACAGTCTATCCGGCCATGCTAGGCTGAGCGCAAGCACACATCGGACGGAGGATGCGCATGCCGGCGGTAGGGTTGGTGGGTGTCGGGCTGATCGGGCGGGCGTGGGCAAACGTGTTTGCGCGGGCCGGCTGGCAGGTACGCGTCTGGGATGCCGATCGGGCCGTAGCCGCCAAGGCGCCGGAGCTGATCGAACGCTCCCTGAACGATGTGGCCCGGCATGGGCTTGCCAAGGATGCCGCCGCCGCTGCCAGGCGCGTGACGGTAGCCGGCTCGCTGGAGGAGGCGGTGGCCGATACCGAGCTGGTCATCGAGAGCGGGCCCGAGCGGATCGAGGTGAAGCTCGAGGTGTTCGCCAAGCTCGACGCCGCGGCGCGTCCCGACGCCGTCCTGGCCTCGTCCTCCTCGGCCATCGTCGCCTCGCGCTTCACGGAAGCGCTGGCCGGCCGGCAGCGTTGTCTGGTGGCGCATCCGGTCAACCCGCCGCACGTGGTGCCGATCGTGGAGCTGGCCGGTGCGCCGTGGACGTCTCCCGACACGATCAAGCGTGCGCGGGCCATCTTCGAGAGCGTCGGCCAGGTGCCGATCGAGGTGAAGAAGGAGATCGACGGGTTCATCCTCAACCGCATGCAGGCGGTGCTACTGTCGGAGGCGTTCCGGCTGGTCGGCGAGGGCTACGTCTCGGCCGAGGACCTGGACAAGACGATCCGCGATGGCCTCGGGCTGCGCTGGGCCTTCATGGGACCGTTCGAGACCATCGAGCTGAATGCGCCGGGCGGCATCCCGGATTACTGCGCGCGCTATGGCGAGACGCTGCTGAAGCTGTCCTCGGCGCCGGTCACGCCGGACGTGTGGGGCAAGGACAACGTCGCGCGTGCGGTGGACAGCTGGGGCCGCAGTCCCGAGGCCGACGCGGTGGCCGGCAAGAGCCGCTGGCGCGACGAGCGCATCGCCGCGCTGGTGGCCCACAAGAAGGCTCAGCCCAAGCCGGCCTGATCGCCCCTGCGCGCCGACGTGTTGGCTCAGACGATGCGCTGGCCGGTCTTCTTCCAGTCGGCGAGGAACATCTCGACACCCTTGTCGGTCAGCGGGTGCGCGAGGAGCGCCTTGATCACACCCGGCGGGATGGTGGCGACGTCGGCGCCGATCAGCGCGGCCTGTTTGACGTGCAGCACATTACGGATCGAGGCGGCCAGGATCTCCGTTTGCAGCGCCGGATAGTTGTCGTAGATGGTGCGGATCTCGCGGATCAGATCCATGCCGTCGAGGCCGATGTCGTCCAGCCGGCCGATGAACGGCGAGATGAAGGTCGCGCCGGACTTGGCCGCCAGCAGCGCCTGATTGGCCGAGAAGCACAGCGTCACGTTGACCATCGTGCCCTCGGAGGTAAGCGCGCGACAGGCCTTGAGGCCGGCCCAGGTGAGCGGCACCTTGACCGTGACGTTCTTGGCGATCTTGGCCAGCGCCCGGCCTTCCTTGAGCATGCCCTCGGCGTCGAGGGCTGCCACCTCGGCACTGACCGGGCCGTCGACGATGGCGCAAATCTCGGCGATGACCTCCTTGAAGTCGCGGCCCGACTTGGCGATCAGCGAGGGGTTGGTGGTGACGCCGTCCAGCAGGCCGGTGGCCGCCAACTCGCGGATTTCGGCCACATCCGCCGTGTCGACAAAGAATTTCATCGGCGTTTCTCCACAAATCTTGTCAGGGCTGCAGGTTGCGTATTCGCCCTTTGTTCGCCTCACCTGTCCCTATAAGGAGGCAGGCGCATGTCGCGATCGATTCGGGCGTTCTAGTCTCAGGGCCAGGGTTTGGAAAGTCTGCTTGCAAATCTCGACGAAGGTCGGCCGGCCGCCGTGGCCCGGCAGGATCGCGTGCCGGTGCTGCTGCCGGTGGCGCTGGACCAGACCTACGACTACCGCCTGCCGGCGGATGTCGAGGTGGCGCCCGGCATGTTCGTGCTGGTGCCGTTCGGTGCGCAGACCCGCATCGGCATCGTCTGGGACGGGCCGGTCGGCGAGGGCGGCAAGCCGGTCGCGGACAAGAAGCTGAAATCCATCACTGAGACGCTGGACGTACCGGCGCTGCCGGCGAGCTCGCTCAGGTTCGCCGAGTGGGTGGCGCGCTATACGCTGAACCCGCTCGGCATGGTGGTGCGCATGATGATGGGCAGCCCCGCGGTATTCGAGCCGGTGCGGCCGCGCTTCGGCGTGCGCCTCGTCGAGGGGGGCGCCGAGCCGCCGCGCCTGACGCCGGCCCGCAAGCGCGCACTGGAGATCGCCGGCGACGGCCTGGTGCGCGCCAAGAGCGCGCTCGCGACCGAGGCCGCCTGCACGACCGGCGTGGTCGATGGACTGGTATCGGCCGGCGCGCTGGTGGAAGTGGCGATCCCCGAGCGGCGCTATCCGCGTCCCAACCCGGCCTATGCCAAGGTCGAGTTCGGCGATCACCAGACGGCGGCCGCGCACGCCATGATTGCCGCCGTCGATACCGCCGCCTTCTCCGTCACGCTCATCGACGGCGTTACCGGATCCGGCAAGACGGAGGTCTATTTCGAGGCCGTCGCCCGCACCCTGGAAAAGGGCCGGCAGGCGCTGATCATGCTGCCGGAGATCGCGCTCACCAGCCAGTTCATGGACCGCTTCACCGGCCGCTTCGGCTGCGCGCCGGTCGAGTGGCACTCCGCCCTTTCCGCCCCCGAGCGCGCCCGCGCCTGGCGGGCAGCCGCAACCGGCGAGGCGCGGGTCGTCGTCGGGGCGCGCTCCGCCCTCTTCCTGCCGTACTTCGATCTCGGGCTGATCGTGGTCGACGAGGAGCACGATCAGGGCTTCAAGCAGGACGACCGCGTCCACTACCAGGCCCGCGACATGGCCGTCGTGCGGGCCAATCTCGGCCGCTTCCCGGCCGTGCTGGCTTCCGCGACGCCTTCGGTCGAGAGCCACGTCAACGCCCGTACGGGCCGCTACGCGCACGTGGTGCTGCCGGGCCGCTACGCCGGTGCGGACATGCCGGACGTCTCGGCCATCGACATGCGCGCGACCCCGCCCGACAAGGGACGGTGGCTCGCTCCGCCCCTCGTCGAGGCCGTCGCCGAGACCCTCGCACGGAGCCAGCAGGCCCTCCTCTATCTCAATCGGCGGGGATACGCGCCGCTCACGCTGTGCCGCTCGTGCGGGCATCGCTTCGACTGCCCGCAGTGCACCGCCTGGCTGGTCGAGCACCGCTACCGCAAGCGGCTCAACTGCCATCACTGCGGCTTCTCCCTGCCGCTGCCGGAGACCTGTCCCAAATGCGGCGACGCCGACTCACTCGTGGCCTGTGGTCCCGGCGTCGAGCGCATCGCCGAGGAGGTGGCCGAGCGTTTCCCGAACGCGCGCCTGGCGCTTCTCTCGTCCGACCTGGTGCCCGGCCTGACCGAGATGCGCGTCCTCATCAAGTCGATCGAGGCGGGTGAGGCCGACATCATCATCGGCACGCAGATGGTGGCGAAGGGGCACCACTTCCCGGGTCTGTCCACCGTCGGCATCGTCGACGGCGATTTGGGGCTGGGGACCGCCGATCCGCGCGCTGCCGAGCGCACCTTCCAGCTGCTGCACCAGGTGACCGGCCGCGCCGGCCGCGTGCTCAGCTCCGGCGCCGGCCGCGGCCTCGTGCAGACCTACATGCCCGAGCATCCGGTGATGCAGGCCATCATCTCGGGCGACCGCGAGGCCTTCCTCGCCCGCGAGATCCGCCAGCGCCAGGCCGGCCTGCTGCCGCCCTACGGTCGTCTCGCCGCCATCGTCATCTCGGCCCGCGACAAGGAACTGGCCGAGCTGTTCGCCCGCGACGTCGCCCGGCACGCGCCACCGGCCGAGCGCATCGAGGTGCTGGGCCCGGCCGAGGCGCCGCTGGCCATCATCCGCGGCCGCTACCGCTGGCGCCTGCTGATCAAGGCGCCGCGCGAGCTCGACCTGCAGACCTACCTGCGCGCCTGGCTCGCGACCCTGCCCAAGCTGCCTGCCGACCTGCGTCTGACCGTCGACATAGATCCCTATAATTTCCTGTGATCTGCGCGCTGCATGCGCTTCGCCTTGCTCGGTAGGGGACGCAAGGAGCAAAAGCCTTTTGTTTGCCGCAAGCTGAAGTACACTGCCGCGCCTGCGAGCTTGGCGGATTTGA
>Ga0075367_10000629_pt1 | contig 13500 bp, 7 predicted proteins | sample EndMethybrTD3032_FD_71399 | JGI IMG/M metagenome (GOLD analysis project Ga0075367, IMG submission 71399) | Populus endosphere microbial communities from Tennessee, USA - Endosphere MetaG P. TD hybrid TD303-2 | ecosystem: Host-associated > Plants > Roots > Endosphere | place: USA: Tennessee... | reverse complement strand
CAGGTCCTCGCCCACGAACATCACGATCCGGCGCTGGTGGCGCGGATCAAGCCGCACGTGCGTGGTCGTCGGGGGCGAGATGCGGCGAAAGTCTCCGGCGACGTCTGCGGCGCGCCAGCCCTCGTAGGAGGCCACGAGCACCCGCCGGCCCAGGGCGGGGGTCAGTGGGGCGGCGAGCTCGGCCTGGTTCTGCGGGCGGGCTTCCGCCAGCCAGGCGCGGAGCGGCGGGTTGCGCGGATCGGCGAAGCGCTCGCGCCCATAGTAGGCGAGTTCGTGGAACAGGAAGCGGTTGTCCACCGCCACGGCGGAAAGGCCGCCGGCCGCCTGCTCGGCGCTGGCGCGGTCCAGCACCAGGGCGGCGGTCTCGCGCCAGCCGCGCACCCGCTTGAAGCTGTTGTCGGCGTGGGCGAGGGCGGCGGCGCGGGGCGAGACCACGATGGCGATGAAGGCCGCCGCGCCCAGCGCCTGCAGGGTCAAGGCCGCCCAGAGCCAGCGATGCGCCCGCCAACGCACGAGAAGCCCGCCCGCCAGGACCGCGCCCGGCAGGTAGGCGGCGGCCGCCCAGTTGGCGTTGGCGCGGCTGATGAAGGCCTGTGCGGCGACGATGACCAGGGGCGCGGCGGCGAAGCAGCCCAGCATCAGGTCGGCCTCCTCGAATCTGCGCCACCGCGCTGCGCGGACAGCCGCCAGCGCCAGGGCGCCGGCGGGGATCAGGCCGAAGATCAGCGCCTGCTCGAGCACAAAGCGTCCCAGGCCAGCCGGATTGACCAACTCGCCGCGGTCCCAGTCGGCGTCGGCGACCGTGTGGTGGAAGGTGGCGAAGCTGTGGGCGGCGTTCCAGGCGAGGTTCGGGCCCAGGATCGCCAGGGCGCCGGCGAGGGCCAGGGCGCCGGCGGCCGGGGTCCAGGCCCGCCGGGCCGCCGGCGAGAGCGCCAGGTGCAGGGCCGCCCCCGCCAGCAGATAGATCGCCGCATATTTGCTCAGGAGCGCCAGGCCCGCGGCGGCGCCCAGGAGCGCGGCCCAGGCCAGCTTCCGCCCGCCCGCGGCGGCCGGGAGAGCCGCATAGCCGATGAGCGCCAGGCCCAGGAAGAAGACCAGCGGGGCGTCGGTGGCGATCACCGCCGAGGAGAGTTGCACGGCCGGCGCCAGGGCGTAGAGGGCCGCGCCCGCCAACCCCGCCCAGGGTCCGTAGAGCCGTCGGCCCAGGGCGAAGGCGCAGAGCATGGCTCCGGCCTGGAACAGAGGGGCGGCGAGCCGCACGAAGGGCTCGGCGTCGCCCCCGAGGGCGGTGGTGGCGGCGATGGCCCAGGCCACCAGCGGGGGCTTGGAGAAGTAGCCCGCCGCGAGCGCGCGCGACCACACCCAGTACTGGGCCTCGTCCGGATAGAGATCGAGCGGGCTGGCGAACAGGACCCAGACCCGCAAGGCCGTCAGCGCGGCCGTCAGCCCAAGCGCCAGGCCCAGCGCCCGCGCGCCCGCCGACTCTCCGCTCCCCCGATTCGCGGCCATAGCGCCCCCGTCGCCTCTCAAGCCGCCCAGGCTAGCGGCTGAAGCGGGACGAAAAAGTCACACTGGCGATGATTCATTCTCGCCGTCTCAGGCCGCTGTAACACTGGTTTCGTGGCTTTCCCTCGTGGGACCACCAGATGTTGCGGCGCAGCGCGCCCCGCGCTTCACAAAGTCGCAGCGGACGCCTTCATCGGCGCCCGGCCAACCGGCTAAGGTTTCGCTGCGACGCCGCATTGCTGGGCGGCTGTAACAAAAGCGTCGTCCAATGGCGCAATGTGTTCGCGTCGAAGCTGGGTGCGTGGAAGCTCGGGCGAGTGGAAACGCGGGGATTGAGGGGAATTTGAGATGGGTCTGATCCAACGGCTCGCCGCCGGGGCGGCGCTGAGCGCGCTTGCGTGCGCGTCCGCAACCGCGGTCTACGCGCAGGAAACCACCAGCTCCGTACACGGAACGGTCACCACGGGCGGCAAGCCGGTGGTGGGCGCGGCGGTGGTCATCGTCCACCGGCCGTCGGGCACCCGGATGACCACGGCGACCGGTGCGGGCGGCGTCTTCGACGCGCGCACCCTGCGTGTCGGCGGGCCCTACACCATCACCGCCACCGCGCCCGGCCAGCCCCCCAAGGTGCTGAACGACGTCTACCTGGAGCTCGGCAAGACCAGCGACGTGAGCCTGGACCTCACCGGCGCGAACGCCGTCGAGGAGCTGGTGGTCACCGCCGGCGGGGTCAAGGACCGCGAACAGGGCCCCAAGACCGTCCTCAACCGGGTCAACATCCAGCAGGTGGTGAGCGTCACCCGCGACCCGCGCGACCTGGCGCGGCGCGATCTCCTGGCGTTCCAGGATCTCAACAGCGGCGCCCGCATCGGCGTCAACGGCGGCGGCGTCTCCATCGCCGGCTCCAACCCGCGCTACAACCGGATCACCGTCGACGGCGTCTCGGCCAACGACCAGTTCGGCCTCAACCAAGGGGGCCTGACGACTGCGCGCGGCCCGATCAACCTCGACGCCATCGAGCAGTTCGCCGTCGCCGCGGTGCCCACGGACGTGGAGAACGGCGACTTCGTCGGCGGCGCCATGAACATGGTGCTCCGCTCGGGCGGCAACGCCTTCCACGGCGCGCTGTTCGACAACTACCTCAACGACGGGATGGTCGGCCGGCGGACGAAGAACACGCCGATCAAGTCCAACGTCCACCAGAAGAACTACGGCGCCTTCCTCTCGGGGCCGATCTGGAAGGACAGGCTGTTCTTCGCCGTGTCCTACGAGAAGTACCAGTCGGTGGACGTGACGCCGTTCGGCGTCGCGGGGGCGGGCGCGCCCAACACCTTCAGCCAGAACGGCACCCAGGCGACGCTCGATTCGGTCGTCAACGCCTACAACACCCTCTACGCCAGCAAATATTCGCCGGGCGGCATCCCCCTCACCACGCCGCAGCTCGACAAGAAGTATTCCGCCAAGATCGACTGGAACATCACCGACGATCACCGGGCGAGCTTCACCTACCGCTACGCCACCTCGTCCAATGTCCTGCACCCGAACATCGGCACGACGACCATCCAGCTCGGCTCGCAGGACTACACCAAGACCGACACGGACAAGGCCTACACCTTCGAGCTGCACTCGACCTGGACGGACAAGCTCACCACCACCTTCAAGGCGACCAAGCGCAGCTTCGTCGACATGCAGATGCCGGCGAGCGGCCAGAACTACGCCGACGTGCGGGTCTGCACCGAGCCGACCTCCACGGGCTCGGTGACGAGCTGCAGCACCGGCTTTGACCAGGTGAACTTCGGGCCCGACCAGTTCCGCCACGCCAATGCGCTGGCCGAGAAGGAGCTGCGCTTCAACTTCGTGGGTGAATATTCGGCCGCCCCCAACCTCTTCAAGTTCGGCGTCCAGGCCCGCCAGGCCAAGCCCGCCGACCTGTTCGTCGCCCAGTCGCACGGCATCTACTACTTCGACTCCCTGGCCGACTTCCGCGCCGGCCGGGCCAGCCAGCTCCAGTACACCAACTCGGTCACCGGCAATCCGGCGGACGCGGGCTTCAAGACCACCTACTGGACCTATTCCTTCTTCGGCCAGGACACCCTGCAGGTGACCGACGACCTGAAGGTCGCGGCCGGCTTCCGGATCGACACCTACCGCTACCCCGACAAGCCGATCCTCAACCCCAACTTCGTCAACCGCTACGGGATCACCAACCAGACGACCATCGATGGCCAGACCCTGGTGATGCCCAGGTTCTCGGTGGAATGGCGCACGACGCCCGACATCAAGCTGTCGGGCGGCTTTGGCCTGTTCTCCGGCGGGGCGCTCGACGTGCTGACCGGCTCGCCCTTCTACAACACCGGCTACACCACCACCCAGGTGGACATCCGCCGGGGCGCGGGCGACGTCTTCAGCGACAACTTCAACACGCCGGGCTTCACCCAGGCGGTCGGCGCCGCGGCGCTGAACAACCTGACGGCCGACCCGCAATTCGGCTTCCAGATCCCCTCGCTGGTGCGCCAGCTCCAGCAGGGCACGCTGGGGGGCGGCGCGCCGCAGATCTCTCCCACCGGCTCGGTGATCGCGCTTTCGCCGACCTTCAGCCTGCCGGCGCAATGGAAGGTCTTCGCCTCCGGCCAGTGGGACATCCGCGACGGCTGGCGGCTGAACGCCGACTTCGTCTACACGAAGGTCCAGCACGACTTCACCTTCTACGACGCCCGCGCCCAGCAGCTCTCGATCAACGGCGTCGCCCAGTTCCTCCCCGACGGCCGGATCCGTTACGATGGCCTGGGCGCCGTCGCCGGGAAGACCTCCAACGGCGGGGCCGCCACCAACAGCGGCAACGACATCATCGAGGCCTCCACCGACAAGGGCTATTCCTACACGGCGGCCATCTCGGTCTCGAAGTCGTGGGACTGGGGCGGCGACCTGTCGCTCGGCTACGCCCACCAGAAGCTGCGGGACGTCTCGGCGGGCCTGTTCTACGGCACCACGTCGGGCTCGCTCTACGGCGCCGTGCCAGCGGCGCAGGACCCCAACCGCGATTACCTGGGCCGCTCGATCTACGAGATCCCGAACCGCTTCAAGGCGGAGTTCGGCTACCACCACAAGTTCTTCGGCGACAACGAGACGCGCATCAACCTGTTCGCCGAGCGCCAGGACGGTCGCCACTACGGCTTCACCATGGCCGACGCCACCAGCGGGCGCGGTCCGGTGTTCGGGGTGACGCGGACGGCCCAGGCTCTCTATGTGCCGGACCTCTCCGCCGCCGATCCGACGAACCCCCTGAAGTTCGGCTTCGTGACCTTCGCCACGGCGACCGACCTGGCCAACTTCAGGAAGTACGTGGCCCAGTTCGGCCTGCCGCAGGGCAAGCTGCTCACCAAGTACTCCAAGAGCAACAACCCGATCAGCCGGATCGACCTGTCGATGAGCCAGGAACTGCCGAGCCTGCTGCCCGGGCACCACTTCCGCGTCCAGGCCGACGTCCGCAACCTCGCCAACCTGCTCAACAAGAAGTGGGGCCAGGTGGCGGAGTGGGACAACACCGGCGCCTCGAACACGGCCGGGACGGGCAATATGCAGCTCACCCAGGTGCAGTGCGCGACGGCGACCGGCGCGGCTGTGGCGGCGGGCGACGCGACCTGCGTGGGCTATCGCTACTCCAACGTGCCGGCGACGGTTTCCAAGCAGCTCAACTCCAACCTCTCGCTCTGGTTCGTCCAGGTGAGCCTGCGCTACGAGTTCTGATCTCCCACGGGATCGGCGCGTCTGGGGCGGCCGCAGCGATGCGGCCGCCCTTTTCGCATCAGGGGCCTTGTCCTTGACGCGGGGGACCCATGGGGCCATCTGCGCCCGGCTTTAGACCTCGAGGGGTGGATGCAGCTCACCGTACCCGCCGAATGGGCGCCGCACCGGGCGATGTGGCTGGGCTTTCCCAGCCATGGCGAGCTGTGGGCGGAGGACCTGGCCCAGGCCCAGGCGGAGGTGGCGGCCCTGGCCCGGGCGCTCGCCGGCCCAGGCGCCGAGCGCGTGCGCCTGCTCACCGGCTCGGACGAGGGCCTGGCGGACGCCCGCCGGCTGCTGGGCGATGTGGCGGGGATCGAGATCGTTCCCGGGCGCTTTGGCGACATCTGGCTGCGCGACACCGGGCCGATCTTCGCCAGGGGCGCGGGCGGGGCGATGAGCGCCCGGGGCTTTCGCTTCAACGGCTGGGGCGGCAAGTACGAGCTGGAGCATGACGACACCGTCGCCGCCCAGATCGCCGAGGCCAGCGGCGTCCCGCTCGACGCCCACGACTTCGTGCTGGAAGGCGGCGCCGTCGACCACGATGGCGCCGGAACGGTGCTGACCACCCGCCAGTGCGTGCTGAACCCCAACCGCAATCCCGGCTGGGACGAGGGGGCCGCCCAGGCCGCCCTGGCCGAGGGGCTGGGCGCGCGCAAGACCCTGTGGCTGGGCGATGGCCTGCTCAACGACCACACCGACGGCCATGTGGACAACCTGGCGCGCTTCGTCGCCCCCGGCGTGGTGGTCTGCCCGGTGGCCTTCGGCAAGAACGATCCCAACGCACGGGCCTTCGACGAGGCCGCCCGGGCCCTGGCCGGCATGACCGACGCCGCCGGCCGGCCGCTGAAGGTGGTGCGGATCCCATCGCCGGGCTGGGTGGAGGACGAGGACGGAAAGCCCGTCCCGGCCAGCCACATGAACTTCCTGATCGCCAACGGGGCGGTGATCGTGCCGATCTATAACGAACGCCCGGGCGAGCTCGCCCGCCAGGCGCTGGAGACCCTGTTCCCCGATCGCACGGTGATCGGCCTTGCCTCGACCGCCATCCTCACCGGCGGCGGGTCCTTCCATTGCATCACCCAGCAGGAGCCGGCGTGAGATGACCCGCACCCTCTCCGTGGCCGCGATCCAGGCGCCCTTCAGCCACGACATGGCGGCCAATATCGCAAAGACCGAGGGCCTGATCCGCGAGGCCGCCGCCAAGGGCGCCCAGGTGATCCTGCCGCCGGAGCTCCTCCAGGGCCCCTACTTCTGCGTCGCCCAGGAGGAGCGCTGGTTCGCCACCGCGTTTCCCTGGCGCGAGCATCCGTGCGTCAAGGCGCTGGCGCCGCTGGCGGGAGAGCTTGGCGTGGTGCTGCCGATCTCCATCTTCGAGCGCGAGGGGCCGCACTATTTCAACAGCCTGGTCATGGCCGACGCCGACGGCAGCCTGCTCGGCGTCTACCGCAAGAGCCACATCCCCGACGGGCCGGGCTATATGGAGAAGTACTACTTCCGGCCCGGCGACACCGGCTTCAAGGTCTGGGACACCCGTTTTGGCCGGCTGGGCGTGGGGATCTGCTGGGACCAGTGGTACCCGGAGGCGGCGCGGGCCATGGCCCTGATGGGCGCCGAGGCGCTCTTCTATCCCACCGCCATCGGCTCGGAACCGCACGACGAGACGCTGGACACGGCTGCGCCCTGGCGGCGCGCGATGCAGGGCCATGCGGTCTCCAACGTGATTCCGGTGGTGGGCGCCAACCGCACCGGCTTCGAGCCCTGGGCCGGCTATCCCAACGGCGGCCAGGACTTCTATGGCTCGAGCTTCATCGCCGATCATCGCGGCGACCTGGTCGCCGCCTTCGGCCGGGAGGACGAGGGCGTGCTGACCGCCAGCTTCGACCTGGATTTCCTAAGCACCCACCGCGCCGCCTGGGGCTTCTTCCGCGACCGCCGCCCCGACCTCTACGGCGCGCTGACCGCGTCTCGTCCGGCGTAGGCCGCAGGCCCGCTCCGTCTCGCGCCTTCGGCGCGATCCACCTCCCCCGCAAGCGGTGGAGGAACTCAGCGCCAAATTGCTCCACCGTTTACGGGGGAGCTGTCAGCGAAGCTGACTGAGGGGGCGAGCGGCGTCAGTCCCTAAGCACCGTCTTGCCGTGCTTGATCACATGCACCCCGCGGTCGCGGGCGCGGACCTCGAAGCTGATGATCTCGTCGTCGCGCCACATGTCGAAGGCCAGGGTCTCGCCCGGGTAGACCGGGGCGGAGAGCCGCACCTCGTGGCTGGCGATCCGCTCGGGCTCATAGTCGCACCAAGCCTGCAGGACCGCCCGGCAGGTCAGGCCGTAGGTGCAGTGGCCGTGGAGGATAGGGGCGGGGAAGCCCGCCTTCTTCGCCACCTCGGGATCGCAGTGCAGAGGGTTGCGGTCGCCGTTCAGCCGGTAGAGCAGGGCCTGGTCAGGCCGGGTGGCGATCTCGATCGTCAGGTCGGGCGCGCGCTTTGGCATCTCATGACCGCGCGGCGCCTCGTCGGTGCGGGCGCCGCAGCCGCCGTCGTCCCGGAAGAAATATCCGTTGGTCAGCGTCACGCACCGCTCGCCCGCCTCGTCGGTCCAGACCGTCTCGTTGTAGAGGATGGCGCCCTTGCCGGGCCCCTTGTCCCAGACATCGATGATGCGCACCTGGGCGGTGAAGGTTCCCCTGGGCGGCAGCGGCTTGTGGAGCTCCACCTTCTGCCCGCCGTGCACCAGCATCAGCAGGTTGGGCTCGCTCAGCCGCACGCCCGGCGGCAACCTTGGCGGCGGCCGAAAGCCGCGCCTGACCCCTGGCTGAGCGGCCAGCACCGTGGCGGCGGTCGGCAGCGCCTTGAGGTTTCGCTCATAGACGAAGGGCAGTTCGCGCGCGTCCAGCGGGTCGGCGCACATGCCCACGCCGATCGCGTAGAGCATCACCTGCTGGTCGGTGTAGCTGAAGGTCAGGGGGTCGTAGGTCTCCTGCAAAATGTCCGGGTAGTAGATCGGCACCCCTCGCCCCCCTTGATGTTTTTCTTCGCCCCCATCAAACGGGCGCGCCGCCGCCGGCGCAAGCCAAGTCCCCTCATTTGCCGCCCTGGGCGCGATCCGCTAGAAGCGGCTCCTCGCGCCCGCGCCCGACGGCGGCGGCCGCCTCCCAACCGACGACAAGGCCCTTCATGAGCACCAACGACACCGGCGCCGGCGAGATTTCCGGCAACGTCCTGTTCTACTCGCGTCCCGAGCCGCTGGCGCCCGAACTGCACGGCAAGCTCGGCGTCAGGCGGACGGACTCGCCGTTCAAGTTCGCCAAGGTCGGCCACGCCATCCCGCTCACCGTGGGCGAGTTCCCGGTGTTCGCCGTCACCGGCCCGATCATCTTCGTGGGCGATGAGAAACTGCCGCTCGGCGTGATGGGCCTGAACTCCGGGGAGAACATGTTCGTCCGCGACGACGGCCTGTTCGAGCCGGGCGTCTACATCCCGGCCTATGTGCGGCGCTATCCGTTCGTCTACGCCAACGATGACGCCAACAACCAGATGGTGCTCTGCATCGACCGCAACGCCGACTTCATCGTCGAGGGCGGGGACATGCCCTTCTTCGAGAACGGCCAGCCCAGCGAGTACACCAAGAACTGCATGGAGTTCTGCAACAACTTCGAGCAGGAGCGCCAGCGGACCATGAGCTTCGTCCAGCTCCTCAAGGACCTGGACCTGTTCGAGCTGAAGACCGCCACCTTCCAGCCGCCGCCGGCGGCCGACGGCGCCCAGGCGCCCACCCAGACGATCGCGGAGTATTTCGGGATCTCGGAGGAGAAGCTGAACAAGCTGCCGACCGAGAAGTACCTGGAGCTGCGCGACAACGGCGCCCTGGCCCAGATCTACGCCCACCTGATCTCGCTGATCGGCTGGGACCGCCTGATCGCCCTAGCGCTCACCCGCCAGCCGCAGGCCGCGAACGCCTGACGATCCACCCCCGCGGGGGTGCGGGGCGTCAGCGCGCGAAGACGCCCCGGGTGAGGCAGGAGAAGACCAGGCGGCCGGCCTCGTCCAGCAGGTCATGCTGGCAGATGACGATGCCCTTGCCCTCGCCCACCGGGTCCTTGGCCATCACCGTCATGCGCCCGCGCAGCAGCTCGCCGGGGGGCGGGTTGCGCAGCCAGCGCAGGGCGTCGACGCCCAGGCGCTTGGTCTGCGGCCAGTCGGTGTGCGCCACCGCGTCCAGCTTGGCCCAGATGGCGTAGACCATGGCGTCCGGCGCCCCCCGGTCCGCCGTCCAGCCGGGGGCGAAGGCGGCGATGAAGGCCTGCAGGTGGGCAGGCTCCACGGCGCAGGCGCCAAGCGAAACGACCTGGCCGATCTCGATCTCGTCGAACGGTGCGGGCACGGGTGGGGCGGCTCCTGGGCAAGGGAACGGACCCTTAAGCGGATAGAAGCGCTCGGCGGTGAAGTCGAGGCTGCTTTGCGCCGCCCCGCCGCGAAGGGCATATAGGCGCCATGTCGTGCAGGGGCGCCAGGCGATGATGCGTGGATTGGCAGGCCTGGTCGCCCTCCTCGGCGCCCTGGCCGCCCCTCTTGCGTCCCGGGCCGAACCGGTGCGGGCCGCCCACCTGGAGGCCGAGCTGGTCGCCCAGGCGCCGGGCGTCGCGCCCGGCGGAACGGTCTGGCTGGCGGTGCGCCAGAGGATCGACAAGGGCTGGCACACCTACTGGCGCAATCCCGGCGACGCCGGCGAGCCGACCAAGCTGACATGGACGCTTCCGGCCGGCTGGCGCGCGGGCGAGATCGCCTGGCCAGCGCCCAGGCGCCTGCCGGTCGGCCCGCTGATGGATTACGGCTACGAGGGCGAGGTGCTGCTGCCGGTCCTGTTGACCGCGCCGGCGGACGCAAGGCCCGGCCAGGCGGTTCCGCTGAAGGTGCACGCCCAGTTCCTGGTCTGCGCCGAGACCTGCGTGCCGGCGGAGGCCGACCTGTCCCTGACCCTGGCGGTGACCGCCGCGGCGCCGCCCCCGTCGAACCCCGCCATCGCCCAGGCGCTGGCGGCGGTCCCAAGGCGCGGCGATCTGCACGCGGTCTTCCAGCGCGGCCCCAAGGGCGTGGCGCTCGCCGTCACCGGCCCGGCCCTGCGCGCCGCCGACAAGGCCGGCGCCTACTTCTATCCCTATCTTTCCAGCGTCATCTCCCACGCCGCCCCGCAGGCGATCGAGCGCGGCGCCGAGGGGCTGACCCTGACGCTCACGCCTGGCGGCGACTTCGCCAAGGGCGCCAGCCCCGCTGGCCTGGCGGGCGTGCTGGCGGTGGCCGGCAAGGCCTACGAGATCGACGCCCAGCCGGGCGCGCCGCCGCCAGGCGCCCTGGGCCTTGGGCCGCCATCCCCGGCCGGCCCGGCGGCCGGCGGGGCCTTGAGCCTGCTGCCCGCCGCCCTCCTGGCGTTCGTCGGCGGGCTGATCCTGAACCTGATGCCCTGCGTCTTCCCGATCCTGGCTATGAAGGCCGCCGCCCTGGCCGGCCACGCCCGCGAGGCGGCCGGCGCCCGGCGCCAGGGCCTGGCCTTCGGCGCGGGCGTGCTGATGACCTTCCTGGCCCTGGCCGGGACGCTGATCGTCCTCAAGGCGGCCGGGACGGCCGTGGGCTGGGGCTTCCAGTTGCAGTCGCCGCAAGTGGTCGCCGCCCTCGCCCTGCTGATGCTGGCGGTGGCGATGAACCTCTCGGGCGTCTTCCAGGCGGGAACCAGCCTGCAGGGCGCGGGACAGGGGCTGGCAAGTCGCCGGGGGCTTATGGGCGCCTTCTTGACCGGCATGCTCTCGGTGGTGGTGGCCGCGCCCTGCACGGCGCCCTTCATGGGCCCGGCGGTGGGCTGGGCCTTCACCCAGGGCCCCGCGGCCGCGCTCTTCGTCTTCACCGGCCTGGCGCTGGGCTTTTCCGCCCCCTTCGTGCTGGTCGCCTTCGCGCCGGGCCTGATCGCCCGCCTCCCCCGGCCCGGGCCCTGGATGGACGCGCTCAAGCACCTTCTGGCCTTCCCGATGTACGCCGCCGCCGGTTGGCTGGCCTGGGTGCTGACGGTCCAGGCGGGCGCTGGCGCCCTGGCGCTGCTTCTGGGCTGCGCGGTGGCGCTGGCCCTGGCGGCCTGGCTGCTGGGTCAGGCGCAACGGCGAGGCGGGCGCTCGCTGGGCGTGGCGGCGGCGGTGCTGGGCCTGGCCGCCGCGGGCGCGGCGGTGCTGGCGCCCTATGGCGCGCCCGCCGTCGGGTCGGAGGCGGCCCCGGCGGTGGGGGGCGAGGCCTATAGCCCGCAACGGCTTGCCGACCTGCGGGCGCAGGGGCGGGTGGTGCTGGTGGACTACACCGCCGCCTGGTGCGTGAGCTGCCAGGTCAACGACCGCCTGGCGCTGTCCACCCCGCGGGTGACCGGCGCCTTCAAGGCCTCGGGCGCGGTCCTGCTCAAGGCCGACTGGACGCGGCGCGATGCGACCATCTCCGCCGACCTCGCCCGCTTCGGGCGCGCGGGCGTTCCGCTCTACCTCGTCTATCCGGCGGATGGCGGGGCGCCTGCGATCCTGCCATCCATACTCACGGAAGGCATCGTTCTGCGCGCGCTCGACGTCGCCACGCACGCCAAGGGTTGATCGCAAGCGGCGCCTCTGGCGTTAGGCTGGCTCAGCAAGACTTTCGGGGGTCACCGCCGTGTCCGAACTCGACGCCGCCTGGGCGGCGCTGAACGCCGCCGCCGAGCGCGCCCGCAGCCGCCGCATCGCCGGCCTGTTCGACGCCGAGCCCGAGCGGCTGGCCAGGCTCACCCTGGAGGCCGCGGGGCTGACGCTGGACCTCTCCAAGCAGCCATGGTCGCTGGGCGACGTGGCGGACATGGTCGAGCTGGCCAGGCTCTCCGGGATCGAGGCGGCGCGGGCCCGGTTGCTGGGCGGGGCGGTGGTCAACCGCTCGGAGGGCCGGCCCGCCCTCCACGTGGCGCTGCGGGCGAAGGCCGGCGCGGACTACAGGGCCAACGGGGCGCCGGTCTCGGCCGAGGTGGACGCCACCCGCGAGGCCATGCGGCGGTTCGCAGGCGAGGTGCGCTCGGGCGCGATCAAGGGCGCGACCGGCAAGCCCTTCCGCGCCATCCTGCACATCGGCATCGGCGGCTCGGACCTTGGCCCCCGGCTGGTTTGGGAGGCCCTCAAGCCCCTCGACCCGGCCATCGAGCTGCGGTTCGCGGCCAACGTCGACCCGGCCGAGCTCGCCCAGGCCCTTGTCGGCCTCGATCCGCAAGAGACCCTGGTGGTGGTGGTCTCCAAGACCTTCACCACCTTGGAGACCCTGACCAATGCGCAGGCCGCCCGGGCCTGGCTGCGCGAGAGCCTGGGCGCGAGGGCCGACGCCCACCTGGCGGCGGTCTCCGCCGCGCCGGACAAGGCCCAGGCCTTCGGCGTGGCTGCCGAGCGGGTCTTCGCCTTCTGGGACTGGGTGGGCGGGCGCTATTCCCTATGGTCGGCGGTGGGTCTCTCCTGCGCCACGGCCCTGGGGTTCGAGGCCTTCGAGGAGATGCTGGCGGGCGCGCGGGCCATGGACGAGCATTTCGCCAGCGCGCCGCTGGCGGCCAACGCCCCGGTGCTGCTGGCGCTGGCCCACGTCTTCAACCGCAACGGCCTTGGCCGGCCGATCCGCGCGGTGGTCCCCTACGCCCAGCGGCTGCGCCTCTTCGCCCCCTTCCTCCAGCAGCTCGAAATGGAGTCCAACGGCAAGCGGGTGGACGCCTCCGGGCGACCCCTTGGCCGCGGCAGCGCCGCCAGCGTGTTCGGCGACGCCGGCACCAACGGCCAGCACGCCTTCTTCCAGCTGCTGCACCAGGGGACCGACGTCATCCCCGTCGACATCCTCGCCGTGCGGGAGGGCTCCGAGGGCGATCCCGCCGCCCAGGCCAAGCTCCTGGCCAACGCCATCGCCCAGGCGGAGGCCCTGATGGTCGGGCGCCCCCAGGCCGAGGTCCGCGCCGAGCTGCAGGCCAAGGGCCTCGCCGCCGCCGAGATCGACGAGCTGGCGCCGCAGCGGACCTTCCCGGGCGATCGGCCCTCGACCTTCATCCTGATGGACCGGCTGGAGCCCAAGGCGCTGGGCGCCCTGATCGCCCTCTACGAGCACAAGACCTTCGTCGAGGGCGTGCTCTGGGGGATCAATTCCTTCGACCAGTGGGGGGTGGAGCTTGGCAAGACCCTGGCCGCCCGGGT
>Ga0075367_10000628_pt1 | contig 13516 bp, 12 predicted proteins | sample EndMethybrTD3032_FD_71399 | JGI IMG/M metagenome (GOLD analysis project Ga0075367, IMG submission 71399) | Populus endosphere microbial communities from Tennessee, USA - Endosphere MetaG P. TD hybrid TD303-2 | ecosystem: Host-associated > Plants > Roots > Endosphere | place: USA: Tennessee... | reverse complement strand
CGACGACACGCGGAGCCGGCGACTGGTTCACCGACGGCCTGGCACAGCACAACTACGTCACGGGCGAGACGTCGATACAGACGCTCGACGGTGTACTGACCTCCCGGCGAACCCGAGTTCGTACCCCGCCCCGGCACTCAGGCGGAGGACGACGGCTGGCTGCTGCCGATCTGGTGAGACCCGACCACCGACCGCAGCGAGGTCATCGTCCACGAAGCCCAGGACTTCACCGGCACGCCCCTCGCCCGTCGGCCGCGACCGAACTCCACGCCGCCGTGCGCGGCACCTGACTCTCTCCTTCCCTCAGCGAACTCCCTGGTCGATGGGGCGCGAAGTTCCCCGGCGGCGCGTTCTGCTCTTGCAACAACCCGCATGATTCGACGCCGCCGAATCATGGCCGGCGCGCTCCCGGCATTCGGCAGAACACCTCCGACCGCGAGATCCCCGCAACCGCGGCCCCGGTTCCATCCCGGGCGCTGGTCCCTTTCTTCCGTTCCCCATCTGGAGGCCGGCATGCCGTCCGACACCGTCACACCCCCTGTTGGCCGCAGTCTGGTCCCACTCGGACTGTTTCTCCTGGCCGCACAGAGTTACCAGCTCGTCGCGTTCCCCAACTTCCTCGATTCCCTGCAGACCGAGCCCGGCTGGCACCTGTCACCGAGTACTGCGGGACTGATCGGGAGCACAGCTTTTCTGGGCGTTCTGGCAGGCGTCCACGCCGCAGAGCCTCTGGCCCGGCGCCTCGGGCTCCGGCAGGCGACGCTCGCCGCACTCCTGTGGCTCACGCTCTGGTCCGGGGCTTGCGCACTCGCAACCGCCCCTTGGCAACTGGGACTTCTCAGCATGCTCGCCGGAATCGGCACAGGCGTCGGGTTTCCACTGACCCTGAGTCTCGTCAAGGACTCCGCCACGAGGATCGGGGCCGCGCGCCAAGACGCCGCCCCCAAAGGCAGGCGCGCCCGCGCGGACGCGGCCACCCGAGCCAGACGTTCACTCGCAATAGTTCCGCTAGGAATACCCATCGCGGGATTCGTCGCCCAGAACACGGCGGGCGCACTGCCGGTCGAGAACGCGTGGCGTCTGATCACGGCCATGGGAGCGGGCCTGGGAATCATCGCCGTTGCCCTGTGCCTGTGGCTACTGCCGCGCGGTACCGACGTGTCCGTCCTGGCCCCTGGCCAGGACAGACACCGCAAGCCGGGCCAGCGGGTCATCGTGTGGACGGGCGCCCTCGTGATCGGAGCGAACCTGATCGCCTGGTCAGGCCTCACGGGACTCGCCTCCGTTGACCTGCGATTCAACGCCGCGCTGAGCGCGGGCGCGGTTGTGGCGATCTTCGGCGTGGCGTGCACGGCGATCCATCGGAACGAGACGTCCACCTCCCGCTCGGGGACCGCCCGGGCCACCATGGCTTTCATCCTGCTCTATCCGCCGGTCACGGTACTGACCGCGGCTGTGGTGCTGAGCCTCCTCGCAGGCCAGCCCCTCTCCTTCGTCATGCCGCTGATCGGTGTGTGGATCGCCGACGGCTACTGTCGGTCGCTGACGCTCTGTGTGGCACCGCGCGTGCTCGATGGCCGTCCCCACCCCGCCCTTCAGGAGCACGTCGGCGCCATCGCGGACGCCGGGCACATCACCCCGCTGCCACCGCCGTTTCACCCGGGCCCGGAATGTGACGGCGAGTTCACGACACCACCCCGCTCGAACCTGCCGTAGGAGATTCAGATGCCCCCGCAGTGCCGCGCGGCCGTAGCGAGACCCGCCTTGTGTGTTGAACCCGCGGGATCCGGCGGCACTGCGGACCCCCCGACAAGAATCCGCCCCACGACCGACCTGTACGACTCTGTCCTGGCCGACCGTCGCCAAAGGCCGGTGTCGCGCGCACCTGCCCCAGCACGCCTCGACGGCCATCCGCTGACCGCCTGGGAACCCGGCGCTCATCTCGATCTGTCGCTCGGCACCAAATGGAGCCCCGGGATGTCCTCGAAGGCGGTGACTCGTGCTCATGACGCCGCCGAACTCGGCAACTGACCCAGACAGCCACTTCCGAAAACCGCCTGGCCCCCGGGCGGAACACCAGGGGACCAAGCGGCCGACCGCCCGTCACCGAAGGAGTCTTCCCATGTCCACCACACCTTCCTCCGCCGCCGCTGCACCGGCGCAGTCCATACGCCCCGAGCCCAGCCGGGCCGCCGCCGCGGGATGGTTGATCGCGGGCACCGGGGCCGCGATCGTCGCCGACGCGCTGATCGCCCTGGTCTCCCGCGCGGCCGGAGCCTCCGACGCCTTCGAGCCCCTCCAGCCCGGGCCATACGTCACCTTCACTGTCGTGGGCGTCCTCATCGGCGCAGCCGGATGGGCAGTGATCCGCCGGTGGTCGGCCCAGCCGCGTGCCCTGCTGTCCTGGCTGGTCCCCGCCGTCGTGGTCATCTCCCTCGTCCCCGACCTGTGGATGTTCGTCAGCGACTACATTCCGCACGCCGATGCCGCCGGGACCATCGGACTGGTGGTCATGCACGTCGCGGTCGCCGCGGTGGCCGTCGCCGCCTACCACCGCGCCCTGCCCCTGAACGACACGGCCCGAGGCTGACTCACAGCCAGCCGCCCCGCCGTCACCCACCGGGAGCTTTCAGCACTGGTCCACCGAGCCGTGAACCGTGAGGTCATCCATGGACGAAGCAGCCGCCATCGGACTTGCAGCGTCAAGTTTTCGTGAGGGCATGAACACTGATGAGCCTCGCTGGCTGGACGACGAGGAACAGCAGACCTGGTTCGCCATGGTCAGTATGCTCGTCAGCCTGCCCGCAGCCCTGGACGCCCAGTTGCAGCGCGATACCGGCATCTCCCACTTCGAGTACAGGTCATCGCCGGGCTCTCCATGTCCCCCGACCGCACCCGGCGGATGAGTGACCTGGCCGACTTCGCCGAAGCCTCCCTCTCCCGCCCCTCCCACACCGCCAAACGCCTGGAAAACAAGGGCTGGCTCACCCGCACCCCCGACCCCGCGGACGGCCACTTCACCCTGTGGCCACCCTCGCCGAAGCCGGCTGGGACAAGGTCACCGCCACCGCACCCGGCCACGTCGCCGAAGGTCACCGCCTTCTCATCGATCCCCTGGCCAAGACGCAGGCCAGGCAGCTGCGTGAGATCAGCCGCCGCGTCAAGGACGCCATCAACCCCCAGCGCACCTGCCCACCGTCATCTTCCCTGGAAGGGAGCGACGTTCGTGTTCCGCTGCGGGTGAGCCGTGCTGGCGTCGGCGACGACGACCTTCATCCCGTTTCCGCCACTCCAAGACCGATGCCACCGGCCACCGGCCGCTCCAGAAATGAACGCGGCCTTGCCCGCGACATCTCTCATCGCGCAGGACCTCCTCGCCAGGCCCACACTGTGTCCGGAATTATCGAACTGCTGCGCTGCCATACGGGACAGGTGAACGGAGAAGGTGGAGCACGTCAACCAGGAATGCCCGGTACGCGAGACGACGTTGTCCCGCGCAGCAGTCGCATCCTGGGCGAGTGACACCTGACGCTACACACACGGAAGCCGCCGCACAGGACGGTGGCGACGCCGGAATCAAGATCATCGGGCGGGCCGTCGCGGTGCTCCGCGCCCTCGCCGGCGAGAGGGAGGGACTCAGCATCTCCCAGCTCGCTGAACGCACCGGGCTCCCGCGCTCGACGATTCACCGGCTGGTCTCCGCCCTGGAGGTCGAGGGCGTGCTGGTCGCAGCCTCTGTTACGGGTCGCGTCCGCATCGGTCCCGAATTGGTGCGATTGGCCGAGGCCGGCCGGAGATTCGCGCCCTGCTCAGGCCGGCGATGGAGCACCTTGCCCAGACCCTCGAGGAATCCGTCGACGTCGCGGTCCTGGAATCCGGCCGACTGAGAATCCCGATTCGATACAGGGGCAGCACACATTGCGTGCCGTATCGGTGGTGGGAAGCAGCTTGCCGCTGCACTGCACGGCCAACGGCAGAGCCGTCCTCGCGAAGCTGAACGGTGCCGAGATCGCGCGCCTGCTTCCGGCACGACTGACTCGGCTCACCCCCTCCACGATCACGCGACGGGCCGCCCTTGTGGAGGAACTCACGCAGGTTCGACGGACAGGCGTGGCCTTCGATCTGGAGGAGAGCACTCCCGGCGTGTGTGCCATCGCCATCGCCGTCCAGGACACCTACGGCACACTGGCGGCGCTCTCCGTGCCGATCCCCGCCATTCGCATTCATGGCCGCGAGCAAGACATCGTCGCCGCACTCAACACGGCACGGGAGCAGGTCTCGTCGGTGCCGTCAGTCGACACGCTGCCCGAATCCGACACATACGACGCACCGCCTCCCTCATGACTGCGAACAGCGGCTACCGACCCAGGAGTCACCAGCCGTCACAGCGATCCGCGCCTGGGTGAACTCGCAGGCTCTCGCAGCGCGCCGAGGTCGAATTCGACCGCACCTTCGACGACGCGGGGCTACCAGCAGATCCGGGCCCAGCAGTTACTGGAAGTCGGCCGCGTGGGCGTCCGGGCGGCCCGGGTGGTCCAGGGCCATGGGTCGGGCAAGCGGCTCGCCGGTGCGGACCGCGTCGGCGCCGGACCGGTGGACGTACGGCAGCAGGCCGGTCCGCAGCCGGGCCGCGTGCAGGACGGCCGCGTACGCCTCCTCGCCGAAGTCCCAGGGCGGCCGGGACGTCACGCCGTGGCACCGGCTGAGTGGCGACAGCAGACCGAACTGTGCCCAGCGGACGAAGAGTTCGGGTTCCGGGGTGCCGTGAAAACCGCCGATGTCGTGACTCCAGAAGGGATGACCGGAGAAGGAGAGCGAGAGGGCCGCGCGCAGGGTCGAAACCGAGCAGGTTCTTCCTCATCGTGCTCGCAATCCCAGTGATGCAGCCAGGTCCAGCTGTAAGCCACTTCACCCCGGGACCGGTCCCCGGGTGAAGTGGCATTTTTGACGATCAGCAAGTGGCGTGCGGTGGGCCGACGGCCCACCGCACTGCAGGCCACTGCGGGGTCACTGCCGGCGCTTCGCCGACGGAGCAGACACCCTAGGAAACGGACCTGACCGTCGCCAGCACCTCTCCGCGCACATCGGTGACAACAATCAACGTGCCCTCGACAGGCCCTCGTCGTCCGGCCCGCTGGTCCCGGCCAGCAGCACGTCGTACGCCAGCGGCTCCTCGCCCACCTCCAAGGTGGCGGCCCGCGGTTGATGGCCGTCGGCCGCCGCGGTCAGGAGGTACGAGCCGGAGCCCGGCGTCGGCATCGAGTACCAGCCGTCGGACCGGGCGACGGTCCGGCCAAGCTGATGCCCGGTCAGGGAGACCAGTGTCAGCGTGGCGCCGTCGACGCCCGTGCCCTCCGCGTCGCGCACCTGGCCCGCGATGGACGGCCCGCCCGTCGCGGGAGCCGGGGCAGCGCTCCCGGTGGAGGCGTACGCGGTCTGCGGCTCGGCCTCCGTCGACTTCCGCAGGGCACCGGCGCCCACCAGCACCGGCTGCCGCTCCGACTGCGGCTCGGTGGACGGGACCTGCGTGTTCCCGCTCTGGTGCTGGTCCTGTGCGCGGAGACGCTCGCCCTCGACGTCCACATTGGGCAGGGCGCGGTCCAGCCACTTGGGGAGCCACCAGGCGCTCTTCCCGAGCAGCGCGAGGACGGCGGGGACGATGGCCATGCGGACGATGAACGCGTCGAAGAAGACCGCGGCCGCCAGCCCGAGGCCCATCATTTTGATCATGGAGCCGCTGGAGCTGATGAAGCCGGAGAAGACGGACATCATGATGATCGCGGCGGCCGTGACCACGCGTGCGCTGTGCTTGAAGCCGGTCACCACGGCCTGCTTGGGCTCCTCGCCGTGGACGTAGGCCTCGCGCATCCGGGTCACGAGGAACACCTCGTAGTCCATCGCCAGGCCGAAGATCACGCCGATCATGAAGATCGGCACCAGCGACATGATCGGGCTGGTTTCCTCGACACCGAACAGACCGGCCAGCCAGCCCCACTGGAAGACCGCGACCACGGCGCCCAGTGCGGCCAGCACCGACAGCAGGAACCCGAGGGCCGCCTTCAACGGCACCAGGATCGAGCGGAAGACCACCATCAGGAGCAGGAAGGCGAGGCCGACCACCAGCGCCAGGTAGGGGATCAGCGCGTCGCTCAGCTTCTGCGAGAAGTCGATGTTCATCGCCGTCGTACCGGTGACCAGCACCCGGGCGTCCGTGTCGGCCTTGATGCCGTCGGCCTTGTCACGGATATCGTGCACCAGGTCCTCGGTCTTCTTCGAGGACGGCTTGGAGTCCGGGATGACGGTGATCGTCGCCGTGTCGCCGGCCTTGTTGAACAGCGCAGGGGTGACCGTCGCGACGTCCTTCAGGCCCCTGACCTCGTCGGTCACCGTGGTGGCGGCCGCCTTCGGGTCGCTGCTGCCCTTCGTGTCGACGACGATCATCAGCGGGCCGTTGAAGCCGGGGCCGAAGCCTTCCGAGAGGAGGTCGTAGGCCTTTCGCTGCGTCGTGGACGCCGGCTTCGTGCTGTCGTCGCCCAGCCCGAGCTGCAGCTGGGTCACCGGGAGGGCCATGACCCCCAGGGCGACCACGCCCAGCACCAGGACGGCGGCGGGACGGCGGACGACGAAGCTTCCCCAGCGGGTACCCATGTTGGGCTTGCCCTCGGTGTTCTCCTGCGCCTTCCTGCCACCGAACCGCTTGCTCTTCTTGCCTGTCGGCTGGATCTTCCGGCCCACGTAGCCGATCATCGCGGGGATCATCGTGAGGGCGATCAGCACCGCGAGGACTACCGTGCACGCCGCCGCGATACCCATCTTGGTCAGCACCGGGACGTCGACGACCCAGAGGCCGACGAGTGCGATCACGACCGTCAGCCCGGCGAAGACCACCGCCGAGCCCGCCGTGCCCGTGGCCCGTCCGACCGCGTCCTCGCGTTCGCGGCCCTCGGCCAGTTCGGACCGGTAGCGGGAGAGGATGAACAGGGCGTAGTCGATACCGACGGCGAGGCCGATCATCATGGCCAGGATGGAGGTGGTGTCCCCGAGGTCGAGCGCGTTGGCGAGGGCCGTGATGCCCGCGAAGCCGATACCCACCCCGATGAGGGCGGTCAGCAGCGGCAGCCCGGCCGCGACGAGCGATCCCAGCGTGACGACGAGAACGACCGCGGCGACGGCGACACCGATGAGCTCTCCGGCACCCGACGAGGGCGAGTCGTCGAGCACGTCACCGCCCATCTCGACGGTCACCCCGGAGTCCCGGGACTTTTCCACCGTCTTCTTCAGGAAGTCCTTGGTGGAGTCCTTCAGTTCCTTGGCCGGGGCGGTGTACTTCACCTGCGCGTAGGCGATCGTCCCGTCCTTGCTCACCGCGTTCCGCTGCGTGAACGGGTCGGTGACGGAATCGACCTCGGGGCCCGTGCCGAGTTTCTTCACGGTCTGCTCGACGAGCGTCTTGTTGTCGGCGTCCGTCATCTTCTCGCCCGCGGGAGCCTTGAAGACGACGTTGACACTCCCTCCGTCGGCGTCAGAGCCTGGCGAGCGCTGCGCCAGCAGGTCATAGGCCTTCTGGGACTCGATGCCGGGGATCGAGTAGGACGATGAGCCTGCGGCGGGCGCGTTGAAGGCCGCGACGCAGGCGGCGGCCAGCAGGGCGGCCCAGAACAGGGCGATGTAGTGCCGTCGCCTGAAGGCGAATCGGCCGAGTTTGTACAGGAAGGTAGCCACGGGACGTGCTCCGGGTCAGTCGTGGATGGTTCAGGGCAGAGGGCAGGCCCGACGACGATGGGGACCCTCCCATGCCCCGGAGGCAGGGGGGACGTTGTGCCAAGTACGGCTGGAGAGCGGCTTACTGCTGGGGACTGGAAGAAGTGGAATGCGGTACGGGAGTGTCCCCGCCGTCCCGGGGCTCAGCTGCCGCGGACGACGTGCAGCACCTTGGTGTCGGTGTAGGACAGCAGCCCGGCCAGTCCGCCGGCCACGCCGAGGCCACTCCACTTGTGCCCGCTGAAAGGCACGCCCGGTGCCGGCATGCCGTGCGTGTTGACCCAGGAGGTCCCGCATTCCAGCCGGGCCGCCACCGCCGCGGCCCGCTCCGGGTCCGCGCTCCACACCGAGCCGTCGAGCCCGAAGTGCGTACTGTTGGCCCGGGCCACCGCGTCTTCGACGTCGTCGTACGGGATCACCGGCAGAACGGGCCCGAACTGTTCCTCGTCAACGACGCGCAGGCCGTCCTCGAGATCCCTCAGGATGGTCGGCGCGAAGAAGTAGCCGTCACCGTCCAGGCGCCGGCCTCCGGCGGCCGCGGTGGCACCGCCGGCCAGCGCGTCCGACACCAGCTCCTGGACCCTGGCGAATTGCGGCGCGGTGGCGAGCGGTCCCATCTGGACGCCGGGGAGCATGCCGTCACCCACTTGGACCGACCGTGCCCGGTCCGCCAGGGCGTCGACCACCTCGGTGTACCGGGCGCGTGGTACGTAGAGACGTTTCATCGCCGCGCATATCTGCCCGCAGTTGACGAACGCGCCCCAGAACAACTTGTCGGCCATGGCGTCGAGGTCGACATCGTCGAGGAGGATGCCCGCGTCGTTGCCGCCCAGTTCCAGGGTGAGGCGCTTGAGGTCGGGCGCGGCCGACGCCGCCACGCGCTTTCCGGTGGCGACCGAACCCGTGAACGTCACCTTGCGAGGTACGGGGTGTTCGGCGAGCTGTCCACCCAGCGGGTCCCGGCCGCTGATGACGTTCAGCACGCCCGGCGGCAGCGCGTCACGCAGAACGACTCCGAGTGCGAGCGAGGACAGCGGCGTGAAAGGAGACGGTTTCAGTACCACCGTGTTGCCCGCCAGCAGGGCCGGCGCGTATTTACTCGCGGCGAGGACCAGCGGGACATTCCACGGGGTGATCGCCGCGACCACGCCCATGGGCTGGTGCAGCACCTCGATCCGCTCCTGGTCGTCGTCCCGGATCACCTCCCGGGGCAGGTCGAGGGCGGCCGTGCCCCGCAGGGTCATCGCGGTCACCATCACCTCGAAACGGGCGTCGGCCAGAGGCTTGCCCTGCTCCAGCGTGAGCAGGGTGGCGAGCTCCTCGGCGCTCTCCTCAACACGTGCGGCCGCGGCCAGCAGCGTGCTGCGGCGAGCGTCGATGTCGTCGCGCCAGAGGGGGAAGGCGTCGGCGGCCGCTTGCACCGCGTCGTCCAGCTGGGCCGGTGAGCAGTCGGGCGCCTGGGCGAACACCCGGCCGGTGGCGGGGTTGCGCACCTCGAAGGTGTCGATGGTGTGGACGTCCTTGCCGCCCACTGTCATCGGGTGGTTTTGCTCGGACACGGTGTCTCCTGGAATGTGGGGCGGCCGGTGCCGTCAGGAAGGTGAGGAGCGTGGTGGTGAGATCAGCGAGTACCGCGGGCGGAACGGGGTCTCGGTTCCGTCAGGACACGACGTGCATGCGGCAGGGAACGGTGTTGAGCTCGTCCGGTCCGTTCTCGCCTACGACGACGGTGCCGCCGATGTTGACACGGTGCTGTCCCGTACAGGCGTTGGGTTCGAAAGCGAACGCCATGCCTGGGACGAGTTCCAGGTCGGAGATCGGTTCGACGGTACGGAAGACACGGCGGGTGTCCTGGCCGGGGATCTGTTCGGCGTTCAGCGCGATGTGCCCCGCGAAGGCTGCGGGAGTGAGACTGTGCACCAGGGGGGTCATGTTGTAATGGCCGGCCTTCAGGAGGGGCTCGCTCATTGCCCGGGCGACGTCGAGGAAGGCCGTTCCCGGACGCAGGGCCCGAAGGCCGGCGTCGTAGCAGTCACGGGCGACGTCGTGGAGCGTGTGCAGCACCTTCGGTACCGGCTCGACCGCGACGGACATCTGGACCTGTGTCTCGAACCCGCCGTAGCAGGACATGATCTCGGCCTGGACCAGGTCGCCGGGCTGAACTGTCCGGGAGGGGCCGCCGGCGTAGGTCCAGTAGGGCGGCGCCCAACCCGGGTCGTCCGCGCCGACACTCATGATGACGTGGGGGTAGGTGGTGGTGCACGAGTTGCGGTGGAGGACCTCCACGGCTGCCGCGTAGATCTCGGCCTCGCGCACGCCGGGCCGGATCATCTCCAGCATGGTCTGGCAGGCTTCCTCGGCCGCCTGGGCGGCGAAGCGGACCAGTTCCAGTTCCTGCGGCGTCTTGGGCAGCATCGTCTGGGCGAAGTCGAGGGACATGTCCTCGAATTCGGCCTCGGGCAGGTTGTTGAGGACGTAGTCCCACATCATGTGGGTGATGAGGCCCTCCATTTCCCCCGCCGAGCTCCCGGTCATGCCGACCACACCGATACGACTCGACGTCAGTCGCTCTTCGGTGAGTGCCTGGACCACCCCGCGGCCGAACGGACCGACGCGTACATCGTCGATCCAGAAGCGCACATCCCGCATGTTCGCGGCCAGGCGGCGGGTGTAGCGGTGGTGGGTCCAGGTGAGGTGGACGGGGTCGCGGTCGGCGAAGAAGACGACCACGCCGTCGAGGACCTCGTTGGCGAGGTAACCCTCGTACCGTTCGCGGCCCTTGAGCCCGAAGACGAGCAGACAGTCAAGGTCCTTGTCCCGCAGGAAGTCACGCGTGCGCTGCCAGCGCAGCTCGCGGGCGGCGAAGGGGAGGACGGGATACTGCTTCGCGGTCATGCCCCTACCCCCTCGGTCGCCTCGCCGAGATCGCTTTCCAGGATCCTCGGATCGGCGCCCGCCGCCTCTGCCACGCCCCGGTAGTACTGCAACCAGCCGGTGCCCTCGGGGACGTGACCGCCGCCGGCCATGAGGCCGCGGGTGAGCTCGGTGTCGTCCAGGGTGGCCGGGAGTTCCCCGGTGGTTGCGTACGCGTCGACGGCCTTCAGGAGGCGCCGCCGCGTCCGACTGATCATCAGGTCCGAGGCGGACAGGTGCTCGTAGGTTCGGTCCACGACTGGTCCCATGCTTTCAGTGATCATCTTGTCCTGGATCTGGATACCTTGCACTCCGGTGTAGTTGCCCTTCGCCTGGGCGTCCCGGTCGAGGAAGTAGTTGTTCTCCTCGGACGGGGTGAGCCGCCACCTGCCGTACCAGTCCTGGTCGTTGTTGGGCTGGAGCAGGTCTGCCATGCGGACCTTGACACCCGGCAGCTCCCCGACGGTGGAGTGGAACGCCGACCTGCCGTCCACCAGCGCCCGAGGCCGGCTGAGCTGGAAGATCATGGAGTGGGTGTCGTCCATCGGCAGCCAGAACCGCACGACGGGCTCTTCGACCTCGAACGGGTTCTGGCCGGGGATGGTCCAGGACGGCAGCAGCAGCTGGGTGTAGTGCCAGTAATCGGGGGCGAAGCTCTGCGGCCTGCGGTGGGCCTCCATGGTGCCCCCGGCCGTGTTGACGACCTTGGTCTCCACGGCCCTGCCACTGGTGACCCACTTGAGGACGAAGTGCTCGCCGACGTCCTCGGGGTCGTGGCCGCCGTGGTGGAGGAAGGCGAGATGGGCCGCGTCGATGTCCCCCTCCATGCCCTGGAGCCAGTTGCACTCGCGCAGCCACATCTGGATCTCCAACTCCTCGTCGTCGGCGACCACGCCGATCACGGGCAGCGGCGGCGGGGTCTCGCGCGACCCCATGTAGATCCAGACGAGGCCGTTGCGTTCTCTCACCGAGTAGGCCTTGGCGCGCACGCGGGTGGGCACCCGTCCTCCCGCACTGCTCGGAATGTCGGTGACGCGGCCCTCCACGTCGAACATCCAGCCGTGGTAGGAGCAGCGCAGGCCGCCGTTCTCGTTGCGGCCGAAGAACAGTGAGGCGCAGCGGTGCGGGCAGTGGTGGTCGAAGATGCCCATCCGGCCGCCGCTGTCGCGGAAGCCGACGAGGCGCTCGCCCAGCGCCATCAGGCGGATCGGGGCACCATCGGCCTCGAACTCGGAGGACCGGGCTATCGGCAGCCAGAACTGGCGGAAGAACTCTCCGGTCGGACTGCCGGGGCCGACCTGTGTCAGCTTGGCGAAGGGGTCAGTCATGGAGCGATCCATCTCTGTACGAGGTCGATGGTTCATCTGGATCACCAGGCGCGTGCGGGCCCGACCAGGTTCATCCCGTCCAGCGGATAGAGGTCGCTGACCTCTGGTGTGGCCCATCCGAGGTCGACCGGGTGAGTGACCTCGGCGAAGGTCAGGGCGAGCTCGAAGAGGGCCTGCTCCCGCGGGGGCATGTCGTCGAGGGGGAAGGCGTTGAGATGGTTCACCACCGCTTCGATACGGGGGAGCATGGTGGCGCACAGGTCACGCAGCTCCTCGATGTCGGCAGCGACCATCGCCTCCATCCGCTCCTGTGCGTCGCGCAGGCGCCACCGCTCCAGGAAGCGCTCCAGGTCGGCAAATCCTTCGGGAAGTCCGGCTTCTGCGGAGAGCTCCATCACTTGGCTCCGATCAGTTCGTCGATGAGTCCGTAGCGGTGCTGGAGCGCGAACTCCTGCAGGGAGAGGTAGAGGTCGCTGATGGCACCCGACTCGAGGCCGCGCTGCACGTCTTCCATGGCGGCCAGGTCCTCCCGGGCCACCGTGTACTGCAGGGCCCGCGAGTACGCCTGGGCCAGGCGGTCGCCGGCGTGGCGGGCCTTGCGGGCGTAGACGTCGAAGACGACGCGCGTGTGGTTGCGGTCGATCGGCCAGACCGTGACGGTGCTGTACCAGTGCGAGCCGTTGAGGATGGCCACGTTGGGGAACTGCCACACGATGTCGAAGAACCAGGGGTGGTAGCGGGTGCGGTTCACCGCCGGCGGCAGCATGGAGAAGTCGGTCTCGACCGCCGGTGTCTGCTTGCGCCCGAGGTCGTACAGGGCACCCTCGACGGGTGGGCTGACGTAGTCGGGGTTGGACGGGTTGCTGGAGCGGATGTGGCGGTCGTACATGTCGATCACGGGCTTGTGCCGCATCGGGTTGCTCTTGCCGGCCAGCTTCGGCTGGGTGCGCCGATGCAGGAAGACGGTGTGGTACCCCTCCGAGAAGGCGTCCATGGCGATGTTCCAGTTGGCCCGGACGTCGATGGAGAAGCAGCTGGTCTTCTCCATCTCGCTGTAGTAGCCGTCGAAGCCCTCGGCGAGCTCTCCCAGCCAGCCGTCGAGCGGCTCGGGGTTGTCGCTGAAGTTGGCGTAGATGAGGCCGTACCGGATCTCGACGTGGATCGGCACCAGCCCGAGGCGGGACTTGTCGAGGGAGCGGAACTGCTTCTCGTCCGGCACCGAACGCAGTGATCCATCACCGGTGTACGACCAGCCGTGGAGCCAGCAGGTGTGCGCGGACGACGTCCCTTCGGCGAAACCGCAGGCCGTGGGGATCACCTTCTTGCCGCGGTGGCGGCACACGTTGTGGAACGCGCGCACCTCCCCGTCCCGGCCCCGCTGGACCAGCACCGAGATGTTGAAGGTGGGCACGTCCAGGACGTAGTAACTCCCTGGCTTGGGAAGGTCGTTGACGTTTCCGACCAGGAACCAGGACGGACGGAAGACCTTCTCGACGACTGCGTCGTGATACTCC
>Ga0075367_10000626_pt1 | contig 13524 bp, 10 predicted proteins | sample EndMethybrTD3032_FD_71399 | JGI IMG/M metagenome (GOLD analysis project Ga0075367, IMG submission 71399) | Populus endosphere microbial communities from Tennessee, USA - Endosphere MetaG P. TD hybrid TD303-2 | ecosystem: Host-associated > Plants > Roots > Endosphere | place: USA: Tennessee... | reverse complement strand
TGGCCAAGAAGGGCGAGCCGGCCAAGGCGCTGGGCTGGACCCTGTTCGCGGCGCTGGCCGGTGGCCTGGTGGCCGCCATCGTCATGGTCGCCGCATCGGAGCCGGTGGCCAAGATCGCACTCACGTTCTCGGCGCCTGAATATTTTGCGCTGGTGTTCTTCGGGCTAGCCAGCGTCGTCTGTCTTGGCGGCGGCTCGCCGGTCAATGCGTTCATCTCGCTATTCATTGGGTTGCTGATCGCATCGGTGGGCGTCGACGGCACCTACGGCATCGAGCGCTTCTCGTTCGGCATCGACACGCTGCGCGACGGCATCGAGTATCTGGGTGTGATGGTCGGCGCCTATGGATTGGGCGAGGTGTTGTCGCGCCTGGAGCGGGGCTTCACGTCGCCGACGCTGGAAAAGGTCGGCAAGATCGAGACGAAGCTGCCGTCCATGGGCGAAGTGATGAGCGTGAAGGGCTCGTTCGCGCGCTCCTCGATCCTCGGCATCCTGATCGGCATCGTGCCGGGCGCCGGCGCCACCATCGCCTCTTTCCTGTCGTACGGCGTGGAAGCCCAATACGGCAGCCGGCGCAAGGAGATGGGTACGGGCATCGCCGAGGGCATCGTCGCGCCGCAGTCGGCGGCGACGGCTTCTGTCGGCGGGGCCATGATCCCGCTGCTCACCATGGGCATCCCGGGCTCGGGCGCGACGGCCATCATCCTCGGTGCGTTCATGCTGCAGGGCGTACAGCCGGGACCGCAGGTGTTCGTCAGCCAGCCTGAGCTGATCTACGCGATCTTCGCTTCCGTGTTCGTGTCTCTGATCGGCATGTGCCTGCTCGGCTACTTCGCCATCAAGGCGCTGGTGAAGGTGCTCGATTTCCCCGAGGCGGCCGTGTCCTCGTTCGTGGTGATGTTCTGCTTCATCGGCGCGCTGGCCGCCCGCAACAACATCAACGACCTGTGGACCATCGTGGCATTCGGCGCGGTCGGATACCTGTTCGAGAAGTTCCGTTTCCCGATCGCGCCGATGGTGCTCGGTACCATCCTCGGGCCGCTGGCGGAGAACTACTTCCTGACCGCCATGATCAGCGCGGAAGGCAACTGGACCACCTTCTTCACGCGTCCGGTGTCGGCGGTCCTGATGCTGTTCTCGGCCGTGACGCTGCTGTACCCCACCTATCGCAACTGGCGCGATCGGCGCGCCTGAATCAGGTGGTGGACGTGCTTGCACCGGGGCCGCGGCTCGCGTCGAAGCGCAGCGTAAAAGCGGCTCCGCCAAGTGACGAGCGTCCGACCTCAATCGCACCGTGATGCAATTCGACAGCGCGGCGCACGATCGTTAGGCCAAGTCCGGCGCCTTCCGTCGAGGGGTCGCCTTTGCGGAAGGGCTCGAAGAGTTGTGCGGCAAGCTCGCTTGGGATCCCCGGTCCGCTATCTTCGACGACAACCGCGCCATCGGGGCGCACCTCGACGCGGATGCGGGTTCCGGCCGGCGTGTGTTTGACGGCGTTCTCCACGAGATTGCGCAATGCCTCGCGAATTGCGGCTGGATCACCACGCAGCATTCGCGGCGGACCCAAGTGCAACTCGATTTCGTGCTGCTGCGCTGCAGCCCAGGCGCGAAGTCGGTCGACCGTTTCGCCCGCAACGGCGGTGATGTCGAGGTCCGCGAGTTCGGGAGGCTGCACCATGTCCATGCGCGCGAGCACGAGCAGCCGGGCAACGCTTTCGGCCATGCCTGCGACGTCGGCTTCCAGACGACGCGCGCGCGGATGATCGATCTTCTCCAGCTCGAGCAGCATCACGGCCAAGGGCGTGCGCAACTCGTGTGCGGCGCTCGCGATGAAGACCTTCTGCGAATGCGCCGCGGCGGCCATTCTCTGCATCAGCCCGTTGATGGCCGAGGCAAAGACCGCTGCTTCGCGGGGAAGCCCGGCCAGATCCAACTGCAGCGCTGAATTGCCGGGCACGATAGCCTCGACTTGCTGCGCCGTGCTCTCCAAGGGGTTGAGGGCCCTGCGTACCGAAAAAAGCGTGACGAGCAAGGCCGAAAGCGCGAACGGCATGACGGGCAGCCAGACGTCCTCGAGCGTTTCGTACGCAACCACCCAGCGATGCACCCCGGCGGGATCGCCCAGCGTCGCCGTCTCGATCAACACATGCGTATCGCCGACCCGGTATCTGCGTCCTCCCGCAATATGCAGGGTCTGTGTACTCAGCTCCTTGAACCAGTAATCGGTCGTTTTCGGAGAGTTGGGTATCCAGGGCGAGACCGCTTCGAGCACGCCGCCGTTGTGTGCCGCAATCACCCGGCCATCGGCAGCGAGAACGCGAAAGGCGTAGGCCGCCTTGGCGTCATCGCGAAACTGGGTCAGTTTGCCGGGAAGAACGAACGCAGGTCCATCCGGGCCCATGCTGACGCCCTTCAACAGCGCCGCCGCTTCGTAGTTGATGTGATCGAGATACAGCGTCTCGTAGTCGAAGTCATTGATGACCATAACCACCAGCAGCTGCAAGATGATCGCGGCCAGCGCAACCAAGGTGATGCGCACCGACAGCGTTCTGGCAAAGCTGGGGCGATCCCTCAGACCGGTGCTGGTCATTTCGGGGCACTCAGCATGTAGCCGATGCCCCTGACGGTCTCGATCACGATGCCAGCGTGGCCGTCCTCCATCGCCTTGCGCAATCGTGAAATCACCGTCTCGACCGCGTTGGGTGACATGTCTCGACCAGCGCTTGCGCCGGACAGGCTCTCTTCGATCTCGGACTTGGGCACGGCTCGGCCAGGCTTGCGCAGCAGCAGAGCAAGCAGGCGTCGCTCGCTCGGGCGCAGATCGAGAAGCTTCCCGTCAGCGTGAATCTCGCCTGTCTTTTCATTGTAGGCCACATTTCCAACCTGCACGATCGGCTCGCGCAGGGCGCGAGGTCGTCTCAGCAAGGCGCGAACACGCGCGAGCAGCTCCGTGTGATTGAACGGCTTGACGAGATAGTCGTCCGCACCGCTATCGAGACCCGCCACCCGATCATCGACAGCCGCCCGGGCGGTAATCACGAGAACCGGGGTCTCATTTCCCGCTTCCCTGAGTTCGCGAATGATGGCGAGGCCATCGCCGTCAGGCAAACCCAGGTCGATGATGAGCAGATCGTATTCCGCCGATGCGATGGCGGCTCGAAAATCCCTGGCGGTCCCGACGACATCGAGCGGGTAGTCCGCTCCGCGCAGGCTCTCGCTGAGAAGCTCCCGCAGCCGGGCACTGTCTTCGACGAGCAAGAGCCTCATATCGTTTGTCTGCCTGCAACGCGGGGGCGCCTCTGCCCAAGATCGGCTTCCACCGAGCACCTCCTGTCCGAAGCTGTCAACTTCCTGTCACGCGATCGAGCCGGCGCTTGCGCGACCGCGCGCAATCATGCGTCGTAACCATCCTGACCGAACCGCCACGTTAACCCTCGCCCCTCGGGGTAAGAGCATCACGCGTCCCTTGGACACGCACGCGTATCGTCGCGTGGAATATCGGACGAATGGAATGATCGAGCTGATACCTGATGACCAAACTGTTTGGGCCGCCCGGCGGCTTGCCGCCGAACTGCCATCTGGAGAAATCAGGCTTGTAGGCGTGCTCGCACCGATGCCCGAGGCCATTGCGGCCCTCCTGCGAGAAGCGCTCGAGAGCGTGGCTGAAGGCAACTCTGTTTCGCTCATCGCGCGCAAGCGAACGGCCAACACGGATCCGGCGCACTTGACCGATACGCTCGCAGCGGATGGCAAGATCATCTCCGGCTAAACAAGCAGACCTAACCTGCATGCGCTTCAGACAGGCCTTCCGCACCGATATCGCCATCGTCGCGGCGACGCTATTTATAGTTGCTGCCTGCAACGTGACCTTCTGGCAGCAGCTTGTCGCTGCCGTCTCACCGCATAGTGCCTACGAATACCTGTTCATTGCCGGCATCGCGGTTCTTGCCTGCCTGCTGCTCGCGCTCTTCATGAGCTTGTTTGCGGCACCTTACATCTTCAAGCCTGCCATCATCGTCCTGCTGCTCATCACAGCTCCGGCTTCCTACTTCACCAGCGAGTACGGCACCGTCGTCGACGGCAGCATGCTGAAGAACGTGCTGCTGACGAATACGAACGAAGTCGCCGACCTGCTGACGCCGGGGCTCGCGTTCTACGTTCTTGCATTCGGCGTCTTGCCTTCGGTGGTGCTGTGGGCCTGCCCGATCATGTATCGTCCGTTGCGGAGCAAGATCAGGTTTCGAGCGAAGTCGACCCTTGTCGCCGGGTTGGCATGCATCGCCGTCGGCTTGGTGTTCTCGCAAAACATTTCGTCGGTGTTTCGGCAGAATCGATTGCTGCTGGGCTTGTTTGCGCCTCTGAACGTCGTAAGTGCGTCCGCCGAGCTGGCCCGCAAGAGCCTGCGATCGAGGCCGACAGGCGAGTCGTCCTTCGGCCACGACGCCCGCAAATCGTCGATCTGGTCCACGCGCCACAGGAAGTCCGTGACCGTGATCGTCGTCGGCGAGACCGCGCGCGCGGACCACTTCTCTCTGAACGGCTATCCGCGCGATACGAATCCACTGCTTGCCAAGGTTCCCGGCCTCGTCAGCTTCACCAAAGCCTATTCATGCGGAACCAACACCGGACTATCCCTGCCCTGCATGTTCTCGGGCCTCGGTGCGAGGTCCTTCAGCAATCAGCTGGCCGCGCATCAGGACGGCCTGCTCGACATCGTGCAGCGTGCCGACTTTTCCGTGCTGTGGCGGGAGAATCAGGCGGGCTGCTACGGCGTGTGCAAGCGCGTGCCCACCGACGTTCTGGAGCGTGCCGGCACGCGAACACTCTTCGAACGAGGAGAATCCTTCGACGAAAATCTTCTGCAGGGCTTGCAGGAGAAGATCGAGCGCATGGGCAACAACGCCGTCATTGTGCTGCACATGATGGGCAGTCATGGGCCGACGTACTTCAAGCGATATCCGCCGGCGTTCGAGCACTTCCAGCCCGCCTGCAAGGAGAGCCAATTCAGTCGCTGCAATCTGCCGGACATCGTCAACAGCTACGACAACACGCTGGTCTATAGCGACCACGTGCTGGCCCGGTTGGTGGAGCTGCTGCAGGTCAATGACCGCAACGGCATGGCGACGGCCATGATCTATCTCTCCGATCACGGCGAGTCTCTGGGCGAGGCCAACGTCTACCTGCACGGCATGCCGTACCGACTCGCCCCGGAGGCGCAGAAGCACATCCCTCTCCTGCTCTGGCTCTCGCCGAACTATCAATCGGAAACCGGCACCGACGTTGCCTGTCTCGATGAGCGCCGCCACCAGCCGGTGAGCCACGACAATCTATTCCATTCCGTGCTGGGGCTGCTGGACGTGCAGACCAGGGTCTACGATCGCAATCTCGATATGTTCGCCCCTTGTCGAACGGCTCCGCATCAACCGGCGAACACGGGCACCCTGCAGCAGTACCGGTGACCGGCGCCAGGCGGCCTACTCCGCCGCACGGGTCTCGTCGAAACGATAGAGGCCGCGGTCGAGATCGCGGGAGACGAGGCGCAGCAGCTCGGCGCTGGCGTCGCCCACCAAGGCGCGGTAGCCGGCAATCGAGCGCGCGAACTGATTGTAGATGATGACGGCCGGGATGGCCGCGAACAGGCCGATCGCCGTGGCCAGCAGCGCCTCGGCGATGCCCGGTGCCACCACGGCGAGGTTGGTGGTCTGCGCCTTCGAGATGCCGACGAAGCTGTTCATGATGCCCCACACCGTGCCGAACAGGCCGACGAAGGGCGCGGTGGAACCGATGGTCGCCAGCAGGCCCGTGCCGCGGCTCATGTTGCGCGCGGCCGCCGCCTCGATGCGGGCGAAGCGCGAGGCGATGCGCTCCTTGATGCCTTCCTTGGCAAGATCGGCGGACAGGCTCAGCTCCTCCGCGGCCGCTCCGATCAGGGCCGGCAGCACGCCCGTGCCTGCTTCGATCCGGGACGCGGCATCTGCCAATGACCGCTCTTGTATGACGGCCATCAAATCGGCCAGCAGGCGGCGGCGGGCGGCGCGAAGCTCGAGGGTCTTGGCCAGCCATACCGACCACGTCACCAGCGAGGCGAAGGCGAGGCCGATCATCACCAACTGCACGACCAGGTCGGCATGGACGAACATCGACCAGGGCGACAGGTCGCGCGGCAGACTGCCGGGCTCCCAGACCTGCGCCCAGGCCGGCTCGGCACTGAGCCCGGCGGCCATACCCGGCAGGAGAGGCAGAAAGTGCCCGGGTCGGCGCTGTGTTGCGTATCTCGCTCGATGGCTCATCTGCATATTCCGGGGACCGCGACTGAGGCGGCGCCACATCTCTGCATAGCCCGTCCCGGCCCTGCGCAGGAAGGCCGCCATAACCGTTAACGCCGGTCTCTTCGCCGTATCGCCCAAGGTTTGATGCGGAAGCTGGCGCGCAGAGGGCGTTTTTCTGCTATGCGGTGCGCCTCGCATCCGCCCAAACGCTGCAAAGCCATGACCAAGGCAAGTCACATCGTCGAGCAGGCAGCCGAAGCCGGCAGGGCCCAGCCCGCGCGGCCCGAGTGGGCCAATGCGCGGCGGATCGTCGTCAAGATCGGCTCCAGCCTGCTGGTGGATCGTGGCAGCGGCCAGCTCAAGGCGGCCTGGCTGGAGGCGCTGGCCGAGGACGTGGCCGACCTCGTCAAGGCCGGCAAGGAGACGATCGTGGTCTCCTCGGGGGCCATCGCGCTGGGCCGCCACCTGCTCGCCTTCGGCAAGGGCAGCCTGGCGCTCGAGCAGTCGCAGGCCGCCGCCGCCGTCGGGCAGATTTCGCTCGCCAGCGCCTACCAGGCGGCCTTCAAGGCGCAGGGGCTGACTGCGGCGCAGATCCTGCTCACCCTCGGGGACACGGAGGAGCGTCGCCGCTACCTCAACGCGCGCCAGACCATTTCCACCCTGGTTGCCCAGCGGGCCGTGCCGGTGGTGAACGAGAACGACACCGTTGCCACCACCGAGATCCGCTACGGCGACAACGACCGTTTGTCGGCGCGCGTCGCCAGCATGATCAGTGCCGACTGCCTGGTGCTGCTGTCCGACATCGACGGTCTCTACACCGCCCCGCCCGGTACCGATCCCGGTGCCACGCTCGTGCGCGAGGTGCGGCAGATCACGCCCGAGATCGAGGCGATGGCCGGTAGCGCGGGATCGGAGCTGTCGCGCGGCGGAATGGTGACGAAGATCGAGGCGGGCCGTATCGCCCTCGCGTCCGGCGCCAATATGGTGATCACCTCCGGCACGGTCCTCCATCCGTTGCAGGCGCTGGACCGCGGCACGGCCTGCACCTGGTTCCTGGCGCCGTCCGATCCGGTCACCGCCCGCAAGCGCTGGATTGCCGGCCAGCTCGAGCCGAAGGGGCAGCTTACCATCGACGCCGGCGCCGAGCGGGCGCTGCTGTCGGGCAAGAGCCTGCTGCCGGCCGGCGTGACGCGGGCGGAAGGCACCTTCGAGCGCGGCGACGCCGTGGTGATCCGCGCGGCGGGCGGCCGCGAGCTCGGCCGCGGCCTGGTCGCCTATGCGCAGGCCGATGCGGCGCGTATCATAGGCAAGAAGAGCGGCGAGATCGCCGCCATCCTCGGCTTCGAGGGTCGCGCCGAGCTGATCCACCGCGACGACATGGTGCTGAGCAGGAGCTGAGTGATTATGGCAGCGACCGGCAAACCCAAGGTGACGGATCCCACGTCGATATCCGACCTGATGCTCAGCCTCGGCCAGCAGGCCCGCGAGGCCGCACGCGCCCTGGCACAGGCTTCGACCCAGGCCAAGAACGCTGCCCTGTTGGCGGCCGCTGAAGAGCTGCGCCGGCAGACGCCCGCCATCATGGAAGCCAACGAGCGCGACATGGCCGCAGCCCGGGCCGCCAAGCGCCAGGGGTCCTTCCTCGATCGCCTGGCCCTCGACCCCAAGCGCATCGAAGGCGTCGCCAAGGGTCTGGAGGACATCGCCGCGCTGCCCGATCCGGTCGGCAGCGTGCTCGCCAAATGGAAGCGGCCGAACGGCCTCGAGATCTCGCGCGTGCGCGTGCCGCTGGGCGTAATCGGCATCGTCTACGAGAGCCGTCCGAACGTGACGGCCGACGCCGGCGGCTTGTGCCTCAAGGCCGGCAATGCCGCGATCCTGCGCGGCGGCTCGGACAGCTACCATTCGAGCCGCGCCATCCAGGTGTGCCTGGCGCGCGGACTGCGCTCAGCCGGCCTGCCCGAGACGGCCATCCAGCTCGTCCCCACCATCGATCGCGACGCGGTGGGCCTGATGCTGGAAGGGCTCGGCGGCAATATCGACGTGATCGTCCCCCGCGGCGGCAAAAGCCTGGTCGCGCGCGTGCAGGCCGAGGCGCGCGTGCCGGTGTTCGCGCACCTGGAGGGCCTGTGCCACACCTACGTCGACCGCAGCGCCGACCTCGAGATGGCCAAGCGCATCGTCGTCAACGGCAAGATGCGTCGCACCGGCGTGTGCGGTGCCACCGAGACGCTGCTGGTCGACCGCAACGCCGCCCCCGGCGTGCTCGAAACGCTGATCGCCGCGCTGATCGAGGCCGGCTGCGTGGTACGTGGCGATGCCGCGGCGCAGAAGGCCGACAGCCGCGTCAAGAAGGCGTCGGCCAAGGACTGGTCGACCGAATACCTCGACGCCATCATCGCCGTGAAGGTGGTGGACGGCGTCGACGGGGCCATTGCCCACATCGAGCAGTACGGCTCGCAGCACACCGACTGCATCGTTGCCAATGACCAACCCACCGCCGAGCGCTTCCTGACCCGGCTCGACAGCGCCATCGTGCTGCACAACGCCTCGACGCAGTTCGCCGACGGCGGCGAGTTCGGCATGGGCGCCGAGATCGGCATCGCCACCGGCAAGATGCACGCCCGCGGCCCGGTCGGCGTCGAGCAGCTCACCATTTTCAAGTACATCGTGCGCGGCACCGGCCAGGTCCGGCAGGGCTAGGGTCACATGCCCGAAATGCCCAACGAGGGATCGAGCAACCAGCGATGACACAGCATCGCGACATAGCGCGGCATCGCCAATGGTATCGGCCCAGGTCGATCGTCCGGTCGTTTGCCCTGCGGCCGAGAGTCTCTCTGGCCATACTGACGGTGCTGGCGGCGCTCATCCTTCTGCCCTCGGCCGTCTCCGGCAATCTGCGAACGGCGCTCGCTGCCGATGCCGGCGCATTGGTCTATCTGGCGCTGAGCTCCCGCATCATGCTGGCCTGCGGCCGGGATGTGATGCGCAAGCGGGCGGCCAGGCAGGACGACAGCGCCGTGGTGATCCTCGTGCTCGTCCTCGTGGCCATCGCCTTGAGCTTCTGGACCATCTTCGGCGTCTTGAGCGAGGCCAAGCAGGTCAGCGGCCAGGCCAAGGCCCTGCACGTATCCCTCGCGGCCGTGACCATCCTCCTGTACTGGCTGGTGACGCAGGTTGTGTTCACCTTCCACTATGCCCATGAGTTCTACAGGCCCGACGAAGGCCGCGAGCGGATTGCGGAAGGCCTCGCCTTTCCCGGCGGCGACCGGGAGCCCGACTATTGGGACTTCTTCTACTTCGCCACGTCGCTCGGCGCCGCCTCGCAGACCTCCGATGTCGCCATCCTCACCAAGCCGCTGCGTCGGCTCGTCACGCTGCACGCGGTGATATCGTTCTTCTTCAACACGGCCGTGCTCGCCCTTGCCATCAACATCGGCGCCAGCCTGATTTGACGGGACTACAACGTCATCCCGGCGCCGTTCGCAAGCGAAGCGTGCGGCCGAATCCCGCGAGCACTGACGGGCTCGCGGCGCCGGGATGACGTTGAAGCAGGAGTTTCGACGCATACAACCTGGATGGCAACGAGAGGCGACCAGTTGCGATTCAACCCTTGTCGGAAAGCCGCTAGGCTCAGAGATCATCACCATCATCAATGATTGAATTACGATTATCGATTGGCATAATGACGAGCGGGCGTGCACTGTGCAGCCAGTTGCGCAATCGAGGGAGCGAGCATGGAACGCGTCGAGATTCTGAAGCGTGAAGTCAAGGCGCTGGTGTTCGACCAGTACGGCACCATCGTCGACATGCAGCAGGGGCTGACCGATATCGCCGCGCCGTTCCTGAAGAAGAAGGGTTGGGCCGGCGAGGCGCACCAGTTCGTGACCTGGTGGCGGCGGACCCACTTCGAGAACTCCATGATCGATGCGCTGTGCGATCGCGGACATACGCCATATCGCCAGATCGGCCATCGTGCGGTCTCCTACGTCATGGACCGTTGCGGCTTCCCCTACACACAGGACGAGGTGCAGTGGCTCGTCTCCGAGATCGAGAAACTCAAGCCGTTTCCGGACGTCCTGGAGGCGCTGCACAAGCTGCGCACTGCCGGCTACAAGCTGGTCATACTCTCGAACGGCGACCGCGACATGCTGCAGGCGGCCGGCCCGCACATCGGCTTTCCGTTCGACCACGTCATCTCCGTGCAGGAGGCCGGCTACTTCAAGCCGCACTGGAAGACCTACGCCAAGGCGGAGGAGATCATAGGTCTCGATCGCTCCAGCTGCTTGTTCGTCGCCAATCATGCATTCGACTGCATCGGCGCCAAATCCTACGGCATGCGCACGGTGTTCATCGACCGACGCAAGCGCCCCTTCGGCGAGACCCCGCATCAGGCGGACTTGATCGTCTCCGACTTTGCCGAGCTGGCTGCGTCGCTTTGCTGACGTGACCCCGGACGGTGAACCGCAATCGGGTTGAGCGAAACATGACGTTGCGCAACATCGATCTCAACCTGCTGGTTGTCTTCGATGCCCTCATGCGCACACGCCATGTCACGCGCGCGGCCACATTGATCGGCATCGGTCAGCCCGGCATGAGCGCGGCACTCGCACGCTTGCGCGCGCTGTTCGCCGACGACCTGCTGGTGAAGCAGGGTGGAGAAATGCAGCCGACGGCGCGTGCGCTCGAGCTCGAGCCGGATGTTCGCCGAATCCTGCAGGATGTGGAGCGCTTGGCGTCGGGGCCGACCACATTCGATCCCACCGACAGCCGACGCACGTTCCACCTGCGCATGTCCGATCTTCTGTCGGCTCTGCTGCTGCCGCCCTTGATGCATCGGCTGACGACCTGTGCACCCGGCATCAGTCTCGACATCGTCCACCTGGGGCCGGATGCGACCGTCGACGCGCTGGAGCGCAATGCGATCGAGATCGCCGTCAGCACCGCCCTGAAGACACCGAAATCAATCGAGCGAGCCGACCTGTTTGAGGATCGCATCGTCACCGTGGCGCGGCGCGACCATCCGGCCCGGCGAAAGCTGAGAACCCTCGAAGGCTTCGTGGCCGTCCCGCAGGTGCGCGTGGCCCAGTCGCCCGTCGACGATCGCTTTGCCGATCATCAGCTGGCGAAGCTCGGCCTCAACCGCCACCTCGCGGTCACCGTACCGCACTGGCTGGCCGTGCCGAAGATCGTGGCTGCATCCGATCTCGTCGCCATCATGCCCTACAGCATTGCCCGGCAGTTCCAGCAGGATGGCGAGATCGTTCTCTCGGAGTCGCCGCTTTCGGACACGGCGTTGCTCTGGTCTCTCTATTGGCACCGCCGACACACCACCGACGCCGGCAGCGCCTGGTTGCGCGAGTTGATTGCCGAGATTGCGCGCTCGACAGCGGCCGCAATGCGCAAGGATCGCAGGCTGCCATAGGCACCCAGCAATCGCTGCATCACAAACAGACGTTTGTCAGGCCGGCCGGTGCTTGTTCCTCGGCACGAAGCCCGACCGCTCCGCTTGACGCGGCTCGCGCACCCACACCTCGCGATTGGGATGCATGCCGCCGCCACGCGTGGCCGGCACCGCCATGTGTCGTGCGCGGTGCAGCAGCCGCGTGTCGGCCTGACCGCAGCTGGGGTGGACGCCGCCGTTGTCCGCCACCACCCTTTCCCATGCGGCCTTGCGCTTGGCATGCGTGGCCGTATCGCGCAGTGGTGTGCAGTTGATTTCGTTGCTGTTCAGGTCGACGATAATCTCATCGCCGTCGTGGATGAAGGCGATCGGACCGCCGAGCGCGGCTTCCGGACCGACGTGACCGATGACGAGGCCCACCGAGCCGCCGGAGAACCGGGCATCCGTCATCAGCGCCACGACGATGCCCCGCTCACGGCAGAGCGCCGTGATGCGCGAGGTCGGATCGAGCATCTCCGGCATGCCCGGCGCGCCGCTCGGACCCTCGTAGCGCACGATGATCATGTCGTTGTTCTGGAAGCTGCCGGGGTCCTTGTCGAGCGCGTTGATCAGGCCCTGCTCACCCTCGAAGACGCGCGCTTTGCCGCGGAAGACATTGTTCTCGAGGCCGCCCTCGTAGATCTGGGCCTTGCTCATCACCCCTTTGTTCTGGAGGCCATTGTCGACGCCGGCCAGCTTGAGGATCGCCGAGAAATCCGGCGACAGGTTGCCGCCCAGCACGCGCAGGCCGCCGGTCGGCTTGTAGGGTCTTTCGACCGGATAGATCACCTTGCCGTCGGCCCGCTTCGCGCCCAGGCGCTCGACCTGCCGTGCGAGGGTCTCGCCCGTACAGGTCAGGACATCGCCGTTGAGCAGACCGGCCTCCAGCAGCTCGCGAACGATCACCTGCACGCCACCCACTTCGTCGATATCGACCATGGAATACTTGCCATACGGCCGCGCGTCGGTAAGCACGGGCACGACATGTTGCGAGAGGTGGTTGAACTCCTCCGGCGTCATGACCTCCTTCCAGAAGTCGGCGAAGCCGGCCGCGCGGGCGATCTCGGGTGCGTGCAGTGTCACGTTGGTCGAGCCGCCGATGGCCATCGCCACGATCACGGCATTGCGAATGGAATCGCGCACGACGATGTCGCGCGGCTTCAGATCCTTGTCGATCAGCTTGGCGAGGAGAGCCACCAATTCGGCCGGAAACTCGTTCAGCCGGCGCGGATCGTCGGATGGCGGCGCCACCATGTGCAGCGGCTGCATGCCGACCACGCCGATGAACGTCTGCATGGTGTTGTAGGTGAACATGCCGCCGCAGCTGCCGATGCCGGGACAGGCGTGACAGGCGATGCGCAGGCGCAGCTCGGCATCGGGGTTGCCCGCCACCTGATAGGCGCTGACGATGTCGAGCGCCTCTCCGGTCTTGGGATCCTTGCCCGGATGGATCGGGCCGTCCGACATGATGATCGCCGGCTGGTTGTGCTCGAGCAGCGCAGCCAGCGTCCCGACCGGCGGCTTGTCGCAGGCCACCACCGCAATCGTGCCGGCGAGCCCCGTCGCGCTCAGGTGCTCGCAGAGTGCCTCGTTGGTCACCTCGCGCCCGATCAGCGAGTAGCGCATCTCGCGTGTGCCGTTGCGGATGCCGTCGGAAGTGGCGATCGTGTACTCCGGCTGCACGAGGCGCAGCTTGAGCTGGCCCGCCCCCTTGCCGACGCGGCCCTTCAAGCGCTCATGGATGGCTTCGACCTTGGCCATCACGCCGAGATAGCACTGGCTGTCGCCCTTCGTGCCCACTACGCCGACCGAC
>Ga0075367_10000625_pt1 | contig 13526 bp, 12 predicted proteins | sample EndMethybrTD3032_FD_71399 | JGI IMG/M metagenome (GOLD analysis project Ga0075367, IMG submission 71399) | Populus endosphere microbial communities from Tennessee, USA - Endosphere MetaG P. TD hybrid TD303-2 | ecosystem: Host-associated > Plants > Roots > Endosphere | place: USA: Tennessee... | reverse complement strand
CGCCGGCGTGTTCGAGGGCGAGACCATCAACACGCCGTCCATGCTGTGCGTGGAAGACTACCTCGACACGCTCAATTGGGCGGAGAGCCTGGGCGGCGTCAAGGCGCTGATCGCGCGGGCCGACGCCAACGCCCGGGTGCTGTACGACTGGATCGAGCGCACGCCGTGGGCCGAGAACCTGGCGGTCGCCCCGGCCACGCGTTCCAACACCTCGGTGTGCATCAGGATCGCCGATCCGGCGATCGCCAAGCTGCCGCTCGACGCGCAATGGGCGTTCGTCAAGCAACTCGAGGGTTCGCTCGCCAAGGAGAAGGCCGCCTACGACATCGCCGGCCACCGCGACGGCCCGCCGGCGCTGCGCATCTGGTGCGGCTCGACGGTCGAGACCGCCGACGTCCAGGCGCTCACCCCCTGGCTCGACTGGGCCTTCGCCGAGAGCAAGGCGTCGTTCGCCAAGGCGGCGTAGTTCGCACTTGTCATCTCGGAAGCCGTAAGCGCTCCCCTCCCCCTTGCGGGGAGGGGTCGGGGGTGGGGGTAAATTTCCAAGCTCCCGACCTCGCGGCTTCACCCCACCCCTAACCCCTCCCCGTCAAGGGGAGGGGAATCCGGTCGCTCTACGACGCACCGATCGCAAAGGATCAAATCCCATGACCGCACCCCGCGTACTCATCGCCGATCAGCTGTCTCCCGCCGCCGTTGCCATCTTCCAGGAGCGCGGCGTCGCCACCGACGTGAAGGTCGGCCTGTCGAAGGAGGAGCTGGAGAAGATCATCAAAGACTATGACGGCCTGGCCGTCCGCTCCGCCACCAGGGTGACGGAGAAGGTGATTGCCGCGGCGACCAACCTGAAGGTGGTCGGCCGGGCCGGCATCGGTGTCGACAACATCGACGTGAAGGCCGCCACCACCAAGGGCATCATCGTCATGAACACGCCCTTCGGCAATTCCATCACCACCGCCGAGCACGCGCTGTCGCTGATGATGGCGCTGGCCCGGCAGATTCCCGATGCGGACCGCTCCACGCAGGCCGGCAAGTGGGAGAAGTCGAAGTTCCTCGGCGTCGAGCTGTTCGCCAAGACGCTGGGCGTGATCGGCTGCGGCAACATCGGCTCGATCGTGGCCGACCGCGCCATCGGCCTGAAGATGAAGGTGATCGCTTTCGATCCGTTCCTGTCGCCGGAGCGAGCGCTTGCGTTGGGCGTGGAGAAGGTCGAGCTCGACGAGCTGCTCAAGCGCGCCGATTTCATCACGCTCCACACGCCGCTGACCGACAAGACGCGCAACATCATCGACGAGGCCGCGCTCAAGAAGACCAAGAAGGGCGTGCGCATCATCAACTGCGCGCGCGGCGGGTTGCTCGACGAGCGGGCGCTGGCGGCAGCCCTCAAGTCGGGACAGGCGGCCGGCGCGGCACTCGACGTGTTCGAGGTGGAGCCGGCCAAGGAGAGCGTGCTGTTCGGCCTGCCGAACGTGATCTGCACGCCGCACCTGGGAGCGGCCACCAGCGAGGCGCAGGAGAACGTGGCGCTGCAGGTGGCCGAGCAGATGTCGGACTACCTGCTGAAGGGCGCCATCTCGAATGCCGTCAACTTCCCCAACATCACCGCCGAGGAGGCGCCGCGCCTGCGGCCGTGGGTGAAGCTCGCCGAGCAGCTCGGGCTGTTCGCGGGCCAGCTCACCGAGACCAGCATCAAGGGCATCCGCGTCGAATATGCGGGCGAGGTGGCCACCCTCAACACCAAGCCGCTGACCGCGGCGGCGCTGGCCGGCGTGCTGCGTCCGCTGCTGAGCGACGTCAACATGGTCTCGGCCGCGGTCAACGCCAAGGAGCGCGGTATGCGGCTGGAGGAAGTGACGAGCGGCCAGGAAGGCGCCTTCGAGAGCTACATCAAGCTGACCGTGAAGACCGACGAGTACGACCGCTCGGTGGCCGGCACGGTGTTCTCCGACGGCCGCCCGCGCATCATCCAGGTGCGCGACATCGGCATGGAGTTCGAGCTCTCCCCGCACATGCTGTTCGTGCGCAACGCCGACAAGCCGGGCTTCATCGGCCGGTTCGGCATGGTGATGGGCGAGGCGGGCGTCAACATCGCCACGCTCAACCTCGGTCGCGACAAGCCGGGCGGCGATGCCATCTGCATCGTCGCCGTCGACGAGCCGGTGTCGGAGGACGTGATGGGCAAGGTGCGCGCCCTGCCGCAGGTGGTGCGCGTCAACCGGCTGCAGTTTTGAGGGCATCCCCTCTCCCCACTCTTCCGTGGGGAGAGGGTTAGGGTGAGGGGCCGAGGCTTGCTCCGGCGTTCGTCGCTGCCCCTCACCCCGACCCTCTCGTCATGGCGAAGCCATGCTCCGCATGGACGTAAAGGACGGGGAGAGGGGGAGCTGCGGCGCTCTGCAACCTTGCGGACTTGTAACCTCGCCCGTCACAGTTGCGCCACGAGCGCTGCTACCCTGACCCGGGTTCATCGGGCGCGCTCGGGACTGGCTGCGCCCGCATTAGGAGAAAACATTCCATGCGTTGGCCGATTGCATTGGCTTTATTGCCCCTGTTCGCCACGGGCGCGTACGCCGCAGACCTGAAGAGCACCTCCAAGATCGAGAGCGTTACGGTCTATCCCCAAGGGGCCGAGGTGACGCGCATCGGCAAGGTCAAGATGGAGCGCGGCGAGCACGTCCTCCTGTTCAACGACCTGCCGGCCAACACCGTGTCCGGCTCGATCCGCGTCGAGGGCAAGGCCACCGGACGGCTCGAGATCGGCTCCGTCGATACCCGGCGGGTGAAAGTGCCCAGCACCGACGAGGCCGTGGCGGCCACCGAGCGCAAGCGTATCGAGGACGCCATCGAAAAACTGCGCGACGACCGCGCCCAGCTGAGCGCGGCCGTGGAAGCGGCCGAGGTGCAGAAGACGCTGATCAACAACCTGGCGCAGTTGCCGACCAAGTCGGCGCCGGCCAACGGTGCGGCGCAAGCGCAGCCCGACTGGATGCAGCTGTACAGCATGATCGGCCAGCGCGTCGCCGAGGCGCAGAAGATCATCCTCGACACGCAGATCAAGATCCGCGAGACCGACCTGCAGATCCGCGACCTGGAAGGCAAACTGGTGCAGGTCGCGCCCACGCAGCAGGAGCGCACCGAGGTCAAGGTGTTCGTCGACGCCGGCGGGCCGCTCGAGTCCGACATCGTCATCCGCTACCAGGTGACCGCCGCGTCGTGGACGCCCTTCTATGATGCCCGCCTGGCGACCGGCACCAAGACGCAGGCGCCGGCGCTGCAGCTGGTGCGTCGTGCCAGCATTCAGCAGCGCAGCGGCGAGATCTGGGACAACGTCGCGCTGTCGCTGTCGACGGCCCGGCCGGGCGCAGGTACCACCGCTCCCCAGCTCGGCTCGCTGACGGTCGACTACGAGGGCGAGGGCATCGTGCGCCAGCGCGAGATTGCTCCTACCGCCATGACGCGCGGCGTCGGAGTCGGAGCGGCACGCGTTGCCGCTGCCGAGGATGCCGATCGGCGCGACAAGCCGGCCGCGCCGGAGTCGTTCGCAGCGGAGGAGACACGTGCCAGCGTCGACGCACAGGCCTTCCAGGCGGTCTATGCCATTCCGGGCCGTGTCACTGTGCCGGCCACCGGCGAGGCCAAGCGCGCGCAGATCGACGAGATGCCGCTCGAACCGGCGCTCACCGTGCGTGTCGTGCCCAAGCGCGACGAGAAGGCGTTTCTGTACGCCAAGGTGACCATCGCCCGCGGCACGCCGATCCTGCCCGGTCCGGTGTCGCTGTTCCGCGATGCGACGTTTGTCGGCAGCGGCCGCCTGCCGCTGCTGGCGCCGGGCGAGGAGCACGAGCTGGGCTTCGGCGTCGCCGACGCGGTCAAGGTGAAGCACGCCATCGCCGAGGAGAAGCGCAGCGAGTCCGGCATCATCACCTCCTCGAAGACGGATACGCGCAACTACCGCATCACCGCCAAGAACCTGTTCGAGCGGGCCGTCAACCTGGTGGTGCTCGACCAGGTGCCGGTGTCGCAGAACGCCGACATCAAGGTCGAGCTGATCGGCAAGACGGCGCCCACCAAGCAGAACGTCGACGACAAGCGCGGCGTGGTGGCCTGGGAGATGAAGCTCGAGCCCAACGAGGAGAAGGTCATCGAGCACGGCTACCGCGTCACCTGGCCGTCGGCCAAGAAGGTGATCTACGGGAACTGAGCCCCCCGTATACCTTTCATCCCGGAACGCGCGTCCGCGCGTATCCAGGACCCAGAACCGCCAATCAGGGTGCTTGTCGCCCTGGGTCCCGGATATTTGCTGGCGCAAATTCCGGGATGACACTGCCGGTAGCCCCCGCGCCGTGGTAGCGTTATACGTGCGCCAGATAGGGCCGCGCCCGCCCGGGCGCAGGGCGACCAGAGGCTGATTCCAGATGGCGAACGTAGTGGTGATCGGCGCCCAGTGGGGCGACGAGGGCAAAGGCAAGATTGTCGACTGGCTGTCCGAGCGTGCCGACATCGTCGTGCGCTTCCAGGGCGGCCACAACGCCGGCCACACCCTGGTGATCGGCGGCAAGACCTACAAGCTGTCCCTGCTGCCCTCGGGCGTGGTGCGACCCGGCAAGCTGTCGGTGATCGGCAACGGCGTGGTGGTCGACCCGTGGGCGCTCGGCGACGAGATCGGCCGGCTGGAGGCGCAGGGCGTCAAGGTCGACGCCAGCAACCTGCGCATCGCCGAGAACGCCACCCTGATCCTGCCGCTGCATCGCGAGCTCGACCAGCTGCGCGAGAGCGCGGCCGGCGAGGGCAAGATCGGCACCACCGGGCGCGGCATCGGGCCGGCCTACGAGGACAAGGTCGGCCGTCGGGCGATCCGCGCGCAGGACCTGAAGAACCTCGGCACGCTGGGGCCGAAGATCGACCGCATGCTGGTGCATCACAACGCGCTGCGGCGCGGGCTCGGCAAGCCGGAGATCGAGCGGGAAGCGCTGGAGCGCGAGCTGCACGAGATCGCGCCGCGCATCCTGCCCTACGTCGACAACGTATGGGCGCTGCTCGACGCTGCCCGCCGCGCCGGCAAGCGCATCCTGTTCGAGGGTGCGCAGGGCGCCTTGCTGGATGTGGACCACGGCACCTATCCGTTCGTGACGTCGTCCAACACGGTGGCGGCGCAGGCTGCGACCGGCTCCGGCATGGGGCCGCGCGCGATCGGCTACGTGCTGGGTCTCGCCAAGGCCTATACGACGCGCGTGGGATCGGGGCCGTTCCCCACCGAGCTGACGGATGCCGTCGGCGAGAAGCTCGGCGAGCGCGGCCAGGAGTTCGGCGTCGTCACGGGGCGCAAGCGCCGTTGCGGCTGGTTCGATGCCTGCCTGGTGCGGCAGGTGTGCAAGGTGTCCGGCATCGACGGCATCGCGCTGACCAAGCTCGACGTCCTCGACGGCTTCGAGGAGATCAAAGTGTGCGTCGGCTACACTCTCGACGGCGAGCGCATCGACAGCCTGCCGGCCGGACACAACGCCCAGGCGCGCGTCAAACCTGTGTACGAGAGCTTCGAAGGCTGGACGCAATCGACCCGCGGCGCGCGCAGCTGGGCCGACCTGCCGGCCCAGGCCGTCAAGTACGTGCGCCAGATCGAGGAGCTGATCGAGTGTCCCGTCACGCTGCTGTCGACCAGCCCCGAGCGCGATGACACCATCCTGATGCGCGATCCCTTCGAGGATTGAGCAGCGCCTGGGGTTCCAGCAGGTTCAAGGTGCGGCTATGCAACACGGCGCTTTTGCGGCGCCGAGCGCTTGCGCGCAGACGAATCACTCAACACGACTCACAATCGCGTCGGCCAGACAAGGCCTTGGCTGTCACACGTGCATTCCAGCACCACACGAACAACGACCTACATCGGACAACTTTCATCTAAGCTCGAATCAAAGCATTTCCCTCCCACGCTTACCGGGTCGATCCGGTTTGGCCGCTCTTCGACGGACACCCCTACCGCTCGCTGTGTCGAAAGAGCCCGAGTGCCGCGCGTCAGGACAAAAGCAGGGAAACGCAGATGAAGAAAATGATCTTGGCTCTTGCGGGCGCGATGTCGCTCCTGAGCACTGCAGCGCTCGCCGACGGAATGGCTTCCAAGCGTGGAGCCGCATGCTGTGACGCCGCGCGGCCGTGGACTGGCTTCTATGTCGGTCTCGGCGCCGGCGCCGGCTCGGTCGTGCATGACTTGTCGTTCGGCGGGTTTGCCAGCCTTGACGGCCTGGGTGGCGAAGGCGTGTTCGGCACGGTGACGGTCGGCTACGACCGGATGCTGACGTCGCGCATCGTCGCCGGCATCTTCGCCGACTATGACTTCGTCTCGAACGTGTCGACAGATGCGGCGTTCGGCCCCTTTAGTGCCTCGGTTGAGCAAAAGAACACCTGGGCGATCGGTGCGCGCCTGGGCGTGCTGACGAGCCCCACCACGCTGTGGTACGGCACCGCCGGCTACAGCCACACGGAGTTCGAGTTGAAGGGCATCAACTTCAACCTGCCCGACTTCGGCGGCTATTTCGTCGGCGCCGGTGTGGAAAGCCAGCTTGGCGGCCCCTGGAGCGTGAAGGCGGAATACCGCTTCACGCAGTACGACAGCGAGGAGATCCTGCCGGGCTTCAGCGCCGAGCCTTCGACGCACGCGGGTCGCGTCGCGCTGGTCTACAAGTGGGGTCGCGAGGACGTGACCGCTGCGCCGATGAAATAGGCAACGCGATCTTTTTGGTTGGCACCACGGTGGGCCGCTCGCAAGGGCGGCCCATTCGTTTCAGCAAAGTCATTCCACCACGAGTTGGATCGCGCCCGTTTGCCAAGCATTGTTGTGCCGTGCGCATCGATCTCGCTCTGACGTCATCCCGGCGCCGTGAGCGCCCGCAGGGCGGTCGCGCCTGCCGCACGTTCCATTGCTGCAACGGCTGGGTCGTCCACGAATCCGCACCTGCGCGTTGAGCTGGCCTGGGTCCCGGCCGAATTCCCGCTCCCTCGCTTCGCTTGCGAGCGGCGCCGGGATGACGGTGCGTTTGCAGGATCGGGCGCCGAGCTCGCCCACAAGGTGTGCGGATATCAGATCAACCTGAGCGGGAAACCCTAGCTCGCGGCGGCGATGCGGTTGGCGACACGGCGCTCGGCGGCCTGCACGATGGCGGCACGCAGCTCGGGGGGCGAGGTCAGGTCGGCGCCGACGCTGAGGCGCTGCTCGCGCGCCAGCAGACGCAGGTTGTCGGCGCTGTCGATGGATTCGAGAGCGCCGAGCAGGCGCTCGCGCCCGCCCGTGCGCAGCAGGACCACGACATTGATCGAGAACGGATCGAACGGGGTGGCCACCGGCCGGGTGCGCGGCGCGGTTGGCGCGGGCTGGACATCCGCAGGGCTCGCCGGTGGTGTCTCGACGATTTGCGCCGGCTTGGCCGGGGCTGCTTCCTTTGAGACCTCGGCGTCGCCCTCTCTCTGCTGCCGGCGCAGGCGCAGCTGGGCGATCTCGCGCCGCAGCAGCTGGACGATCTTGTCGCGCTCGTCCGGCGTCAGGCTCGAATGCGAGCGAAACAGGCGCCGGAAGTAGGCATCCTGCGAGGCACCCGACAGCGCTCTGGTTCGCTTCGTCATCGACTCAGGCCGATTTGGCGAGCAGCTCCGGTACGCGGAAAATCTCGTCGTGCAGGCTGCGCAGATGCGGCAGCGCGTCTGCGTACTTCTCCTGCATGGTCTTTCTAGTCTCGTCCCAATCGAAGGCGCGCGCAATGCTGTCCAGCATGGGCAGGCGGGTATTCAACACCGGATGATCCAGCGCCAGCTGCTCGATCAGCAGGCGCTCGTGGCCGTCGCCCTTGAGGTAGTTGGGCAGGCAGGAGTAGCGGCGCTCGCTGATGGGGATGCCGGCCAGCTGCTCGGCGGTCTCGACGCGCTCGATCAGCATGGCGGCCCGGTCCATGGCGAACTGCGACACGAAATCGGGTCGGAACGGCACCAGCACGTGATCGGCCAGCGCCAGGGCGGCGAGCGCGGCGAACGACAGGCCCGGCGGGCAGTCGAGAATCACCACGTCGAAGTCCATGCCGAAGTGCTTCAGCATGTTCTTCATGCGGGTGCGCACCTGCACAGCCACGGCGTCGGCGTGCAGGTCCTTCTTGGAATGCTTGAGCAGCAGCTCGCCCTGGATGTCCTCCAGGCGCTGGGAGCCCGGCAGCAGCGAGACGCGCCCCGGTGCGGTGCGGGCATGGGCGACATCGCCGACGTTGTTCAGAACGTAGGCCGATTCGTCCTCGGCGACCTTCTCGAAGCGGTCGTAGAAATAGTCGGCCACCGTGTGGCCGGCGCGGCTCGCCCGCTCCCAGGCCTCGCCGCCGACGAGCATGAGCGAGGCGTTGCACTGCGTGTCGAGGTCGGCGAGGAGCACCCGTTTGCCCGACCACGCGGCCGTGGCGTTGGCCAGCATGACGGCGATGGTCGATTTGCCGACCCCGCCCTTCCTGTTCGACACTGCGAGAAACCGCGCCATTCGCACCTCTCTTCGGACCACAAGATGCGAGGGCGTATGCGATTCCCGCCGCGCGCGCATCAACCAGCGGGGTCAGGTACAACTGCGAGGGGTGTGCTGTGGCTGCGCTCGCGGTAGCTGGAGGCGGTGGCGCCGACCATCCCGGAGAATGTGGTAAGCGCGCCGGGCACCAGCTCGGCGGCGAGGATGCGCGTCGGATTGACGGGGCCGGGCAGGGTGATCTGGCCGACGGGCACGCGCACGAAGCCGAGCCGCGCGTAGTAGGGCTCGTCGCCGACCAGCAACACGAGGGAGAGGCCGTCGGCGCGGGCGGCATCCATCGCCTCGCCCACCAGGCCGCGGCCGTAACCGCGATTGGCGAAGGCGGGATCGACGGCGAGCGGGCCGAGCAGCAGCGCGCCGTCCTTGCCGCCGATGGTGATCGGCGTGAAGCGTACGGCGGCGATGATGCGCCCATCGATGAGGCAGACCCGGCAGTAGCGCGAAAAGGCGCCTTTGCCCTCGCGGATGCGATAGGCGGTACGGGCGTAGCGGCCTGGACCGAAGGCGCGCGCGTGCAGGGCAGAAATCTCCGCGCTGTCCTCGGGCCGGACCTCGCGCACGACGGCGTCTACCATTTGTCGCTCCTCGGCTCGCCGCCCAGCACCTCGGCGATGCGCCGGCGTGTGCCGGGGCTGGTTTCCTCGGGCAGGTCGGAGGCGGCAAAGAAGCCCAGCTCGGCGATCTCGCGGTTGGGCGCGGGCACACGCGGCTGTCGCCAGTCGCGCACCACGAACAGGGCGATGTGATCGGCGGGGAAGGTGTCGAAGTGGGAGTAGATGCCAAACAGCTCCGGCGTGGCGTTGAGCTCGACGCCCACCTCCTCCTGCAACTCGCGGGCGAGCGCCTCGCCAATGGCCTCGTTCTTCTCGACGCCGCCGCCCGGCATGTGCCAGCCGGGCCGGTAACCGTGGCGCACGAGCAGCACCCGGTTCTGCGCGTCCAGCACCATGCCCTGGGCGCCCATGGTCAGGCTGCGCGTGAGGCGCCAGTAGTGGTGCAGCGCCTTGATCAGGAGCGGGTTTGTGACCATGGGGTGACGACGAGGCGGGTTGCGGCGGGACTGAAGTCCCGTCTTTGGGGCCGTTTCGCCGAATTGGCAAGCCGGCGGGAAGCGGCTACTGCTGGCGCCCGTCACCAACGCCCTTGCCGATCGAGCCATGCACAAGCCGCTGACCATCGCCCAGCTCACCGACGTGCACCTGGGGCCGATCCACGGCTTCACTCCACGGTATTGGAATGCCAAGCGCATGGCCGGTTACGTCAACTGGCATCGCAACCGCCGCGATGCCTACCTGCGCGAGGTGCTGGACCGCCTGGTGGCCGATATGCGCCACCAGGCGCCGGACCACGTGGCCGTCACCGGTGATCTCGCCAATGTCGGCTTGCCGGCGGAGCATATGCACGCGCTGACCTGGCTGCAGCATCTGGGCGCCGCCGACGCGGTCAGCGTCATACCCGGCAACCACGACATCTACGGCACGATAGGCTCCGATCCCGGTACGGCGCGATGGGCTGCCTACATGACGTCGGACCGTGAGGGCGCGCGCTATGCGGAGACGGCGCAGGGATTTCCGTATGCGCGCGTGCTCGGCGGCGGCGTGGCCTTGGTAGGCGTCAATTCGGCCGTCCACACGCCGCCGATGATGGCCTGGGGAGAGGTCGGCGCCGCGCAGCGCGACCGGCTCGCGCGTATCCTGGATAGGCTCGGTGCGGCGGGGCTGTTCCGGTTGGTGATGATCCATCATCCGCCACTGCCGGGCCAGGCGCCGACCGCTCGCGGATTGCGCGATGCGGCCGCCCTGGAAGAGCTTCTGGTGCGGCACGGGGCCGAACTCGTGATCCATGGCCACAACCACGTCAATTCGCTGGCTTGGCGCCAGAGTGTCAGCGGGCCGCTGCCGGTGGTCGGTGCGCCGTCCGCGTCGCTGGGGCGGCCGCACAAGCACGAGCCATTGGCTCGGTACAATTTGTATCGCATCGAGGGGCCGCCCTGGCGCATCGAGTTGATCGGGCGCGGCTTGGCGGAGCCCGGCGGCGGCATAGTCGAGCTGGAGCGGCGCATGCTCGCCGTGCATGAGCCGGCCGCATAGCTGTCCTGAGAATTACTCAGCGTGCTTTGCGAATGCGGCACCTGGGATTTGCATGCCGTTGCAGCTATGTTGCGCGCAATCGCCAAAAAGGAATCGCAGCAAATGCAAAAAGCCGTCCCGCCTGCGCCACGCGCTGCCAGGCCGCTCTGGGTGGTGGTGTTGTCCGCCGGATTGATCGTCGGCATCGCCATGGGCCTGCGCCAGGTGATGGGTCTCTACCTGCCGCCGATGACCAAGGAGCTGGGCATCGGCCGCGAGCCGTTCTCCACCGCCATGGCGGTCGCCAACCTGGTGTGGGGCCTGGGCGCGGTGTTCGCCGGCATGATCGCCGACCGCTACGGCGCCGGCCGGGTGGTCGTCACGGGCGCGCTCTGCACCATGATCGGCATGTACCAGATGTTTGCCGCCCAGACGGGTGCTGACCTGCTGATCAGCGGCGTGTTCCTGGGCTTCGGCGTGGCGGGCACCGGCATCACCTCCCTGGTCGGCGCGGTCGGCCGTGCCGCGCCGCCCGAGCGGCGCACCGCCGCCATCGCCTCGCTCGGCATGGCCGGCGGCATCGGTGGGTTCGTTGCCTTCCCCTATACGCATCTGCTGATCGAGTACCTCGGCTGGAAGACCAGCCTGCTGGTGCTGGTCGTCACCACGGCATCCATGCTGCCGCTGGCCCTGCCGCTGAGCGGCAAGCCGGTGACCAACGGCGGACTACTCGAAAAGCCGCAGACGCTGGGCGAGGCATTCAAGGAGGCGCTCACGCATCCGAGCTATCTGCTGCTGACAGCGGGCTTCTTCGTGTGCGGCTTCCACGTGGCGTTCTACTCGGTGCATTTGCCGGCGTTCGTCGCCGACATGGGGCTCGATGCGAGCGTAGCCGTCATCGCGCTCACCATGGTCGGCCTCGGCAACCTGATTGGTACGTACATCGCCGGCCAGTCGGGTCGCTTCATGGAGAAGCGGCGCGGGCTGAGCCTGATCTATTTCGGCCGCTGCTTCGTGTTCCTGGGCCTGCTGTACCTGCCGATGACGCCGTTAACGGTGATCGGCCTCAGCACGCTGCTCGGCCTGTTCTGGTTGTCGACCGTGCCGCTCACCTCCAGCCTGGTCGCCACGTTCTTCGGCACCACCTGGATGTCGATGCTGTTCGGCGTCGTCTTCCTGTCGCATCAGCTCGGCTCGTTCAGCGGCCTTTGGATGGCCGGCTATCTTTACGACCTGACCGGGTCCTATAATGCGATGTGGTGGGTGTCGATCGCGCTCGGCCTGTTCGCCGGGCTGATCCACTGGCCGATCCAGGAGCGCCCGGTGGCGCGCTTGCAGGCGCAAACGGCGTGACGCACATGAGCATGCAGGGCGAGATCAGGCAGGACACGTCGCGGGCATCGATGCCGGCCGGCGTGCGCCTTGCCGTGCTCGCCGCTGCGGCCGCGCTGTGCCTCGGCGCGCTGTACCTGATCGCGGTGCGCGGCGAGGCCCTGCTCGTCGACCTGACGGCCCTCGGCGCGCGGATCTTCTGCTTCTAAGTTGTTTCGTAGGGTGCAATAGCGCAGCGTATTGCACCCTTGCGACGTGCCAGCGGCGCAATACGGCTGTCGCCTATTGCGCCCTACGCCGCGTCGTGCTGGCGTCGCTGGATCACCTCTGCAAAGCCCTGGCGCCACGAGGGATGCGCGGGCCGCCAAGCCAGCTCGCGCTTGGCCTTGGCGTTGGAGCCGGCGCGCGCCTCGGTCATCATCGTCACCAGGTGGTCTCCCGCCAGCAGGCGGCCGAGCCAGAGCGGTGCATGCAATGGCGGTCTGGCGCCAAGCATGCGGGCCAGCGCCGGCAGCCACTCGCGCACGGGCGCAGGCTCGTCGTCGACGATGTTGTAGATTTGGCCCCCTCTGCCTCGCTCGACGGCAAGCGCGGTCGCCGCGGCGGCGTCATCGATGTGCAGGAACGACCACCAGCCGTTGCCGTCGCCGATCACCGGCGCGAAGCGGCGGCGGACCTGCTGCACGAGGGCGCCATCGAGCATGCCCGTGTCCCGGCCGTAGAAGGCGCCGTAGCGCAACACGATCCCGTCCAAATGGGTTGCGCCGGTGACCGTCGATTCCAGATATCGGATCGCATCGAGCGTGCGGCGAAGCTCCAGCGGCGGATCGGGATCGAGCGGGTCGTCTTCGGATTTGACCGGCTCGCCGCTGCGCTCATAGGGCCAGCCGCAGAAACTCTGTGCGATAAACCGCTTCACGCCGGCCTCGCGCGCGGCCGCCAGCAGGTAGTCGGTGCCCTCCATGCGCAGGCGGTTGCTGACCGCGAACGTGCGGTCGAACTTGCGCAGGTCGGATACGCCTTTCAGGTCGGTCATCTCGTGCACGATGATGTCGGGCCTGGCGGCAACAACCGCGGAGAGGATGTCGCGGGCGTCAAGGCCGTTGGCCACGACGGCCTCGGCGCCCAGCCGACGGACGATCGGCGTCTTGGACGAACTGCGGGTCAGGCCGACGACGGAATGGCCTGCGGAAACCAGACGCGGGATCAGGCTGCGTCCCACGGCGCCCGTCGCACCGGCAACAAAGATGCGCATGATAGCCTCGTCACATGAATGGACTACCCTACTGAGGCGACGTGATGCGCATCGCCGCGGAAACAAGAGGCCGGACGCCTGGCGCGGCAATCGGAAGCTTCAGCCGAACGGCCAAAGCCAGGGGCGGCCGAAACGACCGGCAGCCAGCAGGGCGTGCGCGAGGCCGCGGCTGCACGTCTGCGGCGCGCCGTCATTCCGCTTGACTCGGGCGCGCTCGGGCGTAGGGTCCCGCGGCTTTGCAATCGGGCAGGGCAGAATCAAGGATCGAAAACGAGGCAAGCCATGGGCTTTTTTGCCGACAGCGTGAACCGCATCTCTCCGTCCCAGA
>Ga0075367_10000624_pt1 | contig 13552 bp, 14 predicted proteins | sample EndMethybrTD3032_FD_71399 | JGI IMG/M metagenome (GOLD analysis project Ga0075367, IMG submission 71399) | Populus endosphere microbial communities from Tennessee, USA - Endosphere MetaG P. TD hybrid TD303-2 | ecosystem: Host-associated > Plants > Roots > Endosphere | place: USA: Tennessee... | reverse complement strand
GGTCGGTCTCGGCCGTGACCCGTCCCATCTGCGCGGTCGTGGCGGCCGGCCACCGGCCGACGACGGCCCCGCCTCGGGCAGGGGACCGGGCCGCTGGGGACCTGCCCCCGGAGGCTCTGATCATCGGCCCCGGCTCGGGTGGCCTGCCGCTCGCCCGCCGAGAGGGGCGGCCGAGGGTCCGCTGGTCGGCGATGCACCGCGTGCCCGGGCTCTCGGTGTGACCTCGGGTGTCCCTCGGTCATCCGCCACGACTGGTCGGGCCATCGGCCGGTGGCCCGGGCCACCGGCCGTTCGCCTCGCCGAGAAGCCGCCCTCGGTGTCTGATGGCTGCTGTGGTGGGTAGTTCCGACGTTCTGCGCCGGCCCATGGGCTTCGTCCTGGGGACGCCGGCCGTCGCCGCCTGCTACTTCGCGGCCGGGCGGCTGGGGCTGATGCGACAGCTGGTGGTCGACGGGGTGGTGGTCACCCCCATCTGGCCGCCCACCGGCGTCGCGCTGGCCTGTCTGCTGCTGTTCGGCATGCGCTCCTGGCCCGGCATCGCACTCGGTGCCCTGGCCGTCGTGATGTCGATCACCTCCATCCAGCCCGCCGTCATCGGCACCCTGGTGGGCAACACCGCCGCTCCCGTGTGCGCCTACTACCTGCTGCGCAGGGTCGGCTTCCGCACCGACCTCGCCCGGCTGCGCGACGGCGTCGAGCTGGTCTTCCTCGGCGCCCTGACCGCCATGCTGGTCAGCGCGACCGCCGGCGCCGGCCTGCTCGTCCTCACCGGCAAACTCGCCGGCAGCGGCTTCTGGCTCGTCTGGTCGACCTGGTGGGCCGGCGACGCGATGGGCGTCCTGATCGTCACCCCGGTCCTGCTGGTGCTGCGCCGCGCCCACTGGCCGCCGCGCACTCCCCGCTGGAAGGAGGCCGTGGGCCTCACCCTCATCGCCTGCGGGATCGTACCCTTCGCCACTCACAGCTCGGTCAGCCTGCTGTTCCTCGTCTACCCGCTGCTGATCTGGGCGGCCCTCCGCTTCCAGCTCGCCGGCAGCATGCTGTGCGCCCTCTTCGCCTCCGTCATGGCCACGGTCGCCGCCACGGAGCAAGTCGGCCCCTTCGCCCGGCTGACCGGCGTCGAGGTGATGATCAAGCTCCAGGCCTTCAACGGCGCGATGGCCCTGACCGCGCTGCTCCTGTCGGCCGTGATCACCGAGCAGCTCAACACCAGACGCTCGGTGGAACAGGCCTGTCAGGAACTCGTCGCGGTCCTCGAACACCTCACCGCGGCCGAGTCCCCACAGGGCCGCTCACCCCTGGACGCGACGGCAGACGCCGACGACAAACGCTGACACCGAGGTCAGCCCCACAACCGTCGCGCATCAGTCCCACAGCGGATAGACCACCGTCTGCGGGAACGAGTCGGGCCGGTTGCCGGGATACACCAGGGTCATCCGGTCGTAGTGCCGCACCTGCGGGTGCTTCTTCCACGGCCGCACATGATCCAGCCGTACGACGACGGCGTACTCGTGGAAGCGCCCCGCCGCACAGTACGGCTTGCAGTCGTTGACCCAGTTCACACCCTCCGCCCGCGCCGAGTGCTGCCCCCACCGGGTCCAATGCAGCGAGGCCAGACGGCTGTTGCCGTCGCCGCACGCGAGTATGAAGTCGGCCGGGCGCACCCGCGCATGCCAGAAGCAGTCGACGATCACCGGCACCGCGGGCCGCCGCGTGGCCTGCGAGGCAGCGTTCGACGCCGCCCGGGCCGCCGACGGAGGCGCCGCCGCGGCCGCAGTGAGGGAAGCGGCGAAACAGAGCGCCACCGCCGTAGTGAGTGCGTATCCGCGCATGTCCGCTCCCGGCCGCGAGCCACCAGCAGTTGTCCCCGCTTCGACGCTACGACCGCCCGAACGGATCCACCACTCGGGCGGAGTAACCACCGGCATGTTCAGCCGGGGCTGCTCGTCGACACCGGCGGGGGAGCGGTGTCGGCCTGCCGAAGCTCGGCGAGCAGCTCGTTCTGTCCGGCGAGCAGCTCGGTCAGGATGCGGCGGGCCGCGCGCAGCAGCTCGGCGACATCGCCTCCGGCCAGGGCGTAGCTGACGGTCGAGCCCTCCCGGATGGACACGACGATGCCCGAGCGGCGCAGCACCGCGAGCTGCTGCGAGAGGCTGGACGGCTCGATCTCGATGTCGGCGAGCAGGTCCCGCACCGGGACCGGCCCGTGCTGGAGCAGCTCCAGGACCCTGATGCGCACGGGATGCCCGAGCATGCGGAAGAAGTCCGCCTTGGCCTGGTAGAGGGGGACTTGCATGAGCGCTCTCTCCCTGCCCCGTCGGGTGCGGTTGCCTCGGAGCGGCGGCGCCCCGAGGACGCCGCCGCAGCCGGCCTTCGTAGCCGAATCCTCCCGGCCCGGGGCCATGCGCAGGCATGACTTGGGATCATGCTGATGTGGTGACTTGAAGAAGTCTTCACATCGTGGGCGCACGACACCCGGGCTGCGGGCCGGCTCAGACCTCGAGTTGCTCCTCGACGCGCTTGAGCTGGTGACGGGCCATCGCCAGGTTCGAGCGCTCCTTGTCCAGCACCAGGTAGAGGAACAGACCGTTCCCGTTGCGTCCGGCCACCAGCCGGATCAGGTGGTACTGCTTCTCCAGCGTGATCAGGATGTCGTCGATCCGGCTCTTGAGGCCGAGCTGCTCCATCGTGCGCATCTTGGCCCGGATCACGTCCGTGTTCCCGGCCGCGGCGACGGTCAGATCGAGGTCCTTCCCGCCGCCCAGCGTGCCGAGGGCCATCCCGCTGGTGTAGTCGACCACCGCGGCCCCCAGCGACCCCTCGACCCCGGCCATCATCTCCTTCATCGACACTTCCACACTCGCCATCGCGCCCACCCCTTCATCTCGCTTGTCGGCTGCGGCGGGCCCACGGCTGTCGGCCCGTCCGGTCCTCGGACGGTAGGCGCGGTGGTGTGGCGCGGGACGGGAGTCTTCGGGACTGACGGATGATGCACGAACATCGACTGCCGAAGACCGTTCGGGCACCCGGAACGGGTGGGTCGGAGGGACAAAAAAGGGCACGCGGCGTGTGCTGTGCCACCACGCCGGAGGTGATCGACGATGACCGAGTACGAACGCTCCCGCACCATGCCCGCCCTGCCCGAGCACGTCTACGACCAGGCCGCCAACGTCGACCAGCTCGACGGCTGGCTCCCGCACGCACTGCACGTACGGCCCGACGACCCGCCCGCCGTCACCGTCCACGAGGACGGCACCGACGAGGACACACCCGCGGTCCTGCGCCCGCGCCGCGACGAGATGCGCCTGGAGTGGGGCACCCGCGACGAGGGCGGCTACGCCGGCTGGCTCCAGGTCGCGGGCGGCGACGTCGGCACGAGCGAGGTCACCGTGCACCTGTCCTTCTTCGACGACGCCCACGACCCGGGCGGGGCGGCGGCACGCCGGGCCCTCGACGAGAGCCTGGAACGGCTCGAGGAACAGGTGCGCCTGCGCGTCGACAACGCCGCCGGGTGACCGCACACGGGCGTCCTCATTCCGGCGGGTTCAGCTCGAACGTCGTGAGCACCGCCGCGTGGTCGGACGGCCAGTCGTTGTCGGCGACGTCCGGCCAGGGGCGCGGGACACCGGTGACGACGGTGCGCGAGTCGACGACGGTGAGACCGCGCCCGTTGTGCAGGACGTAGTCGATCCGGTCCTGCGGTTCCGGCAGCGAGGTGTCGTTCTCGTGCCGGACGTGGACCGGCGACCAGGTGTGGCCGGGGTCGCGGACCGGGTCGGGACGGGCCTCGCGGTACGAGTCGCGCAGCCCGGCCTCCTCGGCCGCCTTCGTCACCGGCCAGGCCACGTCCGGCCGGTCCAGGTGGGAGGGGCAGTTGAAGTCGCCGGTGAGGACGACGGGCGTCGTGGCGCCGGCCGCCTCGGCGATCCACCGCAGCGCCTCCCGCATCTGGGCCAGCCGTACCCCCTCGCGGGCGACCAGTTCGGCGGGTGGCAGCCGGTCGAAGGCGGCCTCGTAGGGCCCGTACGGTGTGCAGTGCAGGTGGGCCGTCCAGACGTCCACCTCGTGCGAGCCGATGCGGATGCGGGCGCCGGCCGCCCCGTAGAAGCCGACCTCGGGATCGCCGAGGCGGGCCGTGATCGGGTGGCGACTGATGATGCCGAGGTTCTCGCCGGCCTGGTGATGGTGCCAGCCCAGCGCCTCGGCGAGCTCGCGGGCCGAGGCGCCGGCCGTCTCCTGGAGCCCGACCACGTCGGCCTCGGTGTCCAGGACGACCTTGAGCTGCTTGGCACGGTGGTCGTCCACCTTCGCACCGCCGTACCAGAGGTTCCAGCTCAGCACGCGCAGTCGGGGCCGGACCAGGTCCCGCAGCCGCTCCGGCGTCACCTCCTCCAGGCTGGCCACGACCGTCCGCCCGGCCGCCGCCTCGATGGGGGCGAGCGACGGCACGGCCAGGACCGCGCACCCGGCGGCCTCGGCCGAGTGGACGCCCGTGGGTGTGTCCTCGACGGCGACGCAGCGGGCCGGGTCGACGCCGAGGGCGCGGCACGCGGCGAGGTAGGGGTCGGGGTCGGGCTTGGTACGGGCGGTGTCGTCCGCGGTGACGGAGACCCGGAAACGGTCGGCACCGAGCACCGCCAGCACGCTGTCGGCGACCGACCGGGGCGAGGCGGTGACCAGGGCGGTCGGGACGCCGTCCCGGGCGAGGGCGTCCAGGAGGGCGAGCGCGCCGGGGCGCGGCACGATGCCGGTGCGGACGCGCTGGGTGAACTCGTCGTGCAGCCGGTCGCCGAGATCCGGTGCCCCCGTGAGCGCGCCCAGCCAGTCGGCGGTGTACTCGACCGGCCTGCCGAGCACCTCCGGCTGGTCGGCCTCGGTCAGCGGCCTGCCGAGGCCGGTGGCGATGTCCTGCACCGCCTCCCACCACAGCCGCTCGGTGTCGACGAGCGTGCCGTCCATGTCGAACAGGACGGCCTGGAGCGCGGGTTGGGTCACGGTCTCAGCTTTCGTGTGGGGGGAGGCGCGGGTGGGGATTCCCTGCGAGGAATCCCCTGCGAGGAATTCCCTGCGAGGGGATTTCCCACGAGGAAAAGGCGGGTGCCTGGCTCAGGCCGCGCGTTCGGCGACCAGCACCGGCCGCTCGGGCAGCGACACCCGTACGGCCGCCCCGGCGCCCAGCGCGGAGGCCTCGTGGGTGGGCAGGTCGGCCTTGACCTCGGTGCCGTCGGCGAGACGCACGGTCAGCCGGGTGGACGCGCCGAGGAACGCCGTGGCGATCACCGTCGCGTCACCGGTGTCGTCCGCGCCGACGTGCACGGCCTCCGGCCGCACCAGCACGTCGACCTCGCCCGCCTGGGGCAGCGTTCCGTCGGCGGGCAGCCGCAGCCCGAGCACCTCCACCGTCTCCCCGGACAAGTGCCCGGGAATCCGGCTCATCGTGCCCACGAACTCGGCGACGAACGCGGTCGCGGGCCGCCCGTACAACTCGGCGGGCTCGGCGCACTGTTCGAGCCGCCCGGCGTGCATCACGGCCACCCGGTCGGCGACGGACAGGGCCTCCTCCTGATCGTGCGTCACGAAGAGCGTGGTGATGCCGAGTTCCTGCTGCAGTCGGCGTATCTCCTCGCGCAGCGTGAGCCGTACCTTGGCGTCCAGCGCGGACAGCGGCTCGTCCAGCAGCAGGACCCGCGGCCGCAGCGCGAGGGCCCGGGCGAGTGCGATGCGCTGCTGCTGGCCGCCGGAGAGCTGGTGCGGAAACCGCTCGCCCTTGTCGCCGAGCCCGACCAGGTGGAGCAACTCGTCGGCGCGGAACCGCCGTTCGGTCTTGGACACCTTGCGCATCCGCAGTCCGAAGGCGACGTTGTCGAGCGCGTTGAGATGCGGGAAGAGGCTGTACGACTGGAAGACCATTCCGGCGTCCCGGCGGTGGGCCGGTACGTCGGTGACGTCCTTGCCGTCGACCAACACCGCACCGGAGTCGGGGTGTTCGAACCCGGCGAGCATGCGCAGCGCAGTCGTCTTGCCGCACCCGGACGGGCCCAGCAGCGCGAGGAACTCCCCGGGCCGTACGGTCAGATCGAGCCCGTCCAGAGCGACGGTCGCCCCGAACTCCCGGCGCAGACCGCGGAATTCGACGGTGGCGGCCTTGTCGAGCGTGGCCTTCTCAAGCGTGGTGGCGGTCATGGTTCATCCTCGGGACGAAGCGGTACGGGTCCGCCCGCCGACACCGGCGAGCGCGAGGAGCAGGGCCCATGTGACGAGCAGGCTGAGCACGGACACGGCGACGGACAGCTGGGCCTGCGAGCCGCCGACGCTGTAGATCCACACGGCGAACGGCTGGAAGCCGAGCAGCTGGGCGACGGTGAACTCGCCCAGGACCAGGGCGAGGGTGAGGAAGGCCGCGTTCAGCAGCGCCCCGCGCAGGTTCGGCAGCACGGTCCGTACGAGCGCCTGCGGCCAGCTCGCGCCGCAGCTGCGGGCCGCCTCCACCAGGGTCCGCACGTCGATGGCCCGCAGCCCGGCGTCCAGCGACCGGTGCACGAACGGCAGCGCCATCACGACGTACGCCATGACCAGCACGAACGGGAAGCCGGGGTTCTGGATCGCCACGAACGTCTCGAACAGCGGGGTCCGCGACAGATATTCGGGACCCCACTTCAGGACGGTAGAGATGCCGGCGACGAACGCGATGGGCGGGACGACCAGCGGCAGTTGGCAGATCACCTCGACCACGGGCCGCAGCCGGGGCGCGCCGAGCCGTAGCGCCACCATGGCGGGCACCATCAGCAGCAACACGATCGCGATGGTCGCGAGTGCCAGCTCCAGGGAGAGAAGCAGGCTGGAGACGAAGCCGTCGGTGGAGACGATCTGGGAGTAGGCGTCGAAGGTGACGCCCTGTCCGGGCACGTCCACGGTGAAGACAACGGATGCGGCCAGCGGCACCAGGAAGTACAGCGCGGCGAGGCCGAGGACGACCCACCGCCACGGATTCAGGCGAGCCATCGCGCACTCCGTCGTTGCAGGGGCAGGTACACGGCCATGACGAGGCCCGCGACCAGGACCATGTCGAGGCTGAGGGCGAGGGCCACGTTCTCCTGGCCGACCAGCACATTGCCGGAGATGGCGTCGGCGATCTGCAGGGTGACCAGCGGCACCGAACTGCCCACCATGGCCGCGGCGGTGGCGTACGCGGCGAACGCGCTGCCGAAGAGGAGCACGAGTCCGCCGAGCAGCGAGGGCAGCAGTACGGGCAGGGCGATGTGCCGCCAGTACTGCACGGCGGTGGCCCCGTTGTTCTGCGCGGCCTCGCGCCACTGCGAGCGCAGGCCGTCCAGGGCCGGGGTGATGGTGAGGACCATCAGGGGGATGAGGAAGTACAGGTAGACGATGACCAGGCCCCAGAAGCTGTAGAGGTCCCAGCCCGTGTCCTTGAGGCCCAGGTGGATGGTCAGCACACCGGCGTTGCCGAGTGTGGCCACGAAGGCGAAGGCCAGCGGGACACCGCCGAAGTTGGCGAGCACCCCGGACGCGGTGAGGATCGCCTCGCGCAGCGCCCGGAAGCGGGAGGTCACGACGACCTGCGCGAGCGGCAGCCCGAGCAGCGCGCCGAGGCCGGCGGACACGGCCGACAGCTTGACGCTGCCGAGCAGGGCGGTGAGATAGGCGCCGTGCAGCGAGGTCGTCAGGTTCTCCGTGCTGTACGAACTGGCGCCCGTGGCCTGGTTCTTGACGCTGAAGGCGCCGTCCAGCATGGCGACCGCCGGGACCCCGAAGGCGATCGCGGTGAACACGAGCAGCGGGACGACGGCGAGCCAGCCGGGGGCACGGCGCCGCCGCTTCGCCGAAGCGACCGGCGGCGCCACGTCCACGCCCGTGAGGGTGGCCGTCATCCGGAGACGGCCTTCGCCCAGCCCTGCGCGATGACCGTCTTGGCCTTGCTCTGCTGGGCCTCGGTCGGGAAGGACGGCGTACCGGAGACCTTCGGCAGCTTGGCCGCGGCCGTCTTGTCGAGTGTGCCGGCCTTCTCCATGGAGGTCATCAGCGCCGGGCGGGCGTAGCCCCCCAGCCACAGGTTCTGGCCCTCGGTGCTGTAGAGGTACTCCTGCCACAGCCGGGCGGCCGCCGGGTGCGGGGCGTCCTTGTTGATGGCCTGCGAGTAGTACTGGGAGAACTGGCCGTCGGACGGCACCGACACCTTCCAGTCGACGCCCTTCGACTTGAACTCGTCGGCGTACCCGGCGTTGAGGTAGTCCCAGTCGATGCTGATCGGCGTCTCGCCCTTCTCGACGGTCGCCGGAGTGGACTCGACGGGCGTGTAGTTGCCGTTCTTCTTGAGCTTGGCGAAGAAGTCCAGACCCGGCTGGATGTCGTCGAAGGAACCGCCGTTGGCCAGCGCGGCCGCGTACACGCCGCCGAAGGCCGAACCCGACTTGGTCGGGTTGCCATTGAGCGCGACCTGCCCCTTGTACTGCGGCTTGAGGAGATCCGCGAACGTGGTCGGACAGGTCTTGACGCGCTTGGCGTCGCAGCCGATCGAGATGTAGCCGCCGTAGTCGTTGTACCAGCGGGCCTGGGTGTCCTTCTGCCCGCTCGGGATGTCGGCGTACGAGGCCACCTTGTACGGCGCGAGCAGGCCCTGCTGGGCGGCGCTGAGGGCGAAGGAGGAGCCGAGGTCGAGGACGTCGGGCGCCCGGTCCTGGCCCTTGCGCGAGGTGACGGCGTTGATCTCGTCCTGGCTGGAACCGTCCGGGTTCTCGACCTGGATCTTGATGCCGTACTTCTTCGTGAAGCCGTCGATCAGGGCGCCGTAGTTGGCCCAGTCGCGGGGCAGCGCGATGGCGTGCAGCGTGCCCTCCTTCTTGGCCGCCTTCACCAGCGCGTCCATACCGCCGAGGTCGGCCGCGGAGGTGGCGGTGGCGGCGTTCTTGCCGTCGGCGGTGGTCGACGCGTTGTCGGGAGCGGCGCCGCAGGCACTCAGGGCGAGCGCGGCGACGACGGCGAGGGAGCCGGTCAGGACGGCTGTTCTCGACTGGGACACGGGGACTCCAGGAGGGGGAGCAGGGACGTGCAAGAGGGGAGAACTTGTCTGAACAAGTTGGCCTCAGTAATGCTGCCTGTGGTGACGCGTTCGTAAACAGTGGCGAAATTGTGACCTCCCAATCCCTGCACAGTTCGGGGTAAGCGCAGTCACCCGCCGGTCTCGATTAGGGTGGTCACGCTGTGCACAGCTGCCGACTCGGAGGGAAACGGTGCCGACGCGACACGAGGAGATCGCCGACGAACTGCGACGGGCGATCGACCGCGAGGAGTACACGGTGGGCGGCAGACTGCCCTCCGAGACCGAACTCGCCGCCCGGTTCGACGTCTCGCGCGGCACCGTCCGCCAGGCGGTCGCCGCCCTGACCGCGGAAGGCCTGATCGGCTCCCGCCAGGGCGCCCGCCGGGTCGTCCTCGCCAGCCGCCGCAGCCAGAGCTTCGCCGAACTGCGCAGCTTCGCCCAGTGGGCCCGCGCGATGGGCCGGGAGGCGACGGGACGCGTCGTGTCCCAGGAGTACCTCCCCGCCACCGCGACGGACGCCGCCCGCCTCCAACTGCGCGAGGGCACAAGGGTGTTGCACGTCCTGCGCGTGCGCGGCCTGGACGGCGAGCCGGTCCTGGTGGAGCGCACGGTCTACGCCGACTGGATCTCCCCGGCCGTCGAAGTGATCGACCCCGACGCCGCCTCGGTCACCCAGCGGCTGTACGACAGCACGGGCCTCGTTTTCGCCTACGGCGAGCACGTCATCGACGCGGTCGCGGCGAGCGCCCAGGACGCCGAACTCCTCGGCATCCGCCGCACCAGCCCCCTGCTCCGCGTCCGCCGCGTGACCACGACCCGCGAGGGCCGCCCGGTGGAGTGGTCGGACGACCGCTACCGCTCGGACGCGGTGAGCTTCAGCGTCCACAACTCGATCGACAACAACGCGCTGGCCCGCAAGGCGGCGGACTGACGCCGGTCACCCGGGCGCCGGCCGCACCCCTGCGGGCAGCGCCCTCCCGTTCCGCCTCCGCCATCCCCATCGCGTCCGCACCGCCGGGGAGACCCGCTCCCGCGCATACCCCGTATGGGCGACGAACGCCTCGATCACGTCCGCCGCGGGCCGATGCGGCGCCACCGCCATGAGCACTGCGTCACCCTCATCCGACAACGGCGGTGCCACCAGGGCGACTTCGTCCCCGGAGCGCAGACGCAGCACCGTCGCCCGCAGCGCGTGCTCGTCCCCGGGGACGCTCCGCAGACGCGAGAACATCGGGTCCTGAGGCGGCGCGTACAGCCGTACATGAGCCAGCAGCACCCCGCGCCTGTACTCCTCCCACCGGTCCAACCCGATGCTCCGGTACGGCGGTTCCTGCCACGGCCGCAGCGCGTTCAGGCGCTCCAGCAGGCGTCGCAGGAAGTCCCGTACCGCCGTCTCGTCGTGCGGCTGCCAGGACAGATCCTCGTCCCAGGCCGGCGCGGCGAGGACGGCCTCGATGCCCGCGTACTGCTCCTCGACGGTGAGGTCGTAGAAGGGTCGTTCCAGAACCATGGCCGCGATGCGCTCGACCTCCCCGTCGCTCAACTCCCGGCTGAACTGGAGGCAGTAGAGGACCGCGGTGACCACCCCAAGACGCATGCGCACAGTATGACGGGGCCGGCCGACGCGCCCGAGCGTTTCAACGGCCGACAGGGCGAGCCAGCAGATCAGTGGCGTGTTCCCGTACGACGCCCCACCTCGTGTCCGGCAGCGAGCCGATCGTCGTCTCTCGCAGGGCGTCGAGCGTGTCCTCGACCCCGTCGCCCCGAGGGACGCTGCCGGCGAGCACGTCGTAGCCGTCACGCACGGCGACGTGCAGGCGGCGGCCGCCCCCCTCGTCGTCGGCGTGCAGCGCGGCCGCGACGACGAACGGCGGCGGCCCGCCCGCCTCCTCCGCCAGCTTGAGGTAGCTGGTGGCGACCGGCTCACGCCAGTGCAGGCTGAGCAACAGGTGCTGCTTGGCCAGGAGTTCGGCGAGATCGGTCTCGAAGACCCGGTCCCGGTCGAGGACCGTGGCCCGCGCGTCCAGCACCAGCGCGGCGGGCAGCAGACAGCGCAGCGCGCTGCCGACGATGTTGCCCCCCACGGTGGCCGTCCGGCGCACGGCTCCGGTGCCGATCCGAGCGGCCGCCTGCCGAAGCACCTCTGGGACCCGCTCGTCGATCCGGTTCAGCACCACGGCGGAGCCCAGCGTGCCGTGCGCGATCACGTTCGCCTCCGGCAGGTTGCGCAGCGATATCGCCCGTTCGGGGAACCCGTCCCGCTGCCACCCCGCCCACACCAGCGTGGCCCCGCCGACAGGCACCGCTCCCTCCGCCAGACACTCCTGCGCTTCGGACACGGACTCGGGCAGACGCAACAGCACGGGAGCCGACCTGCTTTCTCGACCAGTTGGAGCTGAGGAGCGCGACGCTCCGGGCCGGGGACCGTCGACACGGCGCATTTTCCCCACCGGCGTGGAGGCGCACACAGGGCTCACCGTGTCATGCGTGCGCCCCCGACGGGCTCGCGGGCCATGGCGCAGCCGGGCGGATACGGGCAGCCCCCGGGCGCGAGCCGTCGCGGCGATGAGGCAAGGTGGGTACGTGCAACGCAAGGAGTCCGCGCTGATCGTTCGGCACGCCCCCGAGCAGCCGGCGTCCGCCGCGATCGTGACGCTGCACGGCGGCCAGGAGGTGAGCCGCCGCTCGGTGCGCCCCTGGCAGCCGGCCGCGCTCCGTATGCACCCCGTGCTGCGGGCCGCCGCGACGGCCGCGCCCGCGGACGTCCTGCTGGGCCAGGTCCACTACCGCTACCGGGGCTGGAACACCGGAGACCCGGCCGACGACGCCCTGCGTGCCCTCGACGAACTCGCGGAACTGGCCGAGGCCCCGGTGGTCCTCGTCGGGCACTCGATGGGCGCCAGGGCAGCCCTGCGGGCCGCGTCCCACCCCCTGGTGCGGGGCGTGCTGGCACTCGCTCCGTGGTGCCCGCCCGAGGACCCCGTCGCCCATCTCGGCGAGGTGCCGATCGTGCTCCTGCACGGCGATCGCGATCGCGTCACCGCCCCCGCGGAGTCGGTCGACTACGTGCGCCGGGCCCGGGAGGCCGGGACCCCGGCGGGCGTGGTGATGCTCCGCGGCGGAGGCCACGCGATGCTCCGCCGCAGCGGCGACTGGCACCGGGCCACGGCCGAGGTCGTGGCCCAGCTGCTCCGGCCGGACCCGGGCCCCGAAGGACTGGCGGCCAAGGCCTGTGCGGCCAGCGGCGCCATCCAGCTGTAGCCGATCACGAAAGCCCCGGAAGATCCGCGCAGTTGGAGGTGGCCGGCTTGGCGTCGAGCCGGTCGGTCAGCCAGGAGATCGCGGCGCCCTGGTCGGTGAGCAGCGGCGTGAAGTGGTTGATCAGCGCACTGCCCAGATCGGGCAGCCGGACCGGCTTGTACGTCACGTCCGCCCCCTTGGCACACCAGTCCGCGGCGAGCCGGCGCGCCTGGGCGTGCGGTACGAGGTTGTCGCTGGTCCCCGTCGCCACCCGCACCGGCGACGCGGGCTCCAGCGTGCCGATGCGCTGTTCGGCCAGGAAGGCCGTGAGCGCCGGCTCCGACCGGATGATGTCGCTGAGGGAGCGGCCGTCCGTGGTCCAACGGGTGCTGTGCGCCCCGCCGTAGGCGAAGAGCGCGTCGCCGACGCACATCGTCGACAGATCCTTGAGCGCCGCCCGGCCCGCCGCGTTGAGATGGGCGTCGGCGATCGGCTTCAGCGCGGGGTCGGACTCCAGGAACCCGTTGACCGACCAGCCCAGCGCGCCCGCGAGCTCGCTGCCGTCGATCGCCTCGGTGACCTCGGCCAGATCGGCCGGCGGGGCACCCGCGTACGTTCCGGAGAGGGTGACGTCGGGAGCGTAGGAGGGCTGCAGCTCGGCGGCGGACGCGGTCGCCCCGCCGCCCTGGCTGTACCCGAACAGGCCCACCCGGGACGCGGAGGTGATCGACGTCCCGGGCAGGGAGCGGGCCGCGCGGACGGCGTCGAGCACGGCGTGGCCCTCGTCGACCCGGTTGACGTACGTGTGCAGCCGGTCCGTCGTGCCCAGTCCGGCGTAGTCGGTGACGACGACCGCGATGCCCTGGGCGAGGAGGCGGTAGATCGCCAGGTCCTCGTAACCGACGGACACCGTCTGCCCGTTGAGGACCAGCGGGTGCTGCAGGCCGAGGGAGGCCGCGCACTGGTCGCCCTGCCCCATCGTGCCGGGCGCCACGGCGACCAGAGGCCGGGCGCCGCTGCCCTTCCAGGCGGTGGTCGGCTCGATGTAGGCGCCGGTGACCGCCATCGGACGTCCGCCCGAATCGGTCGACTTGTACATCAGCCGGGTGGCGGTGCCCGGCAGTGGCCCGTCGACGCCCGGCAGGCTCAGCGCGAGGGGGAGTGGTTCGCTGCGTACGAGGGCGCCGTCGGCGGACGGCAGGGAGGCGGGCGGGTTGTAGAACTCCGGGATCGTGACGCCACGGGAGACCACGG
>Ga0075367_10000623_pt1 | contig 13553 bp, 13 predicted proteins | sample EndMethybrTD3032_FD_71399 | JGI IMG/M metagenome (GOLD analysis project Ga0075367, IMG submission 71399) | Populus endosphere microbial communities from Tennessee, USA - Endosphere MetaG P. TD hybrid TD303-2 | ecosystem: Host-associated > Plants > Roots > Endosphere | place: USA: Tennessee... | reverse complement strand
GGGATGCCAGACGCTGGCGCTGCCCTGCATCTCGTCGATGCGGCCCACTCTGCCCATCTCGTCCATGCTGGCCAGGCTGAACGCCCAGCCGGCTTCGTCGGCGCGGCCGGTGCGGCCCACGCGATGGGTGTGCACCTCCGCCTCGGCCGAGATGTCGACGTTGATCACGGCTTCGAGCTGCGCGATGTCGAGCCCGCGCGCGGCCACGTCGGTTGCGACCAGAACGCTGCAGCTGCGATTGGCAAACTGCACCAGCACCTGGTCGCGCTCGCGCTGCTCCAGATCGCCGTGCAGCTCCAGCGCCACGATGCCCTGGGCCTGCAGCACCGCCACCAGGTCGCGGCATTGCTGCTTGGTATTGCAGAAGGCCAGCGTGCTCACCGGCCGGTAGTGGTCGAGCAGCAGGCCCACGGCGTGCAGGCGTTCGCTCTCCTGCACCTCGTAGAAGCGCTGGCGGATCTTGTTGGCGGCGTGGCGCTCGGTGAGCTTCACCTCCTGAGGCTCACGCATGAAGCGGCTCGCCAGCTTCATCACGCCCTCCGGGTAGGTGGCCGAGAACAGCAGGGTCTGGCGCTGCTTGGGGCAGTGCTCGATCACGTTCGCGATGTCCTCGGCAAAGCCCATGTCCAGCATGCGATCGGCTTCGTCGAGCACCAGTGTGTTGAGCGCATCCAGGGCCAGTGTCTCGCGCGACAGGTGGTCGAGGATGCGGCCCGGCGTGCCCACCACGATGTGCGCGCCGTGGGCGAGGCTTGCGATCTGCGGACGCATGGTGGCGCCGCCGCACAGGGTCAGGGTCTTGATGTTGTCCTCGGCCCGGGCGAGGCGGCGGATCTCCTGCGTCACCTGCTCGGCGAGCTCGCGCGTCGGGCACAGCACCAACGCCTGCACCGCCATGCCGCGGGACGGGTCCAGATTCGCGAGCAGCGGCAGCGCAAACGCGGCGGTCTTGCCGCTGCCGGTCTTGGCCTGGGCGATCACGTCCTTGCCAGCCAGTGCCAGCGGCAGGCTGGCCGCCTGGATCGGCGTCATGCGCTCGTAGCCCAGCCGCTGCAGGTTGGCCAGCGTGGCCGGGAGCAGCGGGAGACTGCTGAAGGATGGGCCGGCGACGGAGTCGACAGGAATGGCGGCTGAAGGGGCAAGGTTGCTCATGCGCGATTATCGGGAGCGACCGGTTAGAGTCCCCACGGCACACTGCCGATTTCATGCCTGCGACTTCATCCAAGACCCCCACGACCAGCCTGCCCGAGCCGCTGACCCTGCCCAACCCTCGCCATGCGAATCGGGTGCCGCGCCACATCGGCACGGAGCAACTCGGGCGCATCCGCCAGGCCGCCTACACACTGCCGCAGGTCGTCAAGCCGGCTGACTTTGTCGCCGAGCACAGCGCGGGATTCGAGGAGCACCTCGACAAGCTCGGCCTGGTGCTGCTGCAGAAGGCCGCAGGCGGCGCGCGCCCGAGCCGCTGGATCGCACCCGAGCTGATGGACAGCGCGCTGGCGCATCTCGATACCGTGGGCACCGGCCCGGCGGTGCGGCCGCTGATGCAGGAACGCACTGCGGCGCTCGACGCGCTGGGCGTGTCGCGTCACGCCGGCATGTGGACGCGTCTGATCAGCCAGGCCCTGCATCTCTCCGAGCCCGGCTGGCGCGTGCCGGTCGTGTTCCGCATGCCTGTCGAGGCCGAGCCGGTCTGGGCCTACTACCGCAGCGGCGACAAGGCCGCGCTGCTGGCCGCGCTCGGCCCGGCGCCCGCGTATCCGCATGCTGCCGCACTGGCAACGCACCTGGAAGCGCTGATCGAGCGCAGCCGTTCGTACAAGCCTCGGCACCTCGAGTCGCTGCTGCCGCGCCTGCAAGCCGAGTGCGCCGCGCCGCACACCACCGAACGTTTCAGCGAGCTGAAGGCGGCGTGCACACGTGCGCAGGACCGTTGGGAACACCGCGTCACCGAGCTCGACACGCTCGAAGGCCTCAACAGCGAGCTCGCATTCCAGGGCTACCCCGACACCTTCGAGAAAGCGCGCGGGCTGCAGCGCAGCGTGACGCTGTACGTGGGCCCGCCGAACAGCGGCAAGACCCACGCCGCGTTCGAGCGCCTCGCCGAGGCGCACGACGGCGCCTACCTCGCGCCGCTGCGGCTGCTGGCCCTCGAAGGGCGCGATCGCCTCGCCGCGCGCGGCGTCGCGTGTTCGCTGCTGACCGGCGAAGAGAACGTGCCGGCGCCGCACGCTCGCGTCGTCTCCAGCACGATCGAGATGGTCGGCACGAACAAGCCCATCGACGTGGCCGTGATCGACGAAGCGCAGATGATCTTCGATCCGGCCCGCGGCTGGGCCTGGACGCAGGCGATCGTCGCGGTGCCGGCCAACGACGTGATCATCATCTGCTCGGCCTATGCGGTGCCGGCGATCGAGAGCCTGCTCGGCCTGTGCGGCGAACGCTGCACGGTGCGCCACTTCGGTCGCAAGCAGCACGTCGACATGCTGGCGCACCCGGTGCCGATCGGCTCGTTGAAGCTGGGCGACGCGGTGGTCGCGTTCAGCCGCCGCGACGTGCTGATGCTGCGCGACCAGATCGCCGCGGCCGGCCACCCGGTCTCGGTGATCTACGGCGCCCTGCCGCCCGAAGTGCGGCGGCGCGAGGCGGAGCGTTTTGCGCAGGGCGACTCGCACATCCTCGTGGCCACCGACGCCATCGGCATGGGGCTGAACCTGCCGATCCGGCGTGTGCTGTTCAGCACGATGACCAAGTTCGATGGCCAGGACGACCGGCCGCTGAACGAATCGGAAGTGCACCAGATCGCGGGCCGCGCCGGGCGCTTCGGCATCCACGAAGAAGGTTTCGTGGGCGTGCTGGAAGAAGCCGAAGCCTCGGCCGCGCGGACCTTGAAGGAGCGTCTTCACAAAGTGCCGCGCGCCCCGCGCGACTTCAAGGCCCCGGTGGCGCCGAACGGCTGGCACGTGCAGACCATCTCGTCGCGCCTGCACAAGACCAAGCTGCGCGAGGTGCTGGGCGTGTTCATGGAGCAGCTCAAGCTCGACGATGCGCACTTCGCGGTGGCCGAGCTGGAGCAGATGCTGGAGCTCGCGGAACAGCTCGATCGCAGCGCGGCCAAGCTCACGCTGAAGCAGCGTTTCGTCTATGCGCAGGCGCCGGTGGACACACGCACCGACTCGCAGCTGCAGGCGTTTCTCGACTGGAGCAGCAGCCACGCGCTCACCGGCAAGGCCGGCAAGCCATGGTTCCTCGACGAGGTCGATGGCCACAGCCGGCTCGAGCGCATGGAGCAGGCGCTGCGTGCGTGCACGCTGTGGCTGTGGCTGGACCTGCGCTTCCCAGGCGCCTACGGCCACGTCGATGAGGTGATCGATCTGCGCGGCCGCCTGAACGACGGCATCGAACGCCAGCTCAAGGGCAAACGACCCCTCGCGCAGGTGCGCCAGCACCGGGCAAGAACGCGCGCATGAAAAGCGCCCAGGCGGCTGCGCGGCTCAGCCGGGCTTGCGAAACTCGTTGTCGATCCACGCGCTGGCGCTGGCCGCGTTCAGCTTGAAGCCGGCGCCCACGCGCACACGGGCCAGCATTTCGCCGGCGGCATCGAACGCCGCCAGGAAGGCATGCGGATCGTCTTCGTCGGGCACGATGTCGAGCGTGACATCGACGCGCCCGGTCGCCGCGTTCACGGCGATGCGCTGGTGATGCAGCGCATGCAGATGCTGTTCATGGCGGCGCAGCACTTCCGAGGCGGTCTTGACCAGCGTGTTGAACGCGGACACATCCAGCGGCTTGGGATTCTTCTTGTCGCGTCCCATCGTCCAGGGGCCGACCAAGGCGGGCTCGGGTTCGCCGTCCTTGATCATCTCGACGGCCCAACCATCGTCATCCTCGTTCTTGATGACGCGTGCGGTCCATCCCTTGTCGCGCCACAGGCCGGACTCATGCAACGGCCCGTCTGTGTCGGGCTCGGCAACCCCAATCGTGGTATTCGGTGTCATCGGGAAATCTTAACTGCAAGCGTTCAGCGGCCCAGCTCGACCCGTTGCAGTCCTTCGGCGCCCAACTGCGAACGACAGCTATGCTCGGCAGCAATTGCAGTCCTGATGACGGGCCGCTCCTCCCGACCGACTTCGTTCGGAGCCAGCCCACCAACTTCGGCCGTTCATGATCGAGAAGCTGGAACTCAACCATCTCCGGATGCTCAGCGCCCTCTATGAGCTGCGGACCGTGTCGGCGGCGGCCGAGGCGCTCGACGTCTCGCAGCAAGCCGTGAGCCTTCAGCTCAAGCGGATCAGGGAGATTCTTGGCGACCCCTTGTTCGTGCGCACGGGCCACGGCATGGTGCCGACAGCCTATGGCCAGCTGATACAGCCGCATGTCCGTCAGCTGCTGGCGCTGATCCACGCGATGCCGATGCCGACGTCGATTCCGCTGGAGGACATCGAGCGCACCTTGAGCATCTCCGCCACCGACCATGCGCAACGCATCATCGTCGGCGACCTGATTCGCGAGCTGCGCCGCGCGGCACCGCGGGTCAAGGTGAAGATCTCCAACATCGAGAGCGCCGGCTTGGCCCGCCGGATGCAGGAGGGTGAAATCGGCGTGGCCTTCACATCGAACGGCTATGTGCCCGAAGGCCTGCTGTCGACCCCGCTCTTCACGGAGAGGTATGTGTGCGTCGCCGCCAGGCCGCTGACCGAAGGGCCAGGCGCACTGCCCCTGGAGGCGCTCGTGGCACACGACTTCCTTGTGGTGTCTCCAGCGGTGCCTAGCTTCGACGGCTCGGCGGGAAGCTGGTTCGAGCAGCAAGGGTTGCGTCGCCGCGTCGTGGCGTCAGTGCCCTCGTTCTTCATGGCGCTGGAGTACCTGCGGCAGTCCGACATGGTGGCCTTCATGCCGTCACGGCTGCTGCCGTACGAAGGGCTGCTCGAGGTGCCGCTCGAGAAGTATCCGCCTGGCTTTCAGGTGGTCGCTGCCTACCATCCATCCGCGATGTCTGACCCGCTCCTGACCTGGGTGCTTGACCACGTGCGGGCGCAGTGCGGTCCAGCGAGGTAGCGCCGCTTGTGACCGCTACAAGCCTGCCGACATGGTGCGCAGCGCGGGCCGCCCCTAAGCTGTCGTCCATCGCAACCCAGCATTGGACGGTATATGAACACGAAGCTAGTCAACCCCGCGGGCCTCTACGACGGCGCACCCGTCGGCATGTCGCAGGCCAAGGTGGACCTGGAGTCCGGATTCGTCCTTGTCTCGGGCCAGGTCGATTGGGACGGCGACTCGCGTGTCCGGCACGCCACGCTGGAAGGTCAGGCCGAAGGCGCGATCGAGCACCTGGTCACGGTGCTGAACGAGGCCGGCTCCTCGCTCGACAACGTGCTGCAGCTGCGGGTGTATGTCCGCGGCGAGCTGGCGGACGGCATGGCGCAGCTCGTGCCGGTGCTCGCCCGCCACTTTTTTGCGGTTCGTCCTGCCTTGACGGGCATCGGCGTGGCTTCCCTGGCATCGCGCGACACGCTCATTGAGATCGAAGCGTTGGCCAAGTTGCCCGAACACGCGTGATGGTTCTCGCCGGGCGATCTCCGCAGCAAGTACCCTGAAGCGGCCGCTCGCCGAGTCACGTAGAGCGGCGGCTCATGGCCGATATCGGCAGTTCAAATCGGCTGGCCAGTAAAGGCTTGAAAAGAGTCTCGAGAGGCAGGTTCTGGCAAATCCACCTTGCCATCACACGTTGATGGATACGTTCCCCCATCCGAGCGCACTGCGTGAGTCAAGCGACCAAGGCCGCCAGATTCAGCGCATGTGACTTGCCCAACCAAAGCGCACAGTCCCGATGGTCGCGCAACTCGTCGTCGGTGTTCGGATGGATGAACACGTCCAAGGCGCCGTGGTTCAGCACGAGCCAGCCCACGACATGAGAGAAGTGGGCCGCAGGAAACGCCAGCTGGTAGCTCCACATCGGGTGCGGGCCGACCGGCTTCTCATGAAAGCGGCCCATCTCAATCCGCCCGGCCAGCTCGATTTCAATGGTTTCGCGCAGAGCCCAGGCAGCCTGCCGGCTGGATGCCTCGAAATACACATGGGCATGCCAGCTGTCGATGATTGAAGGATCCAGGGCTTGCATGTTTCCCCCGCTTCTCTATAGGAGGCTGGATGCTACGCGGCGCTAGCCACATCGTGCCGGCGCATCCCCAGGCGCAACAGCCACAGCGTCAGCACGCCGGCCGCGGCCCAGACCAGCGCCAGCCCGAGGTCTTGCTGATCGTCCAGCCGATACGCATTGCACACGCGGGTCGCGGCGTCCTGGTAGAGCGTGCCCACCACGACCATCATCGGGAGCACGTTTCCCAGAAAGAAGACCTGAACGACCACGCCGGCGCGCCGCCACGAGAGCCTGAGCGCAGCGCCGGTCAGCACGAGCGCGAGCAGCTTCAGGCACTCGACGCGCATGTCGGTCAATGCAAGATCCAGCACACGCGGCACCATCAGCACCGCCAGCGCGAGCGAACTGCCCACCAGGCCGGCGATGCCCAACTCGTTCCAGCGCTGAACAGCTCGCAGCCAGCGCGCCGGCAGCCCATCGATCAGCAGGCCACCGGCCAGCAGCAGGCTCGTGTACTGCACCAGCATGTGCGCCGTCATGCTGGCCTCCGTCGCGAGCCGGATCGGCGGCAACACCATCACCAGCAACAGGATTGCGCCAAGAAGCGCCGACATCATCCTGCACTCCCTCGCCGGACCATCGAGCGTGCGTAGGCCAGGGCGGCATCGCCGTCGGTGTCATCGAAGATGCGGACCAGGCGTCCGCGCTCGTCGACGATCAGCAGCGCCGCGTTGTGTTCGTACCCGCCCAGTCCGTCGGTGATCACGACGACCTGGAATGCATCGAGCAGGCGCTGTAGTTGACCGGCATCCGGCACGGTCGCCACAGCCCAATGTCGCGGGTCGGCGCTCCACTGCAAGGCGTACTGCTGCAAGCGTGCAGCATCGTCATGGGCCGGGTCGAAGCTGATCGTCAGCAGCCTCACGCCGTCGTCGGGGCTGGCCGCGATGGCTTGCTGAAGCTGCTGAAACCCGCTGCCCAGCGCCGTGCAGACCGTCGTGCACCGCGTGTAGAAGAAGGCAACGATCGTGACCTGGCCAGGACGCGCCAGCCACTCCGGCAGGCTGGCCTCCGTCAATCCAGGCCCCGCAAGCATGGCAGCCGGCGCCGGCACCGGCCGGTCGACGACGGCGAGCCGGCGCGCGCCCTCGGCGGTCCAGACCTGAAAGTCATTGGTGAGCCAGGACGCGCTCGCCCACCCCAGCAGGGCGAGAACGAGACTGAGCAGCGCCGTGCGCAGCATCATGCTCAGGGCGTCTTCGAGCCCAGCGCCTTCAGTTCATCGCCGCCCGCAAACGGGGTCTTGCGCGAACTCTCCTTGCGTTCCTTCTCGATCAGCTCCGCCTTCAGCGGCGCAGACTTGTTGGACCAAGCGCTGCGCACATGGCCGAGCACCGCCGCCAGTTCGGCGTCGCTGAGCTGCGGGAAGGGCGGCATCGCGCCCTTGTAGGTCTGGCCCATCACGGTGATCTCGCCGGTGATGCCGTGCAGCAGGATGTTGGCCAGGACTCTCTCGTCGCCGTTCACCCACTCCGAGCCGTCGAGCGGCGGAAACACACCGGGCAGCCCCTTGCCGCTGGCCTGATGGCAGGCCACGCAGTTGGCGGTGTAGACCTGCTGCCCGTCGGCGCCCTGCCCAGGCCTCGCCAGCGCGGGGCGCAGGTCGGCCAGCGTGCGCCGATCCCCGAGCTCGGCCGGGCCGAACGGTTCCGACAGGAGGATGTAGATCACGCCGCCGCTCACCACCGCGAGCGTGACCGCCGCGACGACCAACGGGATGGGCCGGCTGCGCTCGGAGGGGTCGATCTCCTCGCGTTGTTGCGCACGGCTGCGTGGCTCGGATTCGTTGGACATGATGAGGCCTTGCGTTGCGTCGGCGTCAGGGCTTGGGTTCGGGCGGCAGCACCGGGTAGGTGTGATTCAGCCCCTGAAGATAGGTGACGAGGTCCAGCGCGTCGGGGGTGGGCACCACCACCTTGCCGGCGGGGCCGTAGCCGGGCGGCAGCGTCAGCACCTGCTCGCCCTCTTCGGCGGTGGCCTTGACGTAGAAGAGGTACGGGTAGGACGGCATGATCGACCCCGGCACATAGGCCCGCGGCTGGTACAGGTGGCCCAGGTGCCAGTCCTTGCTGGGCTGGCGCACGCCGATGTTGAACAGGTCGGGGCCGGTGCGCATGCTGCCCAGCAGGTGCGGCTTGTCGTACACGTAGTCGGCCGGCACCGAGGCGCGCCCCCAGCCGCGCTCGGCATCGGGGCCGAAATTGCGGTCGCGCGGCTGCTGCGTGTGGCAGTAGGCACAGCCGTTGGCGATGTAGACCTCGCGCCCGCGCAGCTGCGCACTGGTGTACGGCTTGAGCCCGGGCAGCGGCTTGATGTCGCGCACCTGGATGTAGGGCATCACCACCAGCGCCGCCGTGGCAACGCCCAGGGCCACCATGGCACCTGCAGCCAGCTTGGTGTCACTTTCCATGCGCCAGCTCCTGTTGTTGTCCCTGCTGCCAGAACAGCGCCGCACCGGTGCGGCTGGGGCCGAAGCGCAGCGCCATCGCCAGAAAGTGGCCGACGAAGACCAGATGGCTGAGCACCATCAACGACCCGCCCACGGTGCGCGACAGCAGGTAAGGCGCCATCAGGTTGACCGAGTCCATGAACGGCCGCTTGGCATCGAGCATCGCCACGCCCTGCAGGTAGCCGCCGATCGACAGCCCGGTGAAATAGATCGCGATGCCGATCGCCGCCAGCCAGAACTGCAGCGTGATCAGCTTGGGGTACGGCCACTCCCAGCTCAGCACCCGCGGCATCATGAAATAGACGGCACCGAACAGCACCATCGTGACGAAGCCGTACGCCCCCAGGTGTGCATGGCCCACCGTGTGGTGCGTGAAGTGCACCACCTGGTTGACGCTGCGCAGCGCCTCGAACGAACCCTGCAGCGACGAGGCCAGGTACATCAGCCCGCCGAACATCATGAAGCGCAGCGTCGGCGAATAGCGCGCCAGGTGCATCTGGCCCTTGAGCGTGCCGCCCATGTTGATGCTGAACGCGATCACCGGGATCACCATCATCACGCTCTGCACGATCGACAGCGTGGTGAGCCAGCCCGGCACCGGGCCGCCGATCAGGTGATGGCCACCGACCTGCCCGTAGAAGAACGCGAGCGTCCAGAAGCCCAGGATCGACAGGTTGTACGAGCTGACCGGCCGCCCGATGATCTTGGGCAGGAAGTAGTAGATCGCGCCGACGCTGACCGGCGTGAACCACAGGCCCAGCACGTTGTGCCCGTACCACCAGTTGGTGGTCGCCTGCTGCACCCCGGTGTGTACGCCAGGCAGCTTGCCCACCAGGAACAGCAGCGCAATCCACAGCAGCGCCGCCACCATGTACCAGACGCTCACGTACAGGTGATCGACCTTGCGGTTCACCAGCGTGAACAGCACCGGCAGGATGACGAACACGAAGCCGACGAAGATGAAGATGGCGTACTGCCACGGGATCTCGAGGTACTCCATGCCGTCGGTCCAGCCGGTGGCGATCGCGCCGATGCCGCCGGCGATACCGGTGTTGATGAGCGCGCCGCCGAGCATGGCCCAGATGCCGCCCAGCAGGCTGGTGCGCAACAGGCGCGGCAGCACCCACAGGATCATGCCGAGCGCCGCATTGGTGATCCAGCCGTAGAGCACCGCGGTCAGGTGCACGGTGCGCAGGCGGCCGAAGGTCATCCAGCCCTGGCTCACCAGCCAGTCGGGCTCGTGCAGCTTGATCGACGACACCAGGCCCGCCACGGAGCCGACCAGCAGCCACATGCACGCGAAGGCGATGAACATGAACACCGGGAAGGCGGTGGATTGATCGGCAGAGACGCGCGCGCGCAACTCGCCGGCATCGACGGCGTGCGCCTCCCGCCTCGGCCCGGCGGCCGACTGCAGCACGCCGCGCGTCGCGTCGTCCAGCGCCGGGTCATCGACCTTGCCGATCTCGCCGCGCGCAAAGATGATCGACGCGGCCTTCGGGTTCTCGACCAGGAGACCTTGGCGCTGCGTCCAGATGAACGCGAAGAGGCCGATGATCGAGAGCACGAACGCGCCCAGCAAGCTCAGGATTGCACTGTCCATCCGTTGACCCCCGTGATGTGACGCACATCTTTCGCGCAAGGCGGCAGTGTGCCTCTGAACCTGCGTGCTCGTCGACAGATGCGCTCGAGCCCGCCGGCCTGCAATTGATGACCGTCCCCTCGCACTTCGTCACTCACACTCCCCGCCCGGTCCCGGCCGGCCCTAGGATCACGGCCGTGGCGCCCATCGACCCCTCTTCCCACCCCGCCTCGGACCGGCCCCTGTGGCTGGCCTACGCCGGCCTGTGCCTGCTGTGCTGGGCGCTCTACGTGATGGCCGGCACCGACTGGCAGCGCGGCGCCTGGCACATGTGGAAGGGCCTGTACCTGGCGAGCTGGAACATGGGGCCGCCGATCGTGCTCGGCTGCGCCGGCTTGCCGTGGGCGCGCTGGCTGCAGCGGCGGCCGCGCCCCGTGCCGCAGCTGCTGGCGCTGCACGCCACAGGCGCCGCGGTGTTCGTCGTCGGCTGGCAGGCGCTGGACTACGCCGCGTCGGTGTGGTTCTACGGCGTCGAGCATTCGAACGCCACGCTGCAGCGCATGGTCCTCTGGCAGGCGATGTGGGGCGTGTTCGTCTACGTGGCGTTGATGCTGGGCTTCAGCGGCGCGCTGCACGCCCGGCGCGCCAACGCGGTGGCGCTCGGTGCGGCGCGCGCCGAGGCGGCGCTGGTGCGGGCAGAGCTCGCGGCGATCAGCGGCAAGCTCAACCCGCACTTCCTGTTCAACACGCTGAATTCGCTGCTGATGCTGACGCGGCGCGACCCGGCCGCAGCCGAGCAGTCGCTGCTGCGCTTCTCGCGCATGATGCGCTATGTGCTCGGCACCTCGACGGGAGGTGCCGAGCGGGTCACGCTGCAGGAGGAGCTCGACTTCGTGCGCGACTACCTCGAACTCGAATCGCTGCGCCTGGGCCCGCGCCTGAAGGTGGAGTGGCAGATCGACCCGGCCACCGTGCACGACGCGATTCCGCCGCTGACGCTGCAGCCGCTGGTCGAGAACAGCGTGTTGCACGGCATTGCGCCGCGCGTGCAGGGCGGCACGGTGCGCATCCACGCCGAACGGCTGGCCACGCCCGACGCGCTGCTGCTTCGCGTCGATGACGACGGCGCCGGCTGCACCTGGCCGCCGCCGAACGCGGCCGAGCCCAAAGCCGGCGGCGTGGGGCTGTCGGCGCTGCGGCGCCGGTTCGAGCTCGACTTCGGCGGCCGCGCCGAACTGTCGATGACCTCGGCCCCCGGTGCGGGGTTCCAGGTCCACATCGTGATTCCGCGGTCGGAGGTGATGGCATGACTCGTTGTCGAACGCTCATTGCCGAGGACGAGCCGCTGGCCCGCGAGGGCCTGGCCGAGTGGGTGCGCCAGATGCCCCAGCTCGAGCTCGCGGCGGTGTGCGGCGACGGCACCGCTGCGCTCGCGGCAATCCGCGCCGAGCAGCCGGCGCTCGTGCTGATGGACATCCAGATGCCCGGAATGACAGGCCTGCAGGTGCTGCGTGCACTCGCGGCCGAGCGGCAGCAGCCGTTGCCGGCCGTCATCTTCACGACCGCGTTCGACGAACACGCGCTCACCGCCTTCGAGCTGCATGCGGTCGACTACCTGCTCAAGCCGTTCGCGCACGAACGCTTCGTCGAGGCGGTGGAGCATGCGCTGGCCGCCGGCCGCTCGCCCGAAGACGCGCTGCCCGCGCTGGAGGCTGCAGCCGAGCCCTCCGGCAACGAGCCGTTGACGCGCGTGCTCGTACGCGACCAGGGCAAGATCTTTCCGCTGCACGTCGATGCGATCGAGCACCTGCGCAGCGACACCAAGTACACCGCCATCGTCAGCAAGGGCAAGACCTTCCTGGTGCGGGTGCCGATCGCGAGTTTCGAGCGCCGTCTCGATCCGTCGCGGTTCCTGAAGGTGAACCGCGCGTGCATCGTCAACCTCGACTTCGTCGAGGCGATGACGCCTGACGAGACCTCCCAACTGGTCGTGCAGATGCGCGACGGCACGCGCGTCACCGCGAGCCGTGAGGTCTCCCGGCAACTGAGGGCCGATTCGCTGTGAAGCTCCGTGTCGCGCTCCTGGCAATGCTCTTCGTGGGATGGGCGTGGCTGCCCGGCGCCACCTGCGCCCAGACCGGCAGTTTCGACAGCGTGGAGATCTCGGGGGCAGCGATCGTGCAATTCACGCAAGGCCCTGCCGAGCAGGTGCGTGTCGAGGGCGACGAAGATGCGCGCCAGTCGGTCGATGTGGAGGTGCGCCAGGGCGTGCTCCACATCCGCCCGAACGGCAGCTGGAAGTTCTGGAGCGCGCAGCGCGCGCGCATCGCCATCACCGCGCGAGACCTGCGGCGCGTGACGATCTCCGGCGCGGCCGACTTCTCGGCCACGCAGCCGGTGCAGTGCGAGAGCCTGGACGTGAACATCTCCGGCTCCGGACTCGCGCGCTTCGACAAGCTGCAGGCCGAATCGCTGCGCTTCAGGGTGTCGGGCGCCGGCGATGGCCAGATGGCCGGCAGCGCGAACGAGCTGCAGATCGTGGTCTCGGGCCGCGGAGAGTTCCGCGGCGAGAACCTGCAGAGCCGGCGCGCCAAGGTGGTCGTGAACGGGATCGGCGAGGTCCGCGTGTGGGCCACCCAGTGGCTGGGCGTGAACGTCTCCGGCGTCGGGACGGTGGACTACTGGGGCACGCCGCTCGTCGAGCGGCAGAGCTCGGGCGTCGCGAAGATCAACGAACGCGGCCCCAAGCCGTTGCCGCTTCCGACGCGGCCCTGATCAGTCGGCCCCTCTCACGGTTTCCACGGCCCGTGGTCGTGGTCGTGGCCGTGGCCATGCGGCAGCGAGATGCGCAGGAACTCGGTCGCGTCCGACGCCAGCGCACGCCCGCCGCCGTAGGGGAAGTTGTTGTCGTTGACGACCAGCAGCGTGTGCGGGTCCAGCACCAGCACGTTCTCGATCGTCACGTAGGGCAGCGTGAAGACGGTGCTGCCGTCGCCGTTCAGATCGTCCGGATCGGCGAGGTTCATCAGGTCCACCAGCTCGGTCTTCCTGACCACGGTGCCGTTGCCGATGCCTTCGATGTCGATCAGGAACAGCTTCTTGAACGGCACCGTGCCGTTGGTGGCCGTGCCGCCATTGCGCTCGATCACGACGAAGCGGTGGTCGTCGATGGCCGTCATGTCGCCGATGTTCGTGCCGCCCGCGTCCAGCGGATAGTAGTAGCCGACGCCGGTGTAGGCCTCGTTCTCGATGTCGAACTCGTTGATGCGCAGCATCTTCGCCGGATCGCCGCTGACGGTCTTCTCGAGCAGCGTGTACAGCCGCGTGCCGCTCTTGTTGATCGCCATGCCCTCGAAGCCGCC
>Ga0075367_10000622_pt1 | contig 13563 bp, 11 predicted proteins | sample EndMethybrTD3032_FD_71399 | JGI IMG/M metagenome (GOLD analysis project Ga0075367, IMG submission 71399) | Populus endosphere microbial communities from Tennessee, USA - Endosphere MetaG P. TD hybrid TD303-2 | ecosystem: Host-associated > Plants > Roots > Endosphere | place: USA: Tennessee... | reverse complement strand
GCCGGGGGTGGCGCTGGGGCGTGCGGTCGGCCGCAAACACGCCATGGAGCTGCTGCTGACCGGCGCGCCGATCAGCGCGGCGCGTGCGCACGACATCGGCCTCGTCAATCGCGTCGTTCCGGCCGAGATCCTGGACGCTGAGGTCAGCGCCATGGCGACGCTGATCGCCAGCCGATCCTCCCGCGCGATCGCGTCCGGCAAGGCGCTGTTCTACCGCCAGCTCGCGCTCCCGCTCGACGATGCCTACGCCGTCGCTGGACATTCGATTGCCTGCGACTTCTTCACCGACGACGGCAAGGAAGGCGTGGACGCCTTCCTCGGCAAGCGTGCCCCCATCTGGTCGGACCGCAAGGAGGGCCGCTAGGGCCGAGGCCGTGTGGGATCGACTTGGGATTGGGGGCTTGAACCGCTGAATTCGATGGCTGACAATGACCCCGCGGCCGAGGAGAGGCGCGAATGAAGCATCCAGTCGATCGGCCGCCGGCGACCGATGGCGCCGAGCCCGGTCAGGCGGGTTCCGTGGATGCGCTGTTCGCGGCCGCGTATCAAGAGCTCCGCAAGCTGGCCCGGTTTCGCCTCCGCGGCGGAGGGCGCAATGCCGTGCTCGACACGACGTCGCTCGTGCACGAGTCCTATGTGCGGTTGGCGAAGGCCGGCCGCCTTCCGGTCGAGGACCGCGCCCATTTCCTCCGTTACGCCAGCTATGCGATGCGATCGGTCATCGTGGATCTCGTGCGGCAGCGCCAGTCGGGCAAACGCGGCGGCGCGGCCGACCACATCACGCTGACGACCAGGGCGGGAGCGGGATCGCAGGCCGGCGAGCGGCAGATCCTGCGCGTGCACGACGCCATCGGCGAGCTCGCCCGGCATGACGCGCGGATGGCCCACGTGGTCGAGATGCGCTACTTCGGCGGGTTGACCGAGCAGGAGATCGCCGATGCGCTCGACGTCACCGATCGGACGGTGCGGCGCGACTGGGAGAAGGCGCGGCTCTGGCTCTCCGACGCCCTGAAATAGGGGGCTCATGGCCAATTTCGAGATCGACGAGACGACGTGGGCGGCCTTGAACGGCCTCCTCGACCGCGCCCTCGATCTCGCGCCCGCGGAGCGCCTGGGCTGGGTTGACGCACTGGGAGCCGAGTACGACGCGCTGAAGCCGCGGTTGCGGGATCTTCTCGCCAACGACGTCGTTTTGCGGACGTCGCAGCTGCTGGACACGATTCCGAAGTTGTCCGACGTGCTGGACGAGGAGGACGGATCGCCGTCGGCGGGGGCAGGCGATCTCGTCGGGCCGTATCGGCTGCTGCGTGAAGTGGGCGCCGGCGGCATGGCCACGGTGTGGTTGGCGGAGCGCCACGACGGGCTGATTCCCCGGCCGGTGGCGCTGAAGCTTCCACGAGGCTACTGGCGGAGGGCCGAGTTGAGCGAGCGCTTGACCCGCGAGCGGGACATCCTCGCGACCCTCACCCATCCGAACATCGCGCGCCTCTACGACGCGGGGATCACCCCGGCCGGACAGCCCTACCTCGCGCTCGAGTACGTCGAAGGCGGCCGCATCGACGCGTTCGTCCGGGACGCCGGGCTCGATCTGCGGAAGCAGCTTGCGCTGTTCCTGCAGGTCGTCGATGCCGTGGCCTACGCGCATGCCCAGCTCGTCGTCCATCGCGATCTGAAGCCGTCCAATATCCTCGTCACCACCGACGGACAGGTGCGGCTGCTCGACTTCGGCATCGCCAGGCTGCTGGAGCAGGGCGAAGCCCGCCAGACGGCGCTCACCGAGGAGTCCGGCCGAGCGCTGACGCCCGACTATGCGTCGCCGGAGCAGATTGCCGGGGCGCCGATCGGCACCGCCTCCGACGTGTATTCGCTGGGCGTCGTGCTCTACGAGCTGCTGACGGGGATCCGGCCCTATCGGCTGGCACGAGACTCTCGTGGGGCGTTGGAGGAGGCGATTCTCCAGGTGGACCCGGCCAGGCCGAGTGATGTGGCCACGGAGCGCTCGACCAGAAAGGCGCTGCGCGGGGACCTGGACTGGATCGTGTTGAAGGCGATGGCGAAGGAGCGGGATCGCCGGTATGCGTCGGCGGCGGCGCTCGGCGCGGACCTCCGGCGATTTCTGCGCGACGAGCCCGTCGAGGCGTCGCCGCCCTCAGCGACCTATCGGATCGGCAAGTTCGCGCGGCGGCATCGCCTCGCGGTGAGCGCCGCCACCCTGCTGGTGCTGTCGCTCGTGGCGGGCACGATCGGCACGACTGCTGGGATGTTCCGCGCGAGGCGGGCCGAGGCCGCGGCGCGCACCGAGGCGGCCACGGCGGCCCGTTACGCGACGTTCCTCGTCGACATGTTCGAGACCGCCGCGCCGGAGGGATCCAAAGGCCGGGACGTCACTGCGCAGGAGCTGCTCCGCCGAGGGGCGGCGCGGATCCGCCAGGAGCTCACCAGCGAGCCGCTGCTCGAGGGGCGGCTCCTCGCCACCATCGGCTGGGTCTATACACGGTTGGGACTCTACGAGGACGCACGAGGCACGCTCGATGAGGCGGTCGCGCTCGCACGCAACACAGGTCCGGGAGGCGACGTCGATCTCGCGCAGGCGCTCATTCGGCGCGGCCAGACGGAACGGTACCTCAACGAGCCCGGCAAGGCCGGATCGGACGATCGCGAAGCCCTCGCCATCCTCGAGCGGGTCTATGGCCCGAACGACGTGCGCGTCGAGCCGGCCACGACCGAGCTCGGCTTGCTGTTGCGCATCAGCGATCCCGAGCAGGCGCTGCGCTTCTATCGCCGCAGCTACGATCTCCTCGTGGCGGCCCACGGCGACGCGGACGGCGACGCCGCTGTACTGCTGCAGAACATCGGATCGATTCATTCCCGCGCGCTTCGATATCGGGATGCCCAGGACGCCTACCAGCGCGCGCTACCCAGACTGAGGAGCCATTTCGGCGAACAGGATCCGCATGTCGGGACCGTGCTCGGCAACCTGGCCGTCGTCTCGAGAAGCCTGGGGGACTACGAACGCGCCGCCGAGATGGCGCAGCAGGGCCTCGCGGTCGATACCGCCGTGTCCGGTCCCGATCATCCGGATGTCGGCATCGCCTGGCAGAACCTGGCGGCGTGCAGCGACAAGCTCGGCGACGTGCGCCTCGCGCTCGAGCAGATCGACCGGGCGAGCGAGATTTTCGGCCGACGTTTTCCGGCCGCGCACCCACTCCGCATCAAGGCGGCGAATTTCAGGGCAGGCTGCCTGATCGAGCTGGGACGTCTGGACGACGCGCGGCGCACGCTCGAAGCGTCCGCCGCGACGGACACGGCCAGCGTCGAAACGAGGCGGAGCCTGCTGAGCGGCCTGGTCAAGCTTGCCGAGGTCGAGCGCCTGCAGGGGCGGTGGCTGCAATCCCAGGCCCTCGCCGAGCGCGTGCTGGCCGATCCGGCCGGGCGCGGCGACCGTGTGCTCGAAGCGGATGCGCGCTGGGCGCGTGCCTGCGCGCTCGCGGCGCAGGCGAAGACGGCGGACGCCGAGGCCGAGCGTACGCGCGCTTTCGCGATCGACTCGGCCGTGCCTGAAAAGGCCGCCTTTTCCGGCGTGTTCGCCCACGCAAAGTATTACGTTTGCGCGGGGGCCCCGTCGCAGGCCATCACGATCCTCCGCGACGCGGTCGGGCAGGGGTTCCACGATCCGATCGTCCTGCTCCATCCCGCCTTCGCGTCGCTCCGCGACCGTCCGGAGTTCGCGCCCATCGCCGCGGCCGTCGCGCCGCGTGCCCGCCCCGGCGCAGCGATCGGACGCTAGCGTCTCCTCGACCGGATATCGACGGACCCTCGCAGCCATGTCCGGAAGGGCGTGCCATTCTGCGTAATACATCGTGGAAGCAGATCGAGGCCGGCTCGCACGCAGCGGGCCAGCCGCCGCTTCAGCAACCTATGAAAGGACGTTCCACGATGCCCATCGATCTGAAAGACATTACCGACGCCGTGCAGGCCTATCTGAACAACAAGGTCGCGGTGACCATCACGGACCTGAGTCCCGCCGAGGGGGACCACGTCAATCCAGGCGAGACATTCAAGGTCAGCGTCGAGGCGAAGAACGCGGGCTCCGCATCCGGTGGTGTGGCCCTCGCGAACGTGAAGTACCGCCTGTCGATCGACGACGGGTCGGTCGCCAAGCTCCTCGTGCCGACGGATCCGTTCCTCCACACGACCGACCTCGACGGGAACCCCGTCGTCGAAGGCTCGGAACGGACGTCGATGATCGTCCAGAAGACGTTCTTCACGAAGCTTCCGGTTGGCCAGAGCGCCACGCTGGTCGTCGACGGGAAGGCGAGCAAGTCCGCCGATGGCGGCAAGACGAGTGTGCGCGCGCGCGTGCTCGCCGACGTCGATCTCGACGAGCTGTTCCCTCAGGGCGAGGACACACCGGTGGCGACCAAATCGCTCGCGGTGACCGGCTGACCATTCATCCACGCCGCCGGCCTTCGCCGGCGGCGTGCCAGGCCCCCCGGTGACCAGCGCACACGTCGAGGCGGACGGGATGTCCGGAGTCATCGACGTTTTCGTTATACAGACGAGGGAGACATGTGGATGAACACGAAGGACCGCAAGTTGAAGATCGCCCCCGTGTGTGTGATCGCGGGTGCGATGCTGCTGAGCGCCATCCCGGCCTGGTCGGGCGTCCCCGATGACGCCGCAGTCACGCAGGGGGCCTGCCGGCAGGGCGACGGCGGGCGCCTGATCCGGTTCGAGCGCGTCGCCTCGCATCCGACGCCGGATGATGCTCGCGCCTATTTCTATGAGTGGATCGCCTTCTATCAGGACTTCTATCAGTTTCCCGCCGATCTTCCCGTCGGCTTCGCCTACGGGTTCGACAGCTACAAGGTGACGTATTGCACCGACGACGCCGTCCTGCCCGGCCAGCGGTTCCCGCGGACGACGGCCGTCACGGGCATGGTGGCCGTGCCGCGAAAGTCGGGGCCGCTTCCGACCGTCGCCTACGTGCACGGGACGTCGGTCTCGTTCTATGACGCGCCGTCGAATCCGAACACCTTCGGCGCACTCAGTCCACGCGGCGAGAGCTTCGAAGGGCCCCCGTCCTCGGCCCTCGTGGCCGGGAACGGCTTCCTCTACATCGCGCCGGACTATCTGGGCCTCGGGGACTCGACCGTGCCGCGCCATCGGTACTTTCACGCCAAGACCGAAGCGTCTGCCGCGATCGATCTGCTGGCAGCCGCACAACCCGTGCTGGCCCAGCTGCGCGTCCGGCAGGATGGGCGCCTGTTCGTCTTCGGCTTTTCTCAGGGCGGGCACGCCGCAATGGCGCTCCAGCGGGAGCTGGAGCGAATGCGGGTGCGGGTGACCGGGACGGGGGTGGTTGGAGGCGTGTTCGACGTCGAGCGCTGGTTTGTCACGTCGCTGGCGAGCGCGACGCCGACGCGTCCGCTGTACTCCGCGTACCTCTTGCTCGCGTTCGACGACATCTACGACGTGTACGCGTCGACGGCCGATGTCTTTCGTCCGCCGTACGCCGGCATCGTCGACGACCTGTTCGACATGCACCACTTCTTCGACGACATCGTGGCCGAGCTGCCGCCGCCGGCTCGGGACATCCTGACCGAACCGTACGTCGCGCAGTTGACCACCGATCGCAACGACCCGATGCGCGTACGTCTGCGCGAGAACGCCGTCGATCGGTGGAATCCGCGGGCTCCCGTGCGGGTCTATCACAGTCGAGACGACGAGGAGGTGCCGTACGACGACGCCCTGGTCTCGGTCGATCGGCTGCGCCGCGGCGGCGCGACGATCGTCGTGCGATCGTTTGCCGGCTTCGATCACGTCAACAGCTGGATTCAGGCGCTGCCGCGGGCGCTCCAGTGGTTCCGTACGCTCGACTGAGCGCGTGGTCCCGGTGACGCCAGCGCCGATGGCGACGACGCTGCTACGAGGCGATGCGGGTTGACCCGTCCGAGCCGGCCGCGACCGCGACGAGGCGGCCCGGTACAGGCGGTCCCGAGCGCCGGCGCGTACGAGGCGCCGAAAAGGCGTCTCGTAGCTCCCACGGCTGGCGTCGCGCGTTGCCTACCACGGCGAGCCGGGCGTGCGCCGGCGTGCCGAACCGGCGACCGCGGCCCCGATCCGCTGGATTTGCGCCCGACCGAGTCTCACCGTACACTCGCGCGTCCTGGCTTGAACGCACCATCCTCGACCTTCATCACGACCAGCGGAGAGATCCATCAATGACCCACACAGCGGCCGCAATCAGCGCGACCAATCTGGGCTGCTCGATCACGTGCAAGGACCTGGCGGCGTCGATTCGCTTCTATCGCGATGCCATCGGGTTTGCGGTGGCGCAGATGTTCGAGAACCAAGGAAAGGCCGTTGCGGCGGTGGTCGCCGCGGGCGATTGCCACATCGTCCTCAACCAGGACGATGGCAAGCTCGGTTGGGACCGGATCAAGGGACAAGGTTTCTACCTGCAGATCAACGTGGCGGGCGCGGCCGATGTGGACGCGGCCGCCGCGCGGATCAAGGCCGCGGGTGGCACGCTGCTCAGCGAGCCGGCGGACCGTCCGTGGGGCGCGCGCATGTTCCAGTTCAACGATCTGGACGGGTTCAAGCTCGGAGTGTCCACACCGCTCGTGCGATAGCCCCGAGCACTCATCGCGCCCGTCCTGGCTGCCCAGCTCCGCCCGGACGGGCTCGAGTACATGTCTCGTTCGACGACGATCTGCGCAGGGCCGTCGCGGTGACGGTCCAGAGCAGGTAGTGGAAGTCCACGCGGCCGAATGGAGACGCCCCGAGGCGAGCGAAGCGAGACGAGTCGCGAACTGCCGATCTTTCGGCGAAGCCAACTCGACCGAAGAGAAGGTTGGTGACCCTGACGTTCGCCAGTGGGAACCAGATTGCCATCTGGCTCCATAGGCTCGAAGCGCTCCGACCGCCGTAGTGCATCGCGGCACGTCATCCGTTCCTCGCCATGCGATCGCGGAAGGCCGAGAGCGCCTCCTCGTCCTCGCCGGCAATGTCACGATCGAGGATGGTAATGAGCTCCGCCGTGTGGGCGAACTGTAACGTCGTCGCGAATTCGATCAATTTGTCGCGCATGCCGGACTCCTCGAGTTCCAGCAGCAGGGAAAGCACGAACTCCTGGTAGTTCCTTCCGAGGACCTCGATCGCGGCGTCGCCCTTCTTTCCGTCCTCGTAGTAGAACTGGACGTACCGGCCGTCCCGCAACCATCCCAGGATGGCTTCGCCGTTTCGCTCGATCAGCGGAGTCAATCCGGCGAGCCCGGGTGCGATGTCCACCACGTCGGCCGCACCGACAAAGAAGTTGTGCGGCTTTGCAAACGAGCACACCCAGAAGGTCTTGGTCGTCTCGCGCCCCGCCCAGAGATCCGCCCACACTGGCGGCAGCGTCCGCTCGATGAGCGCCAGGGCTGCGGCCTCGGTGATCACGCTCCGAGGGCGTCGTCCGATGCGGACGCGCCACAGCCAATAGCCCAACACGAGGAGCAGCACCAGGACCGGCAGTTCTCCCGACGTGATCATCGACATGACGTCAGGCCACACTGGCGGTCGGGTCAAAGGTCTCCGCGGCACCGTGACGGCGGCGCCGGGATCATACAGTCGAACGGAAGGGCTGGCGAGCCGCAGGTGCCCACGCTCGCCGCGCCGCGGGTGTCGATCTTCCACGGCTCCCTGGACCGATGCTGTGAGAGCGCGGGATAACCGCGCAATCACTGGTCTGACAAGGCGAGCCAGTCTTGGTGGCTCTGCCGAGATCCTGCGTGCTAGCGTCGAAAGCTAGAGCAGTAGATTCCGGAAAGAAAACTGCGAGGAGAGCAGTCGCCGTAAAGCGTTGCAGGGACTCGCGACTGGCGCGGTCGTGCAGCAGCTCGAATACGATCCGTGGGGACGGGTCGTGTTGGATACGAATCCCGGCTGGCAGCCATTTGGCTTTGCGGGCGGACTCTTCGACCCGCTGACCGGGTTGGTACGCTTCGCGGCGCGGGACTACGATGCGGCTGGGGGGCAATGGACAGCTCGCGACCCGATTGGCTTCAACGGCGGCGATTCCAATCAGCGCGCCTATGCGGGCGGCGATCCAATCAACAACGTTGACCCCACCGGCCTTGATGTGCAGATTTGGTTTGAGCTACTGACCCCAGACAGCAAGAGCTTTGCAACGGACTCGCTAGGCAACAAGTATTTCTGGATGGCTGCTGGCATAACCGCCGCTCAAGCGCGGCACGGCTACCTCCGGGTCAGGATACCCGGCGAAGTCGATGTCCGACTCGAGCTGGGCGGCAACCATGATGGGGCGCGGACGGGCCATCCGAAGAGGAATCCCTTTGGTAAGAGCCACTGGCACGACATTCCGGGAATAGTCCAGCGGCCGCCCACGAATCCGTGTGAAGACCCTTACAAGTTCGAGCGCGACATCCTGAAAGAATTCGAGCGGTTCCACGCGAACGAAAACCTTCTGCCTGACTATCGGCATGAGCTGAAGATATTTGGGCGAGGTGTTAACAATAGCAACACATTCGCGAATCATCTGATCGTTAACGCGGGCGGGAGAGTGTGGCTTCCCCCTCCAGGTAGCTATGGAATTGAGAATCCGCTTTACCCCTGAGGTGTTGGGATCAGTGGCGACCAGCGAACAACGGATGTGGCATCGACGATGTGGCGGCGTATTTGTGTGCGTCTGCCTCAGTGTATCGGCACTGACGGCCGCCTGTGGAGCCGGCCACGATGTACACCAGACGCTCCATGCTCAGGCTCCCGACGGGGTTGCCGCCGATGGCTTCTACGCAACGATCGATCTGGACGACGTCGTCGCTCTCGATGTCACGGGACGCGAGGTAATTGTGACAGGCGGCTTGGGTCGGGCGATTCCCAGTCCTCAGGGTAGGGTTGCGACCGTTCGCCGATATCCTCTTACCCAGGTCGATGACTGGCACGATGCCACTGCAGACTGGGTGTACGACCCAATGGGCCCACACCTCTTGCATCGTCGCTCCGGAACCAAGGTCAGGCTAAACATGCCCCGGGGAAGCGCGGATGTGGTCTTTAAAGCAAGTCGCGTTGGCTCGGCAGAGTATGTCGTGCTATTTGCCTCTGGGGACTGGAAAATCGGTCCATATCCTTCGTATTGGGGTCAAATGCATGTTCGAGGCGGCCGTCTTGACGCAAGGGAGACGAGCCCTCGCTGAGTGTGTGTTGCCGAGCTCTGCGCACTCGTCCTGAGATGCAAGCTGGCTGACGTCCGGCCCTTCTACTGCCTCAAAGACGTCCTGCTCCGCGAGGCAGACCCACCCGTAGTCACGGATCCACGAGCTCACACCCCGCGCTGGGCCGCCATCGTCGGTCGCCGCGCCGTCCTGATTCCCAACGGCTCCGATGAGGTGTCGATGGGCTCACCGTACCGTCAGGACGGTGTTCCTCGGACGCTTGCGCTTGCTCGGATCCAAGACGTTCGCCCAGGGGCAACCGAGGAACGTGCAGTTCCTCGTCGCAGCCAACGTCTCGGCCGACACGGTCAGGAAATGGCCGGTCTTTCGGTGTCCACCGAGGCGCGCTCCGACTGCCGTCAGCGATTTTCGGCGCTAACAGTGTTAGGGAGGATGAACCTGCTCGAAGCCGCGGAGTCGAGAACTTTTCCCACATCGTTCCCACATCGGCTCGACCCAGTGCCCGCACGGGGATCGATCGTTTCCGCGTTGAAGTATCTACTTAAGAACGAGCCCCACTTCGGGCGCTTCGCTGAGGGGGCGCTGATCAGGGAGGGGCGATGGAGCGGACCACAGAGATTCCGAGCCGATACCGGCTGCGCGTGAAGCAGCGCTTGGCGGTGGTCGAGTACGTCCGGGAGCACGGTATCAAGCCGGCGAGCCGACAGTTCGGGCTGGCGAGACCGACCGTCCGAGAGTGGTGGCGCAACTGGCAGCAATCGGGCATCCAGGGGTTGGTGCCGCAGTACCCCGCACGGCGGCGGCGCCGGATCGGCGAGGACGTCGTGGCGCTCATCACGCAGGCCCGCCTCGAGCACGAGTTCGGGGCCAGCCGCACGCAGATCTGGCTCCAGCGGGTTCACCAGGTGCGGGTCGCGACGGAGACCATCCAGCGCGTCTTCCGCGACATCGGCGTGCCGTACCTCGTGAAAACGCGGCGCCGGCGCCCGAAGCAGCTAAAGCTCTTCGAGAAGGAGCACCCCGGCGACTCGGTGCAAGTCGACGTGAAGGTCGTCGCACGCGGCCGCAGCAAGTGGTTCCAGTACACAGCGATCGACGATTGCACGCGGATGCGGGTGCTGCGGCTGTACCGACGCCAGAACCAGCACTCCAGCCTATCGTTTCTCCGCGAGCTCACGGCGGCGTTCCCGTTTCCGATTCGCAAGATCCAGGTCGACAACGGGGCGGAATTCCCGCTCCTCTTCGCGCTGTCGTGTCAGGAACTCGGCGTGCGGGTGCGCTACATCCGTCCGAGGCGTCCCGAACAGAACGGCAAGGTCGAACGCAGCCACCGAATCGACGAGGAGGAGTTCTGGGGACGCTACGCCGGTCAGGACTTCGATCTCGCCAGCGACGCCCTCTCCGCTTGGGAGCACCGCTATAACCACGAACGCTTCTCGATGGCGCTCAGGGGCCGCACGCCGATGGAGAAGCTGGCCACGAGGCTGTCGGGGTTTGTCATGGCACGTGCGCCCGACAACGTCCAGTGAGCGAGCACGTCCTCCTCACCCAAGAGGAGGACGCGCGCAGAGAACGGTAGGCAGCGAGATGCCGTCGACACCGGGGCTCGATCTTGACTAGATAAAACACCGCGAACCGATTGATACCGAAGAGGATCAAGCGGCGGCAAGGTGGGGCGTCGAACTTTCAACCAACAGACTGGTGGCTGTCGCTCGATTGGGCGGTCACGTCGCAGTAAATCATTGATTTTAAAGGAGATATGGTGAGCCGGGAGGGAGTCGAACCCTCAACCAACAGATTAAGAGTCTGCTGCTCTGCCAATTGAGCTACCGGCCCACTCGGGGTGGGGGTCCCAGGGCTTCGGGACCCGCCGCATCGGCCAGTGCTCGGTGAGAGCGACCAGGACCACGGCGACCCGGAAGGATACCACACCCGGGTCGGCTGTCGAGCGTCAGCGACGTTGCCCGGCGCAGCGGTCGATTTCGCGCGGCGTCGGGACGAGCCGCGACGTGTCCAGAGCCGCGATCTGGGCCGGTGCGGTCAGGCTGGTTGACGGACGAACACGCGCGGGAACGGGCTGGGCCTGTGGAGCGCCGAACGGGAAGAACACGATAGCGAGCGTGAAGTGGAAAACCCCAAGTCGAGGGCGGAGGGAAGCGTACATCTCTCTAATGACTACGGCGCATCTGCCCAGGAGTTCATCGGTTTTTTCGGAATGACATCCAGTCCGCCGCTTGGGGAGAGCCGCCAGAAGCATGCATCGGCGTCATGGCCGCAAGACCGAAACGTGTCTGGACGCCAAGCCCGGCCGGGGTGATGCTGTAGCCGCTTTTCGCCCAGTCCTCATCCGCGGGAGCGCCCATGTTCGCGCAGAGCCACGCCTACGAGCCCTTCATGGGCCGGTGGAGCCGCCGCCTCGCGCCGCTCTTCGTCGACTTCGCCGGCGTCCAGGACGGCGAGTCGGTGCTCGACGTCGGCGCCGGCACGGGCGCCCTCGCGTCCGCGATCCTCGAGGCCCGACCGAAGGCGCTTGTCACCGGCGTCGACGTGGCGCCCGACTATGTGGCCGCCGCACGGCAACGCGCGCTGCGCCGCGGCGCTCGCTTCGTCGTCGGCGACACCCAGGCGCTCGATTTCAGCGACGCCACCTTCGATCGCACGGTGTCTCTGCTCGCGATGAACTTCGTCGCCGATCCAGCGCGCGCCCTTGCCGAACAGATCCGCGTGACGCGTCCGGGCGGGTTGATCGCCGCGGCGGTCTGGGACTACGGCGACGGCATGCAGATGCTGCGCGCGTTCTGGAACGAGGCGGTCGCGGCCGATCCCGCCGCCGACGCGCGCGATGAGCGGCACATGCGGCTGTGCCGCCACACGCAGCTGTCCGCTTTGTGGCTGTCACAGGGGATGCTCGCGGTGGGAGAGCGGCCGCTCGTGATCCAGCAGCCCTTCGCGTCGTTCGACGACTACTGGAGCCCGTTCCTCGGCGGCCAGGGACCGGCGGGGGACTACGTCGCCGGCCTCGCGGCCGACACGCGCGATGCGCTCCGCGAGCGCCTGCGCCGCCTCCTCGTCGGCAGCAACGGCAGCGGCCCGTTCGTGCTCACCGCACGAGCCTGGGCCGTGAAGGGGTACGCGCCGCCGCGGTCGTGATCGCTACCGCAGATACGGCGCGACGTTGGTGCGGATCGTCTCGAGCTCGGCCGGCGTCAGCGGGATCTCGCTGAACCCCTTCCAGGCCGCCGCCGGCGGGAAGCTGGTCGCGCCATCCGCGCCCCACACGATCCGATCGAGCCCGATCTGGCGGAGGCGCTCGGCGACGCGGGCCGCCGGCGCCGGCCACGTCCCAAGCAGCGCGATGCCCGAGACGTCGAACCAGAGGCGTGCGACGCGCGGATCCTTCGCGGCGATCGCGTCGACGAAGACACCGACGACCTCGTCCTGGCCGGCGTCGTCGTAGCCGCCAGAGCCGGCGAGGTGCGCGATCTGCACCGGCACGTCGGGCGCCGCCTCGAGCAGCGTGAGGAAGGCGCGCGCGTGAGCGGCGTGGTACGGCCGCTGCTTCGAGATCGTCGTGCGCGCGTGCACCACGATCGCCATCTTCTGGCGGTTGGCCAGCGCGAACACCTCGCGCAGGCGCGCGGCGTGCTGCGGATCGGTGAGGTTCACGTCCGAGTTGCCGAAGTGCAGCTTGAGGCCGACCCTCAGCCGAGGATCCTTGCCGCAGCGCGCGATCTCCTCGAGTGCGTAGTCCTTGAGCGGGTTGACGCTGCAGAACGCCACCAGCCGCTCGGGATACTTCGCCACCTGCGCGCTGGTCCAGTCGTTCTCGGCCTTGACCGCGTCGTACTCGTGCTCGACGGGCGGCCGGTTCGGGTTGCCGTGCATGTAGGCGATCGACAGCACGACCGCCTTGCGGATGCGAGCGTCGTCGAGCAGCGCGATCAACCGATCGGCATCGATGATGTCCGTCGGCGCTCGGGCGACGACGGCCGCTCCGAACAGGTGCTGGTGATGATCGGCGCGGGGGCCCTCGGGCGGCTGCGCCAGGCCGAGCAGCGAAGCGCCGACGAGCAGAAGGAGGCGCCACGGCATCAGGGAATTCCCAGCTGCCGCAGATGGTGCAGCAGGTGCTCGACGTAGTCGAGCATGATGCCGTCGAGCGTGGCGGTCGCCTCGACCGGGGCGGCGAAGCCGATCTCCTGGATATTGTGTCTGGCGCGCGGCGCCAGCCGGCGATCGACCGGCGTCAGCTCCATCACGCGGGCCAGGTGGCGGTTGTAGAGCCGCCACAGCGCGACCAGATCGCTCCACGGCGCGTGCGCGTAGTCCTGGACGCGGACCCAGTCGTCTTGCGCATAGCCGAGGAACACGAGGTCGTCCTGCA
>Ga0075367_10000621_pt1 | contig 13574 bp, 13 predicted proteins | sample EndMethybrTD3032_FD_71399 | JGI IMG/M metagenome (GOLD analysis project Ga0075367, IMG submission 71399) | Populus endosphere microbial communities from Tennessee, USA - Endosphere MetaG P. TD hybrid TD303-2 | ecosystem: Host-associated > Plants > Roots > Endosphere | place: USA: Tennessee... | reverse complement strand
CAGTCCAGATTTTTGGCAGTCTGTGGCGGAAGCAAGATTGAAACATCACCATTTTTTCGCCTGAACGACCCTTGGCGGGCGGTCATCCGCGCGTCGGCAGCGGCCCTGATGTTGCCATCCTCCAGGGAGATCGCCGTGATCGATGTCTCTGATATCGATGGCGGTAGACACAACGTCTTCGCCAGTTCACTGACGCCGACGGACGTCGTCAACAACGATGCCCTGATGCGGAGCCAGTTGAGAGGGGACCAAGGTCCCGTCGGCCAGACCATGCTCGCCGACGGCGCATCGGTGATCGATGGTGCTGCATCCCTGGTGATCTCCCTTCCGAGCCGCATTCTGGGTGGATTTGCGCAAGCAGCCGCCGGGCAATAGCGGAGGTGCGCAGTCGCCCGAGATCGGGCGACCCTCCCTTCAGTGGCTACATCGCCCACATGTCAAACAGTGAGAAGGCCGTGCCCAAGAGATATCCGAATCCGGTCCTATGAAACCGCTCTTTTGATCGGGATCTTCGCCGCAATGCGTTGTGGTAATACCAGCATGACCGCTGGCGCGAATGGTATCGCCCGCGATTTCCTGTTCATCACCCGTTAGCGCGGGCAAGCTGCAATATAACGCCGACCGTGGCGATCGCGAAACTCGCACTGCCCCGGACGACCGGCCACATTGCCGATTACAGCGCCGGAAGCCCCACCGATCGCGGCACCAACGGCCGCACCGCGCACATTATTCGTCACGGCACCACCAACCACCGCACCTGTTGCGGCACCAATACCAGCACCCTGTTGCGTCGGCGTGCAACCTGCAAGCGCCAGCCCCACCATCGAAGACATCAATAATATCTTCATCACCTCTCCCCTGTGACGCTCAATTAGATCGGAGATCGCGGCTGAAGCGCTGTGCGCCATCATTCGCAACTATAGTGTCGCAGACGATTGTTTGTGATCGGCATAGAATCCCAAAAACGAGCTCCGAGTTCAAATCTCTTGGAGCAAGCCGTCAAGCAAAGGCAGTCTGCCTGAAGCATAATTTGGTCCCAAGAGGCCCACGTAATCTTACCCTATGTGATCATATCCATCGCGAGATTTGACGCTGAAAGCGTGAACTTTTGGTGGCAAAGCAGACGTGAAGAGCAGCTCAATGGGGGCTTTGGTACATCTCGTAGCTGGTTGGTTGCGGGGGCCTGAATCCGGAGAGACTTGCCATGTTCGCCCCCTGGCCGATGCCGGCGACGGCATTCCGGGTCCACGAAAGCACGCCTCACCCGACATCCATTTCATGTAGGATAGGACAACCCATAGCGGTCGCGAATCGTCCGCCCCTCGTACTGACGGGGATAGGCGTTTCGATCCTGAAGGATCGGGATGACCTTGTCCACAAACTCAGCAATGTCATCCGGCGCCCGAGGCGGTTGCAGCGTATAGCCGTCCACCGTACCATCCTGCCAAAGGTCGATCATCTCCTCGGCAACCTCCTCGGCTGTACCAAGCAGAAGCCGGTGGTGCCCTTCGGAGCGGCGCACTGCCTGGCGCGCCGTCAGTTTCTCATGCTGCAGCAGATCGGAGAACCCGAGCCCCATCCCCACAGCCTGCTGCCTAGTGGGATCGGGAACGAAGTGCTCGTAGTCCAGTACGGCATCAGGATCGAAACGGTCGCGATCCAGTCCATGCTCGCGCACGAAACGCTCAAGCAGGCCATCCTCGGATCCCGCCCCACTATGGAGCTCGTGTTTGCGACGAGCCTCCTCACGGCTTTCCCCCAGGATGACGACAAGCCCCGGGACGATACGAATGCCCGAGGGATCCCTGCCGAGCGACATTGCCCTGCCCCGGACCTTGTTGCCGAAGGCTCTCCCCGCGGGTTTGGAAAGGATGTTGCAATAGATGATCTCGCCGTGCCTCGCCGCAAGTTCGATTCCGCCGTCTGACGCCCCCGCCTGAGCAATGACAGGATGGCCCTGTGGGCCGCGAGGAACATTGAGCGGACCGCGAACCTGAAAGAATGCTTCGTCATGATCGATAGCAACCGCGCTCGCGCTGTCCCAGAAGCGATCCGGCGCGACCTCACCCTCGCGCCTCGGGTCCCAGCTCGACCACAGCTTCTTTGCCACGTCGAGAAATTCGATTGCCCGGGCATAACGCTCGTTGCGCGGCGGCAGGGCCGCACTGCCGAAATTGGCCGCGACGTTGGGATTGAACGAGGAAACGATGTTGACGATCAGCCGGCCTCCCGAAACGATATCGAGCGACTGGACGCGGCGGGCGAAGTTATAGGGCGAGTTGTAGGTCGAGGAGACCGTCACCACGAAGCCGATGTCCGGCACCTGTGCGGCCAGAGCAGTGCATAGGATCAGGGGATCAATTGTGTGGAAGGGGCGCCCCGTGGGGTCGGTCATCAGCGCGGGATGGTCAGAAAAGAACACGGCATCGAACTGGCCCTTATGGGCGATCTCGGCCAGGCCTCGGTAATAGGCGGGATCGTTGATATCATGCCTGTTGCCACTGCGATATTTCCATGCGTTCGCGAGGTAGCCGGTGGAGTTCAGTCCGACATTGAGGTTCATGCGACGTCTTGGGATGCTCATGCGGGTGTCCGTTCAGGCTGCTCTTCTGTTACGAGACCCACGCCCGCCTGCGGACCGGGAACGGTGCCGTTGACTGCGAAATCGCCAACGATGCGATCATGGTAGATGCGCGGATTGTGGGAGGCGATCGTCCGTGCGTTGCGCCAGTGACGGTCGAGACCGTGGCTGCGCTTGGCGGCGGAAGCGCCCAGCGCATCGAACAGAACCGTGCCAGCGTCGAGGATAAGCGAGGTGACCACCGTCACGGACTGACTGACTTCAAGCTCGGCATTGCGACCAGCAATCGCAATTTGTGCCTGATCACCGCTCAAATTCGCCTCATAAGCGCGCTGCAAGGCTCCCGCGGCCTGCAGGACGACGGCACCGGCGCAGTAGGCGGCACCTCGTACCTTTCCCACCACCTGCTGGACCTGCGCGTCCTGAGCCGATCGGGATGCGTTGCCACGGCTATAGACCCTTTTCCTTGCTGCTACATGGCGCGCTAGGTCGTTCGCAGCCGCGCGGCCAATGCCGGCGAGCGAGGCAAGATGGACCAGCTGGAAGAACCCGCCGGAGTAGCTGAAGCGAACCGAGCTCGGCTTGATCAGTTCGTCGGCTATCTCGACGCCTTGGAAGCGAGCCGTTCCACTGGCCGTCAAAGACTGACCGAAGCCGTCCCAGTCGTCGATGATCTCGACACCCGGCGCCGATGTCGGCACCAAGGCTCCAATCGGCTGCCCGTCTCCATCAATTGCACCGAGTGTGATCCAGTCCGCGTAGAGGGAGCCGGTGGTGTAGAATTTCTCGCCGTCGAGTCGCCAGATGCTGCCATCTCGAACGAGGCGAGTCGCGTGGCTGCCGAGCGGCGTGTCTCCAAGTTCGGAGAAACCGCTTCCCACGGTCTCTCCCTGCCCGAGCCGGTCCAGCCACCCATCGCGCCAAGCGCTTGCCGGCGCGTTCAGAAGGTCTTCGATGAAGCCGAAATGGCTGCGATAAGCGTTGGTAAGGTTCGGATCGGCTGCGGCAAGTTCGATGACGAGACCGAAGAGCTCGGGCAGTGTGACGCCGAAGCCTCCATGAGCGGGCGGTAGGCGCAATCGTGAAAAGCCGCATGTCTTTAGCCATTCGTATGCATCGAAGGGCAATTCATGAGCGAGATCGCGGCCCACCGCGCGCTCGCCGATACGGGCAAAAACGGGTCTGAACGTCTCCGCAAGGCGGTCGAAGCGATCGCTGGGCGGTGCGCCCCAGGCCCCATTGACATCAGTCATGACATTCTTCCTAGTTACAGCCTCAAGACCGCCGGCTGACGCCTGTGGTATTCAGGACGTCGGATCTCGTTCTGGCCAAGACAAAGCGCGCATCAGCAACGGCTCTCTCCTCCGCCTGGAAATCGTGAAGCAGAATCGCAATCTCGAAACCGCGGCGGGCAAGCCAATGGGCGACGATGCGAGCGCGCGAACCCAGGAGATCATCGACCAGAACGACACGTGCTCCGCGCACCGCAATGGTCCGATAGGACACGCCGAGCAGTTGCCCGCCTTCGGAGGAAATCGATCCCGGAAGATGCGCTCGCGCGAATTCCTCCGGTGTACGGACATCAAGGAGATAAGTCGTGCGCGCCGGATCGGCATTCCACGTCTCGGCGGTCTGCCGATTGATGAACGTCAGAACGTCCCTTGCCGAAAGGCTCTCGCCATGCTCGCTCGCGAAGCGGCGAGCTGTTTCGGTCGGCTCCCGATAGGTTGCCGTGAGCCCCACCTCAAGATCAAAGCCCGCCTCAGTCCAGCCGCGCGTCCCGTCATCAAGATAAGCGACGAAATTTGAGACCCCGGCATCGATCAGCGTTTGCGCCCCGAGAATGGCACGCGGCAGGCCCGCGCAGGAGACGACTACCTTCGTCTCCGGTGAGGACACAACGTCCTTGAAGCGAAGCAGGAGTTCGGCGCCCGGCACGCCGACGGCGCCAGGCACATGCGCCTTTTCATATTCGCCGAGCGTGCGGGTATCGAGGACGATAACGTTCTCGCCTTGATCATGCCATGCTTTGAGCTCGACGGCCGAGACCATGGGCGTCTGCCTTTCCTCGCGCACCTTCGTGACGAAACGAATGCCCGGAACATCGAAGGTCGGGAGCTGCTCCGCCCCGCCATCCACCCACCCGGCAATGCCGCCTCGCAGGAAATGAACGTCTGTCCGGCCAACCTTTGACAATCGGGCTGTGGCCGCCTCGGCCGTGCCGTCGCCGCCGTCGACCAGAACGGTGCGGATGACACGTCGCGGCACGAAGCGGTCGATTTCAGCTTCCAAGTATTCTGCAGGCAGATTTGTTGCAAACAGCGGCGAAACATAGCCAACCTCATTGACCGGCCGAATGTCGAGAACCGCTAATTCAAGCCCGTCGCCCAACCAATCGATCAATGTGGCCTTGTCTATCGAACGTCCAGTCATGGGTTCCTGCCCCCTTTTGAGCTCAAGCGTTCGGATCGATCCACAAGTCGGCGAAGCTCCAATTGAGCCCCTGCGATCCCGTAACGAAGTTCTTCACCCGCTTGTTGGCGACGATCTGGGCGCCAGCAGCAACCAGATTGACGGAAGCGACCTCGTCGTGGATGAAATGCTGGAATTTGCTCCAGGTGTCCCATCGCTTCTTCTCGTCCGGCTCAATGGCAGCTGCCTCCAGCAGCGCGTCCGCCTGCGCGTTGGCGTAGTGGCTGGCATTCGAGAACGGCAGGCCGATCTTGAAATTCTTGCTCCAATAGGCGCGTTGGATGCCGAGTGACGGATCGAACGTGTTCGAAAGCGACTCCACCACGAGATCGAAGGCGCGATCGGTGTAGACGGTCTTCAGGAACGTCGGCAGGTCATATTTCTTGATCTCGATGCCGATACCGATCTTTTCCAGCTGGCTTTTCAGGACGTCGGCATAGCCTTGCGGTAGATAGGAATTATACGTCAGGCGGAGATCGAAGCGCTTTCCCTCCGCCTTGCGCGGATAGCCGGCCTCGTCTAGCAGCTTTTCGGCGGCGGCCGGATCGAGCGCATGCGCAACGACGCTCGGATCGTACCATTTCGGCAATGCAGTACTGACCGGGCTCGGCGAAACCTGCGCATAGCCGTAGAGCGCCACATCGACGATCTCCTGCAGATTGATTGCCTTGGCGATGGCAAGCCTGACCTCGCGCTTGGCAAAGAGCGGATTGTCGTAGTTGAAGAACAACTGCTGCTGCGGGCCGGAATAGGCGTAGGTGGTGGTATCCACGACAAGGTGGGGATCCTGCTTCAACCGGTCGAGATCGGCAAGCGGTACGGGGTTATCGCCGATATCAGCCTCGCCCGTCTCCAGGGCGGCGGATCGTGCGGCCGGATCTGTGACGACGCGCAGAATGATACGATCAAGATAGGGCTTTCCAGCGTCCCAGTAGTCAGGGTTTCGCTCGAAGATCAGGTGGCTGCCAGCCACCCACTCGGTCAGTTTGAAGGGTCCGGTGCCGATCGCCGTCTGCAGCGTTTGACCATCGCCTGGCGCCAGTTTCTCGAAAATGTGCTTCGGAACGATCGGCGATTCCGAACTCGATTGCGCCGCCAGCAGGAAGGGAGCTGGTTTCGACAGCACGATAACGGCGGTGAGCGGATCCGGCGTCTCGACCGCCACCACATTCTGGTAGGTGATGCGCCCGCGCGGATGCGCTTCCTTCAACCTGAAGATCGAAAAGGCAACGTCGGCGGAAGTGAAGTCCGTCCCGTCATGCCATTTCACGCCCTTGCGGAGCTTGAACGTGTAGCGAAGATTGTCATCCGAAACCGACCAATCCGTTGCCAATAGCGGCTGCGGCTTGACGTCGAAGTCGAAGGTCAAAAGGCCCTCGACAATCTTCGGACCGATGGCCTGGCCGGTCCCTGACGACGTGTTGATCGCAAAGAGAGCATTGCCTGGATCCACCCGGTAGAGCCAATTCAAGGTACCACCTGTGGTCGGCGCCGCGGCCCGCCCAAAGGAGAACGACGGAAGCGATATGCTTGCCCCGGCAAGCAGCATTAGTTGGTTGAAACTGCGACGGTTGATGGACACGCGAAGAGCTCCTTTTTGATTGGAAAATGGCCCGCCGAGTGGAGCTTCGGCGTTGCGTCCCGAAAGACGAAGTCAAAGTTTCTTCTTTTCCGGAAAAGAATAATTGCATGCGGAAGATTTTTCGCAGTCCGCGTGGAGCCAAGGAAAACCCGCGCATTTTCCATGCTTTTCCCGGATGATATTTGCGCAAATGGATGCCCGGAAGAAACGCAAGAATCCCCGCATCTATCTGTTATCGTTCTCGAATCGAGGTGAAAGCGTATTTGGGCTTGTACGCCGCCACGGCGCGTCCAGAACCGACAGACACTCACTCGACTTCAAAGCACATGTTTGGAAACGTAATCCGCCTCGAGACATTGTGAGTCCGCCCAAGCAGTCGACCCCAACGTCGCTTGGATGCCGCGCTCAGGCTCGCCAGCGCAAGAGCCTTGCTTCCGCTGCGCCGGCCAATCTGTTGAATGCAAAGCCGACGAGACCGAGAACGATGACGCCCACCATGACCAATGCCATGTCAAAGCGCTCACGTCCGGCAATGACCAAGCCGCCGATGCCTGGACCAACGGCAAGAAAATACTCAGCCCCGACGGTCGCCAACCACGAGTAGATCAACCCAAGATGAATGCCGGTCGCGATCGTTGGCAGGGCCGAGGGCAGGTAGATTTTTGTAATGCGCTGCCATGGCCGAAACCGCAACGCACGACCCACCTCGATCAGTTCGGCAGGCGCATCCTTGATGCCGTCATAGGTATTGAGGGCGATGGGGATGAAGGCCGCGAGCGCGACGAAGACGACCTTGGCCTGTTCTCCGAAACCGAACCACACCGAAATGAGAGGAATCCAGGCAAGCAGGGAAATCTGCTTCAATCCGTTGAACGTCGGCATGATCAACCGATCCCCTAGCCTCGTCACGGCAACGAGCGTGCCGAAGCTGACGCCGAGAGCACAGCCAATCAGGAAACCTGCGATATTGCGCAACAGGCTCGTTCCGAGTTGCCCGGTCAGACCGTTGTCGATGATCTCCCGTTTGGCGGTGAGCGCGACATCTTCGATAGGCGGTAGAAAGCGGGGGTCCACGAGGCCGAGGCGGCTGGAGGCTTCCCATGCGACGAGAAGAAGAAAAGGAAGCGTGAGGCCGCGCCTGACACGGACAAGCCTGGTTTCGGCCATGGTCACAGTCCTTCTTTTTTCCAGCGCTGGACGAAGACTTCGGAGCCGTTGAGGCCTTTGTCCATGGCAAAGCCAATGAGGCCGATGACGATCATCGCGATGATCACAGTGTCCAGCCAAAACATCTGCCTTCCCCAGACCAGCAAGTATCCGAGCCCTTCGGACGACGCCAGGAGCTCGACGCCGACGAGCGATGTCCAGGCATGCGTGAGGCCATTGCGGATGCCGGTGAAGATGGAGGGGATCGCGCCCGGCAGGACGATCAGCCGGAGCGTCTGCCAGCGGCTGAAGCGCAGGGCCTTGCCGACTTCCACGTATTTGCCGGGAACGCTGCGGATACCAGAGAGGGTATTGAGCGTGATCGGCACGAGCGCGCCCTTGGCGATGATGATGATCTTCAGCGTCTCCTCAATGCCAACCAACAGCATGAGCAACGGAATCCAGCCAAGCGTCGGAATCTGCGCGAAAGCGAGGAACGTCGGCTTTGCATAGTCTTCAAAGCGTGGAGACAGGCCCATGGCGATGCCGAGGGCCAAACCCAATACCGCGCCGATCGCAAAGCCGAAGATCACGCGCCGCAAACTGACGGCGGCGTGGTAGAGCAATTCGCCGCTCGCAATCATGTCGCGGCCGGTCTGCAGCACGTAAGCAGGTGCCGGAAGGATTTGCTCCGGCAACCAGCCCCTTTCGGAAGCAAGCCACCAAAGCCCGATCAACATGACGGGGAGAAGCAGGGCTGAGAGCGAAAAGAACTGCCCGCTGAGAAATCTGCGCCAATTCGCGCTGGTTTTGTGGCCAGAGAGCTCAAGATAAGTTGCCATCAGCCTGCTGCTCCAGTCTTGGTTTACGAGGCGACCGGCTTGCCGTCAGCACCGTAGGCCTGCCAAAAATGCTGCAGGCTGAACCGCTCGATGGCGTTGTTCAGATAGCGAGGCTCGAACCAGCCATCGAGGTCGACATCACGGCGGATCAGGCCGAATTCCTTGCTCTTCGCCGCCTGTTCCTTGTACTGCGAGACGAGAAGGTCATCGATCAGCGGCGAGTTGCGGTAGGCGAGCGTGTCGCCCTTAAAGTATTCCTCCAGAATTGGAACGGGTGTTCCCGACTTGTGCCACAGTTCCAACAGTGCCGCGCGGTTGGGCTCGTCGGACGACCATTGTGCCGCTTTGACGAAGGCATCGACGACCCGCTGGGTTATCTCCGGATGGGCATCGATGAACGCCTGCCGGCCGATGATGCCGGCATTGCGGCCGAAGCGCGGATCGTCGCCCTTGGTCGTGTAGATGACATCGGCTGCACTCTTTACGGCAAGGTTGATAAGCTGCGTGTCGCCGAAGGCGGCGTCGATGTCCTTGCTGGTGAGGGCGGCAACCGTGCCGGCGCTGTCGAGGTTGACGACCTGAACGTCGCGCTCTTTCAACCCATGGGCTTCCAGGACCTTGATGGCAGCCAGATGACCGTTCGTGCCGCGCTGTAGCGCTATCTTGCGGCCCTTCAAATCCCCGATCGACTTGATGCCGGAGTCTTTGGCGACCGCCAGGTAGAGTGGCTTTCTGGCGCCGCTTGCCAGGAGATACTTCGTCTTCAGCCCATTGGCGCGGCCGATCAACGAAGGGAGGTCGCCCTGATAAGCGAAGTCGAGCTGATCATTCGCAAAGCCTTCGTTAACGGCCGGACCTGCACCCTTGAAGAAGGTCCATTCAATCTTGATGCTTGGATCCTTGGCGAACTCCTTCTCCAGAAATTCGCCGGCTCGTGCCGTCGCGGCAGACGTGCCTTCCGCATAAGGGCGATTGTCGACGCCGATGGCCGCATAACCAACATGAATGACCAGCGGCTCCTCCGCTCGGGCCGTGACCGGCGCGGCAGCAAGCATCAGGGCGAGGCCGGCGGCCACGCGTGACAGAAATGCGCGTTTCATAGTTTCTCTCCGTTTTTGTGAAGCTTATCTGGCCAGCGCGACTGCGCGCTCGATATGAGTGCCGTCATCCAATGGCTGTGCCCCCTTGGGCAGGGGCTGCGGGTTCTCGCGTGTCGCATGCAGGCTCTTCAGGACGCGGTCGCGCACATTGGCGATCTCGCTGGATGTGCGCCGGCGCGGATGCGCCAACTTGACGGGTATGACCTCGCGGATGCGACCCGGGCGCGGCGACATGACGACGACGCGATCCCCCAGATAGACCGCTTCCTCCACATCATGTGTCACCAGCACCATCGTGATGTTCTCCTTAGCCCAGATCTCCTGCAACTCGTCCTGCAGATGCGCCTTGGTGATGGCGTCGAGCGCGCCGAAAGGCTCGTCGAGCAGAAGGACGTTCGGCCGGCTGACGAGGCCACGGGCAATACCGGCACGCTGCGCCATGCCGCCGGATAGTTGATGCGGGTAGACATTGGCAAAGCGGGAAAGCCCGACAAGCTCTAGATGTTCGCGCACAAGCTCTGCCTTTCGCGCGCTCGACAGCTTGCTGTTCAAGAGGCCAAGGGAGACGTTTTTCTCGACCGTCAGCCAGGGAAAGAGGCGCGGCTCCTGAAAGACGATGCCTCGATCGAGGCTAGGCTGGATTACTGCCTCGCCCGCATGACGGATGGTACCTGATGTCGCGACATCCAGACCGGCGAAAAGACGCAGCAACGTCGATTTTCCACAACCGCTGGCACCGACGATCGTCACGAACTCGCCCTCAGCAATGTCGAGGTTGATGCCGTCGAGTGCGATCAGCGGCTCCCCATCGATCTGGAACTGCCGGATGACCTGTTCGACTGTGAGATGGGGTCGGGTCATATCGCGCGCCCCTATTCTGCCGCGGCCTGAACGCGCGCCGCCGGATGTCGGGGTAGGCTGAGCCCGAGATTTTCGCGCAGCGTCGTGCCCTGATATTCGGCGCGGAACAGGCCACGCCGCCGCAGTTCGGGCAGCACGAGTTCAACGAAGTCACGCAGTCCGACCGGCAGATGCGGCGGCATGACATTGAAGCCGTCGGCGGCCCCTGTCGTGAACCAATGCTCCATCTCGTCGGCGATCTGGGTCGGGGTTCCGACGATCTGCCAATGACCACGCGCGCCGGCGACCCTCAGATAGAGCTCGCGAATCGTCAGGTTCTCCCGTCTCGCGAGCTCGAGAAGGAGCTTCTGCCGGCTCTTGCTCGCGTTCGTCTCCGGCACGTCTGGAATGGGACCATCCAGAGGATACTTCGAGAGATCGACACCGCCAGCCATGCCGTTCAACATCGAAAGGCCGACAACTGGATGAATGAGATCCTGGATCTGCTGGAATTTCCCTTCGGCCTCCGCCTGCGTTCGGCCGACGACCGGAAAGATTCCCGGCATGATCTTGAGCTCTTCAGGCCCGCGCCCATACTTGGCGAGCCTGCCCTTGAGATCGGCGTAGAAGCCGCGTGCATCCTCTATTGTCTGATGGGCAGTGAAGACGACCTCGGCGGTGCGCGCGGCAAGCTCCTTGCCCGGCTCCGACGATCCGGCCTGTACGAGCACTGGCTGTCCCTGAGGCGCACGGGCAACGTTCAACGGCCCGCGCACCTTGAAGAATTTGCCCTTGTGATTGAGGATATGCTGCTTGTTCGGATCGAAGTAGATGCCGCTTTCCTTGTCCCGCAGGAATGCATCTTCCTCAAAGGTGTCCCATAGTCCGCGCACGACGTCTGCGAACTCTTCGGCGCGCTCGTATCGCTCCGCATGCGCATAGTGCTCATCGCGGCCGAAGTTGTGCGCCTCGTGTTCGCTGGACGAGGTGACGAGGTTCCAGCCCGCGCGTCCGCCGCTGATGTGATCGAGCGAGGCGAATTTCCGCGCGATATGGTAGGGCTCGTTGTATGAAGTGGAGGCAGTGGCGACAAAACCGATGTTTTTCGTCACCGCGGCCAGAGCGGACAGCAAGGTAATAGGCTCGAACTGCGCGACATAGCGGACAGCGGTCCTGCTCAGTGCCTCTACGTCGGTACCCCGCGTCCCGACACCGTCGGCCATGAAAATGAGATCAAATTTCGCTGCTTCGGCCAGCTGCGCAAGCTCGATATAATGATCGATATTGCTGCCTGCGTCGGCTTGCGCCTGCGGGTGCCGCCATGCGGCCACGTGATGGCCCGTCGGATATAGAAAGGCACCAAGTTTGAGCTGTGGTCGCGCGGCACTCATGTCAGTCTCCTTGATCAGGGAGACGATAGGCTATCAGTAAAAATCTTTATCTATAGAAATAGTATTCTATACCGTTCGGCGATACGGGATTTTTGCAACCGGCAATGTCGCATTTTGAATGATGATGTTCTGCCGTCATGCCTACCGGGGACGAGTGACCGGCCGCAAAATCGCCGCTTGCCAGCCCAGTGAAAGAATTTCTTTCCGTAAAATCAATCAGATATTTCTGGACTTGAGCGGTCAACCAGCCAACCGTTGATGGGAAAAGGTCGGGATGCACGTCCCCTCCACAGTCATCCGGGAGGCAACATGCCGTTCGAAACAGATCTTGATGACGCGCTCTTGGCAAAGGCGACCGAGCTGCGCAGAACGTTTCATCTCGATGCCATCGAGAGGGATAAACAGGGCGGCAGGCCCGTCGAACAGATCAGGCTCCTGAAGGAGAGCGGCCTCCCCTCGGCGCAGATCGCAAGGGAATATGGCGGTCAAGGCGCGTCATGGTTGACCATCCTTCGCATCGTCCGGGAGTTTGCCAAAACCGATGGATCGCTCGCCCATCTCTTCGGCTATCATCATCTACCGCTCAACCTCATTCTGTTTCGCAGTTCGCCCGCACAGAAAGAAAAATGGCTGGCCGGCTCGGCGGCCGGCAACTGGGTCTGGAGCAATTCCGGAAACGCAATGTCGAGAACGTCGGCCGGTGAAAAGACCGCCACGGGCTGGATCATCGATGGCAGCCGCCCGTTCTCTTCGGGGTCGCATATCGCCGACTACATTCAGATTTCCTGGGAGAACGCCGACGGCGCCCGGCTGACCGCCGCCATCCCCGCCGACCGCGAAGGCATTGTCATCGAGAATGACTGGGATGGCATCGGACAAAGGCAGACCGGAAGCGGTACGGTACGCTTTGTCAACCTTCGGGTTCACGACGATGAACTGATCAGCTCGCCCGACGTGCCGCTGACGCCCTATTCCTCACTGACATCCCTCCTCCAGCAGAGCGTTTTGCTCAATGTTTTCGTCGGCAGCGCGCAAGGAATACTGGAAGAAGGTCGCGCCTATACGACGACAAATTCGCGGCCGTGGATTTATTCCGGCGTCGAACGCCATGTCGACGATCCATGGATCAAGCGCCAGTACGGCGACCTCTATATCCGCACCCTGGCAGCGACGGAGCTCGCAGACAAGGCCGCCCGCAGCCTCGACGCAGCCTACGCTCAGGGACCTTCGCTGAGCGCTGCTGACCGTGGTGCCGCCGCGATCGATATCGCGACGGCCAACGTCTACGCCGGTGAGGTCGGTCTTGCCGTCTCGAGCGAGGTCTTCGAGGTCATGGGCGCGCGCTCGGCGACCAATGCCAACGGCTTCGATCGCTACTGGCGCAACATCAGGACCCATACGCTTCATAATCCTGCCGAATACAAGAAGCGCACCGTCGGCACCTGGCTGCTGACAGGCGAATTTCCCGTGCCGGCCATCTATCGCTGAAAGGAACTGCAATGGCGAGACGCAAGGACAAGATCAAGCTCGGCGCTTTTCTGCTCTTCACCGGCCACCATGTCGCCGCATGGCGTCATCCGAACGCATCTGTCGGCACCGAGTTTGAGAACTATCTGGAAC
>Ga0075367_10000620_pt1 | contig 13581 bp, 12 predicted proteins | sample EndMethybrTD3032_FD_71399 | JGI IMG/M metagenome (GOLD analysis project Ga0075367, IMG submission 71399) | Populus endosphere microbial communities from Tennessee, USA - Endosphere MetaG P. TD hybrid TD303-2 | ecosystem: Host-associated > Plants > Roots > Endosphere | place: USA: Tennessee... | reverse complement strand
GGTTTGAGATCCGGCAGCGCCGCGGGCCACTGGTTCGGTCCCTGCAGCCGCGTCCAGGCGGGAATTCCCGGCCCTTGCGCGATTGCCTGGCGTTCAACGCCGATGTCGAGCTGCTCGCGCCAGTCCTCCTTGCCCTTGGTCAGTTCGCCGCCGGCGCGGGTGTAGCCGCGAAACTGCGAGGACTTGAGCATCTCGATCGCCCGCTTGTCGGCCTCCGGCAAGGCAAAGAACTGGCGCGATGCGGTGAGCACCTCTGTGATCTCCGCCCAGGAGATGCCATGTCCGGCCAGATAGAAAAAGCCGATGTCGCGCGAAGCGGAACGAAGATCCGCCAGAAATGTCCGGCGTTCCGACGCGCCTTGTTCAAGACGGCTCAGATCGAGCACAGGCACTATTCTGGGCATATCAAGCTCCTTTCCCAGTGCTTTCCGGATGTTGCTTGAAATTTCCGTCCGAAAAACCCAGCCGATTGAACATGCAGGCACTTTTGCGCGACCCTGGCCGCCATCATTGCGCGCTAGTCTTATCGACTTCGAATGGCCGGGAAAGGAACGATCGGCCCTTCGGCGCGGCCGTGACGAACAATTTTTCCATTCGCAGGGGCAAGCGGATGATGATCGCGATCCGAGGGAATTCAGGCGGAGTGGGAGTCGCTCTGCCTTGCGCGGCGGCTGCTTCGATATCACCGTCCCTTCAGCTGGCAAGTCCAAGGCCGTAGGGCGAAATATTGGTGGTCGCTCACGATTTGATTGGGCCACATCAATCCACCCTCTCATCGACCACTATGAAAATAAAGATAAAATAATATCTGCATTGTAACTATGATTACGCACAAAATCACTCGACTGAACAGTCGCTGATATTGGCGACCACCTTTCAACTACCCGTTCCTGTCGACTTGAGAGCTATTGTATCGAGGGCGACTATCCCGACCGGCGTTAATCGCTTTGGTCCCGCTCCCCTGAGGGGCCGATCGCTCAAGAGGAGATCTCGAGATGGACGGGTATGACGAATCGATGTTCGACGACCTTGCCTTTGATGAAGCGGAAGGCCCTGCCGACAGTTACGACGAATTCGACGAAATGGACGAGGGCGACGGCTTCGATGAGGCCGACGAAGGCGACGAGTTCGACGAAGGCGACGAATTCGAGGCCTCGGGCTTCGACGAGATGGACGCCGGCGACGAATTCGATGCCGGTGACGAGTTCGACGAAGGCGACGGTTTCGATGAAGGCGATGAGTCCGACGACGATGCCTGGGACCAGGCCATGAGCTACGCGCTTGCGGCTGAAGACAGCGACGAGTTCTTCCGTCGCATCGCCCGCGGCGTGCGCGGCGTCGTACGCACCGTCAGGCGTGCCGCTCCCACAATTGGACGCATTGCTCGCGCGGTGGCACCAGTCGCCAGCCTTATTCCCGGCTACGGCACCGCGATTGGTGGCATCGCCAATGTCGTCGGCCAGTTGATGGCGGACGAAGCCTCCGAGGACGAGGCGCTTGACGCCTTCGCCGAGCTCGCGGTGCGCAATCGTGCCGCCATTCCCGTTGTGGCCGCGCTTGCGACGAGGCGAGTGCTTGGCCCGGTGGCGGTGCGCATGCCCGCGGCCGCACGCACCCAGGCGGTTCGCACCGTGCGCCGCGCCGCCACCCAGCTCGTCAATCGTGGCGGGCCGACAGCGATCCGCGCTCTGCCGCGCATCGCCAACAGCGTCCGCCGAACGGCCGTGACGCGCCGCACCCCGGCGTCTGTCCGGCCGCTGGTCCTGGCGCGTACCGCGCGCCGTGTCGCGGCGCGCGGGCACGGCCTGCGCCGGCAGTTGACCAGGCCCTTGCCGGCTGGTCGCCAGATCGTGCGCCGCACCGCGGCGGCGGTTCGCGCCGGCATGGCCCCAGGACGCAACCTGGCGCGTATCGCCGGACGGGCCTTGGGGCGGACTGCCGGCGGATGGCCAGGCGGTTGGACTGGCGGATATGGCCCAAATCACGGGCGCCGGCGGCGTATCGTGATCCGCGGTCCGGTCAGCATCACCATCCGGCCCAATTAAACCCAGTCGGTGCAACAAGAAGGATCGCGGCGATGCGCACGGGTTCTTCGACCAGGCGGTTCCTGGACACCAAGCTGCGGGCTTTGAAGGCTCGCGCACAACGCCTCAACCGCCTGACACCGAGGCGCATCGGACTTCGTCCCGAAGACCTGCCCTATGCGCCGTCGCGGGCTCACTTCCATGCCGCCAACAAGCGGCTGGCGACCATCGGCAACGCCATCAACCGGCATATCGCCGAGATCGAGCGCGGCTGGCCGCCCGCGACGGCCGAGGTCGCGCTCACCCAGATGGCGATGCTCGACCGCAGGATCGATCGGCTGCGCCGGACCTTCGGCATGTTCTTCGAGGTGATGTCGCAGCGCGGCTCGGGCTTCGCGCCGGCGCTCGCCGCCCATGATGCGATCGCCCTCGACTGCTACACGGTTGTCCGCGCGGCCTTGCCGGGCGTCTTCGGCGGCCCGCTGCTCAAACCGCTGACCTACATGGAACACGGCTATTCGCCTGCCACGCAGCGTCGCGGCGTCGCCCTTGCCCGCTTGCTCGGCGACAGCAATCCGTTCCCGGTGATCCGCATTCCGTGGGATCGCGACAATCCCTGGCAGTCGGTCTTCCTGCACGAGGTCGCCCACAATCTGCAGGCCGACATGGGCCTATGGCAGGAGAACGCGCAAGCGGTCGCCAACCGCCTGGCCTCGATGCGTTTCGACCCGTTGGTGGTGACGATCCTGCGCCGCTGGCACAAGGAAATCTTCGCCGACCTCGCCGCACTGCTGCTCGGCGGCACCGCGTCGGTCTGGGGTATGATGGAATTCCTCGCCCATCCTGGCGCGCGGGCCCTCACCTATCGCCCCGGCGGGGCGCATCCAACCGGCTGGATCCGGGTTCTGATCTTGACCGAGATGTTGCGTCGCATGGGCTTTGCCGCCGAGGCGGCGCGCGCCGAACGCGTCTGGCGTGGCCTTTACAATCCGGCGCGCGGCCACAGGCTGCCTCCGGTCCTGCTTGCTTCGGTTCCTCGCGTCGTTCCGGCGGTGGTCGACGAGATCGCCTACCAGCCGCGCCGGGGTCTTGGGCAGCACGCGCTGGCCGACGCCATCCCTTTCACGCGCGCCGACGAAGCCCGCATCCGCCGTGGCGGAATCCAGATCGCGGCGGGGCAAGTGCCTGACCTGCCGCCACGTTTTCTTGTGTCGGCCAGCCGTTTCGCGCTGGAGGCCGGCGCCGAACCGGACGCCATTGCAAAGCTTGTCATCAGAAACCTGGCCCAGCGTCAGGCAAACCGACGGCCTACTGCGCAACCGTCCCCAGCCGCACTCGTTGCATGAGGTGAGATGTCATGGTCGACGTATTTACAGCCGCCGCCAGCCCGGTCTCGAAATTTCGGTCTCCTGCCACGGTTGCCGTGGACAATCTGCTGCGCAAGACGCTTCGCGTCAGTGACCCGCGCGATCCCGACCAGATCGCCAACGCTCTCTTGAACTTCTATCCCGAGGAAGCAGACAGGGATCGACGCGAACAAGCCGGCCTGCCTTATTCGAGCGTGCCCGACTATGTGCCGCAAGCCCGCAACACGGGCCCGTCTTCCGTCGAGATGGCACAGGCGCAGGACGATCTCGAACGCGACCTGCAGACGCTTTCGACCTCCTCGCCGCTGAAGGACATCCGCATCGAGATGGTCGGCTGGGGCCGCTCGATCCGGCAGCTCGCCAATGATGGGCTGGCTGCCGCCAGGCTCGCTCTCGATTCGGTCAATCACGACCGTGCCATGTCGGCGCGCCGCCAGCTCGGCGAGTATTCGCGCCTGGCGCGCTATGTCGGCACGCTCACCGACGGCAGCGCCATCCTGTTCAGGCGGTTTGCCCAGAGCTGCGATGTGCTGGCCGGGCTCATTCTTGTCGCCATCGGCGAGGGGCTGGCGTCCAACGGCATCACCCGCAGCACCTCGATCGTGCGTTCGGCCGCCGGAGAACTGCAGGCACGCCGCAACGCCGTCATCATGGCGCTGCGCAGCCTGACCGGTTCGGTCGAAAGCACGCTTGGCCAGGAAGACTGGCCGCGCGGCATCGAGGCCTACCGAAATCTGGTGCAGCAGCTGGAGGCCGGCGGCCAGGCTGATCTGCGCGCGCTGCTGGAAGAGAACGCACTGTCGCAAGCGATGGACGACCTTGTCGACCTCTCGACCGGAGCAAGCGTCGAAGGCTTGCGCGAGCTGTCGACCGCGTCGGCGATGCTGGTCCACCGCTTCCAGCGCCTGATCCAGTTCGGCCAGAGCGTCCCGGTTCCGATCGACGTGCCGATCACTTCAGGCCCGCCGGAATCGCCGCCGCTGGTGGCATTCGTCTCCAGCCTGCAGCTGTTCGTCGACGCCTTCGTCTCGAAAGGCAGCTCGCGGCTGCTCTACGTGGCGCGCCCGCCGATCATCGTCTATGGCCTCTACGGCGCCGGCGGACCGGACCAGGGTGCCATCCGCCTGATGAACCTGACCATCGCGCGCGGTTTCCTGCTCGAGCAGGTCGACTGCTTTGCCGGCTGCGGCTGCGATGACGACGACATCTCCTGCCAGGTGCTGCTGGATTACCTGCTGTTCCTGCTCGACAGAGCGATCGACCTCTATGCGGTCGGCACGGATCCGGACGGCCTCGGCGAACAGGAAAGGCGGGCTACCGCCGTTGGCCTCGCCATCGGCGCGGCGCTGGACCTGACCGACCAGTTGAAGAATCCGGGCGTGATTCTGTGTGAATTCAGCGACAAGCTGAAAAACAAGCTCGGTGTCATCCGTGATGAGTTGCTCGACCCATTCGGCGCTCCTGGGGCTTGGGACCCGGGCCTGAAGTCGCTGATGGTGCGTGAGCTGCGTATCGCCTACCAGGCTGAGGACCAGACGGAACGCCTGGTGCGTTCGCTGACGCCGCAATGCGACTTCAACGTCTTCAATTTCCGCAACAATCAGTCGCTGATCCGCTGGATGATCCGCGCGATCCTCCAGGATATGTTCGGCCTTGGCACCAATCTGCCGAGCCCGGTCCAGATGCCCTCGCCGATCGCCAGCTCGATGGCGAGCATGGGTCAGAACCGTCCCGACTACTGGTCGGCCTGAGCTGGCAGGAGAGGAGCACGACAATGGCTGCGAAGATTCCGTTTCCCTACCACCCGGCCAACAAGTTCCACGCCGGGGTCAAGGCCCGCTTCGAGGTCGAGGCCGAGACACCGCAATCGATCGATCGTCTCACCGACAAGGTCGTCACCAGCGGCGACGGGACCATGACCGCCATCGGCGACGTTGCCAGCGCAATCAGGGAGTTCCCCGATGGAAAACGGTCGAAGCAGATTTTCGACCGGCTGATAGCCGCGATCGAAACCATCGCGACTGGACTGCCCGATGGCGACGCCATCGACAAGAAGCTCGGCGAGATCACCACGGCGATCAACAGGTTGGATGAAACGGTGCAGTCGCTTGGTCTGCGCGACAAGGACAATGTCACGGCGCTCTATGCCGCCGCTGTCGACACGTCGGGCGACATTGTCGGCCGGACGATCGCTGGGCGTTGGTTCAACCAGGCGAAATTCGCGTCGTTGCAGGACATCGTGTCATTCCAGAAGGGCAAGCCGCAGGAGAATCGCCGCAACGAGTTCGTCAAGCGCCTGCGCGATGCCAACACGTTCAGTGGCGGCCTGCCGTCGGTCGTCACCGATAGCGAACTGGTTCGCTTCTTCGACCTCGCGCCAGCCGTGATGAACGCGATCGCCGCCAGCCAGGACGCAGCGTCCGGCGGCCAACAGCCGCCAAGTGCCTGAGAACCCAAGTGCCTGAGATCCCAAGTGCTTGAGAAACCAAGTGCCTGAGAACTATGAGCAGCCAATTCGAGCAAGATGAGGTCTGATTATGGCTAGTGAATCCAACCAGGTCATCCAGCGGCTGTTCCAGCGCTTCTTCAGGGACGAGCTGGCGGGTTTGTCGCCGGCTGACCGCGCCGCTTTCGAGAGCGAATTCGAGGGTCGTTACGGGGAACTACTTGATCGCTCGTCCAGTGCCAAGACCACCAGTTTCGCCGACCTAGTCGGCTTCGGCGACGGACCGATCAAGCCGTTCGATTCGCTGCAGATGCCGCTGCTGCGCAACGATTTCGACGAATCGATCATACCGCCGCAGCTTCAGGCATCGGCCGAGCTTTACTACATCTACCAGATGGACCGCATGAAGCTGTTCCAGGTGGTCGATGTGCTGCGCCGGCTGTTCCAGAACGGCCAGATCCGCATCCAGCGCGGCCCCGGCGCGCGCGGGCTCTACATCCTCGAGAAATGGCGCCCCATCCGCTACAAGCGCCGCGACCGGCTGATCGCCTATCGACGCGTCTTCAACTACGGTCGCGCCCCGGTGCCCGCCGGAGCCATCGTCAACCGCAGCTTCCACTTCCAGCTGGTCGCCTTCATGAATGCGATGTCGCAGTACTTCCAGGATCTGACCATCGGTCAGGTTATTCGCGGCAGCTCCACCATCAACGACCGGCCCTTCGCAGCGCTGGCCACGGTGCAGCGCGTCGGCACCGACCTGCGCTATCACCTCGACCGTTCGAGCTATGGCAACATCCTGGCCCTGACCCGTGAAACCGGACAGTACGTACAGCAGATCTTCGAGCTGTTCGACGCACCGGACATCAAGAAATCCTTCGACGCCAACACCAAATGGGACGTTATCGAAGCCGTCGCCAACCGTCATCTGGGCGGCGCTACCGAGATGTCGGAACGCGCCAAGATGGCCGATGCGGGGCGCAGGATCCTGCAATACATCGCCGAGAACGATTTCCGCACGACGATCACGCCGGAGGAGTTCGACGCGGACGCCAAGAAGATGGGCGCGCAGGCCGACGCATGGCTGGCGGCCTACCGGCTGACACGCGAAGGGCGGCGCTTCCCCGGCCTCGACGGCGATCGTGTGCACTGGTCATATGGGCTGAACCGCAACACCGCGTCGCGAATAGCCGCCTGAACCGTTCGCCGGGACTGAAGGGTGTCTGCGATGGACCACCAACTTGCTCTTGCGGGGCGTTTCGCGGCCAAGCCGCCGAACATCGTCATCGACGCCCCGCTGGCGCTGTCGCCGATGGGGCTGCTTGTGACGGTAACGCTTTCGCAATCAGCGCGGGTGTGGCTGCCGCGCGGCTTCTACACCTTGCTCGACAACGACGAGTACTATCGGCGCCGGCCCGATCAGATGGGAGGCGGCTGGCTCGCCCCCGGCACGCGCGATGCCATCCTCAGGGAATTGACCCTGGAGCTCGAACCGTGGCGCCGGGCGTGGCAGAACGGCCGCCTGTCATCGCGGGTGCACTGGATCGGCGACGCTCAGTATGAGAGCGCGCTGCCCGAGCGCGAGGAAACAGCCCTGTTACCGCGCTTTGAAGGCTGCTGCGCCGCGCTTGAAACACGTCTTGGCGATGCGGCCGGCACCGCCGCTCCGCTCGACGAATGCGCGCGCGACGTGATCGCGCTCTCCGCCGCGCTTCAGCCCGATAGCACCTACATTCTCACCATCGCCGGCAATGACGGCGCCAGGCCGCCATTGTGCGACTATCTCGAGCGGCTGGCATTTCCCGCCAAACGCCATCCTGGAGCAACCCCCGGATGGTCCGGCCCGGCGCTGTGGCCCGCCGCGGCTCCAATCGCCGCGAGCGGCCGCAATGCGGCGATCGTGCAGGTGGTCGCCCCGGTCATCCTGGCGCTGCCCGACGGATGGAGCGAGACCGACTGGGCGCTAGAAGATCCGGCCGACCACGATGACGGGACGCCGGACGATCCCTGGCGCAATGCCTGCGCGCTCTGGTACGATGTCGTGCCGGCGGAGGCCGCGGCATGAAACCGCCCCGCATCCACCCGGTGCATGGGCTGCGCACCAATGCGCGCGACCTGGTGATGATCAGCGTCGCCGGACAAGTGGCATCGCCGACCGAGAGGGGCACGCCATGGCGCATCGGTTACGACGGCAGGCCGCGCTCGCTGCCGGGCACCGGCGGCATCGTGCTCAACCATCGCGTCGGCGACCCCTGTGTCGGGCTGGCCGGCGACCATGTCGAACCGGCGGTGTCGATCCGCAACGAAGCGCGCGCCGCCGGCGGCAACCCTGACGCCGCGAACCAGGCGCTACAGAGCTATTCCTGCGTCGGCAACCACGCCATCGTCACGTCAGGACGCGCGGTCGGCGCACGCGGCGTGGTGACCGGCAAGCATGGCGGCGTCGACACCGTGCTGATCGACTTTCCGCTGCCGGCGATGCGGCAGATGGCGATCGGCGACCGGATCCAGGTCTGGGCTTACGGGCTTGGCCTGCGCCTGACCGACTATCCCGACGTCGCGATCTGGAACTGCTCGCCAAGGCTGCTGGCGCGCTGGCGCCCGGTCGAGCGCAACGGCAGGATCCACGTCAAGGTGACGCACCGCATCCCTGCCCGCGTCATGGGCTCGGGTCTCGGCCGCAACAATGTGCTGCGCGGCGACTACGACATCCAGATGTCCGATCCCGGCATGGTGCGGCGCTACAAGCTCGGATCGCTGCGCTTCGGCGACATTGTCGGCATCATGGATGCCGACAACCGCTATGGCCGGTCGCGGCTGGGAGGACATGTGTCGGTTGGCGTCATCGTGCACAGCGACTCCACTGTCGCGGGTCACGGCCCGGGCGTCGTCTCGCTGCTTTCAGCGCCTGCCTCTGTTCTCCAGCTGGAGCTCAGCCCGGACGCCAACATCGCGCGCTACCTGGACATTCGCCCACCCCGACCGGCACGGCCGTCCTTTCCCTTGCCGACCGTCGAGCAGAGGGAACGAACCGTGGCAAGGCTGCGCCGGCGGGCGACGGCATCGGACGCAAGCATGGTGGCCGGATCCGGCTAGATCCGAGCCCGAGCGGAAAAACGAGTTACGAGAAAGGGATCGGCATGTCATATCTCGACGAACAACTCGACGCGCTGGTCAACGAGGCCGCGCAAACAGTCGCTCACCGCTCGCCATGCGGCTGCGCGCGCTGTCGCCGGCAGCAGGGGTTTCGCGCCGTCGAGGTCAGGCGCCGGCATTTTCCGAGTTGCGGCTGCGGCAGTTGCGGAGACGTCGCTTCCTTCGACGAGACAGCCACACGGCGCGGGCGCACCCCGAGGCCGGCACGCGGCCAGACTTCGATGCGGGCGCGCGGGTCGCAACTGCCGGGCTGGCGCGGCTGGACGCCGCCGGTCTCGCTGGCGGCGATCGACGCGGCGCGCACCGCCGTGAGCCGGGGCGGACACGTCGATGCTTTGCTGCGGCCGTTCCTGGCACCGGGGCCGCAGGTCTATCGCATCACCCGCGCCGGCATCGACCGCGACCGGCCGCTCAGCATCGGCATGACCAAGGGCAACAATTCGATCGCGCAGAGAATTGTCGAACACTACCGGCAGCCGAGCCGGGCCGACCCCAGGGTAAACACCGCGATCCGCAATCTGCAGCCGGGCCAGATCCTGGTCCAGGCAGCCCGGCTCACCCGCCAGGCCATGCATCCAAGGCGGGCCAGGAACTACGAAGGCTGGCTGCAGGACCGGGAGCGCCCGCTGCTCTACGACCCCAACAGCACGACATTCGATGAAACGGCGCTGATGCGCAACAGTTGAACCAAGGGAGATTCCCATGCACGGGCAAGCCGCAACTCATGCAAGGTCGGTATGGGCCGACCTCGACGCCATCGTTCTTCAGGAGGTCAAGGCGCTGCACGCCGCGTCGCCGCGCCCAGCTGAAACACCCTTCGGCTCCGACGAGGAATTCATGGACCGCGCGGCGGCCTATCTCGAAGGCCGTGGCGACGAGGCTCATCTTCTGATGGAGCGCCTGCGCGGCCTGCTTGGCCTCACTGCAAGTGCTGGCGCGGATCAGGCCGAGGCGTCGCAAGAGCCCGCGCATGAAGGTGGGATCGATGATGCGGCGCAACCGGGAGCCATGCCGGCGGATGCCGCTTCGCCGGGAGCCGAACACGAGCAAGAAACATGATGCTGTTCTCGACCGCGCCATTCGAACTCGACCGGCTGGCGGACGAAGCGGACTATGCGGTGGTTGGACCGACCGACGGGCGCGCCAGGGTCACCCACACCAACCGCTTTCCGCACAGCGCGGTCTGCCACATCGAGCGCGATTTCGGCGACGGCAGGTTGACCGGCTGTACCGCCTTCCTGATTTCGCCGACGCGGCTGTTGACCGCGGCGCACTGCATCACCAGCCCGATCCGTCAGCGGCTTGGCCTGCCCAATCTTGCCGTGCGCATTCGTGTCACGCCGGGTCGGGCCTCGCGTGACGCGCGGCCCTTCGGCTGGCAATGGGCCAAGCAATGGCACGTCAACCCGCCTTACCGCCGCCGTCCGTCAGGCCTGCACGATGTTGGATTGATCGAACTCGAGCGGCCGTTTTCGCCATCGCCCGGACACTTCCAGCTCTGGTCGCCGAACCGTCAGGACCTCGAGCGGCTTCGCACCACGCGTCTGCTGCACATTTCGGGTTATCCGGCCGACAAGCCGGACGGCACGCAATGGGAGCATTCCGAGCGCCTGGACCGGATCACCGAACGGCAGCTTTTCTACAGTGTCGATACCTGTCCGGGGCACAGCGGCGCTCCAGTATGGATCCATCGCCAGCAGGCCGGCGTACCCGTGGTGATCGCGGTTCACACCGCCGGTCCACGTCCACATTCGGGTGGGGCCTGGGGATGCCGGCCCGGCGTGCCGCTTGCCCCAGCGGGCCTGTTCAACCGGGGCGTCAGGCTGACCCCCGATCTCTTGCGTTCGATCCGCGCCGGATTCAGGCGCTGAACTGGGAAAATTGACGACCCAACGATAATTTTTGGAATGCTAATATTTCGAAAAGTGCTATAGTCCAGACTATCTATGCAGCATTCATACTGGTCGCGCCGGGGTTCGGCGGCGTGGCAGTTTTGTTGGGACGCCAGGGGCTTGTGATTGTACTGAGTTTCCTGCCAACTGGGGCGTTCGGCCATGATTGCACGTGCCGAGAACTTGCAGAGACTTTCCGACTTCGCTGATGAGATTTCCGCGTCACGAAAAGAGTGCGACCCGGAAACGGATACTTCGAGCTTTGTCGTGAACGGCCATTCGCTGGTCGCCATCCGTTACGCGGACGATCGCGGTGATCCAAACAATCATGCAGATCAGCGCCGGCCAGTAGGACGCATCGTCTGCGCCGGCACGCAATACCTGATCTATGACGCCGTCTGCATGCCGGGCGCCACCGCCGATCTTCCGCTCTCGGCCGCCGAGATATTGACCCGGCGTGAGCTGCAGATAGCCCTGCTGATCAGTGACGGAAAAGTCGACAAGGAGATCGCAAGGCAGCTCGGCATCAGCGGCTACACCGTACGCGAGCATATCCGGCGGATTTTCGCGAAGCTGAATATCGGTCGCCGCTCTGCGATTGCATCCTGCGTGCTCGCGGGTCGGGCGGACTTTCGCCAAGACGCGCGATAGGGTCAGTCGAACGGCTTTTCGAGGGATCCCCGCCGTCCTCGTCGAGATCCGGCAGGATTTGCTGGCGAGCCGGGCCGGCATCGAGGAGTGGGCGAACCGGCTGGCGACGGCGCTGCCCGCGCATGAGACCGAGACGGTTTCGTGAGGACCAGCGCCTGACGCGGTGGCAGTCCATGTGAACTGAGCCGCTGAAGAGCCAGACCCATGGCCATGCGAAAGCCCACGCCTGTGGCGGAGACGCGGGCTTTTCGTCACTGCCATGCGGGCGGCTCAGGCGGCCTGCTGGCTTTGTTTCGGCCGCAAATTCTGGTTCATGCGGAACAGGTTCAGCGGGTCATAGCGCTGCTTGATCTCCAGAAGCCGCTGGTAATTGCCGCCATAGGCCGCTTCCACCCGGTCGACCTCGTCCTCAGGCATGAAGTTCACATAGGCCGTGCCGGCAGCATAGGGCTTGGCCGCCTCATAGAGGCCGCGCGCCCAGCCGATGCAGGCCCTGTCCATTGCCGGTTCGCGCCAGCGGGCATGAACATTCATGACGAAGTGCGAGCTGCGTTGCGGAAACGCCGTCGCGTTCTGCGCCACACGGCCCGCCGCACCGCCGACATGGCCGATGAATATCTCGCATTCCGGGCCAGGAAGCTCACGTATCGCTTCGGTGACGACCTCAACTGCCCTGTCGGAGAGCTCGGTGAAGTCGTGGCTCTTCCAGTAGTTACGGGCGCCGGGGGCGAGCAATGGGTCGAATGCCTGCTGCCAGCCGGCAAACGGGTTGGGGCCAACGACATCGGCAATCGGCGAGCCGATGGCGCGAAGCTTCTTCGTCGCCTTTTCACCCGCCTGGAGATCACCGCAATAGCACATGGCCAGCACCAGAACATCCTTGCCATGCCACTCCGCCGGCAGGAAGGGCAGTGGCGGCGCTTGCCGCATGACCACCCAGCAGGTCAGTTCGTCGGGCGCTGTTTCGAGCGCGTTGCGATACTCCTCCAGCACCTTCTCGGCATCGGCGAAAGGATGCACGACAAGCCCCGACAGAACCTGGGGACCCATCTGGTGGAGCTGAAACTCGAATGCCGTGACAATGCCGAAATTGCCGCCGCCGCCACGCAGTGCCCAGAACAGGTCCGGATTTTCCGTCTGGCTGGCGCGCAGCAACTTGCCGTCGGCGGTGACGACATCGGCGGAGACCAGATTGTCGATGGTCAGGCCGAATTTGCGGGTGATCCAGCCAAAGCCACCGCCCAGGGTCAAGCCCGATATGCCGGTGGTCGAATTGATGCCGGTCGGCACCGCCAGCCCGAAGGCCTGCGTTTCGCGGTCGACATCGGCGAGCGTGGCGCCGGGTCCAACCCATGCCCGCCGTGCGGCGGGATCGACCCGCACCGACTTCATCGGCGACAGATCAATCATCAGGCCGCCATCGCAGACGGCGCTGCCGGCAATGTTATGGCCGCCGCCGCGCACGGAGACGAGAAGCCTGTTTTCCCTGGCGAAATTCACGGCACGAATGACGTCGGAGGCGCCGACGCAACACACGATCAGCCCGGGCCGCCGGTCGACCGTGGCATTCCAGATGGTGCGGGCTTCGTCGTAGGCAGCGTCCCCCTGCTGAAGCAGTGTGCCGCGCAATTGTGCCGAAAGCGCTTCGATGGCTGCAGCGTCGACTGTCGTCTTGCCGCGGTCAAGCGTGGTGAGGCTCATGGTGTTCATGGTTTCCTCCCGATTTGCTTATGAGCCGATCTCCTTCAAACGCCTTCAATTCTGCTCTTATATTAGGCATCGCGCAAGTTATGAGCCAGACGGTGGGCCGCCGAATGACGCGCATCAACGGACGAAAATTCTGGCGTGCATGTCACACTGGCAGATGCTGCTTCGTCATGTGGTCGGCACCAACAGAAGGAAGCCCACCATGACTGCAAAAATCGACCTCTTCGCCGCTGCCCCTTCGCTGATGAAGAACTGGCAACGCTCTTCGATCGAGCTCTCCGCCGCCGCCAGTCTCGAGCACAGCCTCACCGAACTGGTGAAGCTGCGTGCCTCGCAGATCA
>Ga0075367_10000619_pt1 | contig 13586 bp, 11 predicted proteins | sample EndMethybrTD3032_FD_71399 | JGI IMG/M metagenome (GOLD analysis project Ga0075367, IMG submission 71399) | Populus endosphere microbial communities from Tennessee, USA - Endosphere MetaG P. TD hybrid TD303-2 | ecosystem: Host-associated > Plants > Roots > Endosphere | place: USA: Tennessee... | reverse complement strand
TATTCAACCGGTTCCGGCTCGGCAGCAACGATGGCGTCAGCGGCCTGGGCGCTGGAGATGGCGGCCAAAGCTGCCGCCGAGCTCATAAGGATCATCTTAATGTTCATTTTCAGTCCAATCTCTGTCGATTGGGCACAGGTCATTACTGCCGAAAACCGGCTCCACCTACCCCAAATTGTTTCGTACAAGCCCTTGCGGGAACGCGGTACGTCCGCGGCGCCAAATTACATTTCCCAATAAATGTATCAATGATGGATACTGTCGAAATTGAGTTCTGCTGCAACGCGGAATTCGGGTGTTGCGGAAAGGCAACTGTCGATTTTCGCGCAAGGTCGCGTTTGCTACCACAGGCTATAACCAGTTGTTACTAAACACGTTTTCTTAGTTGATGTTATCCGGATAACAATGTTGCGTGGCAGCATTTGCTTACGCGGTTGCGTTCATCCTTTCTTCAGCCGTTTACCCGAATCATGGTGAAATGTGCCTCACCGGACTCACGTCGTTCAGGAGCGAGGCCGTCTTGGAATCGCCGGGATCGAGCCTGAGAACGCCATGCTCGTCGATCAGGTATTCAAGCAGATTTCTCACCCCGTCACTGAAGTTCCGGCTCGCCTCGGCAGACTCGTGGCTTGCAAGTGTCGTGGAGCCGATGATGCGAATGCCGAGGACGCTGATGGTTTCGTCGGCTTTGGTCAGCGCGCAATTCCCGCCACTTTCGGCGGCGAGATCGACGATGACCGTTCCCGGGCTGAGCCGCGAAAGCATATCCTCATCAATCAGCACGGGCGCAGTTTGACCGGGATTCGCCACCTTGGTCGTGATCAATTGCATTTTTGACAGGGGACCGGAAAGCTCTTGGCGAAGCCGCACCAGCTCTTGCTCCGTGGACGGCATAATTGCTTCAGCCGCACCCAGACGTCTGGCACCGAGTCGCTCGATCTTTGCTTGTGAATCTTTTCCGAGGCCAAAGCCATGAGTCAGCGCGCCGAGGCGACGCGCCGTCGCCAGTGCCTGCAGGCTTGCTGCGTCGCTGCCCAACGCAGCCATTCTGACCGGCCGCACGAAGCTTCCGTCCACCATCAGCATCGGATGCGAAATGCCGAACTGCCTGGCGGCCTCGAGAACGGCGGCATGGCCGGTGATTGCTGCCTGTCTCGATGCGATATTGGCACCCTTCAGGCCTTGCATCCCGGAAAGCCGGGTGATGTCGAGATGCAGCGGCTGTTGTCTGTCCGGTAGACGGGCGGCCGGTATTGAGTTCGAACCAAGGAAAACCAGAACCGCCGTTGCTGGAAAAACCCGCGTGGCTGCCGGCTGCCGCACACTGACGAATATATGCGAAGCGGGCACCATGTCGGCGAACTCGGCGGGCTCGGCGCCGGCGGCGATGTAGCCGTCATCAGTGTGACCAGCGCCGACGCCGCAGCCGCGCTCGAACCAAATCGACATACGCTCGGAAAGACGCCGAACGTCCTCCGGCGTCAACGCAACGCGACGCTCACCGGGATGTGTTTCCCTAAGCAGCCCGGCACGGACGCGGAAAAAGTTGGACATTCATCGCTCTAGAAGAGGGGTAAATCGAAGTGCGGCGCGCGAGCGATATAGTCTGTCTCTTCCATAGTTTTATGACAGTTTCATAATTTTATTATGGCCGGTTTGTCGGGTTTTCTCTTCTCGCAACTGTTGGTAAGTCCTTCATTTTGCAGGATACTGTTTTCAGCTTGCATGAGCGATATCGAATAAGGTTGTTCGCGGCGCGAGATCAGGTTTTGCCTGGAGGCATTTGGATGTAATGGTCTGTCATCAGGCGCTTGGCTGCTGGAGGCATTGGTGAATTTCTATTCGGTTTACGATCAGGGTTTTGTCCGCGTCGCGGCCTGCACGCCGAATTGCGAGATCGGCGATCCCGATTTCAACGCGCAGGCAACATTGGAACAGGCGCGCCAGGGGCACGCCGAGGGCGTCGGCCTCATGGTGTTCCCTGAACTCGGAATCTCGAGCTACTCGATCGACGACCTTTTGGGGCAGGACGCGCTTCTCAAGGGCGTGGATGCTGCGATTGAGGAGATTGTCCGGGCAAGCCGCGATCTCACGCCGGTGCTTCTTATTGGCGCGCCGCTTCACAACGGCGGGCGGCTCTACAATTGTGCCGTTGCCATTCACGCGGGCCGTATTCTCGGTGTCGTTCCGAAGACGCACCTCCCGAACTATCGCGAGTTCTACGAGAAGCGCTGGTTCGCGTCCGGACGAAGCGTCCGCGGCGAAAGCATTCGGGTCGCCGGCGAGAAGGTGCCATTCGGCACGGATCTCATCTTCGCCGCCGAGGATATGGACGATTTCGTCTTCCATATCGAGATCTGCGAAGATCTCTGGGCTCCGGCGCCACCAAGCGATTTCGGCGCGCTGGCGGGGGCATTGATCCTCGCCAACCTTTCGGCCAGCAATATAACGGTCGGCAAGGCCGATACCCGCAAGCTTCTTTGCTCGGCGCAGTCGGCACGCAGCCTGTCGGCGTATATCTATTCGGCGGCAGGCCCCGGGGAATCGACGACGGATCTCGCGTGGGACGGTCAGGCCTGCATTTACGAGTTGGGCAGCATGCTTGCCGAAACCAATCGCTTTCCGACGACATCACAGATGTGTGTGGCGGATATCGATGTTGAACGCCTGCGGCTTGAGCGCTTGCGGACCGGCACGTTCAACGATGCGGCAACACTCAATCTCACCGCCGATCACGAATTCCGGCGGGTAGGGTTCCAGTTCAAAAAGCCGAAGGGCGACATAGGCCTGAAGCGCGATGTTGCTCGCTTCCCGTTCGTCCCGGCCGATGAAAGCCGCCTCGATCAGGATTGCTACGAGACCTTCAACATCCAGGTGCAGGGGCTGATGAAGCGGCTGCGCTCGACCGGCATCAAGCGGCTGTGCATCGGCATTTCGGGTGGTCTCGATTCCACCCACGCGCTGCTCGTCGCGGCGCGCGCCTTCGACCAGCTCGGCTGGCCGCGCTCTGACATTCTCTGCTTCACCATGCCGGGATTTGCGACCGGCGACGCTACCAAATCGAACGCCTGGGCGCTGATGCGCAGCATGGGCGTCACGGCGGAGGAAGTGGACATCAGGCCGTTGGCGCTTCAGTTGCTCAAGGACCTGAAGCATCCCTTTGCAGGCGGCAAGCCGGTCTACGATACGACCTTCGAAAACGTCCAGGCCGGGCTTCGCACCGATTTCCTGTTCCGCGCCGCAAACCAGCGTAATGCGCTGGTGCTCGGAACCGGAGACCTGTCGGAAATCGGCCTCGGATGGTCGACCTACGGCGTCGGCGACCAGATGAGCCACTACAACGTCAATGCATCAGTGCCGAAGACCCTGATCCAGCATCTGATCCGCTGGGTGATCCGTTCGGGTGATTTCGATGCGGACGCGAATGCGACATTGGAGAGCATTCTTGGCACGCTGATTTCGCCTGAATTGGTTCCCGCCGATGAGAACGGCATCATGCAGAGCACGGAGGACAAGATCGGGCCGTACGATCTGCATGACTTTGCGCTCTACTACACGACGCGTTTCGGCCTTCGCCCTTCGAAGATCGCCTTCCTCGCCTACAATGCCTGGCGGGATGCCGAGGCGGGCGTCTGGCCGCCGCATTTCCCCGCCGACAAACGCCGCAGTTTCGATCTTCCGGTCATCAAGCACTGGATGGAGGTTTTCCTGTTCCGGTTCTTCACGATCAGCCAGTTCAAACGATCGGCATCGCCGAATGGCCCGAAAGTGACGTCGGGCGGTTCACTGTCCCCGCGCGGCGATTGGCGCGCACCCTCCGATGGCAACGCGCGGATATGGCTGAAGGAATTGAAAGCCAATATTCCCGACGTAAAGGGCTAGTGCAAAGAGTGCCTTGCAAAAGCGGCGCATCGCGGCAGATATGATCCCAGGAGAACACAGAGGGAGTGGTCAAACGTGACGGATGAACCTTGTCCATCCGAAGATCTCCCCCGTTACGAGATCCGTCAGGAGCCGCGTGGCAGCTGGACGATCGTCGATACCTTGACATCGCTGCCGGCGGCAACGGACGGAAGGGATTTCGTTGGCCTTAGCAAGAGGGATGCAGAGGACATCGCCCGCGAACTAAACCTCAGCGTAGCCCAAGGCCGCGATCCTTTGATCTAATCTCCTGGAACTTGCCGAACAGCGGCCGCGTTTCGTTACCAGAGGTGCAACGATGACCGCCAATGACAACAAGCCGGACGATCACTCCATCGATCGGCACACTGGTTATGAAGCGCAGGAAAAGGCGCTGTCCAGAGAAGGGCGCAGCCTGTCCGTCTGGGCGTTGCTGTGCGCCGTCGCCTTTGTGGTGGCTATGATTGTCTTGGCGTTCAGCGTTTGGACAAGCGGCGGTACCAGCCCCGCGCCAAAAGTGCCGGCCGGAGCCAGCAGCCCCAGTGCCGCGCCGCCGCCAACACAAAACGCGAACTGACCGAGGGCCTTACGTCATCCATTTCCGGTGCTCCGCGAAGCGCTCGGCGAGAAGATCAATGAACAGGCGCACTTTTGTGGGCAGGTGATTGCGGTTTGGATAGATGGCATTGATGCTGAACTCGACGGCACGATAGTCGGTCATCATTCGAACGAAACGTCCCGACGCAATATCATCGAACACAACGAAACTCGGTGCCAGGAAGATACCTTGACCGGTCGTCGTGAGGTGCCGCAGCGTCTCGGCGCTATTGGATACGATGTTACCGCCGATCTTGACGCTCAGCTGGGCGCCGTCTGCACCTTCGAAGCGCCACTCGTCTCCATAGGGGTAGTAGGCATACTGAAGGCAGTTGTGGTTGGCCAAATCCGCCGGAACCAGCGGCATGGGATGGGTTTGAAGATAGTTTGGCGAACATACGAGGACGTGCCTCCACGGCGTCAGCTTTCTGACGATCAGGCTCGAATCTGGCGGCGGCACGGTGCGGATCACGAGGTCGTACCCTTCCTCGACCATATCGATCATCCGTTCCCCGACACTGAGGTCGAGGGCGACAGACGGGTAAAGCTCAAGAAATTCGCTGACAACGGGCAGCAGAAAGCGAACGATCGCGGCACTGGTGTAGACCTTGAGCGTGCCGCGTGGTGTCGAGCTCATCGCTCCGGCGATGCCGTCGGCTTCCTCGAGGTCGGCCAGGATCTGAGCCGAGCGCTCGTAGTAGTATTTGCCGGTTTCCGTAAGGCTGACCTTGCGTGTGGTGCGGTTGAGCAGCCTGACGCCGAGCCTGTCCTCGAGGGATTGAACGTGGTTGCCGACCATCGTCACCGACATGTTGAGACGGCGTGCGGCCGCAGAAAAGCCGCCACACTCCACGACGCGACCAAAGACTGTGAGGCTCGTCAGCCGATCCATTGCACCCCCTAGATTATCCGCTCTGAGTTGATGATCCTTCCCAATTTAAGCAGATTATCAGAATATGCGTGAGGGTGCATTGTCCATCCCATCGAATTTGACCTCGCGTGGCGAGGCAAGTCACAGGAGAAGGACAATGGTTGAATTACCCCGCAAGGAAGCGTTCGAAGTCGCCGGGGAAGCCGAGGTCGCAAAAGTCACCGAAGTCCCGGTCGCCCCGCCGGCAGGCGCTTCAGCCGCAGGCACGGCCGGCCGCAGGGCTCTCAAACGGACGATCATCGCGGCCGTGCTTCTTGCTGGCGCTGCCTTTGCTGTCGACTATGGTCATCACTATTGGACTGTTGGCCGTTTCATCGAATCCACCGACGATGCCTATGTGAAAGCCGACTATACAACGGTTGCGCCGAAGGTTTCGGGCTATGTCGCCGAAGTCCTCGCCGGCGACAACGATGCGGTCAAGGCTGGACAGCTGCTCGCCAAGATCGATGATCGCGACTATCAGGCCGCATTGTCCCAGGCCAAAGCCGACGTAAAGGCCGGCACCGCAGCCATCACCAATCTCGATGCGCAGATCGAGCTGCAGCAATCGATCATCGGCCAGGCGAAGGCAACGATCGACGCATCGCAGGCGACGCTGGATTTCGCCCGCTCTGATGCGGCCCGGTCGCAACGGCTGATCACCAACGGCGCCGGAACCCAGTCGCGGGCCGAACAGAGCCAGTCGCTTCGCGATCAGGCGCAGGCGGCGCTTGAGCGAGACCAGGCTGCACTGGTTGCCGCGGAAAAGAAGACTCCGGTGCTTCAGACGCAGCGCGAGCAGGCTGTCGCGCAGCGCGAGCGCGCCGCCGCCGCCCAGCATCAGGCCGAGCTCAACCTTTCCTACACACAGATCGTCGCGCCGGTTGACGGCACCATAGGCGCCCGCACCATTCGCGTTGGACAGTTTGTAACCTCGGGGACGCAACTCATGGCCGTCGTGCCGCTGCATTCCGTCTATGTCATTGCCAACTTCAAGGAAACACAGCTCACGAATGTCCGCGCAGGCCAACCGGTTGAGGTCAAGGTCGACAGTTTCCCCGATTTGGAAATCAAAGGCCATGTCGACAGCATTTCGCCGGCGAGCGGATTGGAGTTCTCGCTGCTGCCCCCTGACAATGCGACCGGCAATTTCACCAAGATCGTCCAGCGCATCCCGGTCAAGATCGTCATCGACGACGAGGGAATAAGCGGCTTGTTGCGCGCCGGAATGTCTGTCGAGCCCGAAATCGATACCAAAGCTGCCCTCCGGTAGGTCGTGTCGGGGAAGATTATCCTGCCTGACTGGATGATCCTTCCCTGCTTTCTCGAATTATCAGCCGAGCCTCGTCATGGGATTGTTTCCGCAGAGCCGGAAGGAGAGACGTCATGACCACCCTTCAGATCGTCGCCAACAACTCGAGCCCGCGTCCTGTGGACGCCGCGGCCTCGAAGCCTGCAGCCGCGATCGGCGCCTTTCGCATGTGGAGCGCAGTCGTTGGTTCGACGCTCGGCGCGTTCATGGCCGTCCTCAATATCCAGATCGTCAACGCTTCGCTCGCCGACATCCAGGGGGCGATTGGCGCTGGTAAGGACGACGGCGGCTGGATTTCGACGTCCTATCTCATTGCGGAGATTGTCGTCATCCCGCTCAGCGGTTGGCTCGCTCAGGTCTTTTCCGTCCGTAAGTATCTTCTGACCAACGCCATTTTGTTCCTGTTGTTTTCGGTCGCCTGTGCTTTTGCAACGAACCTCCAACAGATGATCGTGCTGCGTGCCATCCAGGGTTTTGCCGGCGGCGTCCTGATTCCGATGGCCTTCACCATCATCATCACGCTGCTGCCGAAGCCCAAGCAGCCGATCGGTCTGGCGCTCTTTGCCCTCTCGGCGACCTTTGCCCCCGCCATCGGGCCTACCATCGGGGGATATCTGACCGAGAACTACGGCTGGGAGTTCATCTTCTACGTCAATCTGGTTCCCGGCTTGCTGATGGTGGGAATGCTCTGGGCGTCACTCGATCGCGCTCCCATGAAACTCGGCCTGCTCGCCAAGGGTGATTGGCCGGGCATCGTCACCATGGCAATTGGCCTTGCCAGCCTGCAGACGGTGCTTGAGGAGGGCAACAAGGAGGATTGGTTCGGATCGGATTTCATCATCCGCCTGTCGGTCATCGCCGTCGTCTCGTTGACGCTGTTTCTGATGATCGAGTTGAAGACGGCTCATCCGCTTCTAAACCTCAGACTTCTCGCTCGTCGTAATTTCGGTTTCGGCATTGTAGCAAACGTCCTGCTCGGGATCGCTCTTTATGGCTCTGCCTTCGTTCTTCCGATCTATCTGTCGCGCATCCAAGGGTACAACTCCGAGCAGATCGGCATGGTGCTCGCCTGGACGGGTATCCCGCAGCTGGTGTTGATCCCACTGGTGCCTCGTCTGATGGGACGCTTTGACGTCCGTTTGCTGATCGCTGTCGGTTTTGCGCTGTTTGCCGCTTCAAACTTCATGAATGTCTACATGACAGGCGATTATGCGAGCGATCAGCTCTTCTGGCCAAATGTCATCCGCGCCATCGGGCAGGCGCTTGTTTTCGCGCCGCTCTCGGCCGTCGCAACCGCAGGCATCGAACAGGAGAATGCAGGTTCTGCATCCGCGCTCTTCAACATGATGCGTAATCTTGGGGGCGCCGTCGGTATCGCAAGCCTGCAGACCTTCCTGACCAAGCGTGAGCAGTTTCATTCGAATATCCTGACGAACTCGATCTCGGTCTTTGAGGAGGCCACGCGGGATCGTGTCGCGAAACTGACGGCTTACTTCATGAGCCACGGTGTCAGCGATCAGGCCGTTGCCACCCACAAGGCCGTCGTTGCAATCGCGCTCAAACTGCGCAAGCAGGCCAACATCATGGCTTTCAGCGATACCTTCTTCCTGCTTGGCGTTGCCCTGCTCGTCGCATTGCTCGCGACGCTCCTGCTGAAGAAGCCGGGCCATCTGTCTGGAGGCGGCGCTCACTAGCGCCACCTCCCGTTTTGCACGGAGAATTGCCATGAATCGCATTGCCCAAATAAAAGAGACAGACACACGAGTGATGAGAGCCGATCGGCAAGCGAGCGCCACCAGCTCTCTGCTTTCATTGATCGAATGGCTGTCCGGTGATGAATGTCATGCCTTGGACGAACCAGACCTGATAGCCGCCCTCGGCCGCCGCCTGCGGGCACTTGGTCTGCCGATCGACCGCCTCACGCTTCATCTCATGACACTTCATCCGGAACTCATTGGCCGTACGCTCGCCTGGGCGCCCGGCGACCCCATCGAGATTCACGATCGCGACCATGGCGCCCGCCAGATCTTTGCCAACAGTCCGCTGCGCAAGGTCATGGATAGCCGCGAGCCGCTTATTGTAGGTCCGGGGGAGGGCATGCACGGGCGCTGGCAGGACATCGATATCTTTGCCGGTCGAGGGCTGGTGCAATTGATGATTGCGCCGCTTTGCAACGCTGACGGACCGGTGAGTGCGGCGGCTTTCGGTACTCGTCGGCCTGGCGGCTTTTCGCTGGCCGACATCCAGGCTCTTGAGCGTATCCTGCCGGCGTTACGCAACACTTGCGAGTTGCGAGTGATGCGTCAGGTCGAGCTCAGCCTCCTCGATACCTATATCGGCCCGCTGACGGCCCAGCGCATCCTTGCCGGGCGCATCCGGCAGGGCGAAATCGAATCGATCGAAGCAGCGCTGCTGCTATGCGACCTTCGCGGTTTCACCGAGATATCGAATCGGCTCCCCAGCAGCAGCGTGCTCGAGTTGCTGAACGCCTACTTTGACAAGGTGATTCCACCCATCACGCGGGAGGGCGGCGAAGTGCTGAAGTTTATGGGCGATGCCGTTCTCGCCTTCTTTCCCGGGTATGATGCGGCCCGCAGCAGCGCCTCGGCATTGGTCGCCGCCAGGGACATTCTGCGTGAGATCAATCAGTTCCGGTTTGGCGAGGTTGCTCTCAACGTCGGCATTGCCCTGCACCATGGCGAAGTCAGCTACGGCAATATCGGCTCCGGCCGTCGCCTTGACTTCACCTTGATCGGCCGCGATGTGAACTTCGTTAGCCGCATTCAGACGGCATGTGGTGACCTGCGCGTCCCACTCTTGATGTCAGGCAGATTCCGGAAAGAGGCGCGCGCCGACGCCGTCTCGGCCGGGTGGCACGCGCTCAAGGGGTTCCCGAAGAAGGTCGAGCTCTTTTGCTTGCCGGAACCCTGAGCCTTTTCAGCGATTGCTTGAAACGATCATTGCGCCGTGAAATCAAGCGCAAGCACCGATAGTGTACGCGTGGATAGAAGGCGAATATAAACTATATAAATAATAGCTATTTGTTGTGTGTTCACGGTTTTGGCGTTATTTGCTGAATAATGGGGATGGAGTACCGGGGGCGTAAGGCAAAAGAAAATGCTGACGAAAAAGGGAAAGTATGGTTTGAAGGCGCTGGTCGACCTGGCGCGGCTCGCGCCCGGTGAAACCGCCTTCATCAACGACGTTGCTTCGCGCAACAACATTCCGAAGAAATTCCTCGATACGATTCTCTTGGAGTTGCGAAATGTCGGCATTCTTCGATCGAAAAAGGGGCCGGGTGGCGGCTATTCGCTATCGCGTCCCGCGTCTGAAATTCGCATCGGCCATGTTATCCGCACGCTCGATGGCCCTTTGGCACCTATTCGCTGCGCAAGCCGAACGGCCTTCGAGGCTTGCGACGACTGTTCCGATCCCGAAAACTGTCAGGTGCGGCGCTCCATGACCGAGGTCCGGGACGCGATTGCCGACATTCTCGACAACATGACGCTCGAGCAGTTCGTCGCGTCCGGCAACAAGCTGGACGAGGCGGACGAGGAAGCCGCTCTCTCGATCGCCAATTAACCGTCAACCGTCGAAATAGTGCGCTGCGGCTGCCCTGTAGAGATCGTCGGCGGCCGCATCATTCGCGCGAATGCGCGCATTTCGCCAATGTCGATCGAGATTCCGGCCGATGCTTGTCGCTCCGTTGCCGGACAGCTCGAACAGTGCGTTGGCGACGTCAAGCGCCGTTCGGCTTGCAGCGATCTTGGCGGCGGAAGCAGAGAAGAAAGCGGTATCGACCGTGCCCGTGGACGGGCTGACCTGAGAAAAATCGAGTTTGCCGCCGGCACTTTCCACGAGAGCAGCGGTCGCTTGCACGGAGAGTGCAAGCTTGCCGATGCTGGCTGAGCGCGGTGACTCCCGAAGATTGGCGAGCGCGGCCCGGGCAATGCCGAGGTCCGTGCCTGCATGGAGCAGTGCAGCCAAGGCCGAAGCCGTTGTGTGACGGTGTGGTTCATCGCCCGTTGCAGCTTTCGCGTCCCCGGTGACGCCTTGGGCGACCGCCGTCCCGGCGCCATTCGTCCTCTGCCCGAAACCATCCCAGTCATCGATGAATTGCAGGCCTTCGCTCTCGCGGGCAAGATAGAAGCGAACCCGTTTCCCCTCGGCATCGATTGCGTCGGCCACGATCCAATCGACGAAGAGAAGGCCAGGGGACCGCAGACTCTGTCCCGTCAGCTCATAAGTCGAGCCAAGCGGACTGGCAGTGCCCACTTTGTCGAAGGCTGTCGCAGTGAAGTGATCACCCGCCAGCGCACGCGCGAAGAGCAGGTCTCTTCGCTCGTCGCTCGCGTCGCTCCGGAGCTGTTCGAGAACCGTGAAATGATGCTCCAGGCATTCGGCAATTGAAGAATCGCCCTCGGCGATAATGGCGACGATCTCGCCGAGAAGTGCATTGGCGACATCGAGCCCCTCGTTCTCCGGGGGGACTGTCACGGCTGTCAGTCCCGACTGAAAAAGGGCGTCGAGTTCTGTGCGAGGAAACACCCGATTGATATCCCGCTCGCTGGCTTGCAGCGCAAAATCCGCGGCAAGGCGGCGTGCGGTCGCTATCGCCTCTTCCTCGCTTTCGATACGGTGCGCCGTGGGTCTTGTCCGGTCATGAAACCGCGATACGGTTCCCATCACTCCTCCCATCAGTTGCGCCTCTAGGATTGATGGATCGCAGGTGCAATGATAAGGCGCGTTTTTCTACGAATGCACGAGAGATTGAATTTTATTGTCGTTTGATTGCACCAATACGAAGCGTGCTGATGCTGCGACGCCTGCAATGAGAGGTTCAACATGCCTTCGACGGTCCGTGAGCGGCTGAAACTGGATCCCGGCGATATTCCGATCTACGCAATCGGCGACATTCATGGCAGACTTGACCTGTTGCAGAAGGCGGAGCAGGCGATCATTGACGATGCTGCCGCGATCCCGGGGCGCAAGCTGATCATCACGCTCGGTGATTACATTGATCGCGGGCCGTCATCGGCGCAGGTGATCTCGCACCTGATGGCGCTTCCGCCCGAAAATTTTGATCGCATCTGCCTGACCGGGAACCATGAGACCACGATGCTCGACTATTTCGATGGTCTGGTTTCCTTCTCGGATTGGATGCGGATGGGGTCGGATGCACTGCTGCGCTCCTATGGGCTCGATCCGGAGCAGTTGCCGCTGGTTTTTCCAACCGCCGCCAAACTCGACAGCTTCGTCAGGCAGTCGATTCCGAAGCCGCACCTGGATTTTCTGCGTTCTCTGCCGATTTTCGTCGACACGCCGAATGTGCTTTTCGTGCATGCGGGCATCGACCCCATGCTGCCGATCGATGCGCAAAGCGACGAGGATCTCGTTTTCATCCGTCATCGCTTCTTCGAGAGTCGCCGGCCGCTACCGAAGCTCATCGTTCACGGCCATACGCCGAACGACGAGCCGGAGATTCTGCCGACAAGACTAAACCTCGATACCGCAGCCTTCCACAGCGGCAAACTCACCGTTGCCAGGCTATGGAAGGGGCGCGTGCATCTATTCCAGACCTGATCAGGCGCCGGCTTCCGCCGGCTCCCGCTTCTTTGACGTCTCTTCCGTGTAGTAGCTCACATATTTGTGGCGGTAGCGCTCGGTGCCGCCGAAGTTGGTGAACTTGCCAAGCTCGGCCATGTCTGTCTTGTTGAGGATCACTCCAAGAATCTTGGACTTGATCTGCGGCTCCGCGTTCAGAAGGTCGCGCACGACACTCGTTGGCGTCGAGCCCCATTCGGTCACGAACAGGAAGCCATCGACCTGCGGGGCGAATGCCTTGGCGTCAATGACAGGACCTAGCGGCGCAAGGTCGACAACGATGTAGTCGAACATCTTGCGTGCATTTTCCATAAGATTGAACATCCCCTGAGACGCAAGCAGTTCGCTCGTGTGCATGAGGTGATCGTTCGGCAGAACCGGCAGGATCGCCAGTTTGGTTATCGGATCGACCTTGACGGCGCTTGCCCACGGAACCTCACCAAGGACTGCCTCGACAAGTCCCTGTTGCGGAGGGGTCCGCAGCATGCGCGTCAGGCCGGGGTTGCGAAGGTCGGCGTCGATGAGCAGCGTTCGCTTGCCGCTGGAGGCGAGAAGCGCTGCGAAGTTGGCGGCCGTGGTCGACTTGCCTTCTCCTGGCATCGCAGAAACGACGCCGATGACGCGGTCCGATTTACCCTGGAACATCACGTCGCTCGCAAGCTTCGCATTGCGCAGGGTTTCGGCAAAGACCGAGCGCGGCGCCTCGAGGACAACGCGCATGATGCGTTCGAAGGTTGCGTCGGAATCAGCGGCGGTTTCGGTGGGATCCATCTGAGGGTTGGCACGGGGCCGGAAGATCTTGCTCTCCCGGGGTGCCTTGCCGACCAGCGGAAGGTAGCCGAGGAATTTGAGGCCAAGGATCGTCCTGACGTCGCCCTCGACGCGGAAGAAACGCTCGCGGAATTCCTGGAATGCCGTGAGCCCGCCGCCGGCCATCAGGCCGAGAACGATGGCAAGGCCGAGCGTCATGGTCTTCTTGGGGCTGGACGGGGAGGCTGGCACGCCGGCCTCAGAGATCACACGAGCCTTGGCGATAGGGAAGGACTGCTGCTGCGAGGCCTCCTCGTACTTGCCGAGGTAGGATTCGTAGAGAGTCTTCAAGGCTGTCGCCCGTTGCTCGAGATCGTTCAGCTGGACGAGCGACTTGTCGGCCTCCGAATTCTTGCCCGTCAGGTGCTCGATGTTCTGGCGAAGCGAGGCTTCCCGCGAGCGGGCGACTTCGAACTCGTTGCGGTAGCTGGAGGTCAGCTGCTGCAGTTCCTG